>Ga0326597_10007946_pt1 | contig 14362 bp, 14 predicted proteins | sample RVTome_12_FD_203789 | JGI IMG/M metagenome (GOLD analysis project Ga0326597, IMG submission 203789) | Soil microbial communities from uranium-contaminated site in the Upper Colorado River Basin, Wyoming, United States - RVT100D185 | ecosystem: Environmental > Terrestrial > Soil > Contaminated >... | reverse complement strand
AGCTCAGCACGACCAGATTTCGTAGGGGAAGCGGCGCTTTCCGGGTGGAAATCCCCAGTAAGGTCTGGAAGGCGGCCATCGGCTTGCGTCGAAGGTCATCGTGCTGAGTCAACCGTAGAAGCATTAATGTCCTTTAAGGCCTCGGACTTAATGCGTCCGATACATTGAAGCAATCCGGCTGCTGCTGCTTCTTTTTTTTCTTCTACGAACCGTTGAAAACTTGTCTTTATCCACTCACTTCCGATGCGGGAAGAGTTTGTCAGCAATTCCTGCATGACTTTTTCAACAGCATGCGAAATACCGTCTTCGACCGGTTCCATATCGAGCTCATATGATAACTGACCATGAAACTGATCTCTGAAATCTTGCGTGCTGATATCCCAAGGGAAGGTTATTGCTTCGGATCGATTCGTTCTTTCTACCGGCCTAATGTTTGCTCGCAGTTGGACCGATTGCGAGGACCAAACCAGGATTAGCGCAAGGTTTTGAACATGAGCAGAAATCCACTGAGCTGCGGTGTTAATCGCCAACGGCAAGTCAGACCGAATAGCAGTGTTAGCGGAACAAGAAGCCCAGAACTGTAACACATTACCTTCAAAACCACGCAGATTCTTAACTTCATCAGCTAGAGGATTGGTTACTGGGTCCGAAGTTGTTGTTCCAGCACCTTCAATCTCGCGAAACTGCCGGTATCCGTATTGCGGAAAATCCACTCTTTCAGCCATCGCTCCGCCTCCAAATTGATGTCTGCATTTCCACACTGGTTAAATCGGCAAAACCACGAACGATCCATTGATGTGCCAGATCAAACCACTGCCACATTGCCGAATGTGACCTATCCTCCCCAATACCCCTGCAAGTTAAATCCAATAGAAGAACCGGTTGGTCTGGTTGACGAATCCCATAACGTATCGCAGCGTGCAGTCGGCCCTGGCGTTCTGGTAGTCTAAAACTCGCTTGAGCATTCAGTCCTTCAAGTTCTGTCAAGAATCTATTCGTTCCATTTCCCCACGAAATGTCTGGAAAAACTGTTCCCACCTCGTTAAGTTTATTCCAGCCTTGGCCCTTCGGAATATGATTAACATATGTCAATTCATACTGAATAGGCTTGATTTCTCCCAATTCGTTGTCGTGCAAAAAGGACTCAAATTGTGACAAGCAGTTCTTAAATCGTCGGATCACATAATCATAGTGTAAGTACTCATCGTTAGGCTTAACTTTCTTCCAGTTATAGAGAAATCGATCGCGCTGAACTTGTATTAATCCCGTACCATCTCTGGTTTCGAACCAGACTCGCGGGTGTAGGGGAAAATCGTCAGACAAAGGCCCGACCATACTTGGGGTCGCGTCAAATCCTTCTTTCAGTGGAGCCAAGGGCATCATTTGCCGTATATTGGGATATTCAGTCTTAAAGTTTTCCCACAATAATCCAAAATGGGGAGCCAAAAACTTATTCAGGCTCTCAAAGAGAATCCCACACACGAGTTCTACGACTGGGGGGTTTCCGTATTTTGGGAGGTCGGCTGGGCTGGCCATTTTTATAAGTTTACCACTTCATAATAATGAACGCACGCTCTCATTTCTGCCCTTTGTTTCACACAGGTCTGGTGAAAGTCAAGTTGAAAGAGGTGACACGTCGGACTTCCGTCAAAGCATCGGAGCGCCGCCACGGAAAACCTTGATTGTGACTCAAGTGGGCGCTTCCGAACAGTGGAAAGCACAAGCTTTTATGCGGTTCGGGCGGTCAGAGTGCCGCCCCGTCCTCGCGCCTTTCTCCCAGTGTTGACCGCGAAGCTCACCACCCGCGAGAGAGCAGCTCCTTCATGCTCACACTGTTCAAGACTGAAGCGCAGGTCTCCCAGTCGGCGTCTTCCACCTTGCTGTACTTAATGTCGAACGGGTTTCTGGTGGCCGTGGTCCGGTCGATGAGCTGTCGGGCGGCTTGCTCGTCGTTAAGTGCCACGTAGACCCACACATCCTCAAGCGTGTCTGGGATCTGGCCGAAAAGCCCATGAATCGCTTCGTAACGATCTGCCAGCACTTGGTGGACGCGGTCCTCGACGGAGTCGCGGTATCGGAGATTGGCGATCCAAATTTCGGTGCGCGCTTGACCTATACGTTGGATTCGGCCTTTGCGTTGCTCAAGCCGAGTTGGGTTCCAGGGAAGGTCGATATTGATGAGCGTGGTGAGGCGCTGGAGGTTCAGGCCCTCTGAGGCGGCGTCCGTGCCTAGAAGTAGCTTGAGGTCGCCGGACCGGACACGATCTTTGAGAATATCCCGCTTGCATCGCTGGAATTTGCCTTCGCGCCAGAAACCGGAGCGGTTGCTGCCGGCGTAGAGACCGATGTCCATGTTCCTAAACTCTGCGCGCTTCGCCATTTCATCACCGATCCAGCGGACGGTGTCGTAATACTGCGAGAAGAGGATACAGCCCAGATTGAGCCAGCGGCGTGTGACACCCGGATAGGTGCCAAGAAGGTAGCCGATCAGCGCTTCAAGCTTTGGATCTTTATTGCCGCCTTGTTTTAGCAGTTCGAGGCATCGGCGTAGCGATGCTATTTCCGCAGCGGTGAAGTCCTTGAAATCGCTGGCTCCCAATGGCGGTCGTCCAACTTGGGGAGGGGACTCATCTTCGGTGTCATCATCGTCGTCTTCTTTGTCGGGAATGTCGGGTTCCTCCCCAAGGAGCCTACTCACAGTGAGGCGGCCGGCTTCCATCGAACTGCCGAGGCGCCGCAAGAGAAGAGTTTTGAAAAATCCCGCGCCTTGCACCCTTTGCCGTAGGAGCAGAGAAAATGCTTCTGCCTCCTGATAGGCTTCACGCAAGTAGCCACCGAGAATGAGCGCGTCTTCGTTCTCTTCACCGAACAGCTTCACGGTAACCTTCGGCAGTAAATAGCCGCCGGTTGCAGGATTGATCGTCGCTTCCAAATAGCCACGGGTGCGGCGTACGATGCACCGCAGCAAAGGATTGAAGCGTTCTCCGTAGTTCGGGAGTAGCCCGTTTTGAAGCTGAACCCGCCGGATTGCCGGCGACAGTTTATCAATACTTTCGGGATTGAATTGCCATTGGGTGTCGCTGGCGTCAAGACTGCGACGAATGCGGTCGAGTGCTGGGTCTTCAAGCCTGGACGGCAGTGGATCGCGGACATATTGCCAGCCATCGCGGTCATCATTGGTTGGCACTGCCGCGTCGCCGGTGGCAATTTCAAGACAATGACTGGGTCGAAACCATGGGCTGGTATGCGTCCACCCGCCAAGCACGCTGTCGTTTCCGCAGGAGAGAATATGCAGAAGATCCCATGCCTCCACCGGGTGAAGCTGCACGGGCGTGGCCGTGGCCAGCAGCATGCTCTTCGTCTTCGGACCGATTTCCCGTAAAAAGGCCATCAACTTATTTGGTTCCGCCCTCTCGTCGATTTCATCGGCTCCGGCGTCCACCTTCGGCACTTTGCGGCGGCGGGCACGGTGGGATTCATCCACGATCACGCATGTGTAGTGACGGTTCAGAAGTTGATTCACTGCCTCCGACAGACCGCGCACGACCAAACCTTGAGAAACTAGACCGATCCGTCGCGGGCACTCGCCGAGCGATTTCACGCCTTCCGACGGATATTCCAGATCGTTCTCGTCCACCCATGCGCTTCCATTCCACCGGGCGGATGGTAGGAGGAGCAGCTCCATCAATTCATCCTGCCACTGTTGGAGAAGCTGCTTTGGGGCGAGCACGAGAATTGGGCCGCCCGCGGGATCATCGAGCGCCATGAGCAGCGCGGCCATGGCGAGCTGGACGGTTTTCCCCAAGCCGACCTGATCGGCAAGAACAAGACGCGCACCGCCAAGCCGGTGCCGTTCCAGAGCCAATGACGCGAAATACTTTTGGTGCGGCCAGAGCCCTTGGTCGCGGCGATAGACAGGCGTTTCGACAGCCGCCGTCGCAGCCGCCGTTGTCGGATCGGTGGTGGCTTTCCATTCTTCCGCTTCGATGACTCTGCGGGAAATGATGCGCTGCACGTCTTGCGCGATGAATGGACAGCAGGCCAGATCCACGGCGCGCGCATCATTCCACAGCGCGTCAAACTCCTCCTGCACCCATGCAATCGTTTCGGGGTCATTGTCTTCCCACAGCAGCTCGTAATTCACCTTCCAGGCCGAGGCGCTTTCGTTGACGCTGCCGAGGAATGCGGTGGCAGAGCCGTCGGCACGTCGCACGACTCCCGCTTTGCCGTGGATCAGGCCGAAAGCGGAATCCGGCAGAACTCGCACTTCGATTTTCTTGCTTGTCAGTGCTTCGTAGAGGGCACGATAACGCGGGATCGCGCTGGGCGGCGCCTCCTCGGGCAGTCCTGAACACCAAGAACGGCGGAGCGCTGCTTGCGCGGCCGCAGCGGTGACGAGGTCTTGCGGATCAAGGTCGGAGTTGCAGATGATCCGCACCGGGCCAGTCACTTTTGCGATGGCTTCGCCAGCTACCTCGAAAAGGCTGGAGCGAAAATAGCCTGCGATACGATCGTAGGAAACCGCCCCTTCCAGGCGCTGGTTCAGAACCGCTTGGTCGAGCCGGCTCCGGCGGCTGGAATGTCGAGTGAGCACCTGCCGATCATTCGTCGCCGGCAGATGGTGCGCGATGGGGCACTTTATCCAGAATCGCCTGAAACGCTTCGGGATCGGCGCGGTCAGCGCGCGTGCGAAGATAAGTTTCGGCGGTCAGCGCGGAAATCTTCTCAGCCACAGCGCTCATGACGAACTGATCAATGGGCACGCCTTCCATGTCGGCCATCTCCTGGAGGTGGCGCTGAATGGAATTGGGCAGGTTCACATACAAGGTAGTCATTGCAGATCCTCCAGCATGATTTTCGGGGTAACAACTTCAATTCCGAACCTTGACGCCGGCTGAAAATCCTTGGTGTTAAAGCTCACAATACGCGGCGCTTGCGCGGCGACCGCCAGTTCCAGAATCATATCATCATTGGCATCCGGCAGACAGGGCCGCCACAGGAAATAGACTGCCTGAAAATCAGCCAGTGCGCACAGATTATCCAGCACAACCTCCACCTCCGCATCGCTTAGATTCAACACCGCTTGATCCCTCTTGAGCAGTTCTTCGTATTCGAACAGCAAAGGCGTCGACAGTACGATACGCACCCTGCCATCGGCGATCGCCCTGAGCAGCTGGTACGATTTTCCGTTGGCCGAATACAGGCCGGCGTAAAGCACATTGGTATCGAGGACTATGCGCGGTGGGGTGTCAGTCATGGTGGCAACCAAAGATAAAGTGATCACGCATGGTCGTTACGGAGGCGTCCGGCAAGAATGCGGGCGGCTTCGGAGTCTGCTATCCATTCGTTCATGCCCTCGGCGTTGCCAAGTGCGGCGATCCATTCGAGCAAGCCGATGAAGCGTTCACGCCGGCCCCAGTAGCCCTGGCCAAAGCTGTCGCGCAGGTATTGACGGCCTGGCTCGGGGCTGTTGTCAGCAGCGCTAGTCTCCCGGATAGCGAAAAGCAAGTGGCGAAGTGGCGACGCGGCAAAGGGATGCGGCGCTCCGGCGGCAGAACGCCCGCGGCGGGCGGGAAGCGCATCCGTACTATCTCCTCCACTAAGTGACGCGAGTCCGGCGGCCGCGAAGCCGCTGGGAGTGTGCATGCGGGTGCCGTTGGCTTTGTCGCTTTTCAGGAGGGGTCTTATCTCGGTCACGCCAAAGCCACGGGCCAATTCTTCATACATGCCTTTGCGTCGCTCGCCCCGGCTCTCGATGTCCAGTGCACGGAGGTAGTAACGCTCCACGAGCGAGAGATCGCGCCAAGAGTTGTCCAGTCCACGGGGAATGAGGGTGTCGCACGCGATGCCTAAGGCGCGTTCGATGACGGTCTCGAAGTCGCTCTTCTCGTTCTTGCCCCGCATGGCAAAGACCTCGTGCTCCACGTCGCGTCCGTCGAGCGTCCCGTATTGGGTGAGCACCTTGAGCGCAGCAGCGTAGGCGGCGAGCTGATAGTCGGCGTCGTTGAAGTTGGGCTCACCGCCTTCGTCGAGCGCCTGCATGGAGGCGATCTGGCGTTTCACTTCGTCCTCGACCAGCGGATACACCTCGTCGAGGAAACCCGGTTCATTGGCGGTGCGCTTACGCAGGACGAGACAGACGGTGCCTTGAACGTAGTTGCCCTTCTTGATCCCAGCCGCCTCGGTCTCGGTGCTGATCGTCCAAGCAGCGGTAGCTTTGAGTCCGGCGGCCCAGAGAATCATGCCTAGGTCCGCCCACACTGCCGGATCCTGATGGGTGAACATGACCATCTGCATCCCATTGTCAGGCATGTGGCGGGCGAGGTTCTTGTAAATCTCGACCATGGAACGGCGGAAGTCTTCGCCATCGCCGCGCACCGCAAGTTCGGCGCGGGCATCGCGGATCCATTCGGGAAAAACTTTGGCGAGCTGCTTGTCATACCAGGCGAGGAAGAAGTCGCCGAGCTCGTGGTAGTTGACGGCATCGGCGTAGGGTGGGTCGGTGATCCAGAAGTCGCAGGTCTCGCGGAGGTCGCGGGCGTCACTGGCCTTAACTTCACCCCGCGTGCAATCGAAGAATTGATTGGCTGAGGAAATTTGTGCGTGGGCGAGCGCGAGAAGTGGTCTGTTTGAGTAATTGAAAAGAGTGTTTAGTGCCTGGTTGAGGAAGGTGTTCTTACCTCGTGACATCTGTGTCTTGTGTGACAGCCAGCAACTCAGCCGGCAATCCCAGTCCGCAAGCCTTCCCATGTTCAGCATAGTTACTACAGACAAACGTCGATCCTGAACACTCGACGACAAATTTGCCAACAGCCCATGCACCACCAACTGCCTCGGCGTAAACAAATGATGCCAGTGGGTCCAGCCGCGCTCGCGAGTCGGCTGATCGGTGTTGTAACCGCTCACGATCGCCTTCGACGGAATAAATCCCTCGCGCTGCCAGTCGGCCAAACGCTCGCGCAGCAGTTCGAGCACGCGGGCCTCACGACGAAGGTCGGCCTCTTCGGGCGCGGCGTAGCGGCGATTGCCTTCGGAATCCATCCAGCGAATGCAGTAAAGTCGTTCTTGGAAAACGTCTCCCTTGCGAGGCACTAGGTCGTCATTGATCCAGCGGCGCAGACCATCCGGTCCACGCAGTGCTTCAATCGACCACGAGCGACTGGAATCAAACGGGTCCACCACTCGGCTATCGACCACCGTCGGCCCTGTCCTTTTGCACTCCGCTATTTCGGCATTCGAGACGACGGCTATTTCGGGTTTCAGACAATCCGACCCGGGAACTTGGCGCCATCGAACGACAACTTTCATGTATTCATCCACGACCCAACCTGGAGCAAGAGGGATGTAGTAATCGCAGCCGTCCGGCTTCGCCTCCACGCAGTAGACGTAAGCCTCGGCCCGTTCGCCCCGCTCATTGTGTTCGATTCCCCATTCTGTGATTTGCCTGTCGGCGGCTGCAAAGATCGATTCCTGAAAGCGGCGGATCTCCTCCTGCACTTCATTGCCGCCGCCGAGCAGATTCAAACTGGCCCAGGTGAGCAGGCCCGCCACGGGATTGAGATCGGAACCGAAGGCCGAGCAGCCTATGCGGGCAGCTTCGAACGGGATATAGCCGCCGCCGCAGAAGGCATCGCCGACGCGCGGATTGTGGCCGAAGGTTCGCTGGCCGAGTTGCTCAACGAGTTCGGGCAGGCTGGTGGCGGTGGTGCCGAGGTGGGCATTGATCTCGGTCCACGCCGCCCCCGTCGGGCCAAGAATGTTCTCCGGCCGTTCGCAGTCCTTGAGTCGTTCCGCGTAAGTGAGGGCGTCGAAGGTGGCGCGATTTTTGATTCTTCCTTTATTCCGCTGCCACGTGCCGTCGTCGTCCATGGTGAGGATCTTGAGGAAGATCTCGCGATCTTTTTTTGGATTTTCCGAGGCGGGCATCAGCATGCCGAGGATGGAAGCGCGCACCAGAATGAGCGGTTTACGCCCCCACCATTTGCCTAGTCCGGTGAGTGTCTGACTGGCTCCTGCCTTGCGCTCCTTGTAAGACTCAGCCGAGAGGCGAGCGATTGGGAATTGAGTCTCAATGAAAGTTGGTACCTGGCGAATGTGTAAAGCAAGCTCAGCTACGTGCTGAGCCATGGGCAATTCAGTTTCAACGGATGTTGGCATGGTGACTATGTGCATCTCAGAGAGTAAGGGAAAGTTGTGAATGGCCGAGAAGCTCACGACGAGCGCGGGGCGAAAGACCCTCGCCTTTGACGAAGGGGTTATCGGCAATCGCGGCGCGCAGTGCTTTGCGCCAGCCAAGGCCTTTTTGCATGGCTTGGCCGGTGGTGGCCACCGTCATGGTGTAGAGCCACCAGCGCTCTTCGGGGGCCAGCGCTTCCCAGTTGCGCAGGGCATTCGGGATGTCGTCGGGTGAGGCGTCTTCCACCGCCCAGCAGAGGATGCAGAGTTCCTTGCCGAGGGACGGATGCACCGGCACGGGCTTTATAGGATTTTTCTGAAACTTGGCGGCAGGCAGGCCGTTGGCGCGAAGGCGGCGATTGGCCTCGTCCCAGAACGCGGGTGCGAGGGCGAGCCAGCGGGTGCGGTCGATAACGACACGCAGCGATGGATGGCCGGGCGACGGAGCATCCACCGAGCGAGCACCCAGATGGTCGAGATCGGAGCCTCGGTGCTCGGTGATGCAAATCATATCGCTGCCCTTGCTGCCTTTCGGGATGTCGATCAGAAAGCCGTGTCGGGCTTCATCTGGCAGGAAACCGAGACCGACGACCTTTCGGGCTGAAGATGAAATGGCGCGGCGCATGTTTACTGGGTTACTTTGGCCACGTTAAACGGCTGATTGGTCACTTTAAGCCAGTCGAGAAGAGCCTGCCCGGTGGGGAAGCCGAGAGAACCAATAGTCATCCGTAAACTTCCACCGCTGACGATTTCCTGAAGCTTGTCAGCGACAGATTTTAGAGCGGCAGCATTGTAACCACCCTCCAAGGCACCGGAGTATTCCACATTCTGCTGGCCGTCGCTGCTTTCCGCCGTGAGGCTGATGTCGTAGGCGCTGGCACCCGCGGTTTTTTCCAATCGCTGTATGAAGTCCCAGACTGAACCGGAGTCATCGAGCTTCGTTTGTTGGGTCCAGCGGGCCGGAATGGTCGGATCTAGTGTGCGCTCCGCTTGACCTTTCTGTGGAATCGGGATGCTGATTGTTTCGGAGTTAACGTTATAGGCGGAGGCCACGGCCATGGCGCATACCACGCGGGACTTCGCGGGTACGCGGAATGGCCCGTCGTAAGTAGCAAAGCCTGCGCTGGTTGGCGAGGAGCCAGCAGTGGTGTAGCGAATAGAGATTCCGTTAGCCTTCGGCAAGGCCAGTAACTCGACTTCGTAATGGTCGCCTCGGTTGTGAAGTTGGTACTTGAGGCGAACCTTCGCGGTCCATTCCTTCACCGCGCTGACGCGTCCGGCATCGGCAGGATCGAAAGCGAGGAAACGGTAGCGCATGCCGGTAGCTTCAAAGCGGGACGGCGTCGGCACGGGAGTAGAAGCGGTGGTGGGGTCGGAATCGCCAGTTTCATAGACGACGCACGGTGCATGAAGTGGTTCGATTTTGAGGAAGGTGTGGCCGGCGCCGTCATCTTGAACAGACAACTCACGGATCGAAACCTCCGGGACCGGCGGAGGAAACGGACCGCGCCGGATGTGATTCCCCTCTTCCCGCCAATGGTCGCGCCGGAGGCACTCAGCCTTCAAATCGTCGAGAGCAGAGGTCTTGTGGAGTGGCCAGTTGGTATTGACGGCGGCAGCCCGTTTAAAATCAGACCAGAGCACTATTTTGGTTTCTGGGGTGCCAAACAGCCGGGCCTCGGCACGAGTGCGGAAGCTGTCATCGTCGATCTTGGTCGTGAATTTCTGCGCGCCTTCGAGTGTCTTGCGGATGGTTGCTTCGCCACTCTGATTGCCGGCGAAGGCGAGATCGGTGCCGGTGGTTCGCAGAGCTGAATTGATGGAAGGATAGACGATCTGGTCAAAGGCTTCCTTCAGGGCCGCAGTGAATTGCAGGCCAACGCGGTCCCGGAGGGCATCGAGGGCCCGCCACTGCGGATCATCGGAAGGCGTATTCTCTGCCTTGAGCTCTTCTTCAATACTTTGCAGGGCGCGAGTCTGGCGGGCGGAGTCGAGCACTTTCTGGAAAGTATCCCGCGAGCCCGTGAGAAAGAGGACGCGATTCTTGTATTGCTGCTGGTTCCACCACGCCTGCCAGTCAGCCGAAATGGGCAATTGGTTCGCTTGCCCGCCCGGACGAACGATGACCAGTGTGGTCTTTTCCTGCTCGACCTGAACTTCATCGGGCGGGGGCAGGACTTTGACGACCTGGTAACAGTCTCGGAGCGAAGCCTCAAAGTATTCCTCCAAATGCCCCCGGAGCATGCGATCCACGGTCTCGGAGTGAAGTGAGAGGGCGGTCGCACGCAGCTTCGCCGCGAGATTTTGTTGGTTCTTGAAAAAGAGCCGTCCGTCGGCGGAATTGTGAAGATACCAGGCACGGGTCGCCAGCTTGTCGATGACGTTGGCTTTGAACGTGGAGAGGTCTCGACCTGGACGCTGAAGACAATCGACAAGTTGATATTCCCGCAGTCCGTGAATGGCGCCGGGCGTCGTTGAAAGCGAGGCAACGAGGATGAGGCGGGCGGCATCCGACGCATCAGCGTTTCCATTGGCAAGGTCGATCTGTTCAACCTCCGCATCGCCGCCGTGGGCGACATCATGGGCGATGGCCTCACTGAGCGATGAGTTGATAGTTCGGACCTCGGAAGCGATCTCGTCCAGATTCAGATCGAGATCGTAAGGGTGGATCAAGTCGATGCCGGCCGCTTTCTCTGACTTCCAAAGGTCCGATACCACCATTTGCATGAGGCGAATAACACCGCGGGTTTGCTGGAACCCGTCGTTCTCCTTAAACTTGCCCACGAGTTCCCGGAGGTCCGGGTGGAACGGATAGGCGTCAACGACACGAGCATAGAGAGCTTCCGGCGAGGTGGTGGTCAGGGACATCTTGTTCGCCTCACGAAGCGCCTCACGGTACGCCGCTGCCACTTTCTGGGTCTCCGCCTCTGGTGCAATATGCTCGAAGAGGCGCTTGCGCAGAATGTGATAGAGTTCGTCACCGTTCGGATTGACCGGAGTGATCGGCACCGCAATACGTTTGGATTCTGACGTGATTCCTTGGACGGCCCGGTTGAACGCAGACTCCAGGTTGGCTTGGCCAATGCTGAAATTCGTTCCCGCCAGATCGGAAAGGACAAGGCACACGTTTTCCATCTCGGCGACCGCGACGAAGAGGTTCGCGAGAGCCGAGGTCGTCACGACACCCAAGTCGGCATTCCCGACCGGGACAGCGACGGCGTATTCCAAATAGAACGGAAGCTCGTCAAGGAAAAGCACGAGCGGGTCACCGCCAAGCAGCTGCTTCCAGGCCTCGGGTCCCGGTGCATTGAGGAGAGGGGAAACGTAGTGGGCGAACTGCTCCGCTTTGCCGAGTTGTTCTGCGAGCGAGCCCCAGATTCCGCCTGCCGCGTCGGTGCTTCGCCCATTAAAACCGACAACACGAGAGCGGCCGAGCTTGGGAGCCGGGTTTTGCTCACCGAGGACCTTTTTTCGTAACTCGGGATCACGCGCCAGCAATCCCAGCGCGATCATGCTGTGCGTCTTACCGCCGCCCATCGCTTGCGAAAGCAGGAAGACCGAAGAACCTGCTCCCGCGCCGGCAAGGTGACGGAACGCCCGGTCCATCAGCGTGAGCATGCCGTTGGTGAAGAAATTCTCCTCGAAAAATTCAGGACCATTGACCTGCCCCTTGAGAAACGTTTCGAGGTTGAGAACAGTGGCTCTTCTGTCAGCAGCAAAGACAGATGGGCGCGGTTTGCATAGTGAGTGGATGCTCATAATTTGTCTATTCTTAGAGAGTGATCATGTGACATAGGGCCGCAAAGGCGCAGGTTGGAACGTAGCGTCTTCCCTACGCTCGACTTTTGATTTTCATCATGTTGGCGCTCGAGTGGTGTTGGCGGTGCGAAGCTGTGCACAATGCTTGCCTCAATGCTGGTTCAATGGGAAAGATCAGTACGTTACTCTTCGCGGTGACGATTGTCGCTCCCTTCAGCGGCATAGGGTAGTTCTGCCTCTACTATGTACTGTAAAGTCCGGTATAATCCAAGGAGATTTCGTCGGGCAATCGGGGAGGGACAGATGGCCCGGCACTACTCGACGAAAGACTTCTTCCGGCAGATTCCGAATGCACTGCTCGCCCGCTACTTCTACGAGCGGCGGTTGTTCAACGATCTGGATTTCTCGGCGATGAAGGAGACGCAGCCGGACGAGTTGTTCGCGGCGTGGGTGACCGTGCACGAATGAGTTTGATACCTGGAAATCCTATCTGGACTTCAGAGCTCGTTCGACTTCGCGCTCGGCGTCTTTGCGCCTGAGCGTTTCGCGTTTGTCATAGAGTTTCTTCCCGCGCGCCAGTCCCAGCTCCACTTTTGCCCGGCCGTTTTTAAAATACATTTTCAGCGGAACCACCGTCAGCCCCTTTTCCTTGGTTTTGCCGGTGAGGCGCTCGATCTCGCGCGCGTGGAGCAAAAGTTTCCGCGCGCCGCCAGACGGTCAAAAATTTTATCGCCGGCTACGCCGAGGGCGTGGCCACGCTCCACAAAGATAAGGAAGGAAGCAAAAAAGCGATCGCCAAGTTTCTCCACTCCGACGACGCGGAAATTCTCGAAGCCAGTTGGCAGTTCGGCATCGACGTCATCGAGCGCATTCCCAACCTCGATCCGGAGATGTTCAGACTTGTTTTGGAAGAGCGGGCGAGAACCCGCCCCTAAGCCGCCAAGGCCAAGCCCGAGCAGTTCTACGACGACAGTCTCGTTCGCGAGCTGGAGCGAGAAGGTTTTTTCAAGAAAATATACCAGCGCTGATTCCGCACATTGCTTTCGGAATGTTCTTCGCAGCTCTCGCCCCGCGGTGCGGCCAGTTACGCCGCTCCGAAATGAACGGGGCTTAGATGAATTGACATAATTTCCTCTAACCTCTATTCTACGGATACATACGGAGGTACAGCATGCTCTCCAGGCGTGTCGAAATTTTGTTGGACCCGACGGAGATGGAGGCGCTGCGCCGGCAGGCGAAGAAAGCCAAGAAGTCCGTCGGCGCCTTGATTCGTGAAGCCGTCAAAGAAAAATATTTGACGCCGACTACCAGGGAGAGAAAGGAAGCCCTCAGGCGGCTTCTTTCTCCTCAACGCGCGGTGAATTTCCCCTCCTGGAAAAAGATCAAGAAGGAGCTGGAGGACAGCATGGGGAGAGGGATTGAGACTGATTGACGCGAATGTCGTAATTTATGCCGCGGGGAAGGCCCATCCGCTGCAAGAAGAGGCGCGAAAAGTGCTTGGCCGGATTGCTGAGGGCGCCTTGCACGCCAACGTTGACGCGGAGTTGTTGCAGGAAATTCTTCACGTCTACGACGCGCGCAAGGAGCGAGCCAAAGGATTTGACACCATTGACGATCTCCTGGTGCTTTTTCCAAACCCGATTCCGATAGCCAGGGAGGAGATCGAGACGGCGCGCGATCTGATGCGTGCGTACTTTTTCCTCGGCGCTCGAGACGCCATCCACGCGGCGGTCGTTCAGACCCACGACCTCGAAGGCATCATCACTGCCGATAGAGTCTTTGGCCGAATAAAAGGCGTAAAGAGGTTCGACCTCAAGTAGCGGTTCTGGCCGGGATTTGATTCGGGACTCGGTTGGTGAGCCGTCCTGCGGCGGCTGATAGAGGGGTCGATGGAGCAACGCATAAGTTTGGTCACGCTCGGGGTCACCGATCTGCCGCGCGCCGTGGCGTTCTACGAGGGTGTCCTCGGTTGGAAATCAGAGTCGAGCCCGCCCGGAGTCGTCTTTTTCGATCTGAACGGAGTCGTGTTCACTCTTTGGCCGCATGACGAGCTGGCGAAGGACATGGGGTTGACGCCCGATCGTGTCCCGGCCTACCGAGGTTACTTCCTCGCTCATAATGTTCGGAGTGAAGAGGAAGTCGACGAGATTTTGCTCGACTGAAAAACCATGGCGCAACCATTGTAATCGTCAGTCGTCAGGGTCAGTAACACTCGTTACAATCTTTCCGCTAGGCCTGAAATAAGCGCCAAGGGAACAGAGTACTCGCCGGTAGGATCCAGACGACTTCTTGGCGGTTCGTAAGTACTCACTGGAACCTGTTTGTATTGCAAAAGGACGGCGTTTGGGGGTGAGAGTATGATGGACTGAGGTTGAGGGCTGATTTTGGACGCAACTCTACCTGCGCGAAAGGCGCGCGATGATCTTTG
>Ga0326597_10007944_pt1 | contig 14364 bp, 14 predicted proteins | sample RVTome_12_FD_203789 | JGI IMG/M metagenome (GOLD analysis project Ga0326597, IMG submission 203789) | Soil microbial communities from uranium-contaminated site in the Upper Colorado River Basin, Wyoming, United States - RVT100D185 | ecosystem: Environmental > Terrestrial > Soil > Contaminated >... | reverse complement strand
AGCTAGAGAGTTGATATGGCGAAAAAAGGAGCTCTCTGCGCTGAGGCTTCAAATAGAGCGACAAAAGAGCGCGGTGTTTTTACGGAGTTGGGTCGCGCTCCTTTATGCCCACTGGGAAGGGTTTGTTAAATCCGCAAGCCGTATCTATCTTGAGTTCGTGCAGTTTCAGCGTCTAAGCTATAGCGAACTTGCTCCGAATATCATTGCACTTGCCGTTCGCGGAAAGCTCCGATCGGCATCCGATAGTAATCGAATTCGTCTCTACCTCGAAGTGACGAATTTCTTCAGAGGCGGCCTCGCTGAACAGTCTGTCCTTCCCAAGGAATCGATCTCGACGAGAAGCAATTTGTCCTCACGAGTTCTACGAGACATCACAGACAGCTTGGGCATCGATTTCGACCCCTATGAAACCAAAGTCCGACTGATTGACGAACGGCTTGTTGATGTTCGGAACACTATTGCACACGGAGAATATTTGGAACTCGATTCGGATGACGTTCTCGCGCTGCATTCCGAAGTATTGGAGATGATCGAACTCTTCAGGAATCAGGTTGACAATGCGGCGAGTACCGGTGCATATCGGTCCCGCTAGTACTGCATTGCAAGTGAAGGCAGCGAAGCTGGTCGCCACGGCACGTTTCTCAGTGCCGTGGGTTTCTTCCGGAGCGTGCCCACGGCATATAAGACATGCCGTGGCTACCACTATCGCGCTGCTGAGCGAGGCAGGGATGTCCGCTACGATTAGCCGCGAGCAACGGCGTTCTGTTTGCTCCATGACGCAGGAGCCGCTACAAGATCGCCCCGCAGAAAACGCAGACCCGAGCGTCGATCTTCAGGAACTCTTTGCAGTAGGCGCATTTTTTGATAAGTCCTCTGATGGCGGGGCTCTTTCCGGCAGCCATGGCCACCGGTCTGCGCAGGAGCGCCCGTACCGTCCAACCGATCGATAAGAACAGCCCGTAAATCCACTCGCGATACGAGCGCAAGGTTTCTCTCATGCCGATATCCCCCTTCTCGCTGTGGGTTCTGCCACGTCGCCCAAGGGTGCATTCTCTTGCCGGGCAAAGGGACCCGTGGCTTTCGGAAAGCACGTGCCCCCGGCCCGATAAAAGTCTCGTTTGCCGCCACCGGCGCGGCTATCGCCCGCTGCAGTTAATAACGGTCGCGGGAGGAGCCCCCGAAGCCGAAGCCCCGTGGCCCGCTGCCCGCCGCCTTGGGTTTCGCTTCGTTGACGTTCAAGGCGCGGCCGTCCATCTGGGTTCCATTCAACGCCGCAATCGCTTTGGCCGCTTCTTCGTCATTGGACATCTCGACGAAACCGAAGCCGCGCGCGCGGCCCGTGTCGCGGTCCGTGATCAACTGGATGCGCGTGATCTGTCCAAATGGCTCGAAGAGAGACCGCAGTCCGCCTTCCGTAGCTTCAAAACTCATGTTTCCGACAAATACATTCTTCATTCTTTTATTCTCCTTAAGTTGCCGCACCGCAAATGCGGAGCGGACGCGTAGGCCGGGTCGTCAGCAAACTGCTTCGACGGGGCTATCGGATATTTGATGGAGTCAATTAGGCAGGGAGCAAACAGCAGCTCGAAATCGTCTCAAGCAAACGGACTTCTTCAAACTCAACCGGAGTATAACACAGCACGAAAGAAAATTGGGGAACTAATTGGGAGGGCGCGGAAACCGCGTGGTTTCGGCTCATTGGAATTTAGTTATCATGCCTGTATTTCGACAAATTGGAAGGGCGAGGAGCCGAAGCTGGTAGCCACGGCACGTTTCTCAGTGCCGTGGGTTTGTTCCGGAACGTGCCCACGGCATAAAATACATGCCGTGGCTACCCAACTCATGGCTTCGCCCGCCGCAAGCGCGGAGCGGCTTTCGCGGCAGCCGCTCGTTTGGCACGCAAGGCGGACGAACGCAATTCCTCCCGGCGCGCGGCCCGCTCCGCTACTGACAATCTTCGCTCCGCGATCATACGACGCACTGTGGGAACGAGGCCGACGGGGACTTGCATGGTCGTGCTTTGAAGGCTGGCCTCGATTTCGGCTGTGGCTTCTTCGTCGCTTTGCGATTCGTAGTAGTCGAGCACGCGGCGAACCCGAGCTTCATTCCATCCGCGAGGATATGTCTCGTTCTTCATGGCTTTCTCCTTCGCCTGCGGCGGATTGCCCGCTTCGCTTTGGGACCCAGATCATATGCTGATATGACAAAAACGGAATTGGGAATCGGGTCCGGAACATAAATCACTTTTAGATACCGCCCTCCCGAGTCTGGCCGATGGAAATGCGCGATCCATCCCGTCCACGGATATCTTGCAGGGGTCTTCCAAGAATATCCTCAACTTCGTGCTCGGAGACCTGGTGTTCATAGATGTGCGGCTGCCCCGTCGTAGGATCGATGTGGTATCGAATCTCCATAGCATTTTACCACGTGAGTGAGGACTACCCCCGTTGCGCCATCTCCCTTCCGATGCACAGCGCCGCAAACCCAGGCAGGTACGCCGCTGTCCACGCTCCGAAGTGGATCAGGTAGTCCCAACCTTGCGGGTCGAACGGGAACCAGATTCCTGAGACGAGATAGAAAGCCACGCCCGACCCTATCGCCGCAAGGAAGCCGCGCCCTAAGGCGGCTCGGACATTGACCGCCGAGGTCTCCCGCTGCGGTAGGCGCTGATTCAGGAAGCCGAGCGCGATCCACGTGCCGAAGTACAGGAAAAACATCACCGACCGGCCGGCCACCGGACGGAGCAGATAGTATCCCCCCGCAGCGAGGCCGCCGATGAGCGCTCCGGCAATCGCGCCAAGCAGGTATTTCTTTGCCGGCCCGCCCAAATAGAGGCCGATACAAAGAAAGAGCAGCGCGCCGTGCAGAATGCCGTTGAGCGGGGTGTTCCGAAGCTCCCACGTCACCCAGAGAAAGTCGCCGAGGGTGCTGACGGCAGCGATACCGATCGCGCCCCCCAACGATGCTCGAATCCCCGTGGTCATCTCAGTCCCCTATGCAAACTATTTCGGCGACGCCCCAACTTACAACTAACAACTATCAACTCACAACTGTCCGGTGGTTATTCCAACAGCCCTTCGCGCTTCGGCTCCGGCAGCCAGAACGACGCGATGAAGCCGACAAGGTACACGCCGAATCCGATCCCAGCCGCGACGAGGGCGACCTTGTGGGGGGCAAAGGCGCGGTCGGGGGTAATGGCGAGCGTGGCCGTGACGGCGGCGAACAGGGTTCCAATCAGCCGTCCGCCGATGTTCGCCGCGAAGCCCTCGCCGGTGCCCCGCAAGTGGACGGGATAGACGCGCGGCAGGTAGTTCCCCCAGAAGCTGAATTGCGCGATGGTGAGCATGCCCGCGATCATCGTGCCGTAATAGAGTCCGGTCTGACTTGTCGTCCCGAACAGCCCGAAGACGACCGGCATGACGATCAAGCCGGGAATCTGGAACAGCCGGACGAGCTTGCGCTGGCTGATGAAGTAGACGGCGATCAGGGCGAAGATAACACGTCCCACCAGGCCTCCGATTTCCTGGGCCTGGGCCATCTGGGCGGCGGCGGCCTGCACGATCCGCCCGGCCTCCTGCGGGGACGCGGCGGTTTCCGTCATGGCCCGCACCTGCGGCAGTCCGGAAACAATCTGCGGGTTCTGCTGCAGCGCGCCGAAAGCCGCGCCGTAGGCCATCGCGAACATGATGGTCGTGACGATGGTGGTCCGCCGCAGCTCCGGGGAAAACAGCGCCGCAATGCTGGGACGCTTCAGCGTTCCGGCGGCGCGCTTCGCCTCCCAGACCGGGGATTCCGGCAGAAACGGCCGGATGATGATCAGAGGGATCGCGGGGATGATGCCCGACATCAGCGTATAGCGCCATGGCGCGTGGGGGTCATGTACGGACGCGTCAAAGCCAAATCCGCCGATGGCGGGAAAGTCCAGCGAGTGGGCCACGATGAATGCGTTCGCGGTGGCCACCATGATGCCGCCGGTCGAGGAGAAGGCCTGCGTGTAGGCGAGCACTCGCTCCCGCACCGCGGCCTCCGGAAACAGCTCGGCGAGCCACGCCACGGCGGCGACAAACTCGACCGAGATTCCGACAAAAACAAAGCAGCGCAGCACCAGCAGCATCTCGATCGAGGTCGAGTAGCCGGAGGCGAACGCTCCGAACGCATAGAGCAGAATGCTGTAGGTCAGCACGCGGCGGCGCCCGAACAGGTCCGTCAGATAGCCGCCCAGCAGCCCGAAAATTCCTCCCGCAAAGGCCGGGATGTAAAAGAGCCGGCCGACCCACACCTGGAACTCCGGCGAGCCGGGCGTAACGCCGGTGAGCTCGAGCAGGGCCGGCCGCACGATCAGCGGCAGCACCAGCAGCTCGTAGATGTCGAAGGCGAACCCCATGGCGGCAATGCCGCAGACCAGCCATTGCACCCGTGTCAGGCGCAGCGGAGGGGCTTTAATATTCCCATCAGTCATCGCGGTCAGTCCTCGGGGTCAGTCCTTGGCTTCGAATCCAGACGCTGGCTTACTCGATCTTGCCAATACTCCGCAGAAATTGGAGGGATGGATTCCCCGCCTTCAAAAAGAGAAGAATCCATTATACTAGACGAGTATGCAGACAGCTTCTCCGAATTCTTCTACCGAAATAGAAGCCCGGGTTCACGCGGCGCGCCTGGCGCTCGACGCCTGGGTCCGCGAGGTGGTGGACTGGCACTTCGACCCCGCCAGCGGCTGCCCGTTCTGGCTGGACTTCGCGAAAAAGCTCGGATGGGACCCGCGCAAAGAGATTACCTGCTTTGCGGACCTGAAGCGCCTCGGCCCGTTCGAGGACGAGTGGCTCCGCGGCGGGCCGGTCGAGCGATGGGTGCCGCGCGGCTGCGCCGGCAAGCCCGTTTATGTCTTCGAGACCGGCGGCACCACCGGCATCCCCAAGACGCGCGTCAACTGCGACGACTTCCGGATTGATTATGAGAAGTTCAGCGGCACGCTGCCGGATGAGTACTTTCCGCGCGGGGCGAACTGGCTGATGCTCGGGCCTTCCGGGCCGCGGCGCCTGCGCCTCGCCGTCGAGCACCTCGCGCAGCACCGCGGCGGCATCTGTTTTACCGTGGACCTCGATCCCCGCTGGGTCATCAAGCTCATCAAGAAGGGCTGGACCGAGCACATGATCGCCTATCGCGACCACGTGATCGACCAGGGGATCACGATCCTCCACGCCAACCATGCCATCCGCTGCCTGTTCACGACGCCGAAGCTGCTCGAAGCCCTGGCCCTGCGTCTGGAGTCCATGGGCACGTCGATCCGCAAGATCGGCATCCAGGGCATTTTTTCCGGCGGCACCGAGTTCACGCCGCAATGGAACCGCTTTGCCCACGAGGAGCTCCTCGACGGCGCCTACATGACCCCGACCTACGGCAACACCACGATGGGCCTGGCCGCCAGCGCCCCGAGCGGCCCGCACAACGATTACAAGATCGCCTATTACGCGCCGCAGCCGCGCGCCGTGATCGAGGTCGTGGACTTCGACAACCCGGACCGCATCGTCGAGTACGGCGAGTCGGGGCGCGTGAAGATCACGACGCTCACCAAGGAATTCCTGATGCCCGCCTTCCTCGAGCGCGATGAAGGCGAGCGCGAGCCGCCCTACGAGCGTTCCCCGTGGGACGGCGTGAGCGGCGTGCGGCCCTACCGGGCTTTGGCTGCGACGACGACGGTGGGAGTCTATTAGATGGGCGTGTATGAAGCTGGATTATTCATGAAATTCCGGGATCGGAACAGCGGAAGCCGCGTCTTTTCCGTAGCCCAGGCGTTTACGCCTGGGTTTGATGGGATCGACATATTGTGTGGCCCCCTTCTAGGGGGCTTACCCGCTGGTCCCAGCCAAAGCCCCCTGGAAGGGGGCTGAAAAAGCCGATTTGGTTCCGTGTTCCCAGGCGTGAACGCCTGGGCTAGGGGAAGGAGAACGCTCCTGGTGATTGTGAAGTCCATGAATACTTCAAGCTAAATCAGCGTCTAATAATTCGGAGTCGATTGAAGATGCTGGAAATTCCCGTGCTCCGCTGGGGGCAGCCTTACAAAAGTCTCGACGTGGATGAGGTCGTCCACTTCTCGACCGGCGAGCCGATCGCTCGCGTCGGCCGCGCCAACGGCGGCATCATCCAGCGCGACCTGCGCAAGGCGCGGCAGGCCCGCGACGCCCTGACGGCAATCCCCATCGACGAGCTGATCGAGAAAGTCGGCCGCGCCGGCGAATTGTACATGGACGCCGCGGTGCCCATGGGCGACGGCACGCAGGCCCCCGACGAGTTCGTCCGCGCGCAGTCGGCCTCGACGGGCCTGCCCGAGCACATGTGCCGCGCCAACATGCAGAAGAACGCGTTCGTGCTCTCCGAAATGCGCAACATTCTGGCGGCCCTGACCCGGGGCCTCGAGCTGGACGTTCTCACGCGCGGGTACGGTGAGGAGCGCGGCGTTCCCATCAGCTTCCAGGCGCAGAGCCCTGTGCTCGGCGTGGTGCTGCCGTCGAACTCGCCCGGCGTGCATACGCTGTGGCTGCCGGTCATCCCCATGCAGGTCGGTCTCGTGCTCAAGCCCGGACCCCAGGAGCCTTGGACGCCGTACCGCATCGCCGGAGCGTTCTTCGAGGCGGGAATTCCGCGCGAGGCGATTTCGATCTATCCCGGCGGGGGCGACGTCGGCGCGGCGGTGCTCGAAAGCAGCGGGCGCAGTCTCATCTTCGGCGGCACGCCGACGGTCGACCGCTACCGGGGCAACCCGCGCGTCCACGCCCACGGCCCGGGGTTTTCGAAGATCCTGTTCGGCGACGATCAGGTCGACAACTGGGAGCGCTACCTCGACGTTCTGGTCGAAAGCGTCGCCGTGAACAGCGGCCGCAGCTGCATCAACTGCTCGGGAATCTGGGCCAGCCGCCACACGCGCGAGATCGCCGAGGCGCTGGCGGACCGTCTGGCAGACATCCAACCCCTGCCTCCCGAAGACCCCAACGCTGCGCTCGCCGCGTTCACCGTGCCGGGAACGGCCGAGGCGATCTCGCAGGCGATTGACGCCGACCTCAAAGAGCCGGGCGTCACCGACGTGACGGCTTCGCGCCGCAGCGGCGGGCGCGTAGCCAAGCAAGGCCGCGCGGACTATCTGCTGCCGACGGTGGTGCATTGCGCATCGCACGAGGCGGCCATTGCGAAAAAGGAATACATGTTTCCGTTCGTGACGGTGGTCGAGTGCCCCGAGGACAAGATGATCGAGGTCTCCGGCCCGATGCTGGTCTGCACGGCCATTACGTGCCGCGAGGGCTTCCGCAAGCAATTGATCGGCGCGGTGCACATTGACCGTCTGAACCTCGGCCCGGTCCCCACGACGAAGCTCAACTGGCTGCAGCCGCACGAAGGCAACATTGTCGATTTCCTGTTCCGCGCGCGGGCCTTCCAGAGCGCTCCCCTCGTTTCCTAATTCCGCGCTCCCGAAGCGAGGTAGCCACGGCACGGTTTGTGTGCCGTGGGCTTTTCGGCCGGAACGTGCGGCATGCAATCGCGGTTCAAGCAATGAGAATCCTCTCCATCACCGCCGGAGCCGCCGGAATGTATTGCGGCAGTTGCGCGCGCGACAACTCGCTCGCGGCGGAGCTGATTGCGCAAGGCCACGACGTCACCCTCATCCCCGTCTACACTCCCACGCGCACCGACGAGCCGAACATGAGCCGCCAGCGCATCCTGTTCGGCGGCATCAGCGTCTACCTGCAGCAGCATGTGGCGCTGTTCCGCAGGACCCCGCGGTTTCTCGACCGCCTGTGGGACTCCCCGGGCGTCATTGACGCCTTCGCCGGCCGGGCCGTTTCGCCCGTCTCGAATGACCCGCACCTGCTCGGCGGCCTCACGCTCTCGATGCTCCGCGGCGAGGGAGGGCCGCTCCGCAAAGAGTTCGACAAAATGCTCGACTGGCTGCGGCAGGAGCCCCCGCCCGATGTCGTCAACATCCCGAACTCGCTGCTCATTTCGCTCGCGGCGCCGCTCCGGCGGGCGCTCGGAAGACCCGTCTGCTGCACGCTCCAAGGCGAGGAGCTTTTCATCGACGGGTTGACAGACCCCTACCGGGCGCAAGCCATCGAGATGATTCGCCGGCAGGTTCCTCAAATAGACCGCTTCATCGCCGTGAGCGGCTACTGCGCCCGCTTCATGTCGGAATTCCTCGCCATTCCCAGGGACAAGATCGCCGTCGTGCCGCTCGGCATCAACATGGCGGGATACGAGCGCCGCACGCGGCTCTCCGCTCCGCGAACCGAAGAAGACGGGTCGTTTCGCATCGGCTACTTCGCCCGCATCGGCCCCGAGAAAGGCCTGCGCGTTCTGGCCGACGCCTACGCGCGCTTCCGCCAAAAGACCGGCCAGGCGCGCGCGCGGCTGGAGGCGGCGGGCTATCTCGCCCCGGACAACGAGGCTTACATGCGCGACGTTCGCAGCACGCTCGAAAAAGCTGGCCTCGCCGCCGAGTTCACCTATCACGGAGTGGTGGACCGCAAAGGAAAGCTCGCTTTTCTGCAAAGCCTCGACGTGCTGTCCGTCCCGGCAACCTACGACGAGCCGAAGGGAATGTTCCTGCTCGAAGCCATGGCGAACGGCGTCCCCGTTGTGCAGCCTCGCCGGGGAGCCTTTCCCGAAATCGTCGAGCGCACCGGCGGCGGCCTGCTCGTCGACCCCGACGATCCGGACAAGCTGGCCGAGGGCTTGTTCACTCTCTGGGCGAATCGCGAAATGGCCGAGACTCTCGCGCAGCAGGCCTACCAGGGCGTCCGCGCGCACTACACCGTCGCCCATGCGGCCGAGCGTCTGCTGGGCGTCTACAACGACGTATTGAGGTCCAAGGAAATTGTTGGAAGTCTCAAAACTTAGCAAGCACTACTCGACGCCGCGCGGCCCGCTCACGGTCCTGTCGGAAGTGTCCCTGTCGCTCGTCCCAGGAGACGCGGCGGCCATTGTCGGGCCGTCGGGCAGCGGCAAGAGTTCGCTCCTTTATATCATCGGCGGCCTGGAGCCGCCTTCGGCGGGCACGGTCCGCTTCAACGGCCGCGACATCTATGGGCTTGCCCCCGCGGACCTCGCCCAATTCCGCAACACCGAGATCGGCTTCGTCTTCCAGGATCATTGCCTGCTCCCGCAGTGCTCCGTGCTCGAAAACGTCCTGGTGCCGACTTTGGTGGACCGCGCCGGGGACTCGAACCACCGCAGCGAATTGGCCGCCCGCGCCCGTTCGCTGATCGAGCAGGTAGGCCTGCGCGACCGCATCGAGCATCGCCCGGCGGAGCTCTCCGGCGGAGAGAAGCAGCGCGTGGCCATTGCGCGCGCTCTGATCCAGCAGCCGCATCTGGTGCTCTGCGACGAGCCCACCGGAAATCTTGATCCGGTCTCGGCCAGGGCTGTCGCGGCGCTGCTGCTCGATCTCCACCGCCAGCAAAACAACATTCTCATCGTGGTGACGCACAGCGTGCGCCTCGCGGACCAGTTCCCCATCCGCCTCGAGCTGCTGGAGAACCAGTTGAAAAGGACGGAGCAACCATGAAGTTGAGCCGGCTTGTTGACCAGAGCCTCACTTACTACTGGCGCACCAACGCCGCCGTGGTGCTGGGCGTGGCGACGGCGGTCGCGGTGCTTTCGGGCGCGCTGCTGGTAGGAGATTCCGTCCGCGGCAGCTTGCGCGACATGGTCCTCGAACGGCTCGGCCGCACCGACCAGGTCGTGCTCGCCCTCGGATTCGTTCGCGAAGATCTGGCGACGGAGCTGGCGGTCGATCCAGATTACGATGCCCACTTCGACGGCATTTACCCGATCGTGATGGTGCAGGGGTTTGTCAGCGTGCAGGGCGGCGGCGGCCGCGCCGGACAGGTTTTGGTCTATGGCGTGGGCGCTCAATTCTGGAACTTCCACAAAGTTGGCGATGTCACGCCCCCGGAGGGCCGCGAAGCCCTTCTCAGCCCGGCGCTCGCTCGCGAGCTTGCTGCCGGGGACGGTGCGACCGTCCTCATCCGCGTGCAGCGTCCGTCCGCCATTCCCATCGAGTCGCTGCACGGCCGGAAGGATGATCTGGGCAGCACAATCCGCGCGACCGTCCGGGGCGTGCTCCCGCGCGAATCGCTCGGCGAGTTTTCCCTCCAGGCCAGGCAGGGCGAAATCCGCGCCGTCTACCTGCCTCGGGAGCTCCTGGCGCGCGAGCTCGGCATCCCCGGAAGGGTCAACACGCTGCTCGTCTCCGCCAAACCGGCCGACACCGCATCCGGCGCCGCGGCACTCGAGCAGCTGGTGCGCAACACTGCCCGCCTCGAAGACCTCGGCCTGAAGCTGACCGTCCTCGAAGGAAGAAACGCGTTTGCGTTGGAGACAGACGGCGGGTTGCTGGCTCCGGAGAAAGCCGCTGCCGCCCTGGACGCGGCCCGCGAAATGGGTCTTGCGCCGCAGCCGGTGTTCACCTACCTCGCCACCACGCTCCGCAGCCGCGGCCGCGAAATTCCGTATTCGCTGGTGACCGCGACGGATCGGACATTGACTCTCTCCAACCTTTCCGGCCCGCCGCCCATCGTTCTGAACGACTGGGCCGCGCGCGACCTCCGCGCTTCGGTAGGCGACACCGTGACGCTCGCATACGAAGTCTGGGAGGACCCCGGCCGGCTGGCCGAGCGGACGGCGGAATTTCAGGTCGCCCGCATCGTTCCCGTCGACGCCCGCGACCGCGATCTGGCGCCGCCGTATCCCGGCATCACCGATTCCGCGACCTTGGGCGGCTGGGACCCGCCGTTCCCGATTGACCTGCGGCGCATCCGCCCGGTTGACGAGCAATACTGGGACAGGTATCGCACGACGCCGAAAGCTTTCATCCCTTACGAGGCAGGCGAGCGGCTCTGGCAATCGCGCTACGGCTCGATGACCTCCATCCGCTTCGCGCCCCCCGCAGCCTCCAATGAAACTCAGTCGCCTCCCGCCACAGGCGGGAGCATAGAAGAGGTCCGCGATCTCTACGCCGCGCGGCTGCGTACCAGGCTCGACCCGCTCGCAATGGGCATCGTCGTCCGGGACGTGCGCGCCGAGAGCCTCGCGGCCTCAAGTGGGTCCACCGATTTCGGGGAGTATTTCGTCTACTTCAGTTTCTTCCTCGTAGTGTCCGCCCTGCTGCTGGCGGCCTTGTTCTTCCGCGTGAGCGTTGAGCAACGTGCCCGCGAAGTAGGGCTGCTCCGGGCCGTGGGGTTCGGATCATCGGCCGTCCGCTGGCTCTTTTTGCGGGAAGGCCTGCTGCTGTCGGTCCTGGGCGCGGGGCTAGGCGTGCTGGGCGGCCTGGGCTACGCTCGCCTGATGATGACCGCGCTCGGCACCTGGTGGGTAGGCGCCGTCGGAACCACCGCGCTTGCTCTGCACGTTTCTCCCGCGTCGCTCGCCGGAGGAGCGCTCGGCGGCATCGCCGCTTCGCTCGGCTGCATGTGGCTTACGCTGCGCAGCCTCTCGCGGGTTTCCGAGCGCCGCCTGCTCGCGGACCAGCTTTTCGACGAAGCAGCGGACAGCCGAGCCGGAGGTCAGCAGAGCTTGCGCAAGGGTAAGAGAGGCCTGCTGGCCGCCATCGGACTAGCCGCGCTTGGCGTTGCGCTGATGGCCGCCGCCGCCGCCGGACTGATCGCGCAGGCCGGAGGATTTTTCGGCGCGGGCTCGGCGCTCCTCGCCGCTTGCCTGTTTCTGTTTGCGTTCTGGCTGGCGCGCCCCGGGCGGGATACGGTCGGCGGCAAAGGCGGGTGGCCCGTCGCCCGGCTGGGGTTCCGCAGCGCCATGTACCGCCCGTCCCGCAGCGTCCTGTCCATGTCGATGATCGCTTCCGCCACCTTCATCCTGATCTCCGTGGACAGCTTCCGCAAGGAGGGCGGCGTCATCGAGACCGACCCCCACTCGGGCACCGGCGGCTACTCGCTGCTGGTCGATTCGCTTCTTCCGCTGGCCCACGATCCCAACAGCCCCGCAGGGCGCGGCCTCCTCCGCCTCGCCGACTTTTCTTCCGTAACGATTGAGCCCTTCCGCGTGCGGCCCGGCGACGATGCGAGCTGTCTGAATCTCTACGAGCCGACAAACCCGCGCATCATCGCTCCCAGCGACCGCTTCCTCTCCGAAGGCCGTTTCGCGTTTGCTTCATCGCTGGCCGAGACTAAGGAAGAGCGCGCAAACCCCTGGCTGCTGCTCGATCGCGAGGAAGCCGATGGCGCCGTGCCCGTCATCGCCGACGCCAATTCGATGACCTACATCCTGCACCACAGCCTCGGCGAGGAGATGACGGTCACGGTCGGCGAGCAGCCGATCCGTCTGCGCTTTGTCGCCGCCCTCTCCGACAGCATTTTTCAGGGTGAGCTGCTGATGTCCCAGACGCACTTCCTGAAGCTCTTCCCCGAGCAGGAGGGATACCAGTTTCTGCTGGTCGAGACGCCTCCCGAGCAGAGCCAGGCGGTCGGACTCGCCATCGAGGACGCGCTCGCCGATTTCGGCGCCGACGTGCGCTCCACCGCCGAGCGCCTGGCCGAGTTCCACCAGGTCGAGAACACCTACCTGTCCACCTTCCAGATGCTGGGCGGCCTGGGACTGCTGCTCGGCACCTTCGGCCTGGGCGCGGTTCTGCTGCGCAACGTGATGGAGCGGCGGCGCGAGCTGGCGCTGCTGCGCGCCCTCGGCTACCGCCAGGCGCACTTCTTCCTGCTGGTGACGGCGGAAAACGCGCTGCTGCTGGCCGGCGGCCTCCTCGCCGGAGTTGCCTGCGCGCTGCTGGCCATCGCGCCGGTTCTGCTTCAGGAAGCCGGGCGCCTCCCCGCCCGCTCGCTGCTGCTGCTGCTGGGTAGCGTGCTCTCGGCCGGCCTGTTGACATCTCTCGCAGCCACCGTGGCCGCCCTGCGCCAGCCGCTGCTCGGCGCGCTGCGCTCGGAATGAGCGTGGCGGCATATCTGTTGAGTTGCGATGGATTATTCCCGGAGAATCGTTTTCATCAAATGGATGGGAAACCACGCTGACTACGATCGAATCGATGTAAGGACGGTGCAGCATGAACGTTAAGCCGATCAAATCAGAAAGGGATTACGACCAGGCGTTGCGCCGCATTGAAGAGCTTTGGGGGGCTCCCCGGAAATCCATCGAAGGAGACGAGATGGAAATCCTGGTGACGCTCACAGAAGCATACGAGCGGGAGCACTATCCGATCCCTTTGCCTGACCCCATCGACGCCATCAAATTTCGGTTGGAGCAAACCGGAAAAAATCTGGGAGCCTTGATTGGAATCATTGGACAGAGGACCAGGGTCTATGAAGTCATGCGCGGGGACCGCCCATTGTCTCTGAATATGATTCGCAAACTGCATCAGGAACTCGAAATACCGGCGGATGTCTTGATCCAGCCAGGCCGCTGGCGGAGGTCGCGGGGACGCCGCGGTTCGCTGGGATAGGCCAGGCGCCGCTTGGGATCGGAGGCAGGATGACCGCTGAGCATCGCACGGGGATGCGCATCGGAGTCCTGTCGAATGCCGGCCTTGCCCGGAAGCTGTGGTAAAATCTGATTGCATCCGATTGTAAGAATCGAGGTCCGAATCGGTGAAGACCATTACTGCTACCGACTTGGCCCGCAACCTGCGCCGGGTATTGGACCGGCTGGCGGTCGAGGGCGAGGAAGTCGTCATCGAACGCAATGGCGAGCAGGTGGCCCGCCTCCTTCCCGGCCCCGCCCGGCAGACCGCACTCGAGGCGATGGCCGATCTCTATCGGACCCTCCCCGAAGCCGCTGCCGCTCGCTGGGAGACCGATGGCCGGAAGGGGCGGTGGAAGGGGAGCCGGCTGGATAAGGGGATCCGGGATCCGTGGGCTTCCTGATGGACACCTGCGTGTGGGTTGACGTGGAGCGGGGCGCCCTTGCCCCCGCCGATGTTGCCGCGCTGAGCCAGGGCGAGCCGGTCTTTATCTCCCCCGTCACGCTCGCGGAGCTGCGGTTCGGCGCGGAAATCGCCCCGGACGCAAGCGTTCGCCAGAAGCGGCTGGCTGCTCTCCGCCGCCTCGAGCGCAAGCCTCTCTTGACCATCGACGGCGCCACCGGAGGCATCTTCGGCAGCCTGGCCGCACAGATTCGAGCCGCCGGCCGGCAGCATCGTTACCGCGTTCAGGACCTTTGGCTGGCCAGCCAGGCCCTGCAACATTCCTTTCGGCTGCTTACCCGGAACGCTCGCGACTTCGAAGACATTCCGGGGCTCGACCTCATGCTGTACCAACTGGCCGGCCCGAGAACCGTTTAACTTGTGTAGACCGTCAGGGCATGGCTGCAGCCATGCCGTAAGCGTAGTAGAATCCGGCGGCTTCAGCCGCTTAGGTTGGT
>Ga0326597_10007943_pt1 | contig 14364 bp, 12 predicted proteins | sample RVTome_12_FD_203789 | JGI IMG/M metagenome (GOLD analysis project Ga0326597, IMG submission 203789) | Soil microbial communities from uranium-contaminated site in the Upper Colorado River Basin, Wyoming, United States - RVT100D185 | ecosystem: Environmental > Terrestrial > Soil > Contaminated >... | reverse complement strand
TCCCGCTCGAGCTTCTCCACGGTCTCCTCGTGCGCTTTCTCGAAAGCGGTGATCTCCTCTTCGTACTCCCGCCGTTGGGAGGCCAGGGCTTCCGCCGCCTCTTCTCGCGCCCGGTCGGTGCGGTCGAGAGCCTCGGTCTTCGCCGCCTCCACTGCCTCCCGAAGCGCCTGCTGGCTCTCGCGGTCGCGTTTCTGGAGGGCCTCCATGTGGGCCGCGCGGAGCGAGGAGACCTCCTTCTCGTGCTCCTGGCGAAGCGAGGCGAGCTCGTCGGCGTGGCCTCTCAGCGTCTTCTCGAAACTCTCCTGGATCTGGACCCGAGCTCTGTCCACTTCCATCTTGCGCGCTTGCTCCGCTTCCGCGTCCCTCTGGAGTAGTGCGGCTTCTTGAGCGGCCTTCAGCGCCACAGCCTCGTCCTGATACTGTTTCTCGATCCCCTCGAGCGCCCGGGCGTGATCCAGGTGGAGGGTGCGCGCGGTCTCCTCCCATTTCTGCCGCTCGATCTCCATGAATCGCGTGCGGTCCTCCCGAAACTTTCGCGACAGACCGGCGAGCGCCGAGAACTGGTCCTGCTCCGACTGCTCCACGTGCTTCGAGTGCGCCGTCTGGAGGGCTCCGAGCTCCTGCTCGTACCTTTCGCGGGTCTCCTGGTGGCGCGCTCTCTCCTCGTCGAGGCCCTTGACCACGTCCTGGACCTTGGCCGCGAACTCCGCCGAGCTCCTCTCGATTCGTGCCTGGGCCGACTCCTCGTCTTTTGCCAGCAACTCCTTTTCGGCCTGATGCTTCTGCCCGAGCGCCTGGAGCTCGTCGCGGTGGCGCGTCTGGGAGTCCGCAAGGTCGGCTCGCCGCTTTTCCTCGGCCCGCGCGAGCTCCGCGAGACGCTGGCGGTTGGCGCCCTCGAGGGCGGACGCGCTTTTCTCCGAAGCCTGGCGCAACACCTCCTGCGCTTCCGCTGCCGCGCGCGCCGCGGTCTCACGGTACGAGTCATGGATCGCCTGGGCATCCTTCTCTCGTTCCTCACGGAGAGAAGCGAGAGCCCGGCCGTGGCTCGCCTGGAGCTCCTTGATCTTCTCGCCGTACTTCGATTTGAGCTCGTCCGCGAGCAGGCTCTTCTGCTCCCTGAGCTTGCGCTCGAGCGCTTCGAGAGACGACGCATGCTCGCTTTCCTGGCTTTCCCGCGCATTCGCGTGCGCCGCCTTCAACGAAGCGATCTGGGCCTCGAGCTCTCGACGGGCTTCCGCGTGGCGCGCCTCGGCGTCGGCGCTCTCTCTCCGTAACGCCTTTGCTTCGTCATCGTGCTTTCGCTCGTGATCTTCGACCTCGTCGAAGAGGCGCTGGAGCTTCTTCTGCGCCGCCTCGAGCTCTCCTTTGAGATCGGAGACCTGCTCGTGACCCTGGTCGACGTCGCGCCGGGCCTCGAGGAGCCCCCTTGCGAGCTCGGTGAGCTTTGCCTTGACGACCGAGACCTGGGAGTCACGGCGGCCGATTGCCTCTTGAAGCGCCCGCAGTCGCTTGTCCTTCGCGGAGGCTTCCTCGCGGAGGACCAGGAACTCGCTCGAGAAGGGCGAGCTCCTCGCATCCCTCCGCGCATGATCCAGCTCCTGTCGAAGGCTCTCGATCTCGTCTTCGAGCTCGGCGACCCTTGCCGGGGAGACCTCGCCAGAGACTGTCGGAGTCCTCGGAGCGCCGGCGAGCGACGAATCCTCGTCGAGGTCGGCGAGGATCGCGATGGTCTCGGGGTCGAGGAGCTCGGCGAGCCAGGGCTCGATTGTGCCCTTCTCCGCTGGCGGCTCCTCGGCCACCGCCTTCTCCGTGGGCGCGTCGCCGGGCTCTTCCCTCGCCGCGGCTTGCTCGGAGGGCTCTTCGGGGGCGGGCTCGGCCGGGGAGATCCCGAGGCGGGTCTCGATCGCGTCCTCGAGCTCGTCGTCGGTGATGGCGCGCTTGTCCAGGTAAGCCTCGGCGTGAACCTTCAGCTTCTCGTGAAGCTTCAGATCGGAGGCGGAAATGGTCGAGGTCACGAGCGCTACCGGGACGCGGCGACGCGCTTTCTTGACCTTGCTGAAAAGACCGTAGCCTTCCTTCTCGGGAAGATCCACGGCGATGAAGACCGCCTCGGGTACCCGTCTTCCCAGGGCCTCCAGGATCTGGTCCTCTCCCTGGGCCGTTTCCACCCGGACCCCGAGTCCGGAGAAAAGCGAAGTCAGACGCTCGCGGAACGCCGCGTCCTCGTCGATGACCAGTACTATTCGGTCGGACACCGCTCGCATGGGAGTGCAGATTTTCCGGGACTGAGAATAGGATAGCAGACGGGAGAGGGAGGGTCGAAAGATGATTCATTGGCTCCTCGAGGGGATCTACGAGACCGACGATCGCCCCATCGCCCCGCGCTAGCCGATGTCGCTCGTCGTGTCTCGGGTTTCGATCGTGCGCGGCGACATCGCCGAGCTCGACGTGGACGCGGTCGTGAACGCCGCGAACTCGACGCTTCTCGGGGGCGGGGGAGTCGACGGTGCCATCCACCGCGCTGCCGGCCCCGGGCTTCTCGCCGAGTGCCGGACGCTCGGCGGGGCTTCGACGGGGGAGGCCAGGATCACCCGGGGCTACCGGCTCAAGGCTAAGCACGTGATTCATGCGGTCGGTCCGGTGTGGCACGGGGGCGGCCGGCGCGAGCCGGAGCTTCTCGCGAGCTGCTACGACAAGAGTCTCGGTCTCGCTCGAGACCACCGCCTCGCTTCCATCGCTTTTCCCTCGATCTCGACGGGCGCCTTCGGCTATCCCATCGAGCTCGCGGCCGCGGTGGCGCAGTCGACGGTGAGAACGTTTCTCGAGAACAACGCGGTTCCCGATCTCGTGATCTTCTGCTGCTTCTCGGAATCGGACCGGCTCCTCTACCTGCACATCGCCCGTCGGGAGCTCGGTTTTCCCTCGTGAAGCGCGAAGCCGTGGTTCTCCTTCACGGGATGGGGCGCTCCTGGATTTCGATGGCCCTTCTCGGCCATCGCTTGAGGCGCCGCGGCTACGAGGCCCATCTCTTCGGCTATCACCCGAGGCGGCCGACGCTCGACGAGCTTTCCCGCGCGCTCCGAAGCTTCGTCCACAAGAGGGTCCGAGCCACGGTCTACCACTTCATCGGCCATTCCCTGGGAAACGTCATCGTGCGCAACGGCTTTCGCGAGGGCTTTCGCCCGGGGCTCGGTCGCATCGTGATGCTCGCCCCGCCGAACCGCCCCGCGAAGCTCGCCTCGAATCTTCGAGAGAGCCGTCTCTTCCGCTTATGGACGGGAGACTCCGGACAGAAGCTCGCCGACGTCGAGTTCTACCGCACGCTTCCCGTTCCCCCGGTCGAATTCGGCGTCATCGCCGGCGACCGCGGCCACTATATCGGCTTCGACGAGCCCAACGACGGAGTGGTCTCGGTCGAGGGGGCGAAGCTCGAGGGGATGTCGGACTTCATCGTCCTCCACCACACCCACACGCTCATCATGATGGCGTCGGACACGGCGGATCTATGTCAGCGATTCCTGGAGAGCGGGACCTTTACTCCGAAATAGGCTCGCCGACCATGTAGCCGTAGTCTCCCGGCTCGACGACGTTTCTCGTCAGGTGGGAGAGGATTATGATTCCGTGGGGAACTGGATTCCGGATCACCTCGAGCTCCTCGAGGGTATAAGGGCTCACCACCCGGCCAAGGACGGCGCCTTCCTCGATCGTTTCGCCCAGCGGGGGAGCTTCGGTCTCGAGAAAGCCTCCCATCCTCGGGCGGAGCGTGACAATCGAGGCCACCACGAGCTGTTCCGGCGGCGGCTTCGGAGCCTCGTCGGTCATCCCGAGCTTCGCCAGGATGTTCGCGATCCCTCGAACCCCGCGGGCGACGTAGGGCCCCTGGTCGACGAGCCCCCCGCCGAGCTCGACCGTGACCGCGGGGATCCCTCGTTTCTCGGCGACCCCTACCGAGGTGCCGGAGAAAATCGTGCCTTCCTTTCCTTCGGTTTGCCGGTACAGAACGCGTGAGCCGAAAGCGCGCGAGAGCTCCTCGGCGTTGCGTATATAGATGTAGTCGACGGTCGGCCGATCGCCCCCGGAGTGGAGATCGAGGAGAACGTCGACCCGCTCGAGAAACTCCGAGGTGATGACTCCCGCGAGATGGTCCGAGAACCATCCGCGCCCATCGCCGGGGAAGAGGCGGTTCAGGTTCAAGTCGTCGACGGGCGCATGCCGCCGGTTGGCGGCGAAAGCGGGAGGGTCGGCGACGGGAAGGAGAACCAGTCGCCCCCGGAAGCGCCCGTCCGCGTAGCGCCTCGCGGTCTCGAGAACGATCTCGGTCCCCGTCCTCTCGTTTCCGTGGATGCCGGCGCAGATCCCGACCGTCGGGCCGTCCCCCCGCCGGCCCTGGATCTGGTGGAGGTAGAGCGCCATTTCGCCGCCGTCCGCCATCGACGCGAGGGGGATTCGTTTCAGCGTCGTCATGATGGCCTCGTGCAGTCAGCGCGCGGCGCCGGCCAGGAAGGGAATTTGTCGCGATACTTCAGGTCGGTCAGGTGAAGCACGCGCTCGTAGCAGTTTCGCGCTCGACTCGAATCCTCGGAGGCGATCCAGCGCCGACGCACGATTCATCTCGTTGGCGATCATGAGGATCTGCTGATCGAGCGTGAACGTCGCCCACCTTTCTTCGGTAAGCCCCGCGTGCTGGCTCATCAAAGCGCCTCTCCGCTTCCGATCAGGTCGTTAGTGGTCGTCCGTATCAAATCCCTGGTACGCGCGTCCTGGATCGTCGATGCGCGCCGCAAGGATCGGGTTCCTGGCTTCTCGGTCACTGGCGCTGATTCTACAGACTCCACCAGTCCGGTGCCAGACTGGTTGTAGACGAGGGCCGCTCGCGAGGTAGGTCGGTGAGTCCGTGCTCCCACTACCGTCCTTCGACCACCGGATTCGACGTTCACTACTTGGATGACGGAGTCCGAACTGCTCGGCCTCTATCCAGGATGTTCAAACCAACGGGGGGCGGGTTCTGGTCGCATGAGCCCCCTCACCCGGGCGACATCGTAGGAAGTCGCGGGCTCTGAGACGCGGCCGCCGCGCCGCCGATACCGATCCATCACGTCTTTCCCGTAGTCCTGCTCGGCGTGATAGAGGTTGTGGGATCGACAACGAAGGGAGATTCGAGCCGGGTCATGGGTGCCTCCGCGACCAAAAGGGTCGAGGTGGTGGAACTCGAGGTTCCGCCGCTCCGTGCAGCGCCTGCCCTTGCTGTCCACGAATCGGCATTGATTCCCATCGCGCTTTCGCACGACGCGCCGCACCGCCGCCGGCATATACCGCGACGACGGAGTGGTATCGGTCTCCTCGAGGGTCTTTCGCGGGTTCTTCGTCGCCGCGTAGCGCCTGGCCTCGAGCCTCTCGAGCTTTTCGGTCACGGCTGCCTCGATGACGGCTGCTAGGTCCTCTTGCATGAGCGATTGGAGACGCTCGAGCTTGTCGCGAAGCTCAGCGCTCGCGGTGATCTGCACTCGATAGCGCTCCGGCCGGAGCGGCTCGACCACCGCAGGCGGAGCGGACGGAGGAGTTCTGGCGTGCGCGGGAGCCTCAACTCTGTCCGGAAAGAGTTCAACGGTCGGCGCCGGTGGGGCCGGCGGGGCCTGTGGAGGGTGAGTGGGGAGCTTTCGTATGACCGCCGGAACGTCGGGCTTGGGCGCGAGCTCGGCCACGAGCTCCTCGATCTGACGCTTGGACTTGTGCGTCGCCCGGGCCAATACGCTTTCGAGGTTCTCGTCCGTGAGATGGGGCGCGAGGATCGCTATTCCGCTCAGGTGCAGCCGGCCATCCCCGAGCATCGTGAGGAGCACGGGGTGCTTCCGCGCGGCGCGAGCGACGGCGATACGGAAGTACGACTCCGCCTCCGAAAGGTTCAAGACCTCGACGCAGTACGAGAACATGGACGAGCAAGCGTTCCTGGCGTACAGGCGGCGATGGTCGACCTCCCCGATGTGCGCGATGAGGTCGCCCTCGACCCGTCGCGACTGCTGAGTGATCTCGAGCAGGCGCTGCAGGAGCTCGTCATCCGCCATTGAAGAAAGCGACTCAAGTGTGTTTGTGTGCTTCATGATTCCTCTATAGCACACACTTTTTTCTGAGCCTGGGCGCGCTTCAGAGCGATGAAGAACGAGCGAGACGACTGCGAAGGATCTCTTCATCATTCGACGCCGCGGAGTCGCATTCAGCACAGTTCTGCGCGGGTTCTGGATGGCGTCGGCGAGTTTCCTCGAAGCCACGCCCGCAAGTTGTCAAGGGAAAAATGACCGCAGACGCAATTTTCCGGCGGCTACTTCGTCGGCGCCAGGCGCGCGACCTCCTCGGCCCAATTCTGGACGAGGTTGAGCTCGGTCGCGCCCGAGGAATCTTCGCTGCGAACCATGATGAAATGTTCGCCGTCGGGAAAGACGTCGTAGAAGCGATGTCCTGTGACGAGGAAGCTGGTCTCGTAGCGGCGGAGAAGAGAACTCTCGCGGCTGAGCGGCGTGGCAGGAGCTGGCCTTGCTGGCCGGTAAGCTCTCGGACAAGAATCAGGGAGGATTACTTGGACGAGCCATGAAACGCCTGGCGAAACAGTTTGCGTTGTGTCTCGAGAATGCTGGGAACGAAGCCTCGCTGATGCTTGGCAAGGTTTATGGAATTCTGCCGGATGCGCGAGCAGCCAAGGACGATCTCGTGCGAATCGTCGACGAGAGCGGGGACGATTACCTTTTCGACAAAGCTCAGTTCGCGTTCGTCGACTTTCCGCAAGATGTAAGGAAGAAGATTCTCGCTCTTCAAAAAGCCGGCTAACAAGGCGCTGGAGCGATCGGCGCGCCTGTGATCGAGAGCGCCGCGGCTCAGCGCTGGACACTATGTGGACAAAGCCAGCCTCATCATGAGCGGTGCACGAGACCTCGGGGATCGAGGCGATCCCGAAGGCCATCTCCGAAAAGATTGAATCCGAGAACGGTCACCAGGATCGCGAGCCCCGGCGCCGTCGAAAGCCATATTTGGCTCCTTAAGTAACGCATCCCGTAGGCGAGAGTCCAGCCCCAGGTGGGGGCGGGGGGCTCGATGCCGAACCCGAGAAAGCTCAGACCCGACTCGGCAACGATCGCCGTCCCAATGCCGAGCGTCGCGAGGACGGCGAGGGGACCGAAGGCGCGCGGGAGGATATGCCGGAACAGGAGGTTTCTGTGGGTCGCCCCGAGAGACCTCGCTGCGGTCACGTAGTCGCGGCGGGACTCGGAGAGAGTGATCGCTCGAACGAGGCGCGCGTACTCGGTCCAGAAGATCGCGGTGAGAGCGAGGGTGACGCTCGGAACACCGGGGCCGAGAACCGCCACCAGCGCGAGCGCGAGGATGAAGGGGGGAAAAGCGAGGAACAGATCGACGATCCGCATGAGCAGGAGATCGAGGAGCCCTCCGAAGTATCCGGAGGCGAGTCCTACCAGAGTTCCAAGGATGAGCGCTGCTGCGACGGAAGAGAGAGCGATGGCGAGAGAGATTCTCGATCCGAAAGCGACCCGGGCCCAGAGGTCGCGTCCGAAGTTGTCGGTTCCAAGCCAGTGCGAGGCCGAGGGGCCCGAGAGCCTCGCTTCCATGTCCATTTCCTCGGGCGAGTGGTGTGTGAGCCAGGGGGCGAAAATCGAGACCGTGATCACGAGGACGACCAGGAGGCTGCCCGCGGCGAGCGGAGGGCTCAATCTCAGTTGGCTCAGTTGGCTCAGTTGGCTCAGTTGGCTCACTCGGCTGCGGATGGGCCACCTCCGGCTTCGATCCGGATGCGAGGATCCAGCACTCCGTAGACGAGGTCGAGGGCGAGATGGAGGGCGAGGAAGATTGTCGCGAAAACGAGAACGATTCCCTGGACCAGTGGAAAATCACGCTGCGAGATCGCGCTCACCGCGAGCGTCCCGAGTCCTGGCCATCCGAAGACGCTTTCCGTCAGAACCGAGCCTCCGAGAAGCGTTCCGAATCGGACCCCGAGAACGCTCACCACCGGAAGAAGAGCGTTTCGGAGGGCGTGGGCTGTGACCCGAAAGTCGGGAAGACCCCGCGCGCGGGCGCCGCGCACGTAGACTTCGTGAAGGGTATCGAGAAGAGACGCCCGTACGAGGCGGCTCGCGATGGAAGCAAGCCCGAGGCCCAGGGTGAGGGCCGGAAGGACGAGATGCGCGAGGGAGCCCCTGCCCACGGCCGGAAACAAGTCCCAATGTACGGCGAAGAGCGCCGAGAGCAGAATTCCGAGCCAGAAGACCGGCATCGAGACCCCGAGCTGCGCGAAGACCATGACCGCGAGATCGGCGAGCGAGCCCCGCTTCAAGGCAGAGATCACGCCCAGGACGAAGCCGATCGCCACTCCGAACAGGAGCGCCGCGAGCGCGAGCTCCAGAGTCGCCGGGAGTCTCTCGGCGATGAGCTCCGAGACCGCCACCCTTTGGAACAGCGACACGCCGAGGTTGCCCGTGGGGATACCGGAGAGGTAGCGCGCGAGCTGGACGGGCCAGGGGAGGTCGAGTCCGAGCGTGTGCCGCAGCTCGGCGACGTTCTCCGGCGTCGCGTTCTCCCCGAGAAACACCACGGCAGGGTCTCCGGGCACGAGACGGAGGAGCGCGGCCACGACGATCGCGACTCCGACGAGCGTCGCGACGAAGAGGAGGAGTCGCCGCGCGATGTAGCGAAGCACCCTGTGTCCCTCAGTCGTGGAGGCCCCGAAGCATGCCTCGGGGGTCCGCCTCGAATCGTTCGACGCGCGGGGAGTGGAACAGGTGATAGCCCTGATAAGAGAGGACGTAGTACGGGACTTCGGAGGCGATGATGGCGGAGACCTCTCGATAGATCGACGCCCGTTCGCTTCGGTCGAGCGTTGCGCGGCCCTTCTCCAGAAGCTCGTCGACTTTCTGGTTGCGATAGCGCCCCCAGTTGAGGCCGCCTTCGGAGTGGAACTGATCGTAGAGCCCTTTGTCGGGATCGACGAGCTGCGTCCAGCCGAGAAGAATGACGTCGTAGTCGGAAGCGTCCCGCCGCACGGAGAAGCTGGGCCAGTCGGTGACGCGCAATCGGACGTCCACTCCATGGCCCTTCAGTTGGTTCTGGAGGTACTCGACGGTCTGCACGCGATTCACATCTTCGCCGTGCGTTCCGAGCTCGAATGCGAGCTTCTGCTCTCCGCGCTCGCGGACGCCGTCGCCGTCCAGGTCCCGGAAGCCCAGCTCGTCGAGGAGCGCCTCCGCACGCTCGGGATCGTACGCCGGCTGGGCGACGTCGGGCGAAAACGCCCAGGAAGAGGGGAGGAGAACCGAGAGCGCCCGGGCGTCGCTTCCTTCGTAGATGCGGTTCAGGATCGTCTCCTGGTCGATGAGCATGGAAATCGCGCGGCGAACTCCCGGCTCGTCGAGAGGAGGCCTCGAGGTATTGAAATTGAAGTAGGTGATTGCGGGGCCGCTCTCGAAGTGCCCTTTGAACCGCGGGTCGGCGGAAAGGCGACGGATGTCCTGGGGCGAGAGGGGCGACTGGATGAGGTCGAGGTCGCCCGCCTCGAACGCCTGGGCGCGAGCGGTGTTGTCGGGCACGACCACGATCTCGATCGCGTCGAGTCTCGGCGGTCCGCCCCAATAGTCTCGGTTGGCTTCGAGCAGAATCTTGCTCCCTCGATCCCAGCGTTTCAGTCGGTAAGGCCCGGTTCCGATGGGACGACTCCCGAGCTCGTCCGCTTCGCGCGGCACGATGCCGACGTCGAGGTAGCTGAGGAGAGGAGCATAGGGCTTCTCCAGGTGGATGACCACGGTGTGCGCGTCGGTCGCTTCCACCCGGGTAATGGGCTCGTAGAGCGAGCGAAGCGGGGCGCCGAAGTCTGGATCGAGTAGGGTCGCGAGGGTATGAACGACGTCCTCGGACGTGAGCGCGCTCCCGTCATGGAATCGGACGTCTTCGCGGAGGTGGAATACCCATCGAGTCGGCTCCGGGCTCTCCCAGGAGGTCGCGAGCGCCGGGAGGGGCGTCAGCTCCCGGTCGAGGCGCACCAGACCGTCGTAGAGCAGATCGACCACTCGGTAGGACGTGGTATCGCGCATCAGGCGGGGATCGAGAGAAGAGGCGTCGACGTCGGTGCCGACGCGAATCGCGGTCGGCGACCCCGTCGGGGCGCATCCGGCGAGGAGGAGCAGAGCCGCGGCGAAACGCATCTCGAGCCGGGCATCTTACGAAACTCTATGCGGCTTCGCCACGTAAACCTTCCAGGGCGCGGAAAACGCTAACGTTCAATCTTTTGAATCGAGGAGTCAATTCTATGAATCGATGTCGTGGTATTGCCACCGTGGCTTCGTTTCTCCTGTGCGCGCATCTCGGCTTCGCGGCCGAGAGGAGGTTCGAATGGACGACCGGGTCGTCCGAGGCCAAGAGTCTCCTCACCGACCTGCAGGCCCGCATCGAGAATTTCGAGGCCGGACCGCACCTCGCGGAGATTGCGCGGAAGATCGTCGCCGCCGATCCCAAATTCGCCATGGGGGAGTACTACCTCTCGGCAGTAGCGCCGCCCAACGAGGGCCAGGCTCACCTCGACAAGGCGATCGAGCTCGCGAAGAACGCCTCCGAGGGAGAGCGGCGCTTCATCGAGGCCATGGCGGTGGTCCGTGCGAACCAGGGCGCCAATTTCGCCGACGGCATCCCCCTTCTCGAGAAGATCGCGGCCGATTACCCGGGAGAGCGGCTTCTGTACATGCTCCTCGGACAGCTCTATCAGGGCTCGAACGACAGCGCCAAAGCGAAGGCCACGTTCGAGAAAGCTCTCGCGGTCGGGCCTCCGAGCGCGCGCGCCCGTTCCTTTATTGCAAATGACAATCTCCTGCACGAGAAGTATGCGGAGGCGCGCGCCACCTTCGAGTCCATCGAGCGCGAGCTTCCCAAGGAATCGCTCCCGTTCCTCATTCGTTATGGCGTCGCCTTCAGCTACCTCTATGAAGGTCATCCCGAGCCGGCGGTCGATGCTCTTGAAAAATACGTCGCCGCATATCGAGAGAGCGGCGCGAGTCAGGGTTTCCCTGACGTCTTCATCTGGAACTCCATCGCCCGCATCTACCTCGAGAACGGAAACACGGCAGAAGCGATGAAGGCATACGAGAAGGGCTACGTAAGTGTCCCCGGGTCGACCCTTCCTGAAGACCAGAAGCAGGTCTGGTACGGCCGCCTGCTGCACGGCAAATGCCGCACCCTCGCCAAAATGGGCAAGCACGCGGAAGCCTGGACGGAAGCGGAGAAAGTGCGGAAGATGATCGAGGAGGGCGGGGAAGCGGGTAAACAGTATCTTCCCGCCTATCACTACCTCGCGGGCTACTTGAAGCTCGAGCGGGGCGAGCTCGACGAGGCCGTCGAGCACCTGGAGAAAGCCAACCCGCAGGATCCCTTCCACCGGCTACTACTCGCGCGCGCCTACGAGCGCAAAGGGGAGAGGGAGGCCGCGCGGAAAACGTACGCGGAAGTCGTGGCCTCGATGGCCAACGGCATCGAGAGGGCTCTCGCGTACCCCGAGGCGAAAAGGAAGCTCGCAATACTCTGACCCTCGGGCTGGCTCCCGGCCTCGCGATCTGCCACGATCGACCCGGTGGCGGTACGTTCGCGGTTCGCAGGCGGCGGAGCTCAAGGCTTCAGTCTCCTCGAAGTCCTCCTCGCGCTCGCGATCACCCTGGTGGTGATGGCGCTCGTGGCCCAGACCATGGGCCACGTGGCACGGATCTACGAAACCCAGAGCGATCTTGCGGTCAGCTCCTCGGCGGCCGCGCTCGCTCTCGACGACATCACGTACGAGCTTTCCCTGGTGGGACAGGGATTGGGGGAGGGCCCCTCCGCCGTGGTTCCCCGCAGCGCGGGCTCGGAAGTGACGCGCGAGGCCCTGACGCTTCGCTCGAACCCCGACGTGACGGCGAGCCCGCTCCGAACCGAGCTCGAAGCGGGAGAGGACGTCGGAATCGACCCCTCCGCCGGCTTCGATAAGGGGGCGCACGTCCTCCTGACGAACTGGATGGGTGGGGGCGAGGGCGCGGTCGTCGTGCGATCCGCGGGAAGCTCGGTCGCCCTGAGCCCGCTCGTCGAAAGCGAGGCCGGTTTCCGCGGTTCGTACTCGCCCAACCTGGGCGCGAGGGTCCTCGGCCTCCGGGAGGTGCGTTACTTCCTCGGGGAGCCGCGTGCCGATGGACGTCGCGATCTCGTCAAGGACGTCGTCGGGGTCGGGCCTCGGGTTCTCACCCGAGACGTCCTGTCCCTCGGCTTCGAGTATCGCGACTCCGAGCGCGAGCCGATCTCGCTCACACAAGTGGAATTCACACGGGACCTTGCCTCGGTTCGGGTGATGCTTCGCTTTCTTCCGGGCGACGGTGCGCTCGCGGCGAGGCAGCTGGCGACGACGATCGCCCTCGAGCCCCGCTCCGGGAACGTCGATTTCGAAAGACAGGATCTCGGGTTCCGGCTCTCGCGGGTTTTCTACCCCATCGACAATCCTGCGGGCGTCGCCTCCCGCATCGGCTCCCGCTTCGCGCTGATTCTCGCCTCGGGCAAGACCCCCAGCCAGGACCCCGCCTACCTCTATACCTTCGAGATGGAGAAGAGGTTCTTGAGCGCGAGCGTCGACGACGCGATCTTTCTCGAGGACGTTCGCGCACCGGTCTCTCTCACCTTCGGACCCGAGGGCGGCCCTCTCGCCGGGTCGCTCTTCGTCGCCGCCTGGGGCCTTCGCATCGGGCACCTCTCCCGCATCGCTCCCGACCAGGCCGGAGGGCTCTCCCGGGAGTCCGAGGTCACGACGTTCGAGGGCACCGAGGCCATCGCCCAGGCCGGAGGTATCGCCTTCGGGGCGGACGATGCGCTCTACGTCGCAAGCCAGGAGAGGGGAGCGATCTTTCGATTCCGGTTCGGTCCGAAGGGCCAGAAGGAAAAGCCCGGAAATCCCGAGCGGCTGTTCCGGCTCACGGGCACACCGGGCGCGCTCGTGGAGGGCACCGACGGACATCTCTACTTCCTCATGAACCACGGCGAGCGGGGCTCGCTCTGGAAGATGGCGTTTGACGAGACCCTCTCCCCGCAGGAGCCGGTACGGGTTTCGGCGCTTCCCGGTCTCGCCGTCTCCCTCGCTCGCGATCCGGTTTCGGGCGACCTCTTCGCTCTCGTGCGGGACCCGACCGCGGATTTCGTCGCCCTCGAGCTCGGCCGAGGGTTCCTGAAGGGCCGGGCCGAACCGAGGCCTCTGTTTTCGCTCCGGCAGTGGCGCGAGGGCCTCCTGGACGTCAAGACCGACCCTCGCGATCTCCCGTTCGCGATTCAAGGGGTTCCCGCACTTCCAAGCCTCGAAATCGAAGAGCTCGATTTCCTGTCGTTCGATTCGTTCGGCTCGCTCTACATGGGATGCCGGAAGGCGAGCCTGGTGCTGAAATTCGAGCTCGATCGTCCCTCGGGCCGCTACGTCGTGGGGCTCGCGGCGGGAGTGGTGGAGCGCGGCGAGGGGCTCTCGCCCTCGATCCGGATGCACGCATGGAAAAAAAGAATCTTCTGAGCCGTGAGGAAGGGGCCGCCCTGGTGACGGTGCTCGTCGCCATCATCGTGCTCCTGCCGCCGACGATCCTCCTCGCGTCGCTCGCGCTCCGGTGGCAGCGACAGTCGATCGATTTTCGGGATCGGATCGCGCAAGAGCTCGCCGCCGAGGGGGTGTTCGAGCAAGCCCGGGCGCGTCTGTCGGGCAGCGGTATCGATCTCGCTCCGAACGAAGGCACCACGTTCGTGCCCCGGGACATCGACGGTCTCGATTCCGGCGTGCGGGTGTCTCGTGCCGAGGATGTGGTCCTCGCGCTGGACGGACGCCTCCTCGAGGGGCTCGCCGCGACGAGCGTCGATCTGAACGCGACCGGCACCGACGCCGAGGGCCGCGTGGTCTATCAGTTCCGCAAGGTCGAGATCTACCTCGTCGAGATCGACGTCTCGCGCCGCGCCTCGCTCCCGCCCGTCAAGCTCTACGGCGTTCTGGCGAAGCTTCCCGACGGGAGCCTCCAGACTCTGGGTTTGACGCGCCGCCGGTAAAACCGCTACATTTATTCAAACAGTCCCTACTTCACCCAGACTCACTTCGTTTTTCGAGCGCGAAACCAGGGAGGAAGCCGCTTTGCTGACCCTCACCTATCTCGCCCTCGCCGTCCTCGGCGCGGGCTTCCTCCTGTTCTCGGTGTTCGTGGGGCACTCCGACGCCGGAGGCGGCGACGGCCATGCGGATACCGGCCACGCCGGCCACGACGGCGGGGACGCCCACATGGACTACGGGGTCGATGCGGGCGGTCACGCCTCGGCTTCGGCTCACGGGCCGCACGCGGCGGA
>Ga0326597_10007942_pt1 | contig 14364 bp, 7 predicted proteins | sample RVTome_12_FD_203789 | JGI IMG/M metagenome (GOLD analysis project Ga0326597, IMG submission 203789) | Soil microbial communities from uranium-contaminated site in the Upper Colorado River Basin, Wyoming, United States - RVT100D185 | ecosystem: Environmental > Terrestrial > Soil > Contaminated >... | reverse complement strand
GATGTTGCCCCAGGTCCGCCGGAAGTAGGTCGCGTTCACCGAGAGGCGCGGCAGCACCTCGTGCTGCATCCCTATCGTGTACTCCCAGTTGTACTGGCGCTCGTAGTCGGACGCGGGCGTGCGCGGGGGCGCCTGGCCGAAGAGCGGATTGGAGCTCGGGCCAATCTCGCCGTCCTGGACGATGTTGTCGCCGTTGGTCGGCAGCACGATCCCTGAGCAGGTCGAGGTACCCGGCGTAAGATGGCAGTCGAACCAGTTGCGCGAGTCGGTCTGCGATCCGGCGGCCGAGTAGCGGTTCGCGATCCCCGTCAACTCATCGTAGTACTTGCTGATGTTGCCCTTGATGGCCGTCTTCCCGTTGCCGAAGACGTCGTAGGCGGCGGCAAACCGCGGGACCCAATCGGGTCCCCAGGCCGGGTCGAAGGCGTGCGCTGGGAAGTCGGTCGCCGGCTTGAAGCGCCCGGCCGGAGAGCCGGCGGCTTCCATGTTCGAGTTGAACCACTGCACGCGCACGCCGGGACTCAGGGTCAGGCGATCGATGGTCCAGGAGTCCTGGACGTAGACGCCGATGTCGTAGCGCACGTACAGCTTCGAACGATTCGGCGTGTTGTACACGGTCACCGTGCTGGGCCTGCCGGCCACGTAGTTCTGGACGAGATCGCCGTTGAGGTATTGCTCCACGCCGTTTGGACCGTAGTCGAACACCAACCCGGTCTTGACGTTGTGGGTCCCGGTGACATACGACACCGATGCCTTGAAGTCGCGCCGCCCCTCCAGCGTCCAGCTGTTGATCGGCGAGCCCCAGGTCAGGCAGCCGTTCGGCAGGCTGCACCCGAGGGTCTTGTTCAAGGCCGTGTCGGTTTTCCGCGTCAAGGCATGCCAGTCGGGCGTGCCTCGCTGGGGGGCCAGGTAGGCCTGATCGGTCGCGTTCAACAAGAACTGAAACGCGGTGCCCCATCCCGACTCGACCATCCAGCGGCTGCTGGGCGTCCAGGTCCACTTCACGTTCCCCATGCCGGTATGAGCGTGCTTCGGATCGCGCACGGCTACCGCGAGGGGATCGGTGCTGGGCGCGACGAAACGGATGGCCTTGTAGTAGCGCTCGAAGTAGCCGGAGACTCTCATCGTCGAACTGGCCTGCGCGGTCAAGCGCAGCCCCTGGTCCGTCACCCGGTCCTGCGAATCGGTCCCGAGCGCTTCACCGGAGGGCAGGAACACCTGGTCGGGCATGTCGGCCGGGCGGTACGACGACGACATGCTGCGCGCCGCGAACAAGAACCATACGCGGTCTTTCATCACCGGCCCGCCGACCGTGCCGTTGAACAGCTGCACGTGCTTCACCGAGTTGCCCTGGCGGACGCCGCGGCGGATCATCTCGTCGCTGATGTTCTTCGCGAGCCACTCGCCGCTCGTGCCGGCCAGGTACGAAGAGGCGCTGAACGTGTTGCCGCCGTCTTTCAAGGTCGAGGCCTGACGATAGCCGCCGCCGGCGGTCTCGGCCGGAATGGCGTTGGTCGTGACGCTGACTTCCGACTGCAGCGCCTCGTTGAAGTACGGCGGGAGATTCGCTTCGTACAGGTTGATCGAGAAGCCGTCGACCAGGTACGTCGTCTGCTGGAAGTTGACGCCGTGGCCGTGCAGGTAGGTCGGATTGGTCATCTGGGAGCCGCCGACGTCAGGCGTGCTGTAGCGAAGCCCGGGCGCCAGCATCGCGATGGAGTTGATGGCGTGGGCGGTCGGCAGCGCGTCCTGCACATCCCGCGACAGCACCTGCGTGTTCGCCGCCTGCTGGACGTCAACGGTGGGCGTCGCGCCCGTGACCGTGACCGACTCTTCGAGGGCGCCGACCTTGAGGTCGGCGTTGATGGTGACCACCAGGCCCGCCCTCAGCTCGATGCTGTCCCGCACGAAGGTGCTGAACCCGGAAAGGCTGAAGGTCAGCCTGTAATTGCCGGGCCGCAATTCCACGATCCGATACCGCCCCTGGTCGTCGGTGACCACGTTGCGGACCTTCTCGATGAGGACGGGGCTCGACGCCTCGACGGAGACACCCGGCAGCACGGCGCCGGATTCGTCCCTGACGACGCCGGCCAGCACGCTTTGCGCGGAAGCAGCGAGCGGCGCTCCCACGACAACGACGACGACAAGCAAGATCCTGCGCACGATTGTCGGCATGGGACGGCTCCTCAGGGACAAACGGGGATTCGCTCCGCGGTCGCACCCTAATGTCGCCAGGAACCGCCGGTCAATATCAAAGGGACCAATGACTCCAGTTCTGGGAGGAACGGCTCATCCGCGGGGATATGAAAGCCACGGAGGCGACAGATACGCAGGGAGGCGTCGGCCGGGGGGAGCCCTTCACGGTCGGTAGCCCTCTCGTCGCCCGGACGTGCCTCGGCGCTCGCAAACTGTCCTAATATCTGGTACGCCCAACGGCACAGACTGGAGCGGATTCCGGATGCTTCGTCGCGGTCATGCTCGTGCCGCCGACCCGGCGCTCGCGCTTCGCGCCGATTCCCGGCCTGCTCGTGCGGTGCGCACGATTCACCGCGTCGGCGAAACGGACCGTCACGACCGGGCCCCCCAGATCGACGAGTACCTGGCCAGGCTGGTCGTGAAAAGCGGTGAGCGCTTCCTGGTGTTGAGAGCGGAGGAAGTCGATTGGGTCGATTCGGCGGCAAACTACGTGCAGCTGCACGTCGGCCGCAACACCTTCCTGCTTCGATCGACGATGAAGGAGCTCGACCGGCGGCTCAGCCCGTCGCTGTTCGCGCGGGTTCATCGAACGGCGGTTGTCAATCTCGACCAGGTCCGCGAGATCGTGCCGTCCCGCCTGGGCGGCGACTTCACGATCCTGCTGCGCGACGGCACCCAGGTGCCCCTCAGCCGCGCCTATCGGGAGCGACTGTTCGCCCGGCTGATGGTCGGCCGGGCCGGCAAGCCCACGAACAAGGTGGAGAGATAAGCATGCGCCATCCGGTCGGTCGCGTCGTGGACTTGCTCCCGCAATCCCTGAACCGGATCGCCAACATGGATGTGGACGAGGCGCGGCGCCGCGTGCTCTCCGGAGAGCCGGACGCCATCCGCGCCATCGATGGATCGTTTGCCCTGGTAGCAGCCGCGGGAATCACGGTTCGCCTGGCGCGCTCGATGGACCGCCCGATGCGCTACTTCCTGGCCAAGCGGCACGAAGGCCCGGCGCTGTACGTGGCGGACCGCATCGACACGCTGCACGAGGCGCTCGCGGCCGACGGCCTGGCGAACCAGTTCCACCCGAGCTACACGCGCATGGTACCGGCCCACTACGTGGTCGACCTCGAGCTGCTGGGCTGCCCCGATCCGGACCCGACGTACACGCGCTTCTTCGCGCCGCAGGCGGGCACGCACCCGGCCGACCTCGACGAGATCGGCCGGCGGTATGTCGGCGCGCTGGCCGGCGAGATCGTGAAGTGGCTGCGCGATATCGACGCGCGCTCGTCCCGGCCGGAGCCTGTCGGCGTCGCGTTCTCGGGCGGCATCGACAGTGGGTCCGTCTTCCTCGTCACGTACCGCGCCATGCTGCGCCTCGGCGTATCTCCGTCCCGGCTCAAGGCCTTCGTGCTGAACCTGGGCGAAGGTCCGGACGTGCGCCAGGCGCGCGCGTTCCTCTCCGACGCCGGCCTGTCGCTGTTCCTGGAGGAGATCGAGGCCACGCCCGAGGAGCTCGACGTCGAGGAAACGGTGCGCGTGCTCGAGGACTACAAGCCGCTCGACGTCGAGTGCGCGGCGATGGGCCTGCGGCTCTGCCAGGGCATCCGCGAGCGCTATCCGGACTGGCGGCACCTCGCCGATGGGGACGGCGGCGACGAGAATCTCAAGGACTATCCGATCGAGGAGAATCCCGAGCTCACGATCAGGAGCGTGATCGACAATCCGATGCTGTATCAGGAGGGATGGGGCGTCGGACGCATCAAGCATTCGCTCACGTACAGCGGCGGCCTGAGCCGGAGCTATGCGCGCACGTACGCGCCGGGGCGGCGCCACGGGTTCGACGGCTTCAGCCCGTACACCCGGCCGAACGTGATCGAAGCGGCCGAGGCGATTCCGTTCGCGGCTTTGACGCGCTACGACGTGCCGGCGCTCTACGCGCTCAAGGGAGAAGTCGTGCGGCGCGGCGTCAAGGCGATCACCGGTTTCGACATGCCCGTCTTCCCGAAGCGGCGCTTTCAACACGGCGCCATGCCGGCCGAAGCGATGCGCGCACGCCTGGGGCGGGGCGAGATCGGCTACCGCCGGACCCTCGATAGCCTCTACTCCACCCTGCTGCCACCGACCGGATCGGCCGCGGCCGCGGAAGCGCGGTGACCTATCCCCTCGGCGTCGCCGCCCGCGACCACTTCGTCCTCACTCGCCGGGGCGCCAGGCCGCGCCGCGACGCGTGGCGCCATCAGGGCGTCATCGTCGAGGACGAGCGCACCGCCGACGGACACGTCGTCGGCACGGCGACCGTCTTCCTGACCGGGCGCGAGTGCCCCTGGCGCTGCGCGATGTGCGACCTGTGGCGGTACACCATCGCGGAGGACACGCCCCGAGGCGCCATTCCGGCACAGCTCGCGGCGGCGTGCGACGAGCTGCGCGGGCGGGCCGACGTGGTCTCGCAGATCAAGCTCTACAACGCCGGCAGCTTCTTCGATCCTCGCGCCGTGCCGGACGACGACTACGAGGGCGTGGCGCGCCGGCTCGGCGGGTTCGCCCGCGTCATCGTCGAATCGCATCCGAACCTGGTCGGCCCCCGCGTCGACCGGCTGCGCGAGGCGCTGGATCGCCACGGCGCGACGGGCCGGGCGGCCCCTCGCCTGGAGGTGGCGATGGGCCTGGAGACCGCGCACCCGGAGGCTCTCGATCGCTTGAACAAGCGGATGACGGTCGAGGACTTCGCCCACGCGGCCGAACAACTGCGGCGGCGCGGCGCATCGCTGCGCGCCTTCCTGCTCATCTCGCCGCCGTTCGTCCCGCGCGCCGAGCAGAACCACTGGCTGCTGCGGTCGGTCGACGTCGCCTTCTCGTGCGGCGCCGCCGTGGTGACGCTGATTCCGACCCGGCCGGGCAACGGCGCCCTCGACGCGCTGGAAGGAGAGTTTCAGCCGCCCACGCTCGACGACATCGAACGCAGCCACGGGCGCGCGATGGCCGTCCATTCGCGTCGCGGCCGGATCTTCGTCGACCTCTGGGACCTCCAGCGGTTCTCCGGCTGCCCGCGCTGTTTCGAGACGCGGCGCGCCCGGCTTCACGCCATCAACCTCGAACAGCGGCTCCTCGTCGGCCCGCCGTGCGCCGCCTGCGGCGCCGGCGCGGTGCCATGACGTTCTCGCCGGTCCAACGCGTCGACGCCGACGTGGCGGTGGTCGGGTCCGGATTCGCCGGCTCGCTCGTGTCGCTCGCCTTGAGACGCCGCGGGAAGAGCGTGGCGATGATCGAACGCGGGCGCCATCCGCGATTCGCCATCGGCGAATCGTCCACACCGCTGGCCAACCTGCTGATCGAGGAGCTGGCCGATCGCTACCAATTGCCGCGCCTTCGCCCCTTCTCGAAGTGGGGCACCTGGCAGCGCGAGCGGCCGGAGGTCGCCGCAGGCTTGAAGCGCGGGTTCACCTTCTTCTTCCATCGTCCAGGGGAAGCGTTCGCCGACGATCGCGAACATGGGCGCCAGCTTCTCGTGGCCGCCAGCCCGCACGACGAGGTCGGCGACACGCATTGGTACCGGCCGGATGTCGATCAGGCTCTCGCGGTCGAAGCCGAATCCGAAGGAGCCGTCCGCTTCGACGACACGCACCTCGACGTCTTCCGCGACGAAGGGGCGCGGGCGGTGATCGAGGGGACGCGGAACGGCCGATCCGTTCGGATCTCGGCGCGCTTCGTCATCGACGCCAGCGGCCCGCGCGGATTCCTCCACCGGGCGCTGCGCCTCGGCGACGCTCCGCTCCGCTGGCTGCCGCCCACGCAGGGCCTCTACACGCACTTCGAGCGCGTCGGACGGTGGGACCGTCTGATGCCGTCCGATGAAGCGCCGCCGTATCCGGTTGACGATGCGGCGGTTCATCACGTCTTTCCCGGCGGATGGATCTGGGTGCTGCGGTTCAACAACGGGATCACGAGCGCCGGCGCGGCCCTGACCGATCCGGCGGCGGCGGCGATCGGCGCCGGCGACGGCGCGCCCGCCTGGGAGCGGCTGCTGGCAACCTTGCCGTCGGTGCGCGATCAGTTCCTCGGATCTCGTGCCGTCCATCCGTTCGTGCACGCGCAGCGGCTGGCATTCCGAGCTCGCGCGGTCGCGGGAGACCGGTGGGCGCTCCTGCCGTCGGCGGCCGGCGTGATCGATCCCCTGCTGTCAACCGGGTTCCCCCTGACGCTGATCGGCCTGGCGCGTCTGCTCGACGTGCTGGAAGGCTCCACCGAGGGCGCCGAGCGCGGCGCGGCGCTGCGTGCCTACGCGCGGGTGACCGATTGGGAGCTGGATGCCACCGAACGGCTGGTCGCGGCGCTGTACGCGAACATGACCGACGTGCCGCTGTTCAAGCGGTTGTCTTCGCTGTACTTCGCGGCGGCGAGCTACAGCGAGGCGGCGCGCCGGCTCGGGAGACCGCAGCTCGCCCCGGGGTTTCTGCTTCACGCCCACCCGCGATTCGGTCCCGAGCTGCGCGCGTGCGCGGCGCTGGCGGCCGACGCCCCGATCGGCCGCGCGCGCGACGCGCTGCTGGCCCGCATCGATCGGGCGATCGAACCGTTCGATATCGCCGGCCTGCTCGATCGCACGCGGCGCGACTGGTACCCGGTGCTGGCCGCCGATTTGATTGGATCGGCGTCGAAGCTCGATGCCACCGTGGAGGAGATCCATCGTCTGCTCGAGCGCTCCGGCTTTGCGGGCTCCGCGGCCGGCTCCTGAGAGCACCTGCTCCGGGAGCACACGCGCCTGCTAGCCTGAAGTTCCGGTTCATTCTGACTGGTTTTCTGTCACGAAGTCATTGACGGCGCATGACTTGGGTAATTCAGATCCGGTCAGGATGCCGCTCGCTGTGTCCATGTACGTGGCGGCGCGTGGCGCGAATGGTGCCGTTTGGACTTGTACGGCGCGGCGCGGCGTGGTACCGTCGCGTCCATGTTCATCGACACGGTGCCGAATCGCAACTCGCCGCCGGCGATTCTGCTGCGCGAGAGCTGGCGCGAGGGTGGGACGACCCACAAGCGCACGCTCGCGAATTTGTCGCACTGGCCCGCGCACAAGATCGAGCAACTGCGACGCGTGTTGCGCGACGAGCCCCTGGTCGCACCCGACACGCTGTTCACCGTCGAGCGTTCCGTCGCGCACGGCCATGTCGAGGCCATGCTGCAGGTCATTCGGCGGCTCGAGCTGGACACGATCATCGCGGGGAAACGATGCCGCGAGCGCGATCTGGTCCTCGCCCTGCTCGTCGAGCGACTGATTCACCCCTGCTCGAAACTGGCGACGACGCGACTGTGGCACACGACGACCCTGGGCGAAACGTTGGGGGTGGTGGACACCGATGTCGACGAGGTGTACGCGGCACTGGATTGGCTGCTGGCGCGGCAAGCGACCATTCAGCAAAAACTCGCCGCGCGCTATCTGCAAGAGGACGGGGTCGCGCTCTATGACGTGAGTAGCAGCTACTACGAAGGGCACACCTGCCCGCTGGCGCGCTACGGGCACGACCGCGACGGCCATACCGGCCGGCCGATCATTGTCTACGGGGTGCTCACCAATGGCGAGGGCTGTCCCGTCGCCGTCGATGTCTATCCCGGGAATACGGGCGATCCCACCACGGTGCCCGATCAAGTCGCGCACCTGCAGACGGCGTTTGGGATCGCGCGCGTCATCCTGGTCGGCGATCGCGGCATGCTCACGGACGCGCAACTCCGCACCCTGCAGGCGCATCCGGGGCTGGGGTGGATTTCCGCCTTGCGGAGTCCAGCCATCCGCGCGCTGATCGAGAGCGGGACGCTTCAGCTCTCGTTGTTTGATCAGCAACACCTCGCCGAGATCACCTCGCCCGACTATCCCGGCGAACGGCTCATCGCGTGCTTCAATCCGCTGCTCGCGGACGAACGGCGCCGGAAGCGCGAGGAGCTCCTCGTCGCGACCGAACGCGCGCTGACGAAGATTGCCGGTGAGGCGGCGCGTCGCACGAAGACCCCGTTCGATGATGCGACCTTGGGGATCAAAGTGGGCCGGGTGATCAATCACTACAAGATGGCCAAGCATGTCACGGTGACGATCGCCCAGGGCCGCCTGCAGTGGACGCGGAATACGGCCGCGATTCAGCAGGAAACGCAGCTGGATGGGATCTATGTGATTCGCACCAGTGAAGCCGTCGATCGGCTGACGGCCGCGGATGCCGTCCGGCAGTACAAGGGGCTGGCGCAGGTGGAGCGCGCGTTTCGGTGTCTGAAGGGGATCGACGTCCGCGTGCGCCCCATCTATCACCGCACCGAAGATCATGTCCGCGCGCACATCTTCTTGTGCATGCTGGCGTACTACGTCGACTGGCATCTCCGACGCGTGTGGGCGCCGCTGTTGTTTGAAGATGAAACCCTGCCGCGTGATCGGCAGACGCGGGATCCCGTCGCGCCCGCACAGCCCTCACCGGCGGTCCAGCAGAAAAAGCTGCAGCGCCAGACGCCTGATGGTCTGCCCGTGCAGAGCTTCGACACGCTGCTCACCGAGCTCGCCACGCGCTGCGAAGTCACCTGTCGCCTGCGCTCGAATTCGACCGCCCCGCCGATTCGGCAATGGACGCCGCCGACGCCGTTGCAAGCCCGGGCACTCGCGCTGCTCACCGGTGTCCAGTACCGGGAACACTGAATTCTCGGATGTCATTGCGATCTCAGAAGATATCCGTCTTCATGAACCGGAACTTGGGGCTAGCGGCGCGGCGCGGCGCGCGACTCCAGCCAGGTCTCCAACACCATCGCCGAGGGGCCGACCACGAACAGCGCGTAAAACGGCGCGTGGACCACCTCCGCCAGCCGCAGCAGCATCTCGACGAATGCCACCAGGAACACCACGAGGCACTGGGCCCACCGCGGATGCACCGTCGTCTTCGGGTCGGTGACCATGAAGAAGATGAACAGCTGGTACATCGGCCCCGTGATCGGCGCCATGTTGGCGAGCCACGGATTCCCGGTGACCGCGCTGCGCACGACCGAAAAGAGGAGAAACGAGGCGACGTAGGTGGCGCTGATGTGCAGGCGTCCCACCCGCCAGACGATCGCGGCGCCGAGGAGCCAGATCACGGCCATCGGCCAGAGCGTGTTGCCCCACTGGATGCTGAGCAGGGACACCGTCGCGGGCGCGAGGAAGAGCTCGGCGCTCACGCCGAAGTTCGACGGGTTCCACAAGTGCCGTCCTTTCACGCGGAGGACGTACTTCGACGCAATCGAGATCAGGCTGCCGAATGCGTACGGCCACAGGAAGGGAGATCGCAGCAGGATCCCGACGCTGATGCCGGTGATGTACGCGCTGGCCAGGTGCGGCCACTTGCGATACGTCAGGCGTCCCAGGGCCATCTCCGCCACGATGGCCGTGGCGATCGCCACGCCCGTTCGCTCGTACCCCTCGAGGATGCCGAACGACAGATGCGCGGCAACCAGGATGCCCGTGATGAGAATGGGACCGAGAAAGCGGCTGTCGAGCGCCAGGAGGGATCGCGGAGACGACGGCGCGTCGGCGGGCGACAGCGCCGTGGTTCCGCGGCTCATCGCGGTTCCGTGATGTTGTGAAGCGCGTCGATCTGCGGAGCTTCCATCGTCTGGCGGCGGCCCGACGGCCACCGGATCACCACCCGGTCCACCTGCTCCGAGGATCCGAGCCCGTAATGCAGGCGGCGCTGATTCTGGGCGCTGAAGCCGCTTCCGCCGCTCACCTCCTGCAGCTGCACCTTGCCGTTCCAATGTAGCTCCACGCGAGCGCCAATCGCGCTGCGGTTGCTCGCGCTGCCCTCGAGCTCGAAGGCAATCCAGTGGCGCCCCGGCCGCACGGTATTCCGGTAGAGCAGGAACGGACCGCGCTGGTTGGCGACGAGCACGTCGAGCACGCCGGTGTTCGACAGATCGGCGAGGGCGACGGCTCGGCCGTCGTGGACGTCGGTCGCGCCGACGACCTGCGCCACCTCCGTGAAGCGGCCGAGGCCGTCGTTGAGCCAGACACGCTTGCGCTGGTAGCCGGAGAGGCTTCGGCCCTTCATCGCAGGCCAGTTGCGCGCGTCGGCGATGATGGCGCTGTGCCCGACAGCGATCTCGGAGAAGTCGTACCAGTAGCTCGTGCGGTCGGCGGCCGACACGTATCCGTTCACCAGATAGATGTCGAGCGTTCCGTCGTTGTTCAAGTCGCCAAACTGCGCGCCCCAGCTCCAGCCGCCGAGATCCACGCCGAGGCTGGAGGCCAGGTTCTCGTACTCGAGCCCGGCCCCGGCTCCGGCCGGCTTCGGCACCCAGAGATCGTTGGCCTGCACCAGGACGCCAGGCTCCGAGATGTTCGTCTTGTAAATGGACAGCCGGCCGTCATTGAAGACGTCGCCGAACGCCGCGTTCATCCCGCTCTTGGGCGTGCGGCCAACGCCGGTCTCGCGGCTCACGTCGACGTACCGCTTGCCGCCCCGGTTGGCATAGAGCTCGGAGGCCCCGTAGTCGTTGGCGAGAAACAGATCGGGATACCCCGTGCCCATCAGGTCGGCCGCGGCGACGGCGAGCGTCCACCGACGGGAGTCGAGCCCGACCGCCGTGGCAGTTTCGTCGAACGTGCCGTCGCCTCGATTGCGGAGGAGGTAGTTCCGGCCGCCGTTCTCCGCGTACTCGAAGCTCTCGGGCATGATGCGGGTGGTCTTCAGATGCCAGAGGTCCACCTCTTCCGGCCAGTAGCCCGCAAGAAAGAGATCGAGCCAGCCGTCGCGATCGTAGTCGAGCCAGACGGCGCTGTTGGCGTTCACCCATCGCGGGAGCCCGGCCCGCTCGCCCACCGGTGTGAAGCCGCGTCCCCCGTCGTTGTGAAACAGCTCCGGGCGGCCGTACTTGTACAGGAAGAGATCTTCGTACCCGTCGTTGTCGTAGTCGCCCCAGACGGCGCCCATCGAGACCCCGATCCGATTCACATCCGCCAGCGCCAGCTCGCCGGCCACGTCGCGGAAGGTGCCATCGCCGCCGTTCCTGTAAAGGCGATTCAGGCTTCCTTCCGCGCTGTTGGTGACATAGAAATCCTGCCACCCGTCGCGATTGAAATCGGCGACGGCGACGGCCGCCCCCATGGAGGCGACCTGCGGCATGATGTGATCCAGCTGCCGGTCGAACGTCGGTCCCTGGTGGAGGAACTCGACGCCCGCCCGAGCGGCCGCCTCCTCGAGCGCGAACCCATAACGATCCCTGGCGTCCGACGCGGGGGAGTCCCCTCCAGTCGCGGCCGGCCGATTGAGCGCGACCACTGCCGCGAGCGACGCGAGGAGCAGCCCCGCCCACGCCAGCCGCAACGCGCGCAGCCGCACGGCATCCGTCATGGCGTCAGCCTCAGACCCTTGAGAAAGTCTCCCGGCGTCACGAACCGCGTGTGGTACGTCTGCCAGTCCTCCGGGTGCCGCCGATAGGCGGGGTCGCGGTCCAGCGTCGTGTTCGGCCCGGCATAGTCGGGCCGGTCGTGCGATGGGAGGGGCAGCACCGTCTGCGAAAAGCCGGTGTTGTAGTCGCCGTCCTTCTCCCAGCCGTCGCCGATCAGCACGAAGTCGCGGCGCCAGCCGGACGCCGGCGGCGCCGGGGCGGGAAACGACAACCGCAGCTCGTCTCCGGCATTCATGATGACGTAGCGATCGTCCACGCGGTCGAGCAGCTCCACGACGTCTCCGAACCGGGTGTAGTAGCCGATCAGATCGCGCCAGCGCTGACCGATGTTCGCGATCGTGTCGTACACGGGCACCTCGGGCTGATCGCGCCTCTCGTGGTTCGTGCGCGAGAATCCCCGATAGCCGAGATCCGCGCGCGCCGGCTGCAGGCGCGTGGTGACGAGGGGCCGATCGTCGACGGCGTCGGCCACCGCGAGCCAGTCCCAGTACACCTCCAGATTCGTCCGCAAGCGCAGCCGCCGTGCGTCGGTCACACCGGCGCGGGCGACCTCATCCAGGTCGAGGAGGATCGTCTTGTTCTTGCCGGCGGGAAACCCGAGGTCGGGAGCGACGACCACCCAACGCCCCGCCTCGTCCAGCGCTTCGAGCGCCAGCCCGCGCGGTCTGGCGTGCTGCCCTTGTCCCATCGCGACGTTGATGCTGCTGTCGGTGGGATACACCCATCCGTGGGCAACCAGCCACACCCGCCGATCCGGTGGAATGGCCGCGCCCAGCTCGATCTCCACGAAGTGATCCTGGGCGATGCCTTGATACGCCCCGCGCGCAAACGTCGCCAGGTAGCGGCCATCCTGATGCGCCACCAGATCCGTGACGTCGCGGCCCGTTTCGTCCCACGCGCGCGCGAGGGCACGCGGCCGCGTCATCGCCTGGACGGCAAGCGCCGGCGTCCCGTTCGAGAAGCGTTCGTCGACGAACACCTCCACATCGTCCGGATGATCGACCGCCATCAACGAGACGTGGTCGAAGAAATGGGTCTCCCACAGCTCCGCCGTGATTCGCACGTCGTAGGCGTCGTTGCTCGGCACGAGCTGGTCGCCGCGGATCTTCACCCAGTCTTCCGTCTGGGTGACGCCGGCGGTGTCCTGGGCGTTGATGCGGAGTCCGAGCGGGGAGCGCCACAAGAAGTCGGTCACGAAGCGCATCCCGGCGCCGTCGTAGGCGAACACCCAGGGGCACGAACCCTTCAGACGCTGGTCGGCGACGATGACCTGATCGGCCTCGCGGTCGAATTCGGCCTGGACGACTCCGTTGGGCCAGACGATCCGGGCGACGTCGATGCTCGTACGCATACCCAATCCGAAGTGCACCTGCGTCCCGGCAATGGCTTGCTTCTGTGTGAGCAGGCCCGACCGGATCTCGATGTCGCCACCGACGCCGAACGAGTTGATTCGCTGATCACCGGCCGTCGGCTGAGCGCGCGGCCGGATGACCTGCCAGTGGTAGCCCCTCGTGCCGCGCCCCGCCAGGCGCACGGCTCGCCCGTCCGACAGGCCGACCAGGTCGAGCTGACCGTCGCCGTCGAGATCGGTTACGCCGAAGATCTCCGCGTCGGGGACCGCCGGCAGAAGCTGGAGCTCGCGCCGTTCATTCGCGAGCCACACGCGGGAGCCCGCCGGGCCCGACGCCACCAGGTCCATCGCTCCGTTGTTGTCCAGATCGGCGAGAAACAGTCGAGACGCTCCAGGCGAACGATCGCCGGTCCAATCGGACCAGGCTGCCAGCGGCTGCTCGTCCCAGGCTTCGCGATTCGCCGAGATCCGCCGGATCGATCCGCCTCCATCGAGCGTCACCACGTCGAGTGCGCCGTCGGCGTTGGCGTCGCCCACCGTCAGCGCGATCACTCCGCGCGGGGCCGGCGCACCGTCGATGCGCTGGAAGTCGCCCGCCTGGCGGTTCGCGAACAGGTGCAGATCGCCGCGGGCGTCGAGAAGCGCGGCGTCCGGATCGCCGTCCCGATCCAGATCGCCCCAGGCGAAGCTCCGGAGGCCGGACACGCCCGCAAACGGCTGCAGAATGCGCCAGCTGCCGTCCCCGTTGTTTCTCAGCACGAGCGGCGCGGCCCTGTCGACGCCGACGACGATGTCGAGATCGCCGTCCATCTCCACATCGGCGGCCCATGCGCCGAAGGAGTCGGCCAGGACCGCCGCGCTCCCTCCCGGCGTCTGCGGGGTGGCGTCGGAGAACGTCCCGTCCTCAGCCTGCACGAGCAGCCGCACGCCGCCGCGCCCCGCCGCCACCAGGTCGATCCTGAAGTCGTGGTTCCAATCGAGTGCCAGCAGGCCGCTGGCCGAAACCGGCGCGACGCCCGATGTGGCGCCGCGAGAGGGCTGCGCCGCGATGCCCGGCGCGTCGATTCGCTGGAGCTCCACTCCAGCCGCCGCAAAGATGGCGGAAGCGTCGCTGCCGTCGAGCGAGACCGCCAGCACGGCCGTCCACCGATCGGCGCGCTCGGGGCCGAGTGTCTCCCGGCCGTACGTGAGCGCCTCGTCCGCGGGCGAGGGCAACGGACTCGGCGAAGGCATCCTCAGGAAGCGCTCGAACGGCTCGGCAATCAGTTCGGCCGCGCTGCTCACCCGGATGCGGCCCTCCTGGAAAGCCGCAGTCGGCAGGAGCACGTTCCTGAGAAAAGCCGTCGCCCGCGCCGCTTCCGGAAAATCCTGCGCCGCGGCCGCGCGCCGCAGCGGCTCGAACTGTTCGATGACCG
>Ga0326597_10007941_pt1 | contig 14365 bp, 14 predicted proteins | sample RVTome_12_FD_203789 | JGI IMG/M metagenome (GOLD analysis project Ga0326597, IMG submission 203789) | Soil microbial communities from uranium-contaminated site in the Upper Colorado River Basin, Wyoming, United States - RVT100D185 | ecosystem: Environmental > Terrestrial > Soil > Contaminated >... | reverse complement strand
CTGCCGGTCTCTTGCGCAAATAGGCCGGGATCTCGTTGAAGGCGGCTCCGACCGCCTCCGCCAGGCTGCTTGCTGTCTGTTTGACCGATCGGCGAACCTCTTCGTCCTTCATGGCGGCCACGACCGCATCGGCGACCCGGTCCCAGGCTCCTCCCAATATGCGCAGGGCAGTCTTGAGCTCCTCTTCGGAGGGGCCTTCATTACCCGCCACTTCGCGATAGCGAGACTTCAGTTTGTCGCCCAACGATGCGAACTGGCCAGCCAGACGATCCCAGGGGTCGGCGTCGGCGTTGTCGATAGGATCGTTTTCGTGTTTCTCCACTTGCTCGATGGTACCTATGAGCTCTTCCGGGCTCACTTTGGATTCCCCAATCGGACCGCGCCCGACGGGCGTGAGGTGGGGGCGACGCTTGGAATCATCGAGACAACCCTGGCCCTGTTGCGCGAGCCCGGGGTCACCCACGTCGGGGTCGCCACCGACACCGTGATCGAATCGTTTCGCAACGACCTCTTCCCGGGGTACAAGAGCTCGGAGGGCATGGAGCAGGCATTGCTCGATCAGTTCCCTCTGGCGGAGCGGGCCATCGAGATCCTGGGGTTGACCTGTTGGAAGATGCGAGAGTTCGAGGCCGATGATGCGATAGCCACGGCTGCGTTTCGCTTCTGCGAAGACGTCGAGCAGGTAGTGATCTGCACTCCCGACAAAGATCTCGCCCAGTGTGTGCTCGGCGACCGGATAGTCACCCTCAACCGTCGTCAACAGTCGATCATGGACGAGGCCGGGGTTTGGGAGAAGTTCGGAGTAGGACCGGAATCGATTCCCGACTACCTGGCTCTGGTGGGCGACACCGCCGACGGAGTCCCGGGGTTGCCGGGTTGGGGGGCAAAGTCGGCGGCTGCCGTGCTCGCTCGCTTTCGCAAGCTCGAGGCTATCCCAACCGATCCGGCCGATTGGGGCGTCTCGCCCCGGGGAGCCGTCAAGCTGGCGGCAACCCTGGCCGAACACCGGAATCTGGCGATGGCCTACCGGACGCTGACGACGCTGCGACGCGACGTCCCCCTGCCCGAGAGCCTGGAGGATCTCCGGTGGCATGGGGTTGACCAGCCAACCTTCCTGGAACTCTGCGACGAGCTGGGCTTCGATGACATCCGGACCCGGCCGCACCGCTGGCGCGAGGGCTAGCGGAGCTCTCTTTCGAGAGCGGCCCGGGCAGCCCCATAGCCGCACATCCCGTGCACTCCGGCCCCGGGCGGGGTCGAAGAAGAGCACAGGTATAGGCGGGGTACGGGGGTTGTATAAGGCCTCCCTGGCACGGGCCTAAATAGGAGCTGACCAAGCGTGTGGGCGCCACCGGCGATGTCTCCTCCTAGGTTGTTGGGGTTGTAGGACTCGAGGTCAGCGGGGGAGGCAATGCAGCGATCGAGGATGCGATCGCCGAATCCGGGGGCGAGGGCTTCGATCTGCTCTTCAATGGCGGTGGAGAAGTCCTCGGTGGATCCGGGCGGAACATGGGCGTACGCCCACAGCGTGTGCTGACCGGCCGGGGCCCGGGTGGGGTCGAACAGGCTCGCTTGGGAGACCAGTACGAACGGTCTGGCCGGGCGTTTTCCTTTCCAAATGTCGGACTCGCATGCGGCGATCGATTCGGCTGTTCCCAAGTGAAGGGTGCCGGCCTCGGTGAGGCGAGGGTTGGTCCACGGGACCGGGCCACTGAGGGCATAGTCGACCTTGAAAGCCGCCGGCCCCCTGCGGAAGCGGGATAGGCGCTGGCGATAACCTGGCGGGAGGGAGGACCCACCGATGTTGTCCAGGACATTGGGGCTGAGATCGGCCAACACCACCTTCGATGAAGGCAACTCAGCCAATGATTTCACCCACCTACCGGTTTCGATCTCGCCTCCCAGGCTGCGTAGATAGGAGGCGAGGGCGTCAACGATTGCCTGAGACCCGCCGGCGGCGAAGGGCCACCCGTGACGGTGAGCCGTCAGCGGGTAGAGCAGACCGAACGAGGCCCCCAGGAGTCTGCTGAACGGGATGAAAGCGTGGGCGGCGGCACCGGCCATGAGGGCTCGGCCCAACTCGCTATTGAAGGCATTGATGAGGGTGCGGGCAGGAAGGACACCCACCATTCCGAATCTCGCCATCGCCGCGGGGTGTTTGGGCATGCGAAGAATCGGTCCGAGGATGTGTTGTTCGATCTGGTCCCAACGTTCAAGCAAGGGACGGAGCCGGTTTTCGTACTCATGCCCATCGGTGCCACCTAGCTCGGCGGCCGTCGCGGTGATCGAGCGATGGACCAGCACTGCCTCGGTGGGACTGATTGGATGGGCAAACGGGACTCCAGGGTGGACCCATTGGAGACCGTGCTCCTCCAGCGGCAGTTCACGAAAGAAAGGTGACCCGATGCCAAGGGGGTGGACGGCCGAACACACGTCGTGGCGGAATCCGGGAAGGGTCAGCGCCATCGTGCGCGCCCCTCCGCCGACTGTCTCCCGCCCCTCGATCACCTTTACCGATCGGCCGGCCCGGGCGAGCTCGACTGCGGCGGCAAGCCCATTGGGGCCGGCTCCTATGACTATCGCGTCGTAGGTGCTCATACGGGCATCACCCCCCATTCTGGCTGGAAGATCGTTACGGTCCATGCCATGGGCGGGGATCTCACCATGTATGTGCCGGGCGACCCCCTTCCCGGCTACCTTGCAATTCCAGGTGAGGCCGGTCCCTGGCCGGGAGTAGTCGTCTTGCACGAGGCCTTTGGCCTCAACGACGACATCCGCCGTATCACCGATCGGACCGCTCAGATGGGCTTTCTGGCCGTGGCGCCGGATCTGTTGGCGAATGGGCGAATCCGGTGTCTAGCAAGGCTGTTTAGCGACGTTCAGCGAGGCGGTGGCGAAACCATCGACCGGGTGGAGACTGTGGTCGCATGGCTCACCGACCGGGCTGATTGCACGGGCAAGGTCGGTGTCATCGGCTTTTGCATCGGGGGAAGCGTGGCGTTTCTTCTTGGCTGCCAGCCCGGAGTGAACGTTGCCGCCCCCAATTACGCCAAGGCACCCAGCGTGGACCGGTTGGCCAGGTCCTGTCCGGTCGTGGCGTCGTATGGGGGCCGAGATCGGGTTTTTGCCCGAGAAGCGGCCAAAGCCACCGCAGGCCTGGCGGCAGCAGCAGTCGAACACGACGTCCACCTTTATCCAGATGCAGGCCATTCGTTTATGAACCAGGCCGACAATCACAAGGTGATGAAGGCGTTGACCCGTCCCGTGCTGTCTGTGGGCTTTCGTCGTGATGACGCCGAGGATGCCTGGACCCGGATAGGTGGTTTCTTCAACCGGTATCTGAATTAGCTCGGCCGTGATCTGCCATTCGTGCCTTGGCCTGGCGGGCCGGGAAGATCAGACGGAAACGCTCGGGTAGAAACGGGCGGACCCCGCCCAGCATCCTCAGGTTGAGATCGAGCCATCGCTGGCGACCGGATGTCCAGGTGACTCCGTAGAGATCGCGCAACCTCGGCGGGAGAGTTCCAAAGGCGGCGAACCTGATGAACCCCCACAGGGGTTTGATGATCGACGGCACCGGGCCCTGGCGGATGATCTCGGCCACGTTGGCAGCCACGTCCGTCATCACCAGCCGATCCGAGGCGACTACCCCGGCGACATAGTTCTCCAGATCGACAAACTTGGCCGGCACCTTTTGACGGGGAAGCAGCATCAGATCGGCGGCGAGCAGGTTCTCGTGGTGATAGCGATCCCGCTCCTCGTCCCTCAATCGGCGCACGGTCCTTTCGAAGAAGTACACCGAAGAGACTTCCAGACAGGCGTGAACCCAGAGGAGGAGGTCGGGGTCGACGGCGTCGTAGCTTTCGCCGGTGACGGGATCGATGCCGTTGACCTTGAAGTGGAGCCTGTTGATCCGCCCGGCCGCCTCGTCGGCTTCCTGCTTCGTGCCGAAGGTCATGGTCGATTGCAGTTGCAGGGTCCGAATCAGACGGGCCCAGGGATCCCGTTGGTACATGGAGGTCTGCCGCGCCCCGGCCGCCACCAGGGGATGGGCCGCGTGCATCAGAAGAGCCCGTGCCCCTCCGAACAGCACCGTCATCTCCTGGTTCACCTGCCAGGAGATCGACTGCGGCCCAAAGTACCCGGCGTCAGCGGTCATGCGGAGCCAAAAGTATCCAGGGTCTTGACAAACCGGAACCCATTCGATATGTTGGGATCGTCCGAGATTTTTCGCACGATCGAATCAAGGGAAAGATAATAATGGGAACCGAACGGACCCCTCTACACAATCTGTCCTCCCGAGCCAGGCGTTTGCAAACAACCGTCGATGCGGCCGTATCGTACGATCTCCTTCTGACTCTTTGGGCGTCATTAGGTGCTGACGACAAGTCGGCGGCTCATGCGCTTGGGGAGGAGTGGTTCGATGAGTTTCGAAACTCTCTCTCTGATCGAACACGAGAATTGGCCGAACGGGTGTCACCACAGGGTGTGATGTGGACAGCCCTGCTCGGAGTGATCGCTCGTTCCCCGCTACCGCACGATCTCGACAGCGTCCTTGCCTGGCTCGCAGGCCAGGATCCCGATTGGCTCCGCTCCCAACTCATGGAGGAGCACTTCTGCGACCTCGATCCCGCCACCGCGGCCGCAGTGGTCGCCGGTGACGAGGCGGCGGTCGACAAGATGATGGAAAGCGAGAACCTCGCCCATAAGGGGCCTGAGCTTCTGGCAGCTCTCCGGAGCTCGTTTCTGCTGCCGGCGGTCGAGGTTGCAGCAGGCCTGGTGGAAGTGCTGCGGAGCGCCCGCCAAGAGGCCTTCCGGCCATTTGAGGCCGAATGGGCAGCCGCCCTCGAGCGCGACGCCGTCGACAAGAGGATCGCCGTTGCCAACTCGACCAACCCCAAGGAATTGATCGAAAGGGTCACGAATGGGATTTCGTTCGAGGTCCCACCCGGGGTCGGGCGTCTGGTGATCATCCCCTCGGTCTCGTTGCGGCCCTGGACTCTGATCACAGACCACGACGCGGCGCTGCTGGTCTGCTGCCCTGTCTCGGAGGAAGCCATCAACTCGGATCCGGAGGCGCCACCCGGCTGGCTGGTCGCTACCTATCGAGCGTTGGGCGACGACAAGCGGCTCCGGCTCCTCCGCCGCCTCTCCGACTCACCCGCTTCTTTGGCCGAGCTCACCGAGTTCATGGCCATGGCCAAATCGACCGTGTTCCATCACATCGGGGTGCTGCGAGCGGCGGGACTGGTGCGAGTCGAGATGGATGAAGACCAATCGCCAACGTACTCGCTTCGTCTTGACTCCATCCCCGATCGCGACTCCCTCCTCGATCACTATCTCAAACCACAAACGAAAGAGACCAAACCATGACCCCGCTCGTTTTCGGCTTCGCCGAAGCCCGTCAGATCGCCATCGCCCTCGAACTGGAGGCTCGGCACATAGTCGAGCCGCAGTTGTCGATCAAGGAGCGACTTGGCCGCACCCTGATCCACTGGGGTGAACAACTCGCCACGGCCCCGCCGTCGCAGAACGTTCGCCCGGCTGCCTGACCGCCACCGGGTCGGCGCGTCTACTGGTCGTAATCCTGGTCCTCCCAAACCAAATCAAAGCGCTCCCAACACGAAGCGCATAGATACGACAAGACGCTTCCCGGATCCGGTGGCGTGTCGGTGGCCCACCGGGTCAGGAGATGGGCGGTGCCGTCACAGTCAACACATTGGATCGTCTCTGGAACGGTCACGAGGATGGTCGGCTGGATCGAAGGACCAGATACCCCCCAACACCGGCGACGATCGAAGCAGCGAAGATCCCCACCTTGGCTTCGGCAATCAGCTCAGGATCAACGAAGGCCAAGCCGACTATGAACAGCGCCACCGTGAAACCGATCCCGGCCAGGATGCTCACCCCGAGCAGATGTCGCCCATTCATCCCCGACGGCAGACGCCCCCATCCAATGCGGACTGCTGCCGTCGTGAACAGTGTGATGCCCACCAGCTTTCCGACCACCAGACCGAGACCAACCCCGAGACCCACAGGCCTCAACACTGCCGACCATATCGAAGTGTCTCCGAAGTGAATCCCGGCATTGGCCAGGGCGAACAACGGCACGACGAAGTAGGAAGCCCACAGGCCCAGTCGGTGTTCGATGCGGGCCAGGGGAGCCACCGATTCTCTGGCAACTTCCGAGAGAGCAAGCAGCTGGTAGTCAGCCCGCTCGCGCTCGATCACGTCATCGTCTTCCGATTCCAGCCGAGAAATGAGATCGCGGCCGGCTTTGTGGACCACCTCCAGCGGATAATGGGGTCGGGCCGGCGTCAGCAATCCCAGAGCGACCCCGGCCAGAGTGGCGTGCACCCCCGACTCCAGCGTCGCCAGCCAGACCACCAGTGCTGCCGGCAGGTAGAACGACATCGATCTAATTCCCACTCGGCTGGCTCCCCACACAGCCAGCAATCCCACCAGGGCGACCCCCAGCCAGGCAGCGTTGAAGGTGTCGGTATAGAACAAAGCGATGACTGCGATGGCGCCGATATCGTCGGCGATAGCCAGGGTCAAGAGGAACAGCTTGGCCCCGTCGGGGGCGCGGCGTCCAAGCAAGGACATGACTCCCACGGCAAATGCAATGTCGGTCGCCATGGGGATCCCCCAGCCCCTGCCAGCCTCCCCTCCTGTGCCGGCGATCAATAGGTATATGAGTGCTGGCACGATCATGCCGCCCAGTGCCCCTACTGCCGGGAGCATTGCCTTGCGGGGGTCGGCCAGTTCGCCGGCCACCAACTCCCGTTTGATCTCGAGGCCCACGACGAAGAAGAACAACGCCATGAGCCCATCATTGATCACCTGCTGAAGGGTCTCGTCGATGTGGAGCGGGCCCATCTCGAGCAGGAACCTGGTGCCGAAGAAGCTCTGATAGGAGTCAAAGGCGAAGTTGGCCCAAAGAAGTGCACTCGCGGCTGCCGCGACCAGTACGAGTCCCGATGATGCCTCGACCTGGGCGAACCGCAGGAACGGTCGCACGAAGGCACGGGGAACGAACCGGTCGGAGTGGGCCCAGGAGCCCGGTTCGACCAACTCAGCGCACCGTGTGACCGGCCGACCGCAGGTCTTCGCAGGCCGACCGCACCCGAGCACTCATCCCATCTTCAGCCTTCCGCAGATAGGTGCGAGGGTCATAGGCGCTCTTGTCGCCAACGCTGCCGTCGACCTTAAGGACACCGTCGTAGTTGGTGAACATGTGGCCGGCAGCCGGACGGGTGAAGGCGTACTGGGTGTCGGTATCTATGTTCATCTTGACGACGCCGTAGCCAAGGGTCTCCCGTATCTCTTCGAGACTCGATCCGGAGCCGCCATGAAAGACCAGGTAGTGGCGACCCTCCGATCCGAACCGTTCCTCGACCGCCTTTTGCCCATCACGCAGTATCGACGGCCGCAGCTGTACGGCTCCCGGCTTGTAGACCCCATGGACGTTGCCGAAAACCGCGGCCAACAGATAGCGACCGCCTTCGGGCATCCCGAGAACCTCAGATGTCCGAACCATGTCTTCGGGAGTCGTGTAGAGCTTGGCCTTGTCGACTCCTTCATGATCCATGGTGTCTTCTTTACCGCCGACGATTCCGATCTCAAGCTCGAGTACAGACCCGACCTTCTCACACTCGGCGAGGAGCTCGGCTGCGAGCTTCAGATTGTCTTCAAGCGGAAGCATGGAGGCGTCGAGCATGTGACTTTGGAACATCGGACCTTGTCCTTCGGCTCGACGAGCGGCGCTCATGGCCAGAAGGGGCCGGATATAGGTGTCCACCTTCTCAGGCTGGCAATGATCGGTGTGGAAGGCGATGTTGACCGGATACTTGGCAGCAACCACCTGCGCGAATTCGGCGAGCGCAGCCGCTCCGGTCGGCATGTGCTTAACGGTCGACCCCGAGAGAAACTCGGCTCCCCCGGTGGAGATCTGAACGATTCCGTCGGACTCGGACTCGGCAAATCCGCGGAGGGCGGCATTGAGCGTCTCGGTGCCGGTGACGTTGATGGCGGGAAAGGCAAAGCCCCTTTCCCGGGCCGCCTGCAGCATCTGACGGTACTTTTCCGGGCTGGCGATCGGCATGGAACCTCCTCCTGCCAAAGTTAGCCGGGTGAGCCGGAACCGACTCGCTGTTGGAAACCGGTTAGATACTGTCTTCTCAGATGGCCGAGGCTCCCGCCGTCGTCAAGCCGCGTAGCCGGCTGCTCCGGGGCGTCTACTTCGCCCTGGGCATACTCTGCGTCGGGATCGCCTACATGTCCTGGCTGCCTGGCATCCCCACCTTCGACTTCGTGATCCTGGCTGCGTTCTTCTTCGCCCGCTCATCTGATCGATTCCACATCTGGCTGGTCTCTCATCCGGTTTTCGGGCGGATCATCCGTGGCTATCGCAGCGATGGATTCACGATCAGGACGAAGCTGATCGCATCGGCCTCCGTGGTCGCTTCGTTGGGGTTCTCAATCGTGGTTCTGATGGACAACCTCGTCGTCAGGATCATCCTCGGGCTGGTCGGGCTCTATGCGGTCTGGTTCATCATGAGCCGGCCCACTCGAATTAGTCCGTCTCCCACTAGTCCCTGACGTTTCCAACAACTACATTTGCGCCGACGGGACCAGGAGGGTCCCTCCCGAATCCTCCTCGACGGTTGGTGGGTTCGTGTGTAATGACACCGGACGGAGACCCCGCCGGTGAGGAGGAACGTTGAAGCTGTACGTAGGCAACCTGCCTTTCCGCACCACGTCAGAAGACCTGGCCGCTGCGTTTCGCCGGTTTGGCGAAGTCCAGTCCGCCCAGGTGCTGATGGACCGTGACACGGGCCGCTCCCGCGGCTTCGGGTTTGTGGAGATGAACGACGATGACGCCCGCCGGGCGATCGACGAGATGGACGGAGCCGACTTGTCCGGCCGCCGGATCGTGGTGAACGAATCCCGCCCGATGGCTCCCCGGCCCCCGCGGCAGGGAGGTAGCGGCAACCGCTACGGCGACCGAGACCGCTAAAGCCTCCAAAACCCCTGTTCTTGTGACGCTTCCCTGGTCATATACGGGTCAACCGTCACAAGAATGGAAGGGGGGTCCTTTTAGGAACCCTGCTGCCGGAGGAACCGCTCGATCTCGGCAGCCAGTTCTTCGCCTGACACTGAGTCGGCGGCGTCGACCACGCTTTCGAGTTGGTCGATCATGGTCTGCACTTCGGGGCGGCTGAGGGCCAGGGCATCGAGCTGGCTGCGCTGATTACTGGCGGCCTCTTCGAGGTCTTCGGTCGGCAATTCCACGCCGAGGTGTTCGGAGACCCGTCTGATCAGGGCCAGCGCCGCCCCCGGATATTCGACCCCGACGTATTGCGGCACCCGGGCCCAAAAGCCCACCGTCGGAATCCCCGCCGAGGCCACCTGATATTCGAGGGCGCTTACTGCCGCCGCCGGTACTCGCAGCAGACCTGCCGGCAAATCGGCCGAACGAGGCATGTGGGCGCGGTCCGAGGCGGTGGTCATGATTTGAATCGGGCGGGTATGAGGCGTTGCCCAGGGGATAGCTCCTACGGAGACGTGTTGTCTCACGCCGAGTGAAACGGCGGCAGCGGCGAGTTCGTGTCCCAGTCTCTGCCAGTTCCAGTTCGGCTCTGTGCCGGAGAGGATCAGGATGTCGTTTCCATCGACGCCCAGGTGTCGCACTCCGAGCTCCGGCCAGGCGAGCCGGGTCATAGCCCCCTCCACAAAGTCCAGGGTGGGTCGGCTCACGCGATAGTCGAAAAGTAAGTCAGGATCGCCCGCGGCTATCAATTTGCCGCCCAGGGTCGCAGCTACCAGCGAGGCCGCCGAGCCGGCGTTTACCCATCCGTCGAGGCACAGGATCAGAACGGGGTCATGCAGCGGTTCGTAATCAAAAAACCGAAGAATCGCCATGGTCCATCCAGCCTAGGTGCTGGCGCTCACCTCCATTCGAGGATTACCTTGCCGCAGCGGCCCCCTGCCACGGCTTCGAACGCCTCGTCGAATCGAGCGGCCGGGAAGTGGTGGGTTATCACCGGCGCCACGTCCAACCCGCCTTGGAGCATTGCTGACATCTTGTACCAGGTCTCGAATATCAGCCGACCGTAAACCCCCTTGAGAATCAGGCCCTTGAAGATGACCTGATTGAGGTCGAGCGTGACAGCGCTGGGCGGGATCCCCAACAGACCCACCCGACCCCCGTGATTCATCACATCAAGCATCTGATTGAGGGCGGCGGCGCTGCCCGACATCTCCATGCCCACATCGAATCCCTCGGTCATTCCCAGATCCGCCATGACATCATGGAGCGAGAGCTCGTCAGACCGAACAGCGAGATTGGCACCCATCATCCGTGCCATCTCGAGGCGGTACTCGTTGAGGTCGGTGACCACTACAAAGCGGGATCCGATGTGACGGGCGATCGCCGTGGCCATGACGCCGATCGGCCCGGCCCCCGTGACGAGGACGTCTTCGCCGACGAGATCGAAACTCAAGGCCGTATGGGTCGCGTTGCCCAGGGGGTCAAGGATGGCGGCGGTGTCGTCATCGATGTGGTCGGGAAGTGGGAACACGTTGGCGGACGGAATGGTCACGAACTCGGCAAATGCCCCCGGACGGGTCACTCCCAGGCCAAGGTGGTTATGGCAAAAGTGACGACGTCCTGCCCGACAATTGCGGCAGTGTCCGCACGTGATGTGGCCCTCGCCGGACACCCGCTGGCCCACCCCGAGACCCTCGACCCCAGGTCCGATTTCGACAATTCGACCCATGAACTCGTGTCCGATCGTCATGGGCACATTGATGGTCTTTTGGGCCCATTCGTTCCAGCGATATATGTGGAGATCAGTCCCGCAAATCGAGGTTTTGTGCACTTCGATCAGTACATCCTGGGGGCCGAAGTTCGGTGTAGAGACCTCTTCCAGCCATAAACCGGGCTCGGTCCGGGACTTGACCAGCGCTCTCACCCAACGACCCCAAGATCGCGACCTACCTTCACAAACGCAGCGATCGCCAGATCGAGGTCGGTTTCGGTATGAGCAGCCGACATCTGGGTGCGGATCCGGGCCTTGCCCTGAGGGACCACCGGATACGAGAAGCCGACGACATACACGCCTTCATCGAGCAGCCGTTCAGCCATCTCGCTGGCAACCCGGGCGTCCCCAACCATGACAGGAATGATCGGATGTCCGTCACCGGTGAGTTGGAATCCTGCCTTGGTCATCTCGCCTCGGAAGTGTGCCGAGTTGTCCCGGAGTCGCTGGCGCAGCGCGCTGCTGTGGTCGATGAGGTCGAGGGCTTCGATCGAGGTGGCGGCTATGACCGGAGCCAGACTGTTGGAGAAGAGGTAGGGCCGCGAGCGTTGGCGAAGCCAACCGACCACTTCGGCAGGGCCTGAGGTGTAGCCACCGCTTGCCCCTCCCAAGGCCTTGCCGAGGGTGCCGGTGACGATGTCGATGCGGCCCTCGGTCCCGGTGGCCTCGGGACTGCCGCGGCCATGGTCTCCGACGAACCCGACGGCGTGGGAGTCATCGACCATCACTAAGGCGTCGTATCGCTCGGCCAGATCACAGATCGAGGCCAGGTCGGCAATCACCCCATCCATGGAGAACACGCCATCGGTGGCAATGAGTCGATAGCGCGCATCCACCGCTTCCTTGAGGTGCGATTCCAACTCGGCCATGTCGTTGTTCGCATACCGATAGCGGCGGGCTTTGGAAAGGCGGATGCCGTCGATGATCGAAGCGTGGTTCAGGGCGTCCGAGATGACAGCGTCGTTCTCGTCCAACAGCGTTTCGAAAAGGCCACCGTTGGCGTCGAAACAAGACGAATAGAGAATGGTGTCCTCCATACCAAGGAAGCGAGAGAGGCGCGCCTCTAATGCGGTGTGTACCTCCTGAGTGCCGCAGATGAATCGCACCGAGGCCATCCCGTAGCCGTGCTTTTTGAGGGCGGCTGAGGCGGCCATCTCCAGGGTGGGATCGTGGGCGAGACCGAGATAGTTATTGGCGCACAGGTTCAGCACCTCGCGGCCATCGGACAGCGTTATGTGGGCGGCCTGAGGCGAGGTGATCACCCTCTCGGCTTTGAAGAGTCCCAGGTTCCTCAGGTCCGCCGTACGTTGGGCCAGATCAATCCGCAGACCGGTCTCCATGCCCGGGACGCTAATGGATGCTGTCAGGAACCGTTGTTGCGTTTGAGCGCAGCGATGATCTCGTCGAGATCGGCGTGGTCGCCGGCGAAGTCCTCGTAATCTTCGTACAACAAGACGTTGCCGGGAGCGATGATCAGGCTGGCGCCCAACTGTTTCGGTCGTCGGCCGTATTTGTGTTGGACATTTCCGCCGGCGAGAGCCCTCGCCCCCGCCCGGATCTGTGCGGGCGACAGCAGGGACATGGTGCTGATGGTCTTGGTCCCCACTATCTCTGCGGCGGTGCCGTCCTCGTCGAGCAGGACCGGAAAGGGCACCGACTCATCCTTGATAAAGGCCTGTGCGTACCTCTTGCCACCGGTGCCGATAGCGACGACCCCTGCCCCGGTTGCCAGGATCTCTTGGTATCTCTTGCGAACCTGACCGGCCCGTTCGCGACAGGTCAGTCAGCCAAAGTGGCGCAGAAAGAGAATCAGATGAGTCTGGCCGGCCCACACCTCACCTAGCCGGTGTGGATTTCCTTCCGGGTCGACCAAGGTCTCTTCCGCTAAGGCGTCGACATCAAATGCCATATCGAGGCAACTTTCGACGGAACTGAGCGATACGGCAACTTGGTCACAGGATGGACTCGATCCTCTCCGCGGCCTCTTCGCTTTCGATGCCCCTCACAAACAGCCGTTTGCGTCGGGATGCGTGGCCGGCAACGACCTCCACCTGGCTTATCGGCAGGTTGAGCAAGTTGGCAATCATGGTGACGACAGCGGCGTTGGCCCGGCCTCTCTCCGGTGGTTCCGAGACGGCGATCTTCAAGGCGCCACCGTGTGGGCCTACTACCCCGGGTCGCCTGGCTCCCGGTTGCACATGCACGTCGATAAAAACGCCACCTGTCCCCGACGTGATCGTGACGCTCTCGGTCATGTGATCGCGTAGATCAATCTGATGATTGGTGCCGGGACCGTCGGTGCAGGAATCCCAGAGCAACGAGGACGACGAGGAAGATCGGCGCTATGAGACCTGGCCACGCCAACCACGAGGCACTCGAACCCCCGGCAGTTGCTGATACCTCCGGCGATGCCACAGAAGCGGTGGTTGATACTCCAGACGGTGCTGTCGTGACAACCGTCGCGCTCTGGTCGAGCACCGCTGCGAGGTTATGTGTCTCGGAGGGCAACACTCGCAGGGTGGTGAGCTCACCTCCCGAAATCGACATGACTCTGAGGGTGGCGCCGGTGACGCCGACAAGCTGGTCGCCCATCCTCATCATTCGGTACCCGGGCAGACCGGCCAGGTGGGTGATCTCGAGACTTTCGATGTCGATCATCAGGTTGTCGACCTCGTCAGTGTTGATGTCCGGATACGAATAAGCCAGAAACGTCGTGTCATCCACCCAACCAATGCCATCCGAGGTTGGGAGGGCGGGACTCTGCCATAGCGGTTCGCCAGTCGTGAGGTCGTAGAGGAAGATGGTTGTGCTTCCCCCTATTCCGTCACGGTATCGCCACTGGGTGATAACCACCCGATCGCCAGCAGGGTTGACCCATCCGTTTCCGGACGGCTCCGAATCGCCGGGGTCGACAGGGATCTTGTGAAGCAGGGTCGCTTCGTTAGATCCGAGACCGATGCGCAAGATGGTCTCGGCTGTTGGTCCCACCCCTGCGACCGCAAAGTCGTTCCCGAGATCCAGCCAACCAAACCCGCCTTCCAGAATCGGCACATCGAGGTTCTGGGCGTCGACCACCTGATAGACCGTGCCCGTGTCCTCGGTCCATTCGTCGGTGGCTAACCACAGCGAGGTAGCGACCCGATCACGACACCAGATGCGGGGGACACTGACTTCAAAGGGGAGACCATGAAGGTCCACCCGTCGAATCTCAGCAAGGTCAGAGGTGCTCCGCACCACGAGCTGGTCGTTGACCATCTCAACCAATAATGCAGACCCGGGGCAAACGGTCAGCCCGTTGAGATTCTCTTCATCGTCGCCAACCATGGCCAGCAGGCCACCCTCGGCATCAAGCAACATCAGGCGAGCTCGTCCGGAGTAACCGGTGACCAGGAAGAGTGGCGGTCCCGAGCCATCTAGTTCAAATGGCTGCTCTCCGGCGAGTAAGAGATCGGGATCGACCATGGTGCAAAGGCTGCCCGTGGGCGTCTCGCCTTCGAGCGTCACAAACACTCCCACCCGTTCGCCCATGGGTGCTTCGAAAC
>Ga0326597_10007940_pt1 | contig 14366 bp, 12 predicted proteins | sample RVTome_12_FD_203789 | JGI IMG/M metagenome (GOLD analysis project Ga0326597, IMG submission 203789) | Soil microbial communities from uranium-contaminated site in the Upper Colorado River Basin, Wyoming, United States - RVT100D185 | ecosystem: Environmental > Terrestrial > Soil > Contaminated >... | reverse complement strand
CGCCTTCCTCGAGGCCTACCGGGCGGTCGCAGAAGAGCGGCGGTTCATCCAGACCGAGGTGGTCGCCCGCTCCGCGAGGTTCTACCGGCGACGCTTCCGCTCTTCATACGACGGCGACGGCGCCCACCTGCTCGCGTTCGAGGGCGCCCGGCTGGTCGGAAGCCTGTCTATCCGCCGGGACGACCATCCGGCTACGCGGCATGTCGCCACGCTCGGCATGTTCGTGGTCGCCGACCGGCGTGGTCGCGGGATCGGGACGGCCCTCATGCGTGCGGCGATGCGGTGGGCGGGTGACCACGGCGTCGAGCGCGTCGAGCTCACCGTGTACCCGCACAACGAGGCGGCGACGGCGCTCTACCGGCGGTTCGGGTTCGAGCAGGAGGGACGCCTCGTCCGGCACGCGAAGAAGTCCTACGGTTACGAGGACGAGATACTGATGGCCGTGTGGATCGGCCCGCCGGTCGGCGATCCGGTCGTTACGGCGGAGGGCGAGGAGGAGCGGGTTTGAGCGGGCGGGTCCTGAGGGTGGGCATGCTCGGCTGCGGCACGGTCGGTGCCGCGACGATCCGCATGCTGCACGAGCACCGAGACGACATCGCGCGCCGCGCGGGCTGCCGGCTCGAGGTGACCCGGGTCGCGGTCCGCGACCCGGCGCGCGTCCGCGACGTGCCGCTGCGGCCGGAGGCGTTCGTCTCCGACCCTATGGCCGTGGTCGATGACCCCGACGTCGACATCGTCTGCGAGCTCCTCGGTGGATCCGAGCCCGCGGGCTCTCTGATCCTGGCCGCGTTCGAGCGGGAGAAGCCGGTCGTGACCGCGAACAAGGAGCTGCTCGCCACGCGCGGGCGTGAGCTGTTCGATGCCTCGGATGCGAAGGGTCTGGACCTGTACTTCGAGGCGGCGGTGGGCGGCGGTATCCCCTTGATCCGGCCGCTGAAGGAGTCGCTGTCCGGTGAGCGGATCCGTCGCGTGATGGGCATCGTCAACGGGACCACGAACTTCATCCTCACGAAGATGTCGGACGAGGGGCGGGCGTTCGACGACGTGCTCGCCGAGGCCCAGCGCCTCGGTTACGCGGAGGCCGACCCGGCCGCCGACGTCGAGGGGCACGACGCCGCCGCCAAGTGCGCGATCTTGGCCTCGATCGCGTTCAACGCCCGCGTGACCGCGGCCGACGTGTTCCGCGAGGGCATCACCGGCGTGAGCACCGAGGACATCGAGTTCGCGCGGCGCCTCGGCTACGTCGTCAAGCTCCTCGCGATCGCGGAGATGGGTGACGACGAGCGGATCGCCGCCCGGGTGCATCCCGCGATGATCCCGGCGGCGCACCCGCTGGCCAACGTGCGTGACGCCTTCAACGCGGTCTTCGTCGAGGGCGACGCGGTGGGCGAGCTGATGTTCTACGGGCGTGGCGCAGGCGGCGATCCGACCGCCACCGCCGTGATCGGCGACCTCGTCTCCGTCGCGAGGAACCTCCTCGCCGATGCGCGGGGCGTGGGGTGCACATGCTTCCACGAGCGCACGATCCGCCCTATGGACGAGATGACCGGCCAGTACTACATCCTGCTCCGCGTGGAGGACCGCCCCGGCGTGCTGGCCGATATCGCGAGCGTGTTCGGGCGCAGCGACGTCTCGATCAAGAGCGTGTGGCAGGAGGGGACGGGCCGCGACGCGCAGTTGGTGTTCATCACGCACCGGGCGCGCGAGGGCTCGTTCCAGGAGGCGGTCGCGTCCCTGCGGGATCTCCCCGGCGTCGAGGAGGTCCGCAGCATCCTGCGGGTCGAGGCGGAGGAGTAGGGACGTGGCCCACCCCTGGCGCGGCATCATCGAGGAGTACCGCGACCGGCTCCCGGTCACCGACGCGACCCCGGTCGTGACGCTGTGCGAGGGCGGCACGCCGCTCGTGCGCTCCGAGCCACTCTCGGCCGAGACCGGATGCGAGGTCTGGCTGAAGTACGAGGGCGCCAACCCGACGGCCTCGTTCAAGGACCGCGGGATGACCCTCGCGATCAGCAAGGCGGTCGAGGAGGGTTCGAAGGCCGTGGTGTGCGCTTCCACCGGCAACACCAGCGCGAGCGCCGCCGCCTACGCTGGCAAGGCCGGGCTCACGTGCGCGGTGCTGGTCCCCAAGGGGAAGATCGCGCTCGGCAAGATGGCGGGCACGCTCGTGCACGGCGCGCGGGTCCTCGAGGTCGAGGGCAACTTCGACGCGGCGTTCGAGCTGGCGCGCGATCTGGCCGAGCACTACCCGGTCACGCTCGTGAACTCTGTGAACCCCTTCCGACTCCAGGGGCAGAAGACGCTCGCGTTCGAGGTCGTCGACGCCCTCGGGAGACCGCCGGACCTGCACTGCGTGCCGGTCGGCAACGCCGGCAACATCTCGAGCCACTGGATGGGCTACTCGGAGTACCTGGCCGACGGGACGATCGCCGAGCCGCCGCGCCTGTTCGGGTTCCAGGCGGCCGGCGCGGCGCCGCTCGTGAAGGGCGAGCCGGTGAAGGACCCGCAGACGATCGCCACGGCGATCCGGATCGGCAACCCGGCGTCGTGGGATCTCGCGATCGCGGCGGCGACCGAGTCCGAGGGCGGCATCCTCGCCGTGACCGACCGCGAGATCCTCGGCGCGTACAGGCGCGTGGCGCACGAGGGACTGTTCGCCGAACCGGCGTCCGCGGCCAGCGTGGCCGGGCTCCTGCACCTGTCCGCCGAGGGCCAACTGCCCGCGGGCGCCCTGGTCGTCTGCGTGCTGACCGGCCACGGCCTGAAGGATCCGGAGTGGGCGATCACCGGAGCCGCCCACCCGCCCAGCGTCCCCGCGGACCCGCACGCCGTCGCCTCCGAGCTCGGGCTCTAGCGGTGCGCCTGACGGCCCGCGCGCCCGCCACCTCGGCGAACCTCGGTCCGGGCTTCGACTGCTTCGGTCTGGCACTCGATCTGGTGAACGAGTTCACGCTCGATACCGAGGGCGAGCCCGGCGTGACCTGGGAGGGAGAGGGCGCCGCCGAGCTGCCGACGGACGGCACCGACCTCGTGACGCGTTCGATCACCGAAACCGCGCGACGTCGCGGGGTCCGACCGCCGGCCGGCGCGCTCCATAGCCTGAACCGGATCCCGCTGGAGCGAGGCCTCGGGTCCTCGGCGGCCGCGGCGGTCGCCGGCGTCTCGCTCGCCGACGCCGCGCTCGGGTTGGGGATGGCACCCACCGACATCCTGGAGGTCGCCGCGGCGATCGAGGGGCATCCGGACAACGCCGCCGCTGCCGTCTTCGGCGGATTCACGATGGTCGTCGACGCGAGGGTCGTCGCGCGCTTCGACCCCGATCCCGAGCTGCGTCCGGCGCTGCTCGTTCCGGAACGGCTGCGCATCTCCACGGAGCAGGCGCGCCAGGTGCTCCCGGCGATCGTGCCGCGCGCCGACGCCGTCGCCAACGCGGGTCACGCCGCCCTCACCGCGGTCGCGCTCCTGCACGAGCCCGGACTGCTGTTCGCGGCGATGCGGGACCGGCTCCACGAGGAGGTGCGGCTCGGCCTGGTGCCGGAGGCCCTGGCGTTGTACGAGGAGCTCCGCGCCGCGGGCGTACCGGTGTGTGTGTCCGGCTCCGGGCCTGCGCTCCTCGCGTTCGAGGACGACGAGCACCCGGTCGCTGACCCCGGCGAGGGCTGGTTCGTGCTCCGCGTGCCCGTGCGCGCCACAGGTGTCGAGGTCGTCGAGGGTCGAGGCTTCGGTCGGCGGGACCTGTGACCGATGTCATTGAACGAGCCATATGTCGAACCTAGACTCGCCGACGACCTCCGCATGAGCTCCTACGTCCAACCGCGCCCGGCTCCCGAAGGCCCCGAGCAAGGGGCCGCGCCCGTCCTCGTCACGGACCTCGCGAGCAAGACGCTCGCCGTGAAGGAGGGCGACACCTTCCTGTACACGGATCTCGAGGGGAACCTCGACCACGGCGGCGACTACGGTCTGGGGCTCTACGCGCGCGACACGCGCTTCCTGTCGTACTTCCGGATGACGATCAACGGGCGCGATCCCGTTCTGCTGTCGTCGACGTCGGAGCGCGGGTACATGTCGCACGTGGACCTCACCAACCCCGATCTGTTCGAGGGCGAGGTTCTCGCCGTCCCGCAGCAGACCCTGAACATCCGCCGAGTCCGCGCGATCGACGGCCGCCTGTTCGAGCGCGTTCGTGTGAAGAACTACAACGCCTTCGCCGTCTCGGTGGACGTCGAGTTCGGGTTCGGCGCCGACTTCGCGGACATCTTCGAGGTGCGGGGGATGACCCGCGAGCATCCGCAGGAGGCGCGGCCTCCGCTGGTGCGCGACGGGACGATCGAGTTCGTCTACGACGGGCGGGACGGCGTGCGGCGGACGACATCTATCGAGTTCGATGCCGAGCCCGATCGCGTGGAGGTCGACGACACGCAGGTCACGGCGATGTTCCGCCTGCATCTCGGGCCGTACCAGACGAAGCTCCTCGCGCTCACGATCGAGCCCCGGGTGGGGGAGGAGGAGCACGCGAACCCGCCGGACTTCGAGCACGCCGTGCACGACCTCCGGCGCTCGTACGAGGAGTGGGACCGCGGCTCGACGCAGATCGTCACCGACAACGAGCTCTTCAACCAGCTCCTGGACCGGAGCCTGCGCGACCTTCGCGCGCTCTACACGCACGTGGGTGAGTACGGGGTGCTGGCGGCGGGGATCCCCTGGTACGTGACGATCTTCGGGCGCGACTCGCTGATCGCCTCGCACCAATTGCTCACGGTCAACCCCCGGCCGGCGCGGGAGGCTCTCGAGCTGCTCGCGGCCCGTCAGGGCACCGAGGTCGACGACTGGCGCGACGAGCAGCCCGGCAAGATCCTGCACGAGGTCCGCGACGGTGAACTGGCGCGGGCCGGGGTCGTTCCGCACACGCCCTACTACGGCTCGGTGGACTCCACGCCGTGGTTCCTGATCGTCTACGCCCAGCACCTGCGTTGGACCGGCGACGTGGACTTCGCGCGCCGCCTGCTCCCGGCCGCCGAGGCGGCCTTGGCGTGGATCGACCGGTACGGGGATGCGGACGGTGACGGCTTCGTGGAGTACCTCTGTCGCTCGCCCCGCGGGATCCGCAACCAGGGATGGAAGGACTCGCACGACTCGATCGTGCACGCCGACGGGCGGCTGGCCGAGCCGCCCATCGCGCTGTCCGAGGTGCAGGCCTACGTGTACCTGGCCAAGCAGCGGATGGCCGATGTCTACCGTGCCCTGGATCGCCCCGAGGACGCGCGGCGACTGGAGGAAGAGGCCGACCTCCTGAAGGTCCGCTTCAACGAGGCGTTCTGGATGGAGGACGAGAGCTTCTTCGCGGCCGCGCTCGACGCCGACAAGCGGCAGGTCCGCACCGTGATGTCCAACCCCGGCCACGGCCTGTACTGCGGCATCATCGACGACGACAAGGCGGTGCCGCTGGCCAAGCGCCTGCTCGCGCCCGACATGTTCTCGGGATGGGGCGTGCGCACGATGAGCAAGGCCGCCGCCGCCTACAACCCGATGAGCTACCACAACGGCTCGGTCTGGCCGCACGACAACGCGCTGATCGCGGCAGGGCTCAAACGCTACGGTTTCGCGCGCTCGACCAACCGCGTGGCGACCGCGCTCTTCGACGCCGCGATCTCCGCCGACTACTTCCGCCTGCCCGAGCTGTTCTGCGGGTTCACGCGCCGGACGCCCAATCGTCCGGTGAGCTACCCCATCGCCTGCTCGCCGCAGGCGTGGGCCGCGGGCTCGCCCTTCCTGATGCTCCAGGCGATACTCGGCATCTCCGCGCGCGCCCACCAGAACCTGCTCACGGTGAACCTTCCGCACATGCCCACGTGGCTCAACACGGTGGAGGTGCGGAACCTCGCGATCGGCGACAGCCGGCTCAGCCTCGTCTTCCGGCGAGAGGGTGAGATCACCTCCTTCTCCCTGCTCGAGCGCGAGGGCGATGTCCGCGTGGTGATGGAGGAGTGAGGCGCGCGGCAGCGCGGTCCCGGAACCGTTAGGCCCGGACGACCACCGGCGTGCCCACCGGCAGCAGGCGCTTGAGGCGATCCAGGACCCGCTCGGACACGCGCAGGCAGCCGGCGCTCGCCGACCTCCCGATCGAGGAGGGGTCGTTGGTGCCATGGATCGCCAGCTGGTTGCCTCCGCTCCACCCGGGGGGCAGGTTCGGCTGGATCCCCGAGAGCCCGAACGCGTAGTTCCCGAGGACGCCGCCGCCGGGGAAGGCGACGCGGTCCGAGACCACGTACCGCCCCGTAGGCGTCGGGGATACCGGAGCGCCGGTCGCCGCTCGGGCCGTGAACACCACGCGCTCGCCTCGAAGCACCCACAGTCGGTGGCGCGAGAGATCCGCGCGAACGCTCACCGTCGTCGTCGAGGTCTGCAGGCCGCGCAGCCGCAGCCACCCGGTGACGCTGCGGCCCGTGTAGGGGATCGGTACCCGGCCGAAGCGTCCGTCCCCGCTCACCTCCAGGATCCACGCGACCGTCGGCTCGCCGTAGTACGGGGAGGCGGCCGGGACCGTTCCCACCCGCCGCCCGCCCGGGCGCGAGAAGACCGGCATCGACCGCTCGATCTCCGCGAGCAGGTGCCGAGAGGTCTCCCGCTCGGTCGAGCGGTCGCCATCCGGCGTGATCTTGGCCGTGTCGCCGACGCGGAGGGCGTTCGGCTCCAGGGCGGCGACCTGCGCCGAACCGTGGCTGCCCGGACGCTCGGCCGCGCCCGCGTGGCGGACCACGAGGGTCACCGCGGCGACCTCCAACAGGAGCATGAGCGCCGCCAGCGCAGCTGTCATCCGCCGGAGGGTGAGTGGACCGTTCACGCTAGCCGGTATCGGCTGCCGTGGGACCCGCGTTCAGGTCTCGGGGGACGTTGCCGACCGGCGGCCTCGGCCGGCCAGGCGCCGGTTCCTCCGCCGTTCGGCCGACGGTGGGGCGATCAGGTGAGGCAGGGACCCGTGTCGACCTCGAGCGTGTCGCCGATCGCGCCGGCGAGGGCTTCCTGCAGCTCGGAGGCGGCGATCGCGTAGCCGACGTCCTCGTCGCCGGTCGAGGCCGCGAACACGACGCCGCCCACCCCGCCGTCGGCGAGCACGAAGGGACCGCCCGAGTTCCCGGGGCGGATCCGGGTCTGAAGCTCGACGACCGAACGCTCCACCTCGCCGCGCCCGTATATGTCGCGGCCGACGGCCTCGAACGTCCGGAGCACCGCCGCCCGGTGGGCATCGAGCGGGCCGCCGCCCGGGTACCCGAGCACCGCGCCGGGGGCTCCGCGCTCGACCGCGTCGGTGGCGAGCGGGAGCGGCGGTCCCGATGTCTCCTCTACGAGCAGCAGCGCGAGGTCGAGGTCCGCATCGAACAGCACCGTGGTCGCGGGCTCGCTGCCTGCGGCAGGCGTCTGCACCATGGGCTCCGACATGCCCGCCACCACGTGGGCGTTCGTCACGACGTAGCCGTCGGCGACCACGAACGCCGAGCCCTCCTGGATCGTCTCGCAGGCGCGGCCGACGACCCGAACGGTGCTTGCGGCGCCCGCCTCGACCGCGGCTCGCGCCTCGACCTGCGATGGCGGCTCGACCGGTTCGGCGGGAACCGGTGGGATCCCCGTGAAGACGTCGGGGAACCCGAGGGAGTTGAAGAACTGCCGCACCTGTGCGAGGAGCGACGGCGGCGCCGGGAGCGCCGCGTCCAGCATCCGCACGACCGCCGAGCCGCGGATCTGCCCGGAGACCGTCGGGAACGGTCCCGTCACCAGGTTCAGCGCCAGGAACCAGATCGCGAGGAGCGAGGCCACGACCGCGATCGCCAAGCCGCCCGCCGCGTCGATCGATCGCAGCCGGGTCGCGTGCGCCCGTTCGCGGACGCGGGTCCCCAGGAGCCAGCCGACCGCGTTCCCGGCGGCACCGAGACTGAGCAGGACGGCGGCCACGACGCCGGCCTGGAGGGTGGGGCCATCGACGAGCCCGGCGATCGCCGGAGCGAGCAGCGCGCCGGCCAGGAGTCCCAGCAGGAGCCCCCCGAACCCGAAGGCCTGCAGCGCGAGCCCCCGCCGGTAGCCCGAGAACCCGGCGAGGACCAGGAGCACCACCAGGAGGACGTCGAGGAGGTTCACGACGGCGTATCGTCCCACGCGAGGCCGCGGGATCCGGGCGTTCCCGGGGCTAGACTGGACCGAACGTGGTCACGATCGCCCACATCTCCGACCCGCACGTCGGCTCGCCCTACTTCGTGCCCAACCTGATGAACCGCGTCATCGTCGAGCTGAACGAGCTGGCGCCCGACGTGGTCATCTGCAGCGGCGACCTGACGAACGAGGGCTACCGGCAGGAGTTCAAGAACTGGGTCGCGTACGCGGATCGGGTCCAGGCACCGATGTACACGGTTCCCGGCAACCACGACGCGCGCAACGTGGGCTACCTGCACTTCGAGGAGCTGGTCGGCCCCCGCCGCTGGGACGTCGACGTGCAGGGCGTGCGGATCGTGGGCGTCGACTCGAGCGAGCCGGACATCAACGAAGGGCAGGTCGGGCGCGAGCGCTACGAGTGGCTCCACGAGCGGTTCTCGGTCGAGGCCGACCTGAAGGTCTTCGTCCTGCACCACCACCTGCTGCCGATCCCCGGCACCGGGCGCGAGCGCAGCACGGTGATGGACGCCGGCGACCTGCTCGAGGAGCTCATCACCGCGGGTGTCAACGTGGTGCTCTCGGGCCACAAGCACGTGCCTTACGTGTGGCGCCTGGAGGACCTGTGGATCGCGAACGCCGGGACCGTCGCGTCGCTCCGGCTGCGCGGTCACACGAAGCCCTGCTACAACGTGCTCGAGTTCGCCGACGACGAGGTCAAGATCACCCGTCGCTATCCCTTCGGCGGCAGCAGCGTGATCGCCCACTTCCGCCTTTCGACCGGGGAGCAGTTCTACCGCGAGCTCGAGCCACCCGTGCAGCAGCGGCGCGAGCCCGCGGCACGGCAGGGGGAGTAGTCCCGCACCATCGATCCGCAAGGAGCACCGTGAGGGTCATCGTCCTCGTCGACGGCGAACACTACCCACCGGTCACGCGTTGGGGGATCGACCTAGCGCGCGAGCGGGGTCTGGAGCCCGTGGCCGCGCTGCTGCTCGGCGGGACCGAGAAGCTTCGGCCGGGAGAGGACCTGGACCTAGGCGTCCCGCTCCGCCGGGTCGGCGGCTCGGCTCCCGCGGCGCTGGCCGCCGCCCTCGACGAGCTCGAAGTGCAGGGTGTGCTCGACCTGTCCGACGAGCCCGTCCTCGGCTACCGCGAGCGTCTCGAGCTGGCCTCGGTCGCGCTCGCCCGCGGCCTCGTGTACCTCGGGCCCGACGTCCGACTGGACCCGCCCGTCGAAGGCCCGATGCTCGGGGTGCCGACGGTAGGGGTGTTCGGGGTCGGCAAGCGGACCGGGAAGACCGCGATCGCCGGCGAGACCGCGCGCGTCGCGGCCCGGGCCGGCCTGGCCCCGGTCGTCGTGGCGATGGGCCGCGGTGGACCGCCGCAACCTCAGGTCGCACCCGCCGGATCGGTAGGGCTCGAGCGGCTGCTCGAGCTCGTCCGCGGGGGCGAACACGCCGCGTCGGACTACCTGGAGCATGCGGTGACGACGGGCGTCACCACGGTCGGGGCGCGCCGCGTGGGCGGCGGCCTCGGGGGACGCCCGTACGCGACGAACGTCCGTGAGGCCGCCGAGGTCGCGGCGGGCCTGGGCGGCGTGGTCATCATGGACGGCAGCGGAGCCGCCCTGCCGACGGTGCCCTGGGACGCAGGCGTCCTAGTGGTCCCGGCCGGCCTGCCGCCCGAGTACCTGGGCGGCTACCTGGGCCCGTTGCGCTTGTTGCTATCGGACCTGGTCGTTGTTACGATGGCTCGCAGCCCAGCCGGGCTCGAGAACCTCCCTATCCTGCGGTCCCACGTCGAACGGCTACGCGGTGATGCCCGGCTCATCGTGACGGACTTCGAGCCATGGCCGCTCGGCGAGGTGCGGGGCAGGGACGTGTTCTTCACCACGACGGCTCCGCGGGCGACGGCCGAGCAGCAGACGAAAGCCCTCGAGTCGATCCACGGATGCCGGGTGGTCGGGTGGAGCGCGCGGCTGGCCGATCGGGCCGGTCTCGCGCAGGACCTGGACGGTGCGGAGGCCTACGAGGTGCTCCTGACGGAGCTGAAGGCGGCGGCGGTCGACGTGGCATGCGACCGAGCGCTGGCCGCAGGCGCCGAGGTGATCTTCGTGGACAACCGCGCCGTGGTGGTGGAGGGGGACGCCGATCTCCCCTCCGCCCTGGAATGGACGATCGGCCTCGCGAAAGAGCGACGCACCCGCAGATGACCAACGATCCCAAGAGCCCCCAGATCCTGATCTCCGATCAGGACACGGGATTGCCCTACTCGAAAGGCCTCATGGCCTCACAGGTGATGGTGACCGGCCTGTCGCCGGTGCGCGCCTACCAGGTGGCCGAGGCCGTCGAGGAGCGCCTGCGCGGGCTCGGCGTCCCGTCGATCTCCAGCGCGCAGCTCGGCGAGCTGGCGCTCGAGGTGCTGGAGGAGATCGCCGGCGAGCGCTACGCGCGGAACTTCCTGCGCTGGCGCGAGGTCGAGGCGCTCGACGTACCGCTCGTCGTCCTGATCGGCGGGACCACGGGCGTGGGCAAGTCGACCATCGCGACGCAGCTCGCGACGCGCCTGGGCATCGTGCGGGTGGTCGCGACCGACGCGATCCGCGAGGTGATGCGCGCGTTGTTCTCGCGCGAGCTGATGCCCACCCTGCACGCCTCGTCGTTCGAGGCGGGGTCGGTCCTCCGCGAGCCGCCGTCGCGCGACGCCGTGGTCGTGGGGTTCCGCGAGCAGACAGCGGCGGTCGCCGTGGGGGTCCAGGCGCTCGTCGAGCGTGCCGCGATGGAGGGTACGCACCTGATCATCGAAGGGGCGCACGTCGTGCCGGGGTTCCTGGACCTGGCCGCCTGGAGCGAGCGGATCGTCGCGGTCCCGGTGATCGTGACGGTCGAGGACGAGGATGTGCATCGGAGCCACTTCGCGGTCCGCGCATCCGACCATGCCGGGCGTCCCGCCCAGCGGTACCTGGAGCGGTTCGACGACATCCGGCGGGTGCAGCGGTACATCAAGAGCCAGGCGCTCTCCCACGGCGTTCAGGTGATCGCGAACCACGGGTTCGATCGCGTGCTCGCCGGCGTGATCGACCTGGTGATGGAGCGCGCCACCGAGCGCGCCGCGCAGCACCGCGTGCCAGTCCACGCGGTCGAAGGAGGCGGAGCGTGAAGCTGTTCCTGGACACGGCCAACATCGCCGAGATCCGTGAGATCAACCGCTGGGGCGTCCTCGGCGGCGTCACGACGAACCCGTCGCTCGTCGCCAGGGAGGCCGACGACCCCGAGCGGGTCTGGAAGGAGATCCTCGAGGAGGTCGACGGGCCGATCAGCCTGGAGACGACCGAGCTCGAGGCCGACGCGATGTACGAGCAGGGGGTGGGCCTCTCGCAGATGGCGCCGAACGCCGTCGTGAAGGTGCCGATGACGCCGGACGGACTGGCTGCGGGCAAGCGGCTGGTCGGCGACGGGATCAAGATCAACGTCACGCTCGTGTTCTCGCCCGCCCAGGCGATCCTGGCGGCCGAGATCGGCGCGTACATCGTGTCGCCGTTCCTCGGACGGCTGGACGACGTGGCCTCCGACGGCATGGACGTCTTGCGGAAGATCTGCGAGATCTACGAGATCCAGGGGTACGAGACCAACGTCCTCGCGGCATCCCTGCGGCACCCGATGCACATCGTGGAGTCCGCGCTGGCCGGTGCCGACATCGCAACGATGCCCTACGGCGTCTTCAAGCAGCTCGTGAAGCACCCGCTCACCGACATCGGATTGGACAAGTTCCTCGAGGACTGGAAGGCCCTCCAGGAGGGACTGGAGAAAGGAGCCTGAGTGGCCACCACTGACAAGAGCGCCCTCGAGGGCAAGGTCGCCGCAGAGCTGCACCAGATGGCGACCGACCTCGGGATCGAGGGGCACAAGGGCCTGAAGAAGGCCGAGCTCGTTGACAAGATCCTCGCCCACGACAACGGCGCCCCCGGCGGAGCGTCCGCCGAGGCGCCGGCCCGTTCGGGAACGCCGAGCGAGGGCGCCGGGGAGGCCCGCGGCGGCGACACCGCCCCGCGCACCGACCAGCGAGATGCTGCGCCGAACGGCGCTCGGCGCACCGACGAGCGACCGCCGCGTGAGGACCGGCCCCAGCGCCAGGACCGCTTCGACCGCGGCCGGGGCGACGGACGCCAGGGCGGCCGGGGCGACGGACGTCCGGGCGGCCAGGGCGGCCAAGGCGGCCAGGGCGGCCAGGGCGCCCAGGGCGGCCAGGGCGGCCAGGGCGGCCAGGGCGGTGGGTCCTACCAGAACCAGAACCAGAACCGCGACCGCGACGGCAGCAGGCGCAGGCCCTCGCGCGAGGAGCGTCGCCGCCAGCGCGATGAGCGCCGTGTCCGCGACGTCGAGGTGCGGGAGGAGGAGCTCGCGACGGCGCCCACGGCGACCGGGCTCCTGGACGTCCTGCCTGAGGGGTACGGCTTCCTGCGCACCGCCGGCTACCTACCGGGCCAGCAGGACATCTACGTGTCGCTCTCCCAGGTCCGCCGGTTCCTGCTGCGCAAGGGCGACACGGTGACGGGGAAGGTCCGCACGCCGAAGGACAACGAGAAGTACTTCGCGCTGTTGCAGATCGACGACGTGAACGGCCTGGATCCCGAGGCCGCCAAGCAGCGACCGGTCTTCGACAAGCTCACGCCGCTGTTCCCCGACGAGAGGTTCCGTCTGGAGACCGCTCCGGGTGACGTGACTGGTCGGATCATCGACATGGTCGCCCCGATCGGGAAGGGGCAGCGGGGGATGGTCGTCTCTCCGCCGAAGGCCGGGAAGACCACAGTCCTCAAGACGATCGCGAACGGCATCCTTCAGTCCAACCCGGAGACCCACGTGATGATCCTGCTCGTGGACGAGCGCCCGGAGGAGGTCACGGATTGGCAGCGCACGGTCCGGGCGGCCGAGGTCGTGTACTCGACGTTCGACAAGCCGCCGGACCAACACATCCAGGTCACCGAGCTCGTCCTGGAGCGCGCCAAGCGCCTGGCCGAGATGGGCCAGGACGTGGCGATCCTGTTGGACAACATCACCCGGCTGGCCCGGGCCTACAACCTCGCCGCGCCGGCCTCGGGCAAGATCCTGTCGGGCGGGATCGACTCCACGGCGCTCTACCCGCCCAGGCGGTTCTTCGGGGCGGCGCGCAACCTCGAGGAGGGCGGCTCGCTCACCATCATCTCGTCGGCCCTCGTCGAGACCGGCTCGCGGATGGACGAGGGGATCTTCGAGGAGTTCAAGGGCACGGGGAACATGGAGCTCCGCCTGGACCGCCAGCTCGCCGAGAAGCGGCTGTTCCCGGCGATCAACGTCGAGGCGAGCGGCACCCGCAAGGAGGAGCTGCTGATGCCGACCGAGGAGCTCGCGCTCGTGTGGCGCCTGCGTCGGGTGCTCCACGCGCTCGAGCCGGGGGCCGCCCTGGAGCTGCTCACCGACAAGATCCGTGCGACGAAGTCCAACGAGCAGTTCCTGAAGGAGATCGCGAAGGCCCCGGCCTCGTAAGCTGGGAAGCTCGGTCGCCGCGCCCCGAGGCCGAGTGAGCGCAGGGCGCCGCTCAAGGAGGACATCGACATGAGGCAGGACATCCATCCGGAGTACGTGGTCGCCACGGTCCACTGCTCGTGCGGCAACACGTTCCAGACCCGGAGCACCCGCTCCGACCTGCGCGTGGAGATCTGCTCGAACTGCCACCCCTTCTACACGGGCAAGCAGAAGCTCGTGGACACGGGCGGGCGGGTCGAGCGGTTCCAGCGCCGGTACGCCCAGCAGCAGGCGGAGCAGGCCGCGGCGGCCAAGGTCCGGGAGACGCGGGTCGCCCGGATGGCGGCCGAGGCCCCCGCACCGATCGCGGAACCTGAGCCCGAAGGCCCCACGCCCGTTACCGAAGACGCCTCGTCCGAGTCGGCCGAGGCCTGATCCAGGGCCGCATGGCCGAGGAGCCCACCAAGCCGAACCACTTCTACGGCGGTCAGGCCGTCGTCGAGGGGGTCATGATGCGTGGCCGCGAGGTCTGGGCCGTGGCCGTGCGTCGTCCGGAGGGCGACCTGCACATCGAGTCGCACGACATCGATTCGGTGGCGAAACGGCACCCGTTGCTCGCCAAGCCCTTCCTGCGGGGTGTGATCGCGCTGGGGCAGGCGCTTGCGATCGGCTTCCGCGCGCTGTCGGTGTCGGCCCGGGAGTCCGTGGAGGAGGATGAGCGTCTCT
>Ga0326597_10007939_pt1 | contig 14372 bp, 21 predicted proteins | sample RVTome_12_FD_203789 | JGI IMG/M metagenome (GOLD analysis project Ga0326597, IMG submission 203789) | Soil microbial communities from uranium-contaminated site in the Upper Colorado River Basin, Wyoming, United States - RVT100D185 | ecosystem: Environmental > Terrestrial > Soil > Contaminated >... | reverse complement strand
AGCGCCGACATGGACATGCTGGGCGGCTCCTCCGTGGCCGAGGTGGGAGAACTCAGGTGGGAGCCGCTCCGCAGTCCGTAACGACTCTTCTTCAGGAACTAATGCGCGCGGGTCAGGATTGGTCCCACGTTGATCGTCCTTGTTGAGCCAACATCGCAGTCGGAGGTCGGGATGACCGTTCTCACAGAGCGTACTCCGCTCCACATGCCTGAATTGCACCTGTTCGACGACGACGGTCTGACGTACGCCGTGGAAGGCGCGGCGCCGAACTGGGCCGTTGTCGAGCGGACCGGCCGGCAACTGATCGAAACCATCGCCCAAGGCCGGGGATCGGTCACATTCGGCGGGCTCGTGGCGAAATATGCGGGCGAACGGCAGGTCGAAGCGGGGAAGGCCTGGGTGCACGTCCACGATTTCGTGCGGGCACTCGACCGGGCGGGCATGCTCTCCGACAAGCCCTTCAACCCCAAGCCGTATCTCGGCCGCGCGACCCTCGTCAGACCTGAAGGCCTGCGGGAGCTGTGGCTGCAGATCAACAATGCCTGCAACCTCTCGTGCGCTCACTGCCTCGTCTCGTCGGGGCCGGGGAAAGAGCGCGGGCTGCCGCTCGAGCAGCTCCGGGGCATCGTGGACCAGGCGGTGCAGCTCGGCCTCGAGCGGCTCTACATCACGGGCGGCGAGCCGTTCGTGCGCAAGGACATCTTCGACCTGCTGCGGCACGCGACCGAGACGCGCGGTCTCGAAGTGATCCTCCTCAGCAACGCCACGGTTTTCGGCGGGCCGATCCGCCGTGAGCTCGGGACGCTCGACCGTTCCCGCGTGCGCTTCCAGGTGTCGGTCGACGGCGCTACACCCGAGACGAACGATCCCGTCCGCGGCCCGGGCACGTTTGCGAAGGCGCTGGACGGTGCCCGCCTGCTCGCCGACCTGGGATACGATGTGGCGCTCACGACCGTGACCACGAGGCGGAACCTCGCCGAGTTACCCGCGCTCCCCGGCATCGCGAAGACCGCCGGCGCGAAGAGCCATCACTTGATGTGGACCCACAAGCGGGGGCGGGCGGCGGCGAGCCTGAACGGCTTCTTCCCTGGCGTCCCCGATCTCGTCGCCGCCGTGCAGCGTACCGCGGACGCCGCCGACGCCGCGGGCGTGGTGCTCGACAACGTCGAAGCCGTGAAGCGCCGGGTGAATGGCATCCCGGGCCTGAAGTACGACTTCGGCAACGGGGGGTGGGACTCGCTGTGCGTGAACTTCGACGGGAGGGTGTATCCCACGGCAGCGCTCGCGAACGAGCCCGGGCTCTACTGCGGCGATGCCACGCGGCAAGACCTCGGCGAGATTCTCGACCGCTCACCTGTGGTGCAGCGGTTGCGCGCTGCCACCGTGGCGGAGAAGCCATCGGTGGCGAGTGACCCCTTCCGCTTCCTCACCGGCGGGGGCGACTGGGAGCACGCCTGGTCCTTCTCGGAGGGCGACCTGCTGGCCCCCGATCCGTACTATCCGATCCAGCTCGCGTTGGTGCGGCGCGTCATGACCACGCTCGGGAAGGAGAAGCGCGCCCGCGCGAACCGCCGCTCCGGCTACGACGCGCCGCTCGTGCTGCATGCAATGGGCGAGGGAGCGATCGCCTGCGGAACGGCGGACGGTGCCCTCGCCGAGCAGCCGGTGCTCACCCTCCACTCGAACTGCGTGCTCTCGTTCGACGTGGACAAGCCGCGCGCCAAAGTCCGCGAGTACTACGCCGCCGCTGCCGAGCAGCCTAAGGCGGATCTCTGCTGCCCGACCAAATACGACGCCGGGGCGGTCGCCCACATCCCGCAGGACGTGCTCGACCGGTTCTACGGGTGCGGCTCGCCGATGCTGAGCGCGAATATCAGGGCCGGGGAGACCGTCGTGGACCTCGGCTCGGGGGCGGGGATCGACGTGTTCATTGCCGCGAAGCTCGTGGGCCCCGGGGGCCGGGCGATCGGCGTGGACATGACCGATCCGATGCTCGCGGTGGCGAACGAGAACAAGCCCAAGGTCGCGGCGGCCCTGGGCTACGACGTCGCGGAATTTCGCCAGGGCTACCTTGAGGAGATCCCCGTCGAGTCGAAGACCGTGGATCTCATCACCTCGAACTGCGTGGTGAACTTGTCCCCCGACAAGCCTCGGGTCTTCGAAGAGATGTGGCGTATCCTCAAGGACCACGGACGGATCGTCGTTTCCGACATCGTCAGCGTGACCGATGTGCCCCCGCATCTCAAGGTGAACGCCGAGCTGTGGGGCGAGTGCTTGGTCGGCGCGCTCACCGAGGAGCAGTTCCTTGCCGGGCTCGAGCGGGCCGGCTTCTACGGCCTCACGGTCCTGGGCAAGACCTATTGGAAGGACGTGGAAGGCTACCCGTTCTTCTCGATCACAGTGCAGGGTTCCAAGTACGAGAAGACCGTGGGCTGCGTCTATCAGGGACACCGCGCCGTTTATCTCGGCCCTGCGAAGGCGTTCATCGACGAGGAAGGCCACCTCTTCCCACGCAACGAGCCGTACGAGGTGTGCACCGACACGGCGGCGAAGCTCGCCCGGCCGCCGTACCAGGCGATGTTCGCCATCCTCGAGCCCGGCGCGGAGCGCGCGGGATATGCGTGCTGCAGCGCCGAAGGCGGGTGCTGCTGATGGCCGGCGGGCTGCTTGTGCTGCTGACCCTGGCCCTCGCCTACGCGAACGGCGCGAACGACGTGTCCAAGGGAGTGGCCACGCTCGTGGGCTCGGGCGTGACCGATCTCCGGCGGGCGCTGCGCTGGGGCACCGCGTGGACCGTGGCGGGCGGCGTGATGGCGGCCTTCGCCTCCCAGGGCCTCGTCGCGGTGTTCTCCGGGAATGGCCTGCTCGCCGCAACGCCTGGATCCGACTTCCTGGTGGCGGTCGCGGTTGGCGCGATCGGATGGCTGTTCATCGCGACCCGGACGGGTCTCCCGGTGTCGACGACGCACGCGCTCGTGGGCGGCCTGGTGGGAGTGGGGATTGCGGCAGGGGGCACGGCCGGAGTCCATTGGGCGGCGGTCTTCAGCAAGATCGCGGTGCCGCTCGTCGTTTCGCCGCTCATCGCGCTGGCGCTCATGATGGCCAGCTACCCGCTCATCGGTTTTGCGTTCCGGCGCTTCAACCGGTATTGCGTATGCGTCGAGCGGGAGGAGCAGGTGATCCTCGGCGCGGGTTCGGCCGCCGTGCTCACGGGCGGATCGGCGCTACGGATGATCGCCGGAGCCGACTGCCCGAGCGCCGTCGTGGCACGGGTGAACGCGATGGACTCGATGCACTGGCTGACGTCCGGTGCGACCAGCTTCTTCCGCGGGATGAACGACACGCCGAAGATCCTGGCGCTGGGCGTGCTGGCGGCCGCCGCTGCGGGGATCGCGACCGAGTGGTTCTTCCCCCTCGTCGCGCTCGTGATGGGCCTCGGGAGTTACGTCGCGGGCCGCCGGGTCACCGAGACGTTGGCGGGGAAGGTCACGACGATCCGGCACGACGACGGCTTCGCGGCGAATCTCGTGACGTCGGTGCTCGTCGGCGTCGCCTCGTTCTACGCGCTCCCCGTCTCCACGACGCATGTCTCGACCGGTGCCATTACGGGCGTCGGCGCGCGCAAGGCCGACGTGCGGTGGAGGGTGGTGCGCGACATGGCGGTGGCGTGGGTGGTGACGCTCCCGGTCGCGGGGATCATCGCGGCACTCGCCTACCTCGCGATCGGCCGGCTGGGCTAGCCCGTGCCGACGCACGACATCGTGATCATCGGCGGCGGCACGGCCGGTCTCGTCACCGCCGCCGGCGCCGCCGCGTTGGGCGCGCGCGTCGCCCTCGTCGAGCGCGAGCGGCTGGGCGGGGACTGCCTCTGGACCGGGTGCGTGCCGTCGAAGGCGCTGATCGCGGCCGCCCGAAAGCGATACCTGACCGGCCGCGGCGACTGGGCCGAGGCCGCCTCCTGGATGCGGGACGCGCGCAGTCGCGTGGCGAAACACGACGATCCGGAGCGCTTCCGCGGCATGGGAGTGGAGGTCGTCGTGTCGCCGGCGCGGCTCGGCGGGCCCCACCGGGTGGAAACCAACGACCGGACGTTGCGATCGAAGCGCATCGTGATCGCCACCGGCTCGGCGCCCACCGCGCCGCCCATCCCCGGGCTCGAGGAGACCGGCTACCTCACGCACCTCACCGCCTTCGACCAGGTCACGCTTCCGCCGAGGATCACGATGCTCGGCGGCGGCCCGATCGGCCTCGAGTTCGCCCAGACCTACGCCCGCCTGGGCGCGAAGGTCACGGTGCTCGAGCTGCTCCCCGAGCTGCTCCCAAACGAGGACGCCGAGGTGGGCCGCTACATACGCGAGCAGCTCGAGGCGGAGGGCATCGTCGTGCGCACCGGCTTTCGGGCGGCGACAGTCGCCCAGGAAGCGGGGGCGAAGGTGGTCTGCGATCCCGCCGGGGAGCGGATCGCTGCCGACGAGCTGTTCGTGGCGACGGGCCGACGACCCAACACCGCCGATCTCGATGCCGAGCAGGCGGGCATCGCGCTTGACCGGGGCGCCGTGCGGGTGAATGCGCGCTTGGAGACCACGCAGCGGGGGATCTGGGCCGCGGGTGACGTGACGGGCAGGTTGCAGTTCACGCACGTCGCCGACTACATGGCGCGGATCGTCGTCCAGAACGCACTCACGCCGTTGAAGACGAAGGCGGACTATCGGGTCGTCCCGTGGGTTACCTACACCGATCCCGAGGTCGCGCGCGTGGGCCTGACCGAAGCGGAGGCCACAGCCCAGGGGGAGCGGGTGGAGGTGTACCGGTCCGACTTCGCCGACCTCGATCGGGCGATCGTGGACGGCGCGACGGCCGGGTTCGCGAAGATCGTCACGCGCCGCGATGGGTGCATTCTCGGTGCGACGATCGTCGGGCGCGGGGCGGGCGAGCTGATCATGGAGATCGTCCTGGCGATGCGCTTCCACATCCCACTCCAGAAGCTCGACGGTGTCATTCACCCGTATCCCACGATGGGCGAGATCGTCAAGCGGACGGCGGGTACCTGGTATCGACAGCGCTATGGGGACACGAATCGCGGACGCCTGCTCCGGCGGTTGATTCGGTGGTGGCTGTGACGCCCCGGGCTCGGGGGCTGCTCAAGCTGCTCGCGCTGCTCGGGCTGCTGGCACTCGCCTGGCTGTTGCTCCGGGACGTGCCCGCTCGGGAAATCTTGACGGGCCTGCGGGGAACCTGGTGGGGGCCGCCCGCGTTCATCGCCCTCTACGCCCTGCTCTCCGCGCTCAATTTCCCCGGGCTCGTGCTGACGCTCGCGGGCGGAGCGCTGTTCGGGTTCTGGTGGGGGGCGCTCCTCAACACGATCGGGGCGAACCTGGGCGCTACGGGAGCCTTCTGGCTGGCGCGGGCGCTGGGGCGCGAGGGACTGCGCGCGTTCGTCGGTGACCGCTTGTCGGGGCTGGATCGCCTCGCCGAGGCGCAGGGCCCGATATGGCTGCTCCGACTCCGGCTCATCCCGGTCGTCCCGTTCAATCTACTGAACCTCGCCTCCGGCCTGACGGCGATGCCGTGGCGCGGGTACGCGGCGGCAACCCTGATCGGCATCCTGCCGGGCACGCTCGTGTACACGTATTTCGCCGACGCGCTGGTCGCCGGGGTCGCCGGCGGCTCGCGCGACGCCCTGGTCCGCGTGCTCGTCGCCGGCACACTCCTCGTGATTCTCTCGTTCCTGCCGGGCGTAGCCCGCCGCCTGCGCTGGGTGGAGGACCGGCGATGATCGGCGTTGTGATCCCGACGCTCAACGAAGCGGAGGCGCTGCCGCTCCTGTTGTATGACCTTCGCTCACTCGAGGGCGTCGGGCCGATCCACATCGTCGTGGCCGACGGCGGCTCCACGGACGAGACCGTCCCGCGCGCGTTGGCGGGCGGCGCTGACGTGGTCCCCGCGCCCCGCGGCCGTGGTCGCCAGCTCAACGCCGGAGCGCTCGCGGTCCGCGGTGAGTGGTTGCTCTTCCTGCACGCGGACGTACGGCTCGGGCCCGAGGCGCGACGAGCCCTGGTCACGGCGGTCCAGCCTCCGAGCGCCCTCGAAGCCGCGGTCTTCCGGTTCGCTATCGAGCTGCCGCCATTGTGGAAGCACTTCATCGAACTGGGGCAACGAGCGCGCGAATCGCTGTGGGGCCTGCCCTACGGGGATCAGGGCCTCCTCGTGCGACGGGAGCTGTTCGAGGCAGTCGGGGGGTATCCCGACATTCCGCTGATGGAGGATGTCGCGATCATTCGCCGGTTGCGTCGGCGGACCGCGATCCGGCGCCTGCCCGCGGCGCTCCCGACATCGGGGCGGCGCTACTTGCGTGACGGCGTGTTGCGCACGTGGCTCCAGCACACGGCGCTCATCACCCTCTACTCCGCGGGCGTCTCACCGTACCGCCTGGCCCGCTGGCGCGATGCCTGACGCACACGTGCTCGGCGTCTTCGTGAAGGCACCGGTCGCGGGACGAGTGAAAACCCGGCTCGCCGCGGCTGTCGGGCCCGAGCGGGCGGCGGAGCTGTACCGCCGCCTCGGCAGGCAGGTCGTGAGCGGAGCCGGTAGCGACGCGCACCAGACCGCCGTGTGGTACGCCCCCCGCGCCGGCGGGCGCCTCGTCCGCGAGTGGCTTGATGGGCTCGGCGTGTCCCGGTTTCACCCGCAGCCAGGCGGCGACCTCGGCTCGCGTCTCCGTGCCGCCTTCGCCCGGCACTTCAGCGAAGGGGCGCGGCGCGTCGTGATCATCGGGTCGGACTGCCCGGGGCTCGACCGGCACGTGATCAGCGAGGCATTCGCGGCGTTGGACCATCACGACGTGGTGCTGGGGCCGGCGCGGGATGGTGGGTACTACCTGATCGGGATGCAGGGGCTCTACGAGCCGCTGTTCCAGGGCATGCCCTGGTCATCGTTCGCGGTACTGAACGAGACGAGGGCCGCTGCCCGCGCGTTGGGGCTGACCTGCCACCTGCTGAGCCCGCTGCGAGACGTGGACACCATTGCGGACGCGCGGGCCTTGGGGCTGGTAGCTGGTCCATGAGCGCGAAACGCGTCGCCTTGGCGTTCCTGCTCGCCGCTCTCGCGCGGCCGTCGGCGCTCGGGGGGCAGGCCGTCCGCCCGAGTCAGCGGGGGACGGTAATGCAGATGATCGCGACGACGGCGGTGACCGTCGTCTACAATCGGCCGAGCGCGCGGGGTCGGCGCCTGTTCGGCGGCATCGTTCCCTACGGCCGGGTCTGGAACCCGGGCGCGGACGAGGCGACCACCGTCACCTTCAGCAAGGGCATCCGGATCTCCGGGCAGCCGCTCGCGGCCGGGAAGTACAGCCTGTGGATGATCCCCGCGGCGAGGGACAGCTGGACGGTGATCTTCAGCAAGGCGGCCGATGTGTTTCATATCCCCTATCCTAAAGGTCAGGACGCGCTGCGGGTTCAACTCGAGCCTGAGCGGGGAGGCTTCATGGAGACGCTGGCGTTCTACTTCCCGATCGTGGGACCGGACAGCGGCGTGCTGAATTTTCACTGGGGGGAGACCATCCTCCCTATTCCCATAGCGTTGAATCGATAGCGATCGGGAGGTGGTCCCATGATCGATGAATCCGAACAAGGCGTCGTCACCGTCCGCGGGACGGGGGAGGGATTCGCGCAGGAGATCACCGCCGGACGGCACCGGCTGATCGCGGACGAGCCGGTGTCCGCCGGTGGCACCGACCGGGGGCCCGGGCCCTACGATCTCCTGCTCGCGGCGCTGGGCGCCTGAACGGCCATGACGATCGCGCTGTATGCGCGACGGAAGGGGTGGCCGCTTGCGGGTGTGACGGTTCGCCTGCGCCACTCGAGGATCCACGCGGACGACTGCGCCGAGTGTGAGACGAAACAGGGCATGCTCGACCGGATCGAGCGGGAGATCGCGGTCGCCGGTCACTTCACGGAAGAACAGCGCGCCAAGCTGCTCGAGATCGCCAACAAATGTCCGGTCCATCGGACACTCACGTCGGAGATCAATATTCGGACGACGCTCGTTTGATCGCCAACAACGTTGCGATCAGGGACCCGCGCTTCCCGCCGCCCGGTATACCCGATAGCGGTGCCGGTAGCTCGCCGTGTCGAACTCACCGATCCACGCCGCGGGGGCGGCCGTGAGCCACACATACCGCTCGGCGGCCGTCTCGAACGCGACCGCAGCCACCATGGCCCAGCGACGGCTGTCCCCGCTTTGCCTTTGCAACTGGCTTGCCGCTCAACTCCGGCCGATACTGAAGGACGATTTCGAGCAGGAGCTCTTGCGCTATCTGGGGTCTCACGCCGCGCAGCATGACAGCTTCGCCACGTCCTTGCTGAAGGTCTGGGCCGCGAGCTTGATGCCCTCCGACAGCGTCAGGTACGGGTGGAACGTCGCGGTCAGATCCTCGATCGTCAGCCCGAACTTGATGGCGAGCGCTGGCTCTGTGATCATTTCCCCGGCCTCGGCGGCGAGAATGTGCGCGCCCACGATCTTTCGCGTCGCGGCGTCCGCCACGAGCTTCACGAACCCACGCGCGTCACGCGCCGCGAGGGCGCGCGGCACGTGCTCCAGCGGCAGCTTCGACACGAGGGCCTCGATCCCGGCGGCGCGTGCCTGATCCTCGGTGAGCCCGACCGAGGCGACCGCCGGGTCCGTAAACGTGACCTTCGGGAGCGCCGTGAGGTCGTAGCGGCGCATGTTGCCCGTGAGGGCGTTCTCGGCTGCGAGCGCGCCGCCGTAGGCAGCAACGTACACGAACATCGGGTCGCCGATCACGTCGCCGGCCGCGTAGATGTCGGGGTTGGCTGTCTGGAGGAACTCGTTGACGACGATCTCGAACTTCTTCCCCAGGGTGACGCCCAGCGCCTCTAGCCCGAACCCCTTGGTGTTGGCCCGCCGGCCGGTGGCGACGAGCAGCTGCTCGGCCCGCACGGCGCGCGGCTTGCCGCCGTCCTCGAACGACACCGTGTACCCGTCGCGGCCGCGACCCACTTGCTCGATCTGGACCCCGGCATGCACCTCGAGCCCCTCGTCCCGCAGGTAGTTGCCCAACGCGTTGCCGATGTCTGGGTCTTCGACGGGGACCGTGCGGGGGAGGGCCTCCAGCACCGTCACCTTCACCCCCAGCCGCGCGAACAGCTGCGCCAGCTCGAGCCCGACCGCGCTCGCACCGATCACGATCAGCGACTTGGGGATCCGTTCGAGCGCCATCGCCGTGACGTTGTCCAAGTAGCCCGCCTCGGCGAGCCCCGGGATCGGCGCGGCCCAGGGCGACGCGCCCGTCGTGACGAGGATCTTGCCGGCCGTGATCGTCTGGCCGTTTGCCAGCCGGACACTATGGCCAGACGTGATGTCGGCGCGCTGCTCGAAGAGCCTGACCGCCTCATAGGCGCGCAGCACGTCCCCGTACTTCGCCTGCCGCAGCCCGGCGACCAGCTCGTCCTTCTGAGCGCGCACGGTTGCCCAGTCCGGACGGCCGTCGGTGGTGGGGATCCCCTTGAAGCCGTGGCGAAGGCGGCGGTGCTGCGCCTCGGCGGCGCGGATCAACGCCTTCGACGGCACGCAGCCGACGTTCACGCAGGTGCCGCCCAGGGTTCCGCCCTCGGCCATCGCGACCCGGGCGCCGAGCTCGGCCGCCTTGATCGCCGCGGCGAAGCCCGCCGATCCCCCGCCGACGATGGCGATGTCGAACGCGTCATTCACCGAATGCCTCCGCGAGTCTTCGTCGTATCCGGCAGGACCGCCGCCCCGAAGCCGGTCAGCTTGGTCAAATGGGCTGCGATCTGAGCTGGGGTGACTCGCCGCGGGTCGTAGCGTACGACGCCGAGGCTGTCGTCCAAGGTGACGGTCGCGTTGTAGACCCCAGGCAGCCGCTTCAAGGCGATGCGCGCCGTGGTGGGGCAGCTGCCGCACGTCATCCGCGAGATGTGCAGTCGCACCGTGGCTGTGTCCGGAGCCTGCGCGGCAGCGGGTGGGCTCTGCGCGCCTGCTGCTTGAATCCCCCCGCCGCACAATGGGCACAGGAACGCGGCGCCGCTGAGTCCGGCGGCGACGAGCAGTCCCGCCTTCACAGGTAATAGCATCGTGAACCTCCTATCCGAGAACGAATCGGGACCACCACGGGAACGTGACGAGGGGGATCGCGATGATTGTTGCGATCCAGAGCGCCTGCTTCATCCGGCGCCGGGCCACGGGCGAAGCACACAGGGTTCCGGGCTTGCACGCCCGGCGCTCCTCACGGTGCAGCACTACGAATCCCAGGCCGAGTGCGCCCACCGTGCCGGTCACGAAATAGGGGCGCAGGGGTTCGAAAGTGGCCGCGAGCCCGGCGCCGGAGAGGCCGAGGGTAACGGCTACGAGCGGCCCGGCGCAGCAGAGCGCCGAGCCGACCGCCGCGGCGACGCCGCCGGTGGCTGCAAGGATGGTCCTAGTGACCGGTGTCGCCATGGTCTTCCAAAGCCTCCAGGATCGGGCAGTCGTCGGTCGGCCGTCGGGCCGCGCACGCCGCGGCCAGACGCTCCAGCGTGCGCTTCAGGCGCTGGAGGTCGCGGATCTTCTGCTGGACGATCTCGATCTTCTGTCTGGTTTTCCGCTCGACCGGGTCGCACGCGGCGGCATGCCGGACTCGGAGGCCGAGCAAGTCTTGGATTTCCTGGAGCGAGAAGCCCAGTTCCTGCGCGTGTTTGATGAAGCGAAGGCGGCTGATCGCGTCTTCGGCGTACTGGCGATAGCCCGACGGCGTGCGGCGCTGGGCCGACAGCAGGCCTCGGCGCTCGTAGTAGCGAATCGTCTGAGTGTTCACGGCGGCTGCGGCGGCCACCTGGCCGATCGTCAGGGCTGTCACGGGCACAATCCTCACATGTCAGATGTGAGGATAAACCCTATACCTGCGTATAGGGTCAAGGGGAACCAAATCGCTCCTCGATCTCCACCCCCAGCCCGTCGGCTACGCGGTTCACGAACGCGTAGTACGCCGTGACCAGACAGATATCGTGGATGCCCCGATCGTCAAACCCAACGGCTCGAAGCGCCGCCACCATCTCGGCCGTGATGGCCTGCGGCGCCCGTGTCAGCGCCAGCGCGTAATCGAGCATGGCGCGGTCCGCGGGCGTGAGGTCGACGGCTTGGGGGTCCGCCGCCAGGTCGCGGACGAACTGAACGGCCGCCGCCGCGGAGCGACCGGAGAGTTGCAGGAGCTGACGGAGACCCGCTCCGTGATGCTCGATTCAGTAGTGGCACCGGTTCGCGGCCGAGACCACCACCGCCAGCATCTCCCGCTGGACGCGGGAGAGGGGACTCGGGCCGCGCATCACCTCGAGGTAGAAGTCGTAGTGCAGCCGCATCGTGCGGGGATGCACGCCGTGGATGCGCAGGATGTTGTCGCGGTCGGGCACCCGGTCGGGCTCGGGGACCTGATCCTCGGGGACGTAAGAAATGAAGGCCATTGACTCTGGAGTCCGCTCTAGGGTTTATGATCGTATCACCAGTATGCAGCCCACGCCCCACGCGCGCATGCGCATCGGCCAGCTGGCGTCTCTCGCCGGGGCGACGCCCGACACGCTGCGCTACTACGAGCGCCTCGGCCTCCTGCCGCGCCCCACGCGGTCCAACGGGGGCTACCGGCTCTACGAGCATGCGGCGCTCGAGCGCATCGCCCTGATTCGCAAGGCGCACGCGCTCGGCCTGACCCTGCGCGAGGTCCGCGAGGTCCTCGAGATCGCATCGGGGGGCCGGGACCCGTGCGAGCATGTGCGGGCGCTGCTCGAGCGGCGCCTCGGCGAGATCAGAACCAGGATCACCGACCTCCGGTCGCTCGAGCGCACGCTGGCGAAGGCCCTGTCGGAGGCCGAGCGGAGTGCACCAACCCGCGCGTGCGTGTGCAACATCATCGAGTCACAACCGCTGACGCGGCTCGCGCCTCGGCGCGGCCGCCGGCGCAAGGAGGAACGATGAACGCGAACCTGAAGCAGACCTATTCACTGTGCCCCGCCTGCGACGCCTGCCCCGCCGTCGAGATCTACGACGACGGTCGCGTCACGGTCGGCGAGGCTCCCAATCTCGTGACCCTCCGGCGCGAAGAGTGGAACGAGTTGGTGCGGGGGATCAAGACCGGGGAGCTGGGAGAGGTGTGACCATCGACGGCACGACTTGGGGGACCCGAACCGGCTTCGCCGGCGCGCTGCTCGCTACGACGTGCTGCGCCCTGCCGAGTCTCCTTGTGACGCTCGGGCTCGGCGGGGCCGTGGCGAGCGTGGTCACCACCGTGCCCGGCGTCACGTGGCTGAGCGCGCACAAGGGTTGGGTGTTCGCGGCGGTCGGACTCGTGCTGCTGGCAGCCTGGGCCATGATGACGGGCCGGGTCCCGACGGCCTGGCTCCGCGCCCGCGTGTGCCCGGCCGGCAGGCCGCCGGTGAACGTGCGCGCGCTCTGGCGCGTCTCGCTCGTGCTTTTCGTGCTCTCGCTCGGAGTCGCCTATCTCGGCGGTCCGGTGGCACGCTTGATTTGGGGGTAGCTCCATGAAAAACGCCTTGGTGACATTCGCGCTCTGGCTCGGTCTCGCGCTCCCCACGGCCGCGGCGGCGCAGGTGCCATCGCCGGGCGACTCGCTCCGTCTCCACGTGGACGGCATGGTCTGCTCGCTGTGCGCCTATGGGGTCGAGCGGCGACTCGGAAAGCTCGATCAGGTCGAGCGGGTGAAAGTGGAGCTGGACAGCGGGCTCGTGGTCGTGCTGCTGAACCCGGGCGCCCCGGTGAGCGACTCTACGCTTTCGGAGGAAGTTCGCCGCGCGGGCTTCGCGCTGCGAGGGGTGCAGCGGGTCAAGCGTGAGTCGCGGTGAGGCCCGCGGCGCTGTTCTGGCTCGTGGCGGTTCCGCTCGCCGCTCGCGCCCAGGAGCCGATTTTCGTCACGCCCCCCGTGACCATGTACCAGTTCGGGGGTGTGTTTGGGTTGGACATCGAACGCACCGGTCGAACGGTGGCGATGACCTCGGAAGCGGCCTTGGGGGTGCTCCCGCCCTGGACGGTGTCCCTGCAGGGGGTGGCGATCGACGCGCCAGACAGCCCGTTCGAGCTCGCGCGCCTGCACGTGGGCACCCGCATCCGACTGGTGAAGGTGGACCGCCCGCGCGAGTGGCTGCTGCTTTCGGTCTACGGTGCCGGCGCGTTGCCCGCGGGCGACTACGCGGCCCGCATCGCGGAGTCGCACGGTGTGCCCGACCTCCTCATTGGGGTTTCCGGGGCCCGTATGGCGCGGGGTGGCGACGCGTTCGCCGATCTCTCCCTCGCTCGGGTGCCCACGCTCACCGGTAACGTTCTGGCGGGTACGTTCGGCCTCGCGGGAGGCTGGCGCCCGAGACCCGGGGGCTACGGGGATCTCGAAGGCCAACTCTTCGGCGAGGCGCGCCTTCATTACGCGGAAGGTGGCGTCCTCACGCTGGGGCTTGCACCGGGGCTGCTCGTCCACTCCAAGAACAAGGTCTTCAAGTTGGGCGTGCTGGTCCCCGTGTTGCGCCGCGACGCGGACGCCGATCCGACCGTCAAAGTCGGAGTGAAGTTCCTTCTCTGAATCAGCGCTGCGGGGGACTGAAAACGGGCGTAGCATTGAGCGGCCCCCTTTCCCGGAGCGTTCCATGGCCACGGCCACCTGGCACCGGCTCGGCACCAAGGACGAGCTGCTCGCCCGCGTCCCCTTCGCCGTGAAGCTCGAGCGGCACCGCGTTGCCGTCTTCCTCCACGAAGGCCGCTTCACCGCCATCTCCGACATCTGCAACCACAAGGGCGGACCTCTCTCCGAGGGTCGCGTGCGCGGCGAATTCGTCATGTGCCCGTGGCACGGTTGGGAATACAGCGTGCTGACCGGCAAGGGACCGGCGGGGTTCGACGAAGAGCAGGTGCCCTCCTTCGCCGTCGAGGAGCGCGCCGACGGGGTGTACGTGCGGACGCCGCCCGCGCTGCCGCGAAGGCTCGTCAAGCACAAGCCGAGTCACCTGCTCGACGAGCATGCCAAGCCCGCCGGCGCCCCGGGCCGTGTGCTCGGCATCTCGACCACGGCCATGGACGAGGACAACCCGCGCTTCTCGACGTCGGACGCGCTGCTCGAGCACGCGATGGAGCGGGCCCGCGAGCTCAAAACCGACACGCAGCTCATCAAGCTGCGCACGCTCACCTTCAAGCACTGCGAGGGGAATTACTCCAAGGCGTCGCACGCCTGCACCTGGCCGTGCGCCATCACCGAACGGGATCCCGATGACCAGCTCACGGCGGTGTACGAGGGCCTCGTGCACTGGGCGGACGTGGTGCTCATCTCGACGCCGATCCGCTGGGGGAACGCGTCGTCGCTGTACTAC
>Ga0326597_10007938_pt1 | contig 14372 bp, 19 predicted proteins | sample RVTome_12_FD_203789 | JGI IMG/M metagenome (GOLD analysis project Ga0326597, IMG submission 203789) | Soil microbial communities from uranium-contaminated site in the Upper Colorado River Basin, Wyoming, United States - RVT100D185 | ecosystem: Environmental > Terrestrial > Soil > Contaminated >... | reverse complement strand
CCTGGCTGTTGGCCGCCGACACCGCGACCTCGCCGGCCAGCATCGCCTGCGCGACCGTCGCTGAGCTAGGAATGTAAATCAAGTCTACGTCGAGGCCCTCCTGCTTAAAGAAGCCGCCCTCTTTCATAATCCAATAGGGAGAATTAAGCGCGCTCACAGCCGTCCAAGCAACGATGGTTTTCTGCGCGAACGCGGCCGGCGAAGAAATCAAAACGGCAGCGAGAACCAGAAAGCTCAGCAAGCGGATCGGTTTCATATTTCCCTCCTTAACGTCAGCGGTTTCGTAAAAAAACTATACCAGCTTTTTGCCGCGTAATGCCAGCGTGCGCTGATTAAGGGGACCGGCTGCTTTCCCAGTTTGTCGGTGCCAGAAAACCAGCCTGTGCGCTTTCCCGCTGTCGAACGTTCCTGGATTTTTTCCATTGTTTCAGTTTTTTATCCGGTGGCCATAGGAAGGATTCGCGCTCGTATTACGAGATGATTACGAGCCGCGAGCACGATGGTTTACTAGTGGCCGCCCTGGTTGAGCGGCGGGAGTCTGAGCGTGATGCCTTTGCGTTCGAGCTCGCGGTAATACTCCGCGCTGATTTCAGGGTCCTCTTTTTCGTAGCTTATCTGAAATATTTCCGCGTTGGGATCTTTGTCCTGCGCCGATAATGCGGGCTGGTAGCTTCTGCCGGTGCCGTATTTCGATGAATAGCCTTGCTCTTTAAATGCCAGCATTCTTAGCGGCTCGCTGCCGGTATTGAAATGTTGATGGTATTCATTGCGCCGCGGAGAGACCACCGCGGTGGGCTTGAGCGCGACCCTGCGCCGGCTTGGTTCGCCGGGCATAAATAAAAGTTCATATCCCTCGCCGCCGACGCACAGGACATGGGCGCCGGGGCCATGTTTGTGGGCGGTCATGTACGTACCTGGGGAAATCTCCGCGATGTGCAAAGAAAGAGACGCGCTCGCCATGCAAAGCCTCATCACCGAGGTTCGTTTGCCCCGCTCCGGATAGGGGTCCAACAGGAAGTTTTTGATGTCGGGAATAAAATTGGTTTCAAAAAGCCTCAGGTTGAGCTGGTTGCCGACGTCGGCGAAGAAACGCTGCCGGGAGTGGGAGTATCGGTCCTGGAATGAAAACGGATTGTCAAAAACAAAATCGAGGTTGTGGTACAAGTTTATCACGTGCGCCATGTTGGTTCCGAAAACGACTCGGCAGGGTTCGTCGCTGGAACTGTTAAACTCCTGGTGCCAAGCATTGAGCGGTATGGCGAGTAGCGCGTTCTCCTCCCATTCAACGGTCTGTTTCGGCTCGCCTTCCTGCCAGATCGTCGTCGCCCCTCTGCCCCGGAGCACGTACATGACCGATTCGTAGAGGTGATGTTCGGGTTTGAGCTGACCCTTGAACGGGATTTCGACCACCTGCAGGTTGATGTTTTCCTGCTCGCCCAAACGCGTGTAGGCGACTCTGCCGCCCCTTCTTTCCCACTCCTGAAGCGGCAGCGTTTTAAGGTCTTCCAGAGCGCTGCCGTCGTAAAGAGGCGCGCCCTCGATTGCGACGAAACGCTGGTAGGAACTCGCGACTTGCCAATCGCCGGATGTCATCGAGAATAGAAAAGACTATTGTGGATAGGATCATTTACCACGGCCACGCCGCCGTTTTGCTCGGCGAGCATGGTGGCGTAAGCGATGGCGGCGCGGATATCATCGAGCACCAGTGAGGGATAGTGGTCGATGACCTGCTCCGGGGTCAGTCCCTCGAACAGAGCATCTAGAATGATTGCGATGTAAATTCCTGTGCCGCGAATATGAGGTCTCCCGCGACAAACTTTCGGGTCGACGATCACCCGAGCCCGCATCGAATTATCGGTCATTGGATTTCACAGACTTTCGTAGGCCAACAGCGCCCGCGGTTCTCCTTGTTATGACAAAGGATACAATATTGACTTGATTTTCTGCAACCCATAAGTGGGCCGGGCGCTCATTCAGATGTATCGAAGGGAACGCTAGCAATCACAGTGTCACTGCCAATCTTGACACTCGCACCCTGACCCGACACGCCGGCGCGGTCCATCGATGCGAGCTAACGGGTCGAACTTTCAGATGTTTGCCGAATGGCATCGGTGTTGCGTTAGGTAGGCGCGCGGGAAAGGATCGTTATGTATCAGGACATTTTCATCATGGTGGTGATCTCCGGCGCGGTGTCCATCGGCGCGCTGGTAAGCATGCGCATCGTAGGGAAGAAAAAAAGACGCGTAAAGCTAATGCGGGACTATAGATAAAGCGGCGCTCTGATCTGAATGTCTCGCGTTAACAGAGACAAGAGCTGAGCTTGCTGCAGTCGATTTAGTCAGCCAACCCTCGCCATTCCTCACAGTCGCTTTTCAAGCGCCTTGGGCGAAGACTCTTTGATAAAGATTTTTTTCGGCGCTGCCGGTCCGTTCCGGCGTCGGGTTCAGCTTTGCAGCATAGAGCAGAGCCGCTAGTGTAGTGTCCCTAACGCTTCTTTACATAAGATACTCCAACAGCGGCGGGCCTTGCGCCCGTGGTCAATGAGTCGGTGGCTTGAGGGCCGCCACCCCGACCCCTTCGGGCGGGATATTTCACGGCTGGGCCTGGCGAAACCTTCACGTTCCTGTGCCCACGGGCTCCAGTCCCACCCCCGTTGGAGCCTGAAAGTAGACCGCCTCGATAGTCAAGAGATTTCTGGGACACTACACTGGTCGGCGTTGGGTTAAAACGGCGCGGCTTTATCGAAGGGTATCTCCACTCGGGCGACTCCCTGGTGGTTGACCGTTGTTTCGATCTCCTGGTAAAAAGAGCTGACATTCTTGGTTAGAGGAGGACCGAACATGGGCTTCACGCTCGAATCATTCGCCGCAGACTGTCATCGGCTGCTAAAAGCCGACCCGAGCCCGGTAGGACGGGAGCAAGTGCGTGCTCTGGTGCAGGAGGTATTGAAGGACGATGATTTCGTCACTAAGTACATCAACGACAATACCCCGGACCGGCAGGTAATATACGAAGACTCGGAACTTGGGTTCTGCATCTGCGCCCACGTCAACCGGGAAGCGCGGGAAGCGAATCCCCACGATCACGGCTCTTCCTGGGCGATCTATGGGCAGGCGTTCGGCGAAACTGAGATGAGCGACTGGGAAATTCTCGAACCTGCCGTCGAGGGCAAGCCGGGAAAAGTCCGGCGCGCGCGGGTCTACGCGCTGAAGCCCGGCATGGCGCACCTCTACAACGTGGGCGACGTCCATTCACCCAAGCGGCTATCGACGACCGGCCTGATCCGCATCGAGGGCAAGAACACGTGGAAGATGAAACGGCTCGCCTATAAGGCGGTTTGAGCCGGATCACGGTGGCGGAATCGGAAGGTCGAGATGCTGTGCGACCGGGGCGAGCATTTCAGCCCCAAGGCTCGCAAATTGACATCTCAAAGCATCCAACCCTTCACTCACACCCCTTGGACTCGAGCCCAGCTTTGGACGGGAGCTCTCGCTCAGGATTCCCCCCCACGGGCATATGGAAGGTGCCGAGGGCTTGCCGTTGGGGCTCCACTGAGATGCGCCCGCAAGGGATCAGCAAAGGCTTCCCGGCAAGGGTCGGGACTAGCGCCGCACTGCCTTGACATGAAAGACCTAAGGAGTCTATATTCAATAAGGTGAGATTTCAGTGAAGCAGAGAAAGTCGAGAAACGAACGTAGCTCGCTGATGAATGTGGGGCGGCGCGTCGATTACGCCGTGCGGGCGTTGTCTTTCATAGCGGGGCAGCGTGAGGGTAAGATCATCAGCCGGGCCGATATCGAAAAAAATCAGGATATTCCATCGTTCTATCTCTCGAAGATCATGAAGGACCTCGTGGCCGGCGGGCTGGTGCACTCGCACATCGGTTCCAAGGGCGGGTTCACACTTTCGAAGGCGGCCACCGCCATAACCATCAAAGAGGTCTACGAAACCGTGGAGCGGCCGTTGGTGCTGATGGAATGTCTTGATAAGGGTGTCCACTACTGCTCGTACTGTTCGATCTGTTTGCAAAAATCGATCTGGGATGAGGCCCAGGGTGTTTTGGCCAATTTTCTCGCGGGCATTTCGATTGCGGATATCGCCGATGGCGAGGGGCTGAAGGGCCGGTTGGTTAGAAATCCGCTACAGCGGGCGGGCTGATGGACCGGGTGCGCGAAGGGGAAAAATAAGAATGTTGGAAATCAAGAATCTGCATGTCAAGGTTGGCGAAAAAGAAATTCTGCGCGGAATTAATTTAACCGTCGGAGCGGGTGAAGTGCACGCCATCATGGGGCCCAACGGCTCGGGGAAAAGTACGCTGGCGCATGTGCTCGCGGGTAGGGAAAACTATCAGGTCACCGGCGGCGAAGTCCGCTACGATGGCAAGGATCTGCTGGCCATGAGTCCCGAGGAGCGGGCGCGCGGCGGGATCTTCCTCGCCTTTCAGTATCCAATCGAAATCCCAGGGGTGAGCACGACCTATTTTCTTAAGGCCGCGCTCAACGCCGTGCGCAAGCATCGCGGCCTGGAAGAATTAGACGCGATGGATTTTCTCACCCTCATCAAGGAAAAAATCAAACTCGTGGAAATGGACCAGGCGCTGATCAACCGGCCGTTGAACGAAGGCTTTTCTGGCGGCGAGAAAAAACGCAACGAGATATTGCAGATGGCGGTGCTGGACCCGCGGTTGGCTATCCTCGACGAAACCGATTCAGGGCTCGACATCGACGCCCTGCGCATCGTCGCGGGAGGCGTTAACGCGCTGCGCCGGCCGGACCGCTCGATGCTCGTGATCACGCATTATCAGCGGTTGCTCAACTATATCGTGCCCGATTTCATCCACGTGTTATTCGATGGGCGGATCGTCAAATCGGGGGCCAAAGAGCTGGCGCTCGAGCTCGAGAGCAAAGGTTACGACTGGCTCAAAAGCCCGGTGGCGGCGGTTTCGTGAGATCAAGTCGGGGTTGCACTTGAGATATGGAAGCTCTTGAACGCACAGAACATTACCTGTCGTTGTTCAGGCAGTCTTACGGCGCCGGTGCTCTTCCCTCGTGGTTCGGACGGCTCCGGGAATCGGCCATGGAAAGTTTCGCCCGCCTCGGATTCCCCGCGCCGGGCAGCGAGGACTGGAAGTATACCAGCGTCGATCCCATCGCCTCGGTTCCCTTCGCGCACGCCAACGGCGAGGGGAGGGCGGTAACAGGCGATATTTTTGCGCCGGCGTTCGTCGATGAGGCCTGCCCCCGGCTGGTGTTCGTGAACGGGGTGTATTCGGCGCCGCTGTCTTCTTTGAGCGGATTGCCGGCCGGTGTCCGCGTAGCGGGCCTGCGCGCGGCGCTCGCAGCGAATGACCCGGCATTGGAAATGCATCTAGGCCGCGCCGCCCGGTATCGCGAGCAGCCGTTCGTGGCACTCAACACAGCGTTGATGGAAGATGGCGCCGTTGTCCTGGTGCCCGAAGGCTGCCGCATGGCGGCGCCCATTTATCTGGTGTTCGTTTCGCTTGCACAAGAGCAACCGCTTCAGTCGCAGCCACGAAATCTTGTGGTGCTGGGGGCCGGCAGCGAAGCTGCAATTGTCGAGAGCTATGTTGGAATCGAAGCCGGGAATTATTTCACTAACGCCGTTACCGAGCTGTTCGCGGCAGAGAACGCGGTCGTCGATTATTATCGCATCCAACGGGAGGCATCTCGGGGCTTTCACGTCGGAGCCGTAGAGGCGCGCTTGAGTGGTGGTTGCAGCTTTACCGCTCATGGGATCACGCTGGGCGGGTCATTGGTGCGCAACGATTTGCGCGCCGTGCTCGACGGCGAGGGCGCCGAATGCGTGCTCAACGGCCTCTATTTGGCCGACGGCGACCGGCATGTCGATAATCACACTGAGATCGAGCATGCCAAGCCCCGGACCCGCAGCCTCGAGCTTTACAAAGGTATTCTCAGCGGCAGCGCCCGGGGTGTTTTTAACGGCAAAATCATCGTGCACAAAGACGCGCAGAAGACCGACGCGCGCCAGACGAACAAGAACCTTCTGCTCTCTGACCGTGCGGTGGCCAACAGCAAACCGCAATTGGAAATTTACGCCGACGACGTCAAGTGCAGCCACGGATCGACGATCGGACAGTTGGACGGGGACGCGCTATTCTATCTGCGTTCCCGGGGTTTAGCTCCTGACGATGCGCGCAGTCTATTGAGCTACGCCTTTGCGCGCGATGTCGTAGGCCGCGTGAAGGTCGCCGCCCTGAGGGAACGTCTGGACGATTATTTGGCAATCTGCTTTGACCGGAAGCGAGAACCGGGTCGATGAAAGCCGCCCAAGATACCCAGAAACTGGATTTGTGCCCTGGCCTGCTGGACGTCGAAAGCATCCGCAAGGATTTTCCGCTGCTGGCACGTAAGGTTCACGGCAAGCCGCTGGTCTATTTCGATAACGGCGCCACCAGCCAAAAACCGCAGGCGGTCATCGACGCGCTGAACCGTTATTACACCGAGGAGAACTCCAATATTCACCGTGGCGTGCATTATCTGAGCGAGCTGGCGACCTCGCTCTACGAAGAGGCGCGGAAAAAACTCCGGCGCTTTGTCAACGCCCGCCGGCTGGAGGAGATTATTTTCGTTCGCGGCACCACCGAGGCGATCAATCTCGTGGCGCAAAGCTACGGGCGGAAGTTTCTCGGCGCGCGCGATGAAATCATCGTGTCCGCCATGGAGCACCATTCCAACATCGTCCCCTGGCAGATGCTCTGCGAGCAGGTGGGCGCGCGTCTCAGAGTCATTCCGATCAATCACGACGGCGAGCTGGTGCTCGATGAGTTTCGCCGGTTGCTCAACGATCGCACCAAGTTCGTTTCGGTTACCCATGTCTCCAACGCGCTTGGAACCGTGGTGCCGGTGAAAGAGATCGTCCGGCTCGCCCACGAAAAAGGGCTGCCGGTTTTGCTGGACGGAGCGCAAGCGGTGCCGCATTTACCGGTGGACGTGCAGGAGATCGATTGCGATTTCTATGCGTTTTCCGGTCACAAGATGTTCGGCCCAACCGGGGTCGGCGTGCTTTACGGGCGCGCCGAGCTGCTCGACAAAATGCCACCGTACCAGGGCGGCGGCGACATGATCAGCCTGGTCACTTTCGAAAAAACTCACTATAATGTCTTACCGTACAAGTTCGAGGCCGGCACGCCCAATATCGCCGGAGGCATCGGCCTGGGAGCGGCGGTCGATTACTTGGCTGGCTTAGATTGGGATCAGGTCGCTGCGCATGAAAGAGATCTATTGGAGTACGCCACCCAAGCGATAACGAAAATCGACGGCCTTAGGATTATCGGCACGGCGAAGGAAAAAGCCGGCGTCATATCATTTGTCTTGGATCATGTGCACGCCCATGACGTGGGCACCATTTTGGACCAGGAGGGAGTAGCCGTGCGCGCAGGCCATCACTGTGCCATGCCGGTGATGCAGCGCTTCGGCGTGCCGGCGACGACCCGCGCATCCTTCGCTTTCTATAACACCCGGGCGGAGATCGATGTACTGGTGGGCGCGCTGCATCGAGTATTGAAGGTATTCGGTTAATGTCGGAACTCGATGATCTATATCAAGAGGTGATCCTCGATCACAACAAAAGCCCGCGCAATTTCCGCGCCATCGGCGATGCCGATCGCAAAGCGGACGGCTACAATCCGCTGTGCGGCGATCAAGTGACGGTTTACCTTAAGATGGAAAACGGCAAGATCAAAGACGTCAGCTTTCAGGGTTCGGGGTGCGCCATCTCGAAAGCTTCCGCGTCGCTGATGACCGCGGCGCTTAAGGGTAAAACCCAATCGGAGGCCGAGCATTTGTTCGACAACGTGCATAAAATGCTGACGGGAACATCAGCTGACGGTGATCAAACGCAAGAGGTGGGCAAGCTGGCGATTCTTTCAGGAGTTTGTAAATTTCCGGCAAGGGTAAAATGCGCCAGCTTAGCCTGGCACACGGTGATGTCCGCCCTGAAAGGCGAGGCCGAAGCGGCCACAACCGAATGAGCGCTGAGTTTCGTGCAAGAGGAGAGTGCTCCGATGAGCGGCGATAAACCGATCACTCTTAGGCGGGAATGCGCCGCCGTGCTGGTGCCGAGCGGGGAAACGATCACGCTGGCGGCGGGCAGTACGGTTTGGATCACGCAGTCGCTCGGCGGAAGTTTCACGGTCATGACCGACCGAGGCTACATGGCGCGCATCGACGGTCATGACGCAGAAGCGCTGGGAATGCCTGCTATTTCAGAAATCCGGGCCGAGGATTCGGCGCCGGCCAAAAGCGCTGAGGAAGCCGAGAAGCGGGTCTGGGATCAATTGAGACGCTGCTTCGATCCGGAGATTCCGGTCAACATCGTCGAGCTGGGGTTGATCTATGATTGCGCGGTGGAGCCGCTTGCGGGCGGAGGGTACAAAGCGGAAGTGCATTTCACGCTGACGGCGCAGGGGTGCGGCATGGGTGACTTCCTCAAAGAGGATATCCGGAGCAAGTTACTCAGGGTGCCGGGCATTCGCGAGGTTCAGGTGGATTTGGTTTGGGAGCCGCCGTGGAATCAGAGCAGGATGTCCGGCACGGCAAAGCAGCAGCTCGGGATCGAATAGGCATTTCCCGGGAGCCAAAGAGTGTTTGCCGTCAGAGGGTTGTCCATGGAAAGCATCAACGAAACTGTCATTGAAGCTCAGGTACAAGACGTTTTGCGCACCTGTTTCGATCCGGAAATCCCCGTAAACATCTATGAGCTGGGGCTGGTCTACGATATCCATGCGGATTCAGCCGGCGCCGTTTCTATCAAGATGACGTTGACCTCACCCCACTGCCCTGCGGCCCAGTCCATACCCGCCGAGGTCGAAGCAAAGGTGAAAGAAATCCCGGGTGTCACGGCCGTGACTATCGACCTGGTCTGGGACCCGCCCTGGGATCCGAGCAGGATGTCCGAGGCCGCACGGTTACAAATGGGAATGATGTAACCGACGGTCGTGAATGGGGCATGAGTCCCTCGACAAGCCAAAGTCTCTTTGAACGATTGGGCGGGGAAGAAAAAGTCCGAGCCATCGTCGATGCCTTCATCGATCGCGTATTCGCCGATCGCATGATCGGTTTCTTTTTTCGAGACGCCGACAGAATGCGGATCAAGGAGTTGGAATTCCAACTGGCGGCGAAGTTTCTCGGCGCGGACATCGAGTACCAGGGGCGACCGCTCCACCTAGTCCACGCCAAACATCCCATCATGGGCGGACACTTCGCCCGCCGGCGCCAAATTCTCAAGGAGACTCTCGAAGCTTTCGATGTTCCGCCGGTCATCCAGGAGGCATGGTTGGCGCACACCGACTCTCTCAGGCGGCTGATAACGCCCGAAGCTGATTCGGACTGCGATCCGATAGCAGCACGCGAAAGAGTTAGACGACCTTGAATCTCTCCGCGCTCGTTGAATACGCCGGTTGCGATTTTTCGATCCTCGAATCAGAATTCGTGGGGTCGCGCCTTGCATTGCGACAGTGTGTGATTGCAAGGCCTGTCCCCCATGGCTCGCAAAAATTTAGAATGTCCCCCCTTTTCTTTTCTCCCCGATTGCACATTGTCAACTGTAAACAGCCAACAGCAGACTTGACACCATTTCTGACCGGGACTTACTGTATTTCTATGACCATCTCAAAAAAAGTCGGCGGCATCTTTTTCGCGCTCGTGGCGTTGGGTCTGTCCGGCGCAATGACTCTCGCCGTTGAGTTCTCCAAGGAGGACGGCGACCGGTTGGAGCGCAAGATCGAGGAGATCGCGAACAACGGCGCCACGCCCCAGCCGCAACCGAAGCGGACTCCGGCATCGGAAAGCGAAATGAATTCCTACCTCAACATCAATTTCAAGCAGAAAATTCCCAAGGGCCTGACCAATCCGGAGATCGCTATGCTCGGAAACGGCGCGCTCGCCGGCCGCGTGCTCGTCGATCTCGATGAGTTTAACCGCAACCGCAGGCCGCAAGGATTGATGGACCCTCTGGCTTATCTTTTCGGCAAAGTCCCGGTGACCGCGCGCGGCGTTCTGCGCGCGCAGGACGGCAAGGGCCGCTTTCAGCTCGGCGCCGCGGAGATCCACGGCATCGCTCTGCCGAAGCAAGTGGTCCAGGAGCTGGTGAGTTATTTCTCGCGCACGCCCGACTATCCCAACGGATTCGACATCGACGCACCGTTCGACCTGCCAGCCAAAATCCGTGAGATCGCGATCAACAAGGGCGAGGCGATCGCGGTGCAGTAGATCACGCGGCCAGTGGAACCTTCCTTTTTTTGCGCGCATGTGAGCTCGCGCTGCGGCGTCGTAGGTATAGCTAACGGAGCCTTGAGGGGTCGTCTCGGAAGTGAGACGGTTCAGTCCGTCATGCGTGCGCGTGATGTTTCCGGCGATGGAGTCCACGACTTGCGTGAGCGGGTTGCCTGTGTCGTAGGTGTAAGCGGTCGTGGACGTGTCTGCGTACGTCACGCCCGTGCGGCGATTGAGGGCATCAAAGGTCGTCGTGTGGTTGAGTGGATCGGTGATCGGAATCACGTAACGGAAAGAATCGCAAATATGATTCTGCTGAAAAACCCTATGAATGCTTCGACGAGGCTCAGCATGAACGGAAAATCTCCAATAATTACACCGGCTCCTCCGTTCGTCCTGAGGTTCTCGAAGGATGAACGGAGGGTTTTTCAGCAGAATCAAATATCACGCCTGACCCCTCGCTCTGACCCCTCGCTCGACAGAATGCGGATCAAGAAGCTCGAATTCCAACTGGCGGCGAAGTTTCTCGGCGCGGACATCGAGTACCAGGGGCGACCGCTCCACCTAGTCCACGCCAAACATCCCATCATGGGCGGACACTTCGCGCGGCGGCGGCAAATTCTCACGGAAACCCTCGAAGCCTACGATGTTCCGCCGGTCATCCAGGAGGCGTGGTTGGCGCACACCGACTCTCTCAGGCCATTGATAACGCCCGAAGCCGATTCGGACTGCGATCCGGTTGCGGCGGGGCAAAGAGCTAGACGACCTTAGGCCACGTAACTGCTACTAGTTTTTGAACCTCGAATCAGAATTCGTGGGCTCGTTTGATCCTTTCCCACATTTAACCATCGCTTGAGGAAATCTGACGCGAAAATCAGCCGCCGCTGAAAGTGACCGGCTAACGTGATAAGTTAGGTTCCGATAATCTCGTTCAATCCCTCAACAACTTGAGTGAGTTCTTCTGGAGAGGCCCTGGCAATCACTTTCCCAATCCTTTCGACCGCAAGCGTACGAATCTGGCTGATTTTAATCCACGATTTTTTCGGCAGTCCTTTGGCATGAAGTTCGAGGGTCAAAGGAAAGCCCGCAGGTTGAGGCTGACTCGTGAGAGCGACCGCAATCACTGTTCCGGAACGTTCGTTGAAGACGTCTTGGCTCAGAATCAAAACTGGACGCAATCCTGCTTGCTCACTTCCCCGTACCGGATTTAAGTCGGCCCAGCGGATCTCACCCCTCAGTATTCGGGCCATTCCGTTAAATCCTCAGAAAGACCCTCTTCCGCAAGCGCCTTCTCAAATGCCGGATCAAGTTTGGCGCACTCTTGAGCAAGGCGACTTCTCTCAAGGCGCGCGAGTTTTTCCGCGACGGCTTCCTCGATGGCCTGACTTCGGTTGGGAAAGACTTGTTTTCTAACCAGTCGATCAAGACGATCCAGGGTGGACTTGTCTAAAGAGATTGCAACTTTGGACCTTCCCATGCTCACCTCGTGGTATGACGATACTTCATACCACCTTAGGAGTCAAGGTAAGGTCTGGCTTGGAACCTAGCTCGCGCTGGTGCTGTGGGCACCGTTGTGGTTTATGACCGAGTGGCAGAGGAGCGGGAAGAGCTGCTTCACCGCTTGCAAGGAGCAAGCATTGCATTGGCAATCCGCGATCGCACGGTGTTAGATCGCGAAACATTTGCAGCCCTTCCAGAACTTCGGTTCATTGCCTCCAGCGGTCCTCATCGCATCGATTTGAAGGCGGCCACTGAGTTGGGAATCGTTGTTACCACAACGCCTGGCACATCAAGCGCGTCCGTAGGTGAGCATGTTTTTGGACTGGTCCTAGCCCTTGCGCGGCGCATCGTCCCTTCAGATCAAGCCTTGCGGCAGCGGCGCTGGGAACCAGTCCCGGGCATGGAGCTGGACGGAAAGATCCTAGGGATCCTCGGGCTCGGACGGACCGGAGGAGCCGTGGCCAGGCGCGCCCCGGCGTTTGGGTTTCAAGTGATTGCATGGGGACCGACACTGACTCCCGAACGCGCCGCCGCCTCCGATGCGAAGATGGTAAGTGAAGAGGAGTGCTTTCATGGCGCCGATATCCTCTCGGTACACGCGCCGCTCTGAGCTCTCGCGCAATTTTATCAACGCTTCTCGATAGCTCTGATGAAGCCGACAGCGCTGCTCATTGATATTTCATGGGCAGGAATCGTGGACCGTCAGGCAGTTGCGGAGGCGCTCCGAAAAGGCCGGCTTGCTGGGGCCGCTCTCGACCTCTGCGATACCTATCCAGTAGATGGTAATGACCCGATTCTCAATGCGCCCAACACAGTGCTTACGCCGCACCTGGCGTGGCAAACCATAGAGTCTTACCAACGCTCAGCGCGGATGGCCGTAGACAATATCCTGGCTTATCTCAACGGGAGTCCGAAGAATGTCTTCAATCCGGATGCCTTGAAAACCTCCCGCCAAGCGGGGCATGCAATGTGAAATAGACTGCGTCAACAAACCTCGAAATCATTAATTTGGAAAATGCACGTGACGGTGTAAAGAAAGAGTCCTCCCCCAGGTGTGAAGTCTCCTTCCTTTCATCAGTGGAACCGCTGTATGGCGGCAGCGGCGGCTTCCTGCACGCCCGGCAACGGGCAGAATCCGTTAGGCTCTATTCCAAAAACTGGGTTGAACTTGCTGCGAAAGTTTTCGAGAGCGATAACCGCAGCTAACTCTACTAACTCCTCATCGCTGAAGTGCCGCTTGAGACGATTGAAAAATCTATCCGTAACCCGTTTTCTCGTGTAGGTCATTCGCTCGGCTAGCTCCAGAGCGAGGCGTTCCCTTAACGAGAAAAGAGGACTCCTCCTGTAATTTCCCAGCACCGCTTCCACCTTCTCTGCTGCAGCCCCCTGTTGCATCGCACTGGATGCGTTAATGTCAATTCAGAAAGGACAGCCATTGATATTGGCGGTCTTGACACAGAGTAGATGGCGCAGCCCGGGCTCAATGAGTCCTGAAGCCTGAATTCCTGCTGCAAGCGCCTGAACTCCTTTTTGGATCGTCGGTCTTAAGGCATATATTTTTGCCGTATTCGACACAAAGCCATAGCGTTTCTCCTGCTCCTCAAAAATAGCACGGACCTCATCATTTGCCTCCTCTTTCGTCACACCTTTGATTCTGGCCATAAACCATCCTCCCAAAATGTACTCTCAATAGACTGAAATCTATCGTTATTCAACCGCCTTTGATTTCAGGAAAAGTAAGTCGATCACTCTTTACAACTGCACTGGGACCCACGTTGCAAGGTCTCCGCCGATCCGCAGCAACAATGAAAGATGGAGCAAGGCAAGATGAAAGTAGCAAGAACCGCCGCGAGTTTTAAGCTACCGTTTTCTCTTGAAGGGCTTGGCGGTTTTCAAATTTTTGCCGATCGTCGACTTCAAGCGACTCCACGGGTTTAGCTTCGCCAGAGGAGCGACGTGCTCTTTCTTCTTCGCCCTGCTCCCTGAAAACCGCGCCGCGCTGAACTGGGCGGTCATCAACCAGCAATGTGAACAGATCAAAGCGGTTATAATGTCCGGTCAGATCATGGCTGATTTTTTCGTCGATGATGACCGCGAGGTCGATGTCGGCGTAAAGGATTATTTCTCCACCGCGGTCCGGGCCGGCTAAGTAATCTCCCGCCGGGCCGATGATCGAAGAAAAAGTTCCCGTGTCCGCATGTTTATTTTTCTGCTCCGGCGTCGTGCACAGCAACTCGCGCATTTCGTCGCTGAAGACTCCGGTCGAGCTGATGACGAAGCAGCGCCCCTCGAAGGCGTAGTTGCGCGTGCGGATCTCGATGCCGTCCTGTTGCGGCCGGCCGGGGAACGCAGGCCAACTGGCGACGTGGATGCGCTCGCCTTGGAACAACAGCGTCATACGGTAAAAGCTATTGGTGTTTTCGCCGCAGATGAGGCCGCTCACCGGACCCGAATCAGTTTGGAAGACTTTCAACGTGCTGGCATCCCCGCCGGTGTGGACCAACCGCTCGGTCCAGGTGGGAACGAGCTTGCGGTGCTTGCCCAAAATGCGCCCGTTCGGGCCGATGAAGAGCTGCGTATTGTAAAGCGTGCCCATGCTGCCGGGGTCGCGTTCGTTGA
>Ga0326597_10007937_pt1 | contig 14373 bp, 10 predicted proteins | sample RVTome_12_FD_203789 | JGI IMG/M metagenome (GOLD analysis project Ga0326597, IMG submission 203789) | Soil microbial communities from uranium-contaminated site in the Upper Colorado River Basin, Wyoming, United States - RVT100D185 | ecosystem: Environmental > Terrestrial > Soil > Contaminated >... | reverse complement strand
CACCGCCGTGTTGGCCAGCTATCGAGGCTACGACACCCTGGGCGAGACGACCGTGATCTTCACGGCGGCACTTGCCGTCATGTTGCTGTTGGGCGGCATCCGCGAGCGCCGACAGGGGGAGTGACCCATTTGCGCCGGAACATGATTCTTCGGGTCATCACCAAGCTGTTTATCCCTCCCATCCTGCTGTTTGCGTTCTACGTCCAGTTTCACGGCGACTACGGCGCCGGCGGCGGATTCCAAGCCGGCGTCATCCTGGCGGGCGCCTGGGTTCTCCACACGCTGATCTTCGGCCTGAACCACACAAGGCAAGCGTTGCCCGCGGGCGCTCTGCAAACCCTATTATCGCTGGGCCTTTTGCTCTACGCGGGGACGGGCGTGCTCACCCTCCTGAAGGGCGGCAATTATCTTGGCTACAGCTTCCTCGCTCAGGAGGCGTCCGAGGGCCAGCATTGGGGTATTTTCCTTGTCGAGCTGGGGGTTGGCATTTGCGTTTCTGCTGCGCTGGTGACCATCTTCACGCTGTTTGCAGGCAGGGGGCGTTCATGAGCCAGATGCCGGGTCTATTCAATTACTGGCTGGTCGTCTTCTTGATGATGGCCGGACTCTTCGCCGTCATCTCTCGATCCAATTTGATCAAGAAGGTGATGGGACTCGGTATCTTTCAGGCTTCCGTCTTCATCTTCTACATCACCTCCGGAAAGCGCTTCGGAGATACGGCTCCCATCCTTGACGAGCGCTTCAGCACGTATGCAAACCCCCTGCCTCAAGTGTTGATTCTGACGGCAATTGTGGTGGGCGTTGCAACCACTGCCGTGGCCCTGGCTTTGATTGTCCGCATCAAGGAAGCGTACGGAACGATAGAAGAAGACGAGATCTTGAGCAAGGATCAAGGCGAATGATCGCCGAACACCTGCCCGTGCTTCAAGTCATCGTCCCTCTGATCGCGGCCCCTGTGTGCGTGCTCCTGCGTAAGCGCTCCTGGTGCTGGATGCTGACCGTGCTGGTCTGCCTGATCGCCCTGAGCATCAGCATCAGCCTCTTGAGGAACGTCCTCGACGGCGGCCCGATTGCCTATGCGTTGGGCAATTGGCCGGCCCCTTGGGGCATCGAGTACCGCATCGATGCGCTCAACGCCTTTGTCCTGGTCTTAATCGGGTTGATGGGCGCCGGAACCGCGATCTATGCCCCCGCCAGCATCGGCAGCGAGATCGCGGCGGATCGCCACCACCTTTTCTATGCGGTCTACCTTCTGAACTTCACGGGAGTGCTGGGCATGACGATCACGGGCGACGCCTTCAACGTTTACGTCTTCCTGGAGATTACTTCGCTGTCCTCGTACGCCTTGGTCAGCCTCGGGCGCGATCGCCGCGCACTGACTGCCGCGTTTCGCTATCTTGTGCTGGGCACGGTCGGCGCCACGTTCTTCTTGATCGGCATAGGCCTGATGTACATGATGACGGGAACCTTGAACATGGCCGACTTGGCCGAACGGCTGCAGCCGATGCTGGGAACCCGCACGGCGCTTGCTGCGCTTGCCTTCCTGGCCGTGGGGCTGACGTTGAAGCTTGCCTTGTTCCCACTTCACGCTTGGCTGCCCGGCGCTTATACGTATGCCCCTTCCGTGGTCTCGATCTTCCTGGCGGCTACGACCACGAAGGTGTTCATCTATGTGTTTCTGCGCTTCGCATTCACCATCTGGGGCGCGGATTTTGTGTTCGCCGCGGAGCGGCTGCAAGTCTACCTCCTTCCATTGGCCCTTGTCGGCATCTTCTATGCATCGCTGGTGGCGATGGCCCAATCCAACGTCAAGCGCTTGCTCGCCTACTCCAGCATCGCCCAGGTCGGCTACATCGTGTTGGGCATTTGCTTTGTAAGCGTGACCGGATTGGCGGGCGCGATCGTTCACCTCTTCAACCACGCATTGACCAAGGCAGCCCTGTTCATGGCGGTGGGCGCCGTCGCATTGCGCGTCGGCGCGGTAGATCTCGATGCCATGCGCGGCCTCGGCCGGCGGATGCCCCTCACGATGGCCGCCTTCGTGGTGGCCGGGCTCAGCCTGATCGGCCTCCCTCTGACCGTCGGGTTCGTGAGCAAGTGGACCCTCGTGCTGGCCGCGCTTGAGGCCGGTTGGTGGCCGGTGGCCTGGCTGATGTTGTTGAGCTCCATGCTTGCGGTGGCTTACGTTTGGCGCGTGGTGGAAGCCGCCTACTTTCAACCGCCTGCGGACCCTGCGATCCGTGAGGCCCCGATTTCCATGCAAATCCCGCTCTGGCTGCTGACGGCCGCCATCGTCATTTTCGGGACATGGACCCCGCTGACCGCCGGCATCGCCCGCCAGGCGGCGCAATGGCTGCTAAGGGGGGCGCCGTGACGCCGACCTTGGCCTTGGCAGCGGCCATACTCCTGCCCTCAGGTGGGGCATTGGCGATTGCCCTGCTGGATCGGCGGCCAAACCTGCGCGAGGCCGTCACCCTCATCACGGGGGCGCTGCTGGTCTGGAGCGTGGTCGCGCTCCTGCCCTCCGTGGCGGCCGGCGAGCGCCCCGCGCTTGACCTGCTTGAGGTGCTCCCCGGCTTGGCGCTGCGCTTTGAGCTTGAGCCGCTGGGGATGTTGTTCGCCTTGGTTGCATCCGGCCTTTGGCTGCTGACGTCGGTTTACTCGATCGGCTACCTGCGAGGCCATCACGAGCGGGACCAGACTCGATTCTATGCGTTCTTCGCGCTGGCGATCGCGGCTGCGCAGGGGGTCGCGCTGTCCGGAAACCTGTTTACGCTGTTTGTCTGCTACGAGGCGCTCACGCTCACGACCTACCCGTTGGTCACCCACCATCGTACCGCTGAAGCACGCCGCAGCGGACGACTCTATCTGGGTTTCCTGCTGGGCACTTCGATGGGTCTGCTCCTGTTGGCCATCCTGTGGACTTGGCAGCTGTCCGGCAGCCTTGAGTTTAGCGCGGGGGGCATTCTGGCCGGCAAAGCCGATGGTGCGGTGGTTGGCTTGCTGCTGGCGCTCTATGTCTTTGGCGCGGGCAAAGCTGCGCTGATGCCGTTTCACCGTTGGCTGCCGGCCGCGATGGTGGCGCCCACGCCTGTGAGCGCCCTTCTGCACGCGGTGGCTGTGGTCAAAGCCGGCGTGTTCACCGTGCTCAAGGTGGTGGTCTACGTTTTCGGCATCGATTTGCTGGAGCAGACGGAAGCCAACGTCTGGCTGATGTATGCGGCCAGCATCACCATCATCGCGGCCTCGCTGATCGCCATGGCCCAGGATGACCTCAAGCGACGGCTGGCGTATTCCACGGTGAGCCAGCTATCCTACATCATCCTGGGCGCAGCCTTGGCAAATCAGTGGGGCGTGATCGGCGGCAGCTTGCACATCGCCATGCACGCGGTCGGCAAAATCACGCTGTTCTTCTGCGCCGGGGCGGTGATGGTTGCGCTGGGCAAGACCAGGGTCAGCGAGATGGACGGCATCGGCCGGATCATGCCGGTGACCATGACGGCCTACTTCATCGGCGCCCTGTCCGTGATCGGATTGCCACCCTTGGGCGGCGTCTGGAGCAAGTGGTTCCTCGTGCTCGGCGCAGTGCAGGCAGATCAATTGTTTTTCGTCGCCGTCTTGTTGTTGGGCTCGCTGCTCACCGCCGGCTACTTGCTGCCCGTTGCCGCCCGCGCATTCTTCTCCAAACCCATGGCGCCGTCATTGAGCCCGCGAGGTCTTCGAGAAGCCCCGCTGTTGTGCGTCGTGCCACTGTGCATCACGGCGGCGGGCTGTCTAGCCCTGTTTTTTTGGGGGCAGAGCGTCTATGACTTGGTGTCGCAGCTTTGGTGGTCCCAGGGGGCGCCATGACGCGGCGCCCTCCAGCAAACCATCAGCCGAAGGGACGCGGCGCTCGTGGCGTGCGCAGCCTGTATCGCTTGCTGTGGGCGGCAGGCCTCCTTCTGCTGCTGATCGACCTGTGGGACTACAAACACCCGGAGTTCGACTTTGAGCATGCGTTTGGCTTCTACGGCCTCTTCGGCTTTCTGGCTTACGCTGCGATTGTCGGGGCCGGCTGGCTTTGGCGCAAAGCCGTGATGCGGGAGGAAAGCTACTATGATGGCTAATCTCCCCCCGGCGGCGATCCTGATCTTCGGCGCACTGCTGGTGCCGCTGCTGCGCGGGCGCACGAAGACCCTTTTCCTGTTGGCGCTCCCCGTGCTGAGCTTTGTGCACCTGCTTGGTCTGGAACGCGGCCTCCACTGGCAGTTTGAGTTGTTCGGCCACCCCCTCATCCTGGCCCGCATCGACCAGCTCAGCCTGCTCTGGGGCTATATCTTCCATCTCGTCACCTTTCTTGGCGTGATCTACGCGATCCGCGTGCGCGACGACGTCCAGCACGTTACCAGCCTCATCTACGCAGGCGGCGCCATTGGAGGGGCCTTCGCCGGCGATCTGATCACCCTGTTTGCGTTCATGGAGCTGACCGCGGTTTCCAGCGTATTCCTCATCTGGTCCCGCCGCACCGAACGCGCATACAAAGCGGGTCTACGTTACGTGTTGGTTCAGATCGGTTCAGGCATGCTGATGCTGGCCGGTCTCTTGATCCGCCTTCACGAAACCGGCTCGATCGCCTTTGATGGCCTGGGTTTAAACGGGCTGGGCTCACAACTCATCTTCGTCGCTTTCGGGATCAAGTGCGCGTTCCCCTTCCTGCACAACTGGCTGCAGGACGCTTACCCGGAAGCGACGGTCACGGGCACTGTGTTCCTGAGCGCCTTCACCACCAAGCTCGCCGTTTACGCCTTGATTCGCGGTTTTGCGGGCGCCGAGCTGTTGATCTGGATAGGGGTGGCGATGGCCCTGTTTCCGATTTTCTACGCCGTGATCGAGAATGACCTCCGGCGCGCGCTGGCCTACAGCCTCAACAACCAGCTCGGCTTCATGGTCGTCGGGGTTGGCATCGGCACCGAGTTGGCCATCAACGGAGCCGCCGCCCATGCCTTTGCCTCCATCCTCTATCAGGCGCTGCTGTTCATGGCCATGGGCGCCGTGCTGCACAGGACAGGGACGATCAAAGCTTCCGAGCTGGGGGGGGTCTACAAGTCGATGCCGATCACCACGGTATTTTGCCTGATCGGCGCCGCTTCGATCTCAGCCTTTCCGCTGTTTAGCGGTTTCGTCACCAAATCGCTGACCATGGCGGCAACGGCGGAGCAAGGGCTGGTGTGGCCGTGGCTGGGGCTTCTGTTCGCTTCCGCAGGCGTGATGAACCATTCCGGCATTCGTATCCCCTATTGCGGCTTCTTCGGTAAGGACGCCGGCATCCGCTGCCAGGAGGCCCCGGCCAACATGCTGGTTGCCATGGGACTCACCGCCGCTCTATGCCTGGGCATAGGCATCTTCCCTCACGCCCTTTATGCCATCCTGCCTTATCCGGTGGATTTTGAACCCTATACGAGCAGCCATGTGGTCACCCAGTTGCAGTTGCTGTTGGGCGCACTGTTGGCATTTGCCGTGCTCGAGTTTCGACGCCTTGAAATCCCCAACCTGCCTTCGGCGAACTTGGACAGCGACTGGCTCTACCGACGCCTGCTTCCGAACGTAGCCCAAGCAACTCTGCATGGGGCAGATCGCGCGCGCTCGAGCTTGAACAACTGGGCCGCGCACATGCCGGCAGCGCTGTTGGCCGCACTTTCCTCCAACCGGCTCGCGCGCAGCTTGCGCACCCGCAGCCAACTGACCGGCAGCAGCGTTCAGATGGTCCTGGTCTTGCTGAGCGCATATCTTCTGTACTTCATCGTGCGGAATCTGCTTGCCCCAAGGTGATGATCTAGTTTTCAGCTTGGGCGACGACGGAGCCCGGCGCCACGCGAGCGACCGTTCGCTGCGCCTGCTGCAGTCGATGCAGGTGCCGGTAGAAGCCGTCGCCGCGCACCAGCTGCTCGTGGCTGCCTTGCTCGCCGATGCGGCCCGCCTCGTCCAGCACGATGATCCAATCGGACTCCTGCACGGCCGAGATGCGGTGCGCGATGATGATGGCGGTTCGGTCCTGGAGCACGTGCCGAAGGTTTCCCAGGATTTCTTCTTCCTTCTCCGCATCCACGGCGGACAGGCAATCATCCAGAATCAACAAAGCCGGGTCCACCAGCAGTGCGCGCGCAATGGCCATGCGCTGCTTCTGGCCCCCGCTCAGCGAGACGCCGCGCTCGCCGATCATGGTATCCAGCCCATGGGGCAGGGCTTTCAACTCCTCGTATATGCCCGCCAGCTGCGCCGCCTGGATCACCTGACGATCCTGCGCGCCGGGGTTGCCGAAGCGGATGTTGTCGCGCACCGTGGCGGAGAACAAGAAGGGGTCTTGCGGCACCATGCCGATGTGCCTGCGCAGCTGGTGCAACTCGAGCTGGCGCACGTCCACGCCTCCGTAGAACACCGTTCCCGCCGGCGGATCGAACAAGCGGGGAATCAGGTGCACCAACGTGCTCTTGCCCGCCCCCACGGGGCCCACGATGCCCAGCGTCTTGCCGTTGGCCAGCTCGACGTTGACGTTGCGCAAGACGGGGGCGCCGGGAAGGTAGGAGAAGTCCAGGCGCCTGAAGGCGATGCTCGCCTGCTTGGGAAACGGCTTGGGGCGCGGCCAGGAGGCAATCTCGGGTTTGAGGTCAAGGATCTTGTTCAAGCGCTTCATGGACGCCGCGCCGCGCTGCAGCACGTTGACCATGAAACCCAGCGCCATCATGGGCCACACCAGCATGTTGAGGTAAGAGTTCAAGGCGACGAAATCGCCCAGGCTGATCACGCCTGAAATCACGCTCTGTCCTCCGGCCCAGAGCACGATGGCCGTACCCAAGCCGCTTAGGAAGGCAATGCTGGGGTCAAACAAGCCGGCCACCTTGGCCAGGCCCATGTTCACGCTCACGAACTGGCGATTGGTATGGCCATAATCGCGCTCCATGCCTTGTTCCTGGACGAAGCTTTTGACGACCCGGATGCCGCTCAGCGCCTCGCGCACCTTCTCCATCAGCAGGGAGAAAACCTCTTGTACGCGCTCGAAGCGCTTGTGGATCAGCCTACCGAATCCCAGCACCACCAGGCACACCAGGGGCAACGGCAGGATGGCCAGCAGCGTCAGCTGCCACTGAATGGCGAGCATGAAGGAAAGCGCCGTCGTAGTCATGATGATGGCGTCGGCAAGCGTCAGCACGCCGAAGCCGCACGCGCGCATGACGGCGTCCATATCGTTGGTGGCGTGGGCCATCAAGTCGCCCGTCTTGGTGCGCGTGTAGTACGGGGTGCTCAACTTGAGCAGCTGGGCGTAGAAGTTCGAGCGCAGTTCGCGCTCGATGCGGCGAGCGGCCCCCACCAGGAAGAAGCGCCATAAAAAGCGAAAGGCGATGGACCCGCTCGCCAGGCCCAGAATCACCAATCCGAATACCCACAAGGGGACTTCCCGGTGCGCGGCCAGGCCATCAATCGCCTGACGCACCACCAGGGGGGTGACCAAGCCGGCTGCATCCACCAGCACCAACGCCAGCAAGCCCAGCAACACGCTGCCCTTGAACTTCCACAGGTAACGGATGAGACTTCTCATGGATCAGGCGCTCCCCTCTCAGGCAACGCAGGAACAACGCGAAATTATAGTTGAGCGCTCCGCATGCGGCAAACGGCTATACTGCGCTTGCCGCGCCCGGTGAAACGGATTGCGCATTCGAGTGTATATGCTGCGGCTGACCCTGTCATCCGGACAAGGCCGCAGCTTTCGTATGTCGGCGTCGTTTCGGAAAGAGGAAATCCAAAGGAGGCCCAGTGTGCACCCGTTCTTGAAAGTCACGTTGCTGTCCGCCTGTTTCATGGTCGTGCTCACCTGCACCAACCAAGCGCAGTCAACGGAGCCAGGCTCTCAGCCCACTCAGGTCGCAGGAAGCTTGACCATACGGCCGCTTGAAACCCCACAGAACCTCAGCGCAGCCCCCGACGAGGGCGGAACGTTGGCCTCGGGCACGTACGCATACCAGGTGACGGCCTTCAATCTGGAAGGGGAGTCCGCCGGCTCCGCAGAGATCACGGCGACTGTGTCCAGCTCGTCTTCCGTGCAGCTCAGCTGGTCCGCGGTGCTCGGCGCGTTGGGCTACCGTGTCTACGGGCGCGATGCACTGAACAAGGGACTGTTGGCCGAGGTTGCTGAGCCTTCCTTCCTCGACCCAGGAGAAGCGGTGCCAGACCTGGGAAGGCCAGTGCCCTTGCAGAACACAAGCGGCGGAGGGCTCGCCGTGCTCGGGCAGATCAACCTGGGGCCGGGCCTCGGGCAGGGGCTGTACGTTCAGGGAGGGGCCATCATCGGATTGGATTTGACGGTAGGCCGCCTCATGCGAAGCACGCAGATCAGCGCGGAGGCGGGGACGTTCACTTCGCTCATCGGCGCGTCCGGCGTGTTCACCCAGAGCCTTGGCATCGGCACGGCAAGTCCGCTGGGCAACGTACACGTGTCCTCGGCGCTTGCGGGCGCCTTTCAACCCATCACCAGCGTGATCATCGAGAACACCTCTTCCTCTGGACGGCAATGGCTGCTTGGCGCGGTGGGCCAAGCAATCGAATCCCCGGCGGGCAGCTCCAGCATCTCCCCCGGCAGCTTCATGATCTCAGATCTGACGGCGCGCCAGGATCGACTCACGATCGACGCCAACGGCAACGTCGGCATCGGCACCAACGTCCCCTTGAGCCGCCTTCACGTGGAGAGCCCCTTCTTCAACGCGCGGCTTCGCCTGTCGGCCCCGTTCAACGTGGGCATCAGCATGGTCGAAAGCGGCTCGCTGCGCTGGACGGTGGCCAGCGTGCTGGGAGACTTTCAGATTCGGGACGAGTTGGCGGGGGCGTTTGCGGCCCCACGGCTCTTCATCCAGCGCAACACCGGCTTCGTCGGCCTTGGAACCAGCCTGCCCCAGACGGCGCTGGACGTTGCCGGCAGCATGCGCGCCAGCCAAAGCATCCTCTCCGGCAACGGCTTCGGGCTGAGCGGCTTTGGCACGGTGATCAACTCACAAGGCCAGTGGCTAGGACAACCCATCCCCGGCATCCCCGGCATTCCCGGCCCGCAAGGCCCTCAAGGGCCCACTGGGCCGCGCGGACCCACAGGCCCACAAGGACCCGCCGGAGACCCAGGGCCACAGGGCCCTATTGGACCGCTAGGCCCGTCTGGGGCGATCGGCCCGCAGGGAGCGCAGGGGCCTGCCGGACCGGAGGGCGCCCAGGGTTTGCCCGGTCCACAAGGCGAACTCGGACCGCAAGGGGAGCCCGGTACGCCCGGCATGGATGGTTTGCACTGCTGGGACCTCAACCAAGACGGCAATCCTGACGCAGCTGAGGACACCAATGGCGACATGGTCGTGGACGTGCTGGACTGCCGCGGACCTCAAGGAGAACAAGGCCCCGCGGGGCCGCAAGGTCCTGAGGGACCCATAGGGCTCGCAGGCCCACAAGGGGAACAGGGTTCGGCCGGACCCGAGGGCCCCCAAGGCGCCGCCGGCGCACCAGGCTTGCCTGGCCCTCAAGGTGAAGCAGGTCCAGTAGGCTCACAGGGGCCAGCGGGCTCGCAGGGCGATCCTGGCCCAGCCGGGCCACAAGGAGTTTCAGGCGCCACAGGTCCCCAAGGAGAACAGGGACCTGCCGGGTCGCAAGGGCCTCAAGGCGCGACCGGACCTCAAGGGCCGACCGGTGCAGCCGGCGTCAACGGGTTCAATTGCTGGGATCTGAACCAGAACGGCGTTGCTGACCCTTCCGAAGACACGGATGGAAATACCATCGTGAACGTGCTGGACTGTCACTCGCTGGGCGGTTTGACCCTGGCCGACCTTGACAATCGCTACGTGCAGGCAACGGGCGATGTGATCACGGGAAACCTGACGATCCAGGGCGATTTGCAGGTCACGGGGAACAAGCTGTTCTTGCAGACTCACCCCACCGATCCAGGCCTGGTGATCGCGTACGTGGCGCTGGAGGGGCCGGAAGCCGGCGTCTACACGCGCGGCTCTGCACAGTTGCAGGGCGGCACGGCCATCATCGAGCTGCCGCAGACGTTTTCGCTCGTGGCTGCAGAAGACGGCCTAACGGTTCAACTGACCTGCCTGGATGAATGCAATGGGCTCAGAGTGGTGTCCAAGACGCCCACCCAAATCGTAGTCAAGGAGCTTCTGAATGGGTCCCATGACGCGCACTTCGATTACCTGATCCAAGGCGTGCGCAAGGGCTTTGAGAATCACCAGGTTATTCGTGCGAAGAACTGAAGCAGGCCGAAATACCTCAATTCCCCCTCGATGGGAGAGGGCTGGGGTGAGGGTGCAACTTTGGGGAGAAAGAGGGTTTCAATGTCTCTAGAAAAGCCAGCAGCGCCTGGTTGAACGCCACCGGCTGCTCAAGCATCAGCTTGTGACCAGCTTGTGGGATCACGTCGAGTTTGCTCGCCGATAAGTGAGCGGCCAGATAGCCGGCGTATTTCACAGGCGTCATTTGATCCTGCTCTGCGACGGCCACCCACGTAGGAACTTTGATCTCGCTCAAGTGAGCCATCACATCAAACGCGTCGCAGGTGAGGAAGTCGCGCAACAGCGCCTGCTGGCCGTTGCGCAGCATCATGGCGCGCGAGCGCTGGACCACCTCCGGCAACGAACGGTGGAACATCAGCCCGAGCAGGTAGTCCACCGCGCCTTCAAAGTCATCCTGGATCAGCTTGAGCAACGCGGGCAATACCCGCAGCCGGGCGCCGGAGCCGATGAGGCCTATGGCTGCCAGGCGCTCCGGTCGCTGCAACACGACGTTCAGCGCAACCGCTCCGCCCAAGGAATGGCCCATGACAACGGCGGGCTGGTTCATGTCAGCAAGTACGGCCAAAACATCCTCCGTGTAGGTGGACAGACCGTCACCCGCGCGCGCCGGAGATTGGCCATGGCCGTTCAGGTCCAGCGCCGCCACCGCGAAGTGGGACTCCAACGCCGGTCGTTGCCCATCCCACAACGTGTGATCCTCACCGGAGCCGTGGATGAGCAGGACGGCCAATGGACCCGCCCCGCTCAAGTCGCAGTAGATCTTTTCGTTTTTTATGCTGATGTTAGGCATTTTCCCCTCAACACTTTGCTTCTTTCCCTTGATGGGTGTAAGACGCGGCTAGACCCTTGAGGGTCTTGTTGTCCGTGATCACGTCATGGGGAATCAGCAGGTACGTCCACGGCTTGCCGCCGTGCTTGCCCGCATGCTCCGTCGCATGCCGACACCATTCGACCGCCGCCCTGGCCTTGGCTAGAACCTCGCGGTCCTCCATGTCGGCGGCGCGCTTCGGCTCACAGAGAGACTTCTCCGTCTTCGTTTCAACAACGAAGTCCGGCTCGTAGGCGGCGTCGCTCGCGTAGTGAATCTGAAATTCCCGCTTCGCGGGCTTGGACCACTTGAGCACGTCGGAGTCGTTCTCCAGCACGACCGCGAACCGACGCTCCGAATCCACATCGAACTTCTGGACGCGGTAGAGGCATTTCTTGAAGCCGCTGAAGAGCATCTTGCGGATGTCCTGTTTCTCGACAACGGGCGCGCGAAAGTCGCGCTCGGTCTCATCCGCCGGGGCCGAGTAGTTGTTCGGCCGGAGTGTGGTGAACCCCTTGCTCACGTGCGCCTCGTAGGCCGTGGCCTTCTCCTCGTAATGCTCCTGCATCTGCACGTGGATCAGATTCACCAGCCCCTGCTGGTGGTACTGGAGCACGTTGAGGACCTCGTTCCCGTCTTTTAGGTAGGAGCGCAGATGGGCCACGACCTGTCCAGCTAGCGTGTAGAGCAGTTCGGCCTGATCGTCGTAGGAAATGTCGTTGAAATCGATGAGCCCCCGTATCAAGTAGTCCTCGGGCTTCTCCTCGGGAGCGATGCCGGTCCCGCTCATCAAGCGGTGCTGTTCGCGGCGGTGCAGCTCCTGGATCAGGATCTCGTTGTCCACGGGCTGGTAGTTCACCCTCGAAAGGTCCATTTTGAACTCGCGATATCCGCGCGTCACGTCGCCCACCGGCTGGATCGTGATGCGGGGGATGTCGATGGAAAGATCGATGTACTGAGCGGTGAAGTCGGCGACTACCCGCTCCACGTCCACCTTCTCGGTTACCCCATCGATCTCCCCCTGAGCGGGCGTGATGAGCGTCTTGACCTTCTCGACGATCTGCCGCTGGATTTCGGGCTTGGTGAGGTCGGCCGAGCGCGGCAGGCGCTCGAACTCCCTGTGGATGACCTCAAACGTGACCTTTGCAGTCTCCTGCTCCTTGGGCGACTTGAAGAGCAACCTCTGCTGTTCGGCGGCCGCTCCAGGCTTGCCGTCGGGGACGGTCGCTTCCATGATGCGGTTGATGATCTCCGGCTCGATCACATACACCTTTGTCCGTTCGGTCGGGATGCCCACGATCTTGAGCCCGCCCCGGATGATGGACTCGGGACTGTTGGCATAGTCCACGATCTCCTGGAACTTGTCGTGCGAGACGATGGTCAGGCGGTCCACCGTACCCACACCCGTTCGCTTGCCGTAGGGCAGGCGCAGTCCCCGGCCGATGGACTGCTCCACAAGCGTCCGCGAGTTCGCCGCCCGCAGCGGCACGATCGTGTAGAGATTGGTGACATCCCAGCCTTCTTTGAGCATGTTCACGTGGATCACGATCTCCGTGGGGTTGTCGGGCTGCTCCACGTGGATCAACTGCCCGACGGTTTCGTCCCGCTCCTCCCCCTTGAGGGCGGAGTGCACCGTGATGACCTTGCCCTTGTAGCGGCCATCGAAGAAGGTGCCGTCCTCCATCAGCTTCACCAGGGCGTTGGCGTGGTCCGTGTCCTTGGCGATCACAAGCATGAACGGCTTCACGATGGACACGCCGTTCTCGCGGGCGTAGACCTCCAGCTCGACCTTCGTGTTCTCGTGGATGCGGACCCCGTCCTCGAGCTTGAGGCGCTCCAGTCCGCCCTCGTCGTAGTTGCGGATGTCGAAGTTCTCACGCGTGGCGACGGCGGGCTCCTTGACGAACCCGTCCTCCATAGCGTTTGAGAGAGGGTAGCTGTAGATCACGTTCCTGAAGGGCTCCGCGCCTCCGCTACGCTCGATCTGCGGCGTGGCTGTGAGCTCGAGGCCCAGGATGGGCTTGAGATCCTGGATGGCCTTCATGCCCGCCGACGCCCGGTAGCGGTGCGACTCGTCCATGAGGAGCACTAGGTCGTCCAGCTTCGAGAGGTAGTCGAAGTAGCTCTGGCCGATGTACTCCTGCAGACGTCGGAACTTCGGGACGTTCGTCTTGACCGCGCCCTTGGGCGTCTCGATGCTCGTGATCTTGCCGATGTTAAAGATGTTCACGTGGATGCTCGACTCGAAGAGGCGGCCGCCCCGGACCCCGCGTCCGCTCTCGTAGTTGTCGCCCGTGATGATCTCCGGCGGCTCGACCGCGAACTCGGCGATCCCCTGGAACACGTACTTCGCTGTGTTGGGCGTAAAGTCTGCGATGAGCTTGTTGTAGATAGTCAGGTTCGGGGCAAGGACGAAGAAGTGGCGGATGCCCTCGGTCTTGTTGAGGTAAGCGATGAAGGCCCCCATGAGTCGCGTCTTGCCCACGCCGGTAGCCAAGGCGAAGCAGAGGGAGGGGAAGTCCCGCTCGAAATCCGTGACCGCCGGGAACTCCGATTGGACCGCCTTGAGCGCCTGGGCCACGTCCGCGCCCTTTTCCAGCGGGATGATGTCGCAGATGCGCGCCAGGATCTCCAGCGAGGTCCGCTGCGGCAGTCGCAGGCTCAGGCGGTTAGCGATGGTATTGACGGGCAAGTTCATCGCTTGTCCTCCTTGATGTCATCCAGGTCGAACAGTGTGGTCTGTGCCCGCCGTTCTTCCTTGGAGTGGGGCTTGCGCCCGGCGGATGTACCCGCCAGTTTCTCAGGCTCATCCAGCTCCGTTGGCTTTATCGGAAGGCTTCTGATCTCCAGGCTGTAGTCGTCCTTGCCCCATTCGCATCGAGAGAGGACGGCCTTGGGGATTTTCTTGACCGTCAGATTCGGGAACGCATCGAGGTTCTTGACGCGGAACGCCCCGCACAGAATGAGCAGGCTCCGTCCCTCGCCCACCTCGTCGGAGAGCTTCTGGATCTGCTCGCGGGTGAGGATTTGCGTCGTGACGTAGATGAAGTCCTTCTCGGTCGAGCGGCCGTGTTGCCAGTAGACCGTGTCGCTGGGGACGTAAGCAAAGCCCTCAAGCTTGCAGATCGCCTCGGCCAGCATCGCGGCGTTGTACTTTCGGTTGATGACCCAGTTCCCGAATTGGTCCTTCTGGAGGAGCGAAGGGGCCAGGCAGTAGTAGCGGAAGCCTCCGCCGCCTTTCCAACCCACTGCCTCGGTCACGCC
>Ga0326597_10007936_pt1 | contig 14373 bp, 10 predicted proteins | sample RVTome_12_FD_203789 | JGI IMG/M metagenome (GOLD analysis project Ga0326597, IMG submission 203789) | Soil microbial communities from uranium-contaminated site in the Upper Colorado River Basin, Wyoming, United States - RVT100D185 | ecosystem: Environmental > Terrestrial > Soil > Contaminated >... | reverse complement strand
ATCGAACGGCAGCGCCTGGCGCGGGAGCGATTTGCCCGCGAACGCTTGCACGGCGAGGTTATGGTCGAGGACGTTGTTGACTTCCGTTCCGTCTTCCAGGAAGAACCCGTGCCCAATGCTGCGGCAGCCGACGCAGTCGCGCACCACGAGATAATTGGTCCCATGGATCGTCAGCCAGCGGTTACCGCTGTCCCAGATCGACGCCCCGATGACCGAACTGCCGCGCATCGTGTCGCCGACCAGATGGAAGTGCAGGCTGTACCGGCCGAGCGTGTTCTCTTTGCCAAGGTGCCGGAACTCGGCATAGCTGATCGAGCCGGCCGACCCGCGATGATACATCTAACGGGGGACCGCGCCGCTCGCCGGTTGACGAGGCATTCGCGGAGCAGCTTGAGATTGTCCTGGATTTCGGGGCTGGCGCGATAATCGCCAGGAGCCGTTCCAATGGCGAGGGCAGCCAGGGTTGTTCCGTAGTATTGCGAGTCGTCGGCTTCCCAGGGCGCGTTATGGAAATTCAGCCACGACCATGCACCCGCGGCGTCGCCGGTGTTTTCCTGAAGTGACCACATGTTTTGAAAAGCCGTTCTGGTGTCACCGCTGCGCTTCCCCGTTGGCGCGTCATTGATTGCCAGAATCAGGGCATTGAAGATTCACAAGAGATGCAGAAAGTGCCATGATCCCGCGCCGCGGTTTTCGAGTCCATCCACCAAGTTACACACGCGTCAAGGTAAGCGACGGCGGCTTTCGTGTTCCAGGCGAAAGAGAACGCGGGTTTGTCGGCCTCGGCAGGCGCCCCGAGACAGGTTGCCAGAAGCCACGCGGCAGAGATTGTTGCCCTCATGCTTTCCTAGCTTACAGGGGATGCGGAGCTAAAGTAAATCCCTGGGAGCGCGCGGGGGTGCGCTTTGCGGGGGGCGAAGCCGCGAGGCTCCGCCGTCGAGCATAATCACAGCAAGTCCTCGGCCGGCGTGTAGCGCAGGTCGCGCAGTTGCGGCGTCTTTACACGTTTGCCGCCAGCGTGTTGCGAGTCGTGAAGAGCGTCCAGCACGCCAGTGGTCAACAGCGTCCGCTCGACAGGGTAGCTCGGCTTTCCCGAACGGAACATGTACTCGATGTGATTGCACAGGAAGCTGAAATGGTCCCGCTGCGGTTGGGGAAGGTAGCAGGCCGTTGCGACCGGCTTCGACAGTCCCTCGACCTCGGCCGCGAAACAGTACTCCGAGACCATTCCGCCCGTGAGGCACACGGTGGCTTCAAAGCCGTTCGTATACTCGATCCGGAACACCACGTTGCGGCGTGCGTTTTTCTTCAGGTTCTTTTGCGAAGCCGGTACCGGTGCGATTGCGGCCGGCAGGAGTCGGGAGGCCCCATGTTCGCTGCTCAGCAGTTTGTCCGCCGCATCTCCGTCCAGGGCCTGAACGGCCGCCACACCAGATTCTCCGCCGTGGCGTTTCTCGACAAACGTTTGGAGCAGTTCCAGGCAATGGAAACCGTAACTCTCGAAACTTCCGGAACCGGCAACGAGCGCACTTTGCAGCGGAACGCCGTGGCGAAAGGCCAGCGGCGGTCGTCGCCACGTGACCGGGACGCTCGATCCGGCCATCATGGAGAACTTCAGTTCGAGCGATTGGCCATGCATCCATGCGGCGTTTTCCCACGAATACGATAGGTGCTTATCGTTGTAGACGGGAACGCTGCGTCCCGTCTGTCGAAAGGCCTTCACGATTTCTTCGAACAACGTCCGCCGCGGGTAGAGCTTCTGGCCTCTTTCGTTGGTCGGGTAGTCACCGTGCTCGCCAATCAGCAGCACGCCGTCGGCCGCCAGTTCTGTTCCGCCGAGCGTGAGTGCTTCAGCGGGTGTTTTGAACATCGGAATGCGATACCGCGCTGCCATCCCTCGCGAAATGTCGCTCTCCGGAAACTGCTCGACGTAAAGCCCCACGACCTTGCAGTGCGGCAAATGCGTGCGACCGACGATCCCGTACCCTTCGATAAATTTGGTGATGATGTCGTCGGCGTGCGAGTACTTCCACCACGCGGTCGCCAGCGCGACGATCCGCTTCTTCGGGCCCAGCGGAACCGGCAGCCGATCCGTCGGGAGCTTCACGTCTGTCGCAGGATATGCCTGGCTCTGGCCGACGAACCGACCGGCGGTGTTTTCCTGCCCGGCGGCAGACTCGGCAAGAAAGTTAGTGGCCAGTAAGCCGCTTGTTCCGGCCAGGAATTCTCGCCGCACCAATCGCGGAGGTTCGGTCATCGTAAAACTCCCGTTTACTTCGACGTTGGTTTCGCATCGATGCGGAGATGTTGGTTTGCCTTCACGTTCCGCCGAATAATTCGGCCTTTGCCATGCGGCAGAGTGACGACGAGGTCACAGTTCGTTTCCGCTCCCAGACCGAGGTGCGCGACTGCGGGTTGACCGGAGCAGAATCCGTAGCCCGTGGAAATCTCTTCGGACGCCAACAGGGCACCCGGTGCTTCGGCGCGGCCGGTCTTGTAGGCGCGGACGATGGCGCCAATTCCCATGCGGTTGATACCCACCGAGCCAACGGCCGTGACGTCCAGGTAATGGCCCGCGAGCGTTTCGTTCTTCAGTAACATCGATGGCATCTTGGGCCACCAACTTGGCAGAAAGAGATCGAGCCGGCCGTCGTTGTCGAAATCGCCAGACGGTCCCGGCGCGAAGTACATGACCTTGTGGTTGGAGACGAGCTTCGGGTAGAAAACACGCGATCCCGCCTCTGGTACATCGTCCTCGCCTGGATAATCCTTGCGGTGCACGAAGGCTGTTTCCTGAAACTTCGGCAAACCGCCGCTCGCCGACCCCAGGTTTCTGTAGATGGCCGGATAGTTATTTCCGTCGCGCATGGTCACCACGGCGGTGTAGAGGTCCGGCCAGCCGTCGTTGTCAAAGTCGCGGATTTCGACGTGCGGAACCTTCATCGGATACTTGACGATACCGACTTTCGCCGTGACCTCTTCGAAGCGGACTCTTTCCGGTGTTGAGCCCAGGTTACGGTAGAGGCGTCTCTCCTCTGCCAACCGTTGACAGAACCAGCAGGTCGAGCAGGCCGTCGCCGTCGAAGTCCAGCACGGTGGTGCCGCGGGCGGTTTCCGGCAGATTCAACGGCGCGCCCGCCTTCGCGGTGACGTTTTCAAACCGACCTTCTCCGTGATTGTGGTACAGCAAGTTGTCGCTGCCCAGTCGTCCGTTGTTGGCAACGTACAGATCCAGCAGCCCATCGTTGTCGAAGTCGGCAAACACGCTTCCCGAAGCGCGCCCGAGCCAGGACAGCGCCTGCTGATTTGAGCGCTGGAACTTCCCCTTGCGATTGAGCAGCAACTGGTTCGGTACCGGCCCGGCGGCGCCTCCGTCGCGATAGTCTTCCGCCGGGCGGTCAGCGAAGGTGCCGACAAACAGGTCGAGCCATCCGTCACCGTCCACATCCCCCCACGCGGCCGCGTGTCCCATCATCCCCCGCAACGGCTCGTGCAGCCTGGCCGCTTCGGCGACGTCGCGAAAGATGAATGGCGGGTCAGCGGCCAGGACGTGACACCACGCAGTATTGGCTACGACCAGGGCTGTGCAACTCGCGAGAAACATCCGATTCATGGTTGCCGCTCCGATTCTGGAATGTGTATCACCGTCAAGGCACACGTGTCGAATCCGATTCGTCCGCGGCTGTCAGCACCACCGCGGTTTCCGTTCCACGTAACGTACAGCTTGTCCCCCGTTTCGTTGATCGCCGAGCCGAAAGTTCCCAACGGTGTGTATCCGTACTTTTTCTGGGAGAACGGGTGCAGGAACGCGAGGACTTTCTTCTTGCCGGTCTTGACGTCGAACTGCACGATCGGCGTGCCGTCCTGTTGGCTGCCGCCGTGCGCGCCGGCGCTGTAATACAGGTAGCGGCCGGTGGGATCGACGTCGAGACTGGTGACGTAGGTCTGAGTGCCGACCGCCGCGTCGCCGATCCGGTCGATCTTCTCGGTCTTGGTGTTGAACCGCCAGATGGCGCCGTCGCCGCGCGTCGAGACGGTGTAGACGTAACCGTCGGCCGTCTCCTGCGTGGCGGATCGCAGGCCGATGGTCCCCGGGATGTGTGTGGGCGGTTTGCCCTCGGCCGGGTCGTAACGCATCAACGGCCCTTCGTCTTCAGCGACATAATAGACGCGACCGGTCGACTTCGCGAAGATCAAGTAGCGATACGGACCGTTCGGCACGCTGTGCAGCACTTTGCGTTTACGGATGTCGTAGGCGAAGAATTGGACGGGATCTTCTCGATTTCCCGCCGCCGTACCGCCATAGAAGATCAGCCGGTCGGGATCGAGCACGCTGGTGGGAATGCAATGTTTCGGAACCGGTCCCTGGGCGACGATCTCCGTTTCGCCCGTCTTCGGATGATGCCGGATAATCCAGTCGCCCTTGTAGTGGTACTCGTCGGTCGTGACGCGAGTGCCTCCGCGATGAGTGGCGAAGTACAGCCAGCCGTCGCTCCCCATGTCGATGCGGCTGTGAATCTTTCCCGGCACGTAATGCCCGGCAGGCATGTCGAGCAATTCCTTTACGTTCACTAGCGTGCGCAGTGTTTTCGTTTGCGGATCGTATTCATAGACGAAGGCGTTCCCTTGCGGCTTCTCGTGATCGCCGATGGCCGAATAGTATTTCCCGCCTGCCGCCAGCGAGTCTCCCCATACCGACCACGGTTTGCCGGGATAGGTCTGCTCGGGATAGTACATGAAATCAACCGTCGGTGCTGCCTTCGCAATTTCGACACCATCCTTCAATTGAGATGTCGCCTTCAAGAACGCATCCGACGTATCCGTCGCGAGTTTGGCGCCGCCAGGCAGTTCGGGCGGATACGACAGTTCGGCTGCATCAACTGAAACTGCAAGAGCGAGTGATACCGCAGTTGCAACAAGAAGCAGACACGAACCGGACGCAAGCAACTTGATGATTCTCATGGCCGACCTCTTTTGCGATGTTGAATGGCCGCCGGATCAGATCCGAGCTGTTCCTTGTCCACGACCACTGTTATGGCTGAGAAACCCGGCCAAATCAACTAGCGAACGCTTTTCGACTGACGAGAGCAACCTCGGCAGGCGTTTGATCTCCGCCCGCAAGCGACTGGGCGGCCCCGCGGCGCTGCCGTGGGGACTCAAGCAGTGCGGACCGCCGGTACATCGGGTAACATGTCGGCAGCCGGTGTGGTTTTGCTGCTGCACATGCAGACTCCGCGCGACTTTCCGATTTATCTGCCGTTCAATTACAATGTGGGCGATCGCGGGGTGTTCAACCTCCTTCGCGACGACAAGCTGGAATTCCCGAGGACCTTGCCGGTCAAGCCGGCAGATTGACGACTCATGCTCCGTGCCTTTTCAATGAATGCAGCGATTTCGGCGACACTGTGCCTCGTCATGATCTGCTTGCCGTCGCTGCCGGTCGTGGCTCAGGCGCACCGTGGTAACCCTGACGAGCAAACCGCCGTCGAACGCGATCGACTTGTTCCCGAAAGAAAGGCCGCTGAAACCGTTAAGCCGGCCGACGAAGTCGCACATTCGTTCTTCGCCAAGCATTGCGTGACTTGCCATGGCGGCTCGAAACCAAAAGGTGATTTTTCGATTGCTGCCTTGAAGCCCGACTTCTCTGACGAAGCCAACCGCGAGCGATGGCTGAAGGCGGTTGAACAGCTTCGCGGCGGCACGATGCCTCCAGCAGAAGAACCTCGGCCGAAGGCGCAGGACGTCGCGACGGTTGTCGAGGCGATCAGCAGGCAGGTCGCAGCCGCACAGTCCGCTGCGATCGCCGCGCAAGGCCGCACGGTCCTGCGACGTTTGAATCGGGCAGAGTATGTGAACACGGTTCGCGACCTGCTCGCGGTCGATGTGGAGTTGAAGGACCTGCTTTTACCCGACACCTCGATCACCGGGTTCGACAACAGTGCCGAGACGATGCATGTTTCGTCGTACCTGATGCAGAGCTATTTGAGCGCGGCCGAGCGGGTCATCGACGCCGCCATCGCATCGGGGCCGAAGCCCAACATCCGCCAGCGGCGTTTCGACATCAAGGACGAACGAACGGTCAAGTCGACCGGTAGCGTCTATCGCCACATCGACGATGGCGTCGCGATCTTCAGTTCCTGGGTCTCGGCGAATATTCAGGTCACCCTCTGGCAGTTCCAGAGTCGCGAGCGAGGCAAGTATCGCTTTCGCATTTCAGGATACGGCTATCAGACGCAGAAGCCCGTCACGTTTCATGTCATGGTCGGACCGATGAACGCGGCAGCTCAGCAGGACCTGGTGGGTTACTTCGAGGTCCCCGCCAATCAGCCGACCGTCGTTGAGTTCGAGTTGTCGATGGACCCGGCTCACACCATTCGCATCATCGCCGACAATCTCGGAGCGATTCCGCCCGACGTGGAGAAGGTCGGCGCGGAGAACTACCAAGGGCCGGGGCTCGTCGTGCAATGGGTGGATGTGGAAGGGCCGCTCATCGAGGCGTGGCCGCCCGAGTCGCACCGTCTGCTGTTTGGCGACATGCCGCAGCAGCCAGTCGCCGGACGTTCCGGCCGCCGCCAGGTCGTTTCGGAGCAACCGCTCGCCGATGCCGAGCAGATTCTGCGCGACTTCACTCGCCGAGCGTTTCGCCGCAGCGTCACGGACTCAGACATCAAACCGTTCCTGGTCCGTGTGCAGGCGAAGCTGGACCAGAATGCGTCGTTCGAGGAAGCCATGCGAGTCGGCTTGCGGGCCGTTCTGGTGTCGCCGCACTTCCTATTTTTGCGAGAAGAACCGGGGAGGCTGGACGACTTCGCCCTCGCCTCGCGGTTGTCGTATTTCCTGTGGAGTTCGATGCCCGACGACCAGCTCATGAAGCTCGCCGAACAGGGAATGCTGAGCCGCCCCGAGACGCTCCGTGAGCAGGTCGAGCGGATGCTGCGCGATCCGAAAGCCGCAGCCTTGACGGAAAACTTCACTGGCCAATGGCTCGGCTTGCGAGCGATCGACGCGACGATGCCCGATCGCATGCTCTATCCGGAATTCGATGACGTGCTGAAAGAGTCGAGCGTCAAAGAGACGCACCACTTCTTCGACGAGTTGTTGAAGAACGATCTGAGTGTGGCAAATTTCGTTGCATCGGACTTTGCGATTCTCAATGGCCGCCTCGCGGAGCACTACGGCATTCCGAATATCGAAGGCATGGAGTTCCGCAAAGTGTCGCTCGCGCCGGGAAGTCGCCGCGGCGGCGTGCTTACGATGGCGAGCGTCCTAAAGGTGACCGCGAACGGCACCACGACGTCGCCGATTCTGCGCGGAGCCTGGGTTCTGGAGCGCATCCTGGGAACGCCGCCACCGAAGCCCAATGTCGATGTGGAAGCGATCGAGCCCGACATTCGCGGGGCCACAACAATTCGCGAACAATTGTCCAAACACCGCGACAACCCGGCTTGCGCGAGTTGTCACGCCCAGATCGATCCGCCAGGCTTCGCACTGGAAAACTACGACGTGATTGGCGGCTGGCGCGATCGCTACCGCAGCATCGGCGACGGCGATCCGGTGATCATTGACGGTCGAAGAAAGCGATATCTGCACGGCCCCGCCGTGGATGCCGCCGACGTGCTTCCGGATGGCCGGAGATTTAACGACTTCGACGAATTCAAACAGTTGCTGCTCGCCGATCAAGATCAGTTGGCGCGAGCGCTGTCCGAGAAACTTCTGACCTACGCCACGGGTTCCGTCCCGACGACGGCGGACCGTGCGGAGATTGATTCGATCGTTGGCCGTATTCGAGAACAGAACTATGGCTTACGATCGTTGATCCATGAAATCGTGCAGAGCAAAGTGTTTCAGAGCAAATGAGAGTTGGCTGCGAGAAGTGTTTTTAAGGTACGATGTGCTGTTCGTGACTCGAATTGAAAAGTGGACATCCCATGAACGTTTCCCGCAGACAATTCCTTCGTGCTACCGGCATCTCGCTGGCGCTGCCGCGCCTCGATGCATTTCTGCCATCCCGCGCCATGGCGAGCACCGTCCAGGCGAGACGTCGGATGGTCTGCATCTGTGCCCCACTGGGTTTTTACCCGCCGAACTTCTTTCCGGAACAAGCCGGCGGCGATTACGGACTGACAACCCATTTGGAGTTGCTCCGCGAATATCGCCAGGATTTCACCGTCATTTCGGGTTTGATGCATACGGGAAATAGCCCCGGCTTCGCTCATCAAGCGACGGCGAGTTTTCTCACGGGGGCGGAGGGAGCGGGGCGTCCCGGCTTCCGCAATTCGATCTCGCTCGATCAGTTCGCAGCCGAGAAGATCGGCGACCAGACTCGCTTTCCTACACTGACGCTGTCCGGCGAGGGCCTTGGCCTGGCGTGGACCCGGACCGGCGCGCAGATTCCGGCGGATAATTCGCCGTCGAGCGTGTTTGCCCGCCTGTTCCTGAAGGGTGCCGACGATGACGTGCAGGCCCAGTTGAGACGCCTCGAAGAAGGCCGCAGCATTTTGGACGACGTTCGCAGTCAGGCTGCCGCCCTCCGTTCGTCGCTTGGTGTCAACGATCGCGAGAAGCTCGACGAGTACATGACCAGTGTCCGTGACCTGGAGCGCCGTCTGCACAACGAAGAAGAATGGTGCAAACGTCCCAAACCCCAAGTGGACGCCACACCACCGACCGATATTGCAAACGCGTCGGATCTGATCGGTCGCGCGAAGCTCCTGTTCGATCTGACGCATCTGGCCCTGCAGACGGATTCAACACGGCTCGTCACGATCATGCTTCAGGGATCAACCTATGCTCCGCCGATTCCCGGCGTGACGCTCGGCCATCACGACCTGTCGCATCACGGCAAAGATCCTCAAAAGCTGGAGCAACTGAAGATTGTCGAGGTCGAGACGATGAAGACCATCCGCGACTTCCTGGCCAAACTCAAGCAGTCGCAGGAGGACGAAAGCCACCTGCTCGAACGAACCACGGTCTTCCTCGGCAGCAATCTCGGCGACGCCAGTAGTCACTCGGTCAAGAACCTGCCGGTGCTGTTGGCCGGCGGCGGTTTCCGACACGGACAGCACTTGGCATTCGACCCGAATGATCCGCCGCCGCTGTGCAACCTGTATGTAAGCATGCTTCAGCAACTGGGCATCGAAACGGACCGTTTCGCCAACGCGACAGGAACGCTCACCGGACTGGAGATTGCTTGACCTGATGTCTCCGTTGGGCAGCGGCTTGCTGGTGGACTCGGCCGTAAAGTCAAAACAATGAAACGACGCGAGATGGCGTAGGGTAAAAAAGTCGACCGCGCACTTTGTCCGGTAAAAACTCGGTTTTGATGCGAGTTCGCATCCGGAATTTCGGCCGGCGATGACGCCTGATGTGGTTGCGAAGCAACCCAACCAAGGACGTTATCGGCTTAGCTGTCGTCGGCGCGGACTGGTCCCGGTTTGTCGCCAACTTATCCATCATTAAGAATTGAGCGGGACGATCCTGTAGGGAGATCGCCCGGCGAACGCAGGTCCACCTCGGTTGGTTGCTGCGCAACTGAAGACGCGATCACCCAGGTAATGTGTCGATCTGCCGTAACGCGTTCGGTCTTTTCGACCGAAGTCGGCAAATGCCCCTGGTGTTGACAGCGTCGGTCGATTTCACCGACGCACGTTAACGTACTTGGCTAAACTCAATCGGTGTGTCGGACCGAAGTCAGTTTGGGGACAGCCCATTGCGCGCTCAGGACACGCCCACCGCAGTCATCTCGTCAATTTTCGTTAGCAGCTCAGGACTCGCAGTCACGTGCTTCAAGTCTGCTCATCAGGATGCAACAGATCAATCCCTCGGATCTTCGGGTGGTCCTCCATAGAATGTGCGTTTGCGCAATTACGGTAGCACTGCTTCGATCATCGCGAGCTGACTCCGCGGATCTAGATGGCTGAGTAAACCCACTGCTTGCCCCGACTCTGGCGGCCCCACATGGTCGTCATTGGTCGAAATGATAAGACCACAAAAGTTAGCTCTGTTGCCGAGTTCCTTCGCCAAATCCTGGTTCGAACACAGCTTGACCGGAGTTGAGTCGTCGACGTTGTTCGCCTGGAAGCGAAGAAAGACATACGTCACTTCTTCTCCATCGAAGTTAAGGTTATACATCGCGCGTCCCCATACTTTGTCACCCGCTGCCCTGACGGGCATCCGCTCAGCGGTGACCGGCATCCCCAGAAACTCAGGAAGGCCTCTCGCTGGCATCTGAAGTTGCTGTGGACCTGCGAAAGGACCTCCGATAAACCGGTACGATCCGCGCTGACTTTGGGCAACTCTAATGAGAGCCGGCGTGACGAGAGTCGCGAGGTCGTCGATCTTCTGGCTGACCTCGTCAATCTTGTTGGCGCCCTCGGTGAAGCGAGTCCTACAGATCTCATACCAGTTGTCGCGGGACTCCCGGATCACCTTTCGTTTCGCCGGATTCGCTCCGAATAGGTTGTGGCATGTCCCGCACAACGGCGCCTTGCCGTGCATTTGCAACCGTGCGGATCGAGCTATGCCGGGGCCGCTGAGGTTTTCCTGCGAGGCTCGCCACTGAACGTGACCGATATCGACTTTGGTCGCGATGGGGCCATGTATTTCGTCACGGGGGGCCGCCAGACGCAGAGTGGTTTGTACCGCGTGCGCTATGTGGGCGATAAAATGTCCGAACCAGAACGCACTCCGCAACAAGCAGCCGTCGCCGGGCATGCGGAGACTGCGCGGCAACGGCGCCGCCAACTGGAGTCGCTCCGCGGCAATGAGTCGCCACAGGCCCTTGAATCCGCCTGGAAACATCTCGATGCAAGCGATCCCTGGATCCGGCACGCCGCGCGAACGGCCGTCGAGACGCTGCCCGTCACGATGTGGCGAAAGCGTGCTCTCGAGGAAATGAACATCGATCGCTTGCTGGCGGCTGGTCTGGCGTTGGAACGATTTGGCGACGACAACGATCGCGCGATGTTGGGCCAGCGACTTGCCTCGCTAGACGCTCATCGCCTGCTTCCCTGGCAACAGGTCGAATGGGCTGACCTTTGTCTTCGGCAGCTGGCGACCCACGACGCGAGTGACGTCAGGTGGGATCGCATGTTCGATGAGTTGCGAGTCGTCTTTCCCGCGAATCACTTTCCGCTCGATCGGCAGACAAGCCAGTTGTTGGCCAAACGTGACAACGGGTTAGTGGTGCCGCTGGCGATGAACCTGCTCGAACAAAGCAGCCAGCTCGAGAACCAACGCCAGCAGATGCACTGGTTGTTCATCCTGTCGACGCAAAGCCGCGGCTGGACGCCTGATTTGCGCCAGCGTTACTTCGCCGCCTTGCGTGATATGGACAGGTTCGAAGCCGGTGAAGGGATGCCGGCGTTTCGCCGCTTGATTCGTGACGCGGCCATCGCCAACCTCCCGGAAGAAGATCGCGATCAGTGGAAAAAATGGTTTGACGAGAAGGCCGCCGAGCGGCTGCCCGAGTTGCCGCCCGCTCGCACGACCATCGTCAAGCAATGGTCGGCCAGTGACTTTCAAGACCTGCAGCAGGAGTTGGGAAAAGCTCCTGACTTGCAGCGAGGCAAGCAGATGTTCGCCACGGCGCGCTGCTTGGTTTGCCATCGCGTGGGGACAGAAGGAGGCGTGAGCGGTCCGGATCTCACGGGGGTGGCGCGCCGCTTTGCGGGGCGCGACCTACTCGCCTCGATTCTAGAACCATCAGCGGTTGTCGCGGAAAAATACGCCAACACATCGTTCGAGTTGGCGGACGGCCGGGTGCTGAGCGGTCGCACGCTGGTGACCGACTATCGGTCACCCAGCGCCGAATTGATTCCCGACCTTCTCACCCCGGAAGAGACCATCTCGTTTTCCAAACAGGAGATCGTCGAGCGCCGCGTCTCCCCCGTCTCCCCAATGCCAAAGGGCCTCGTCGACGGGCTGGACAAACAGGAAGTGCTCGATCTACTAGCGTATCTGCTCGCCAAATAGGATGGCTCATTCCCGATACCGGATTGATGCGTTGGACGAGCGCGCAGTGTGGCACGCCCTGACGCTTTGGGAAGGGCGTGCCAAGCGGTTCAGAGTATTTTCGATGTCAGCCACGCCCTTCGCAGGCTCAGGGCGTGCCACACAACGCCGAAACGCTTATCTTAAAACGTAGTGCATGATGGAATCTCGATCATTCAAGGGTGAAAGGTAATGGATATGAAACTGCATGCGGCTGTCGCGTTGGGATGGATGATGATGATGTCGACGCTTGCCGCCGCGACGGCGGGCGAGCCGAGTTACTTTCGCCGCGATGGCGGAATTGTCGATGGCGATCATCGGCTGCCCGACAGCTTCTCGGACGACGCTAAGCAGCTGTGGAAGGTCGACTTGCCGCCGGGAAACTCGACACCCTGTGTCTATGGCGATTCGGTTTACGTAACCACCTTCGACAAGTCGGATCAGGCATTGGCGACGGTCGCGCTAGACCGCGAGACCGGAAAACCACGTTGGCGGCGGGCGGTTTCCTACGAACGCCTGGAGAACTTCCACCCGGTCGGCAGCCCGGCCACGAGCACGCCAGCCTGCAATGGCCAGCAGCTGTTTGTGTTCTTCGGCAGCTACGGACTGCTCTGCTACGACACCGACGGCAAGTTGCTTTGGGAGCGGCGTATGGGGCCGTTTCAAGACGAGTTCGGCGCGTCGAGTTCGCCGGTACTCGCCGATGGCATGGTGATTGTGAACCAGGATCACGACATCGACAACTTTTTGATCGCCATCGACCAAGCAACCGGCAAAACGATCTGGAAGACGGAACGTAATGATTTCGCGCGCAGCTATTCGACGCCCATCCTTGGGGAGCAAGACGGGCAAAAACAGATCGTGGTGGCGGGGTCGCTGCAGTTGGCTGGCTATGACCTTAAGACGGGCCAAAAGAAGTGGTGGGTCAACAGCCTCTCGCGGATCGTCGACCCCACTCCCGTGCTCATCGACGGCTTGATCTATGTAGCGACCTGGACGCCAGGCGGCGATACGACTGAGCGGATCTCCATGGAGCCGTTCAGTGAAGCGCTGGATCAATTCGACCAGAGCAAGGACGGCTTGATCGCTGCCTCGGAACTGCCCAAGGACAGCCCGGTCGTGCCGCGGTTTTTTCGAATGGACCTGGATCAAGACGGGAAGCTCAGTCAGAGCGAGTGGGAGCGGCACGCTTCGGTGTTCGAAGCTGCCCAGAACGTAGCCATCGCGGTGCAGCCCGGCGGATCGGGTGACGTCACCGAAACGCACGTCAAATGGATTCAACGTCGTGGCTTGCCGACGGTGCCCAGTTCGGTTGTCTATCGAGGCGTGATGTACATGGTGAAAGACAGCGGTGTCATCACGAGTTTGGACGCAAGTTCGGGCGAGCTTATCGAGCAAGGGCGAGCGCGCGGGCGGGGGAATTACTATGCCTCGCTGATCGCCGGCGACGGCAAGGTGTACCTGGCCAGCGAGGGCGGTGTGGTGACGGTCTTGAGGGCTGGCCGTGATTTGGAAGTCTTGTCCTCGCACGATTTCGGCGAGCGGATCATGGCCACGCCGGTCGTCGCCGACGGTCAGTTCTTTATTCGCACGGACCAGTCGCTTTACTGCTTCACGAAACGATGAAAACCGTCGGGAGTCATTGATGGTTCGAATGCCACTACAACGAGTCCTACCCCTTATTCCGTTCTGCGTGCGAATCTGGTCGAGACCGCTGAGTCTTGGCGGTGGAGCAGCCTGTGGCGATACGTCGATAAAGCGTCGTCCCCGCTTCTCAGTAAGTGGCCGCTTCCGCGACCTCGCGATTGGTCGGCGCTGGTCAATCAGCCACAAACGGAAGCAGAAGTTAAAGCCGTGCGTGGCTGCATTCAGCGTGGTCGCCCCTTTGGCTGCAACGACTGGACGACACAAACCGCCACGACGCTAGGCTTGGCATCGACGCTACGTCCCCGCGGTCGTCCGAAGACGACCCGTTGAATGATGCGGGCTAACGATGCGAATCTACCCAGTTTATGCTCCTGACCCCTTATCCCATAACAGTTGCCGGGAGTTTTTAACAACCAACTACACGAGTGTGCTCCTGGGAGAGCAGCCAGCCTCCGGGCACCGACCGAAGGTTGGTCCTGGCGGACAGGGTTCGACTCCTTGCGCTCGTGCTTGATTGCCGGACCAATCGGCTTCCATGCCGATCGGTGCCCGCTCGACTGAGAAAGGCTCCGCTCTTGTAAAGCGGTTGATGCTGGTGCGAATCCAGTCGTCGGCTCTGGAAGAGCTGAGAGCAAAGAGCGGAGAGTCAAGAGCCGGAAAGGAATTCCCTCTGGCTCTAAGCTCTGTGCTCTCGCCTCTCCGCTTTTGATGCCCTGCGAGTGTGATGGACGGCAT
>Ga0326597_10007935_pt1 | contig 14374 bp, 11 predicted proteins | sample RVTome_12_FD_203789 | JGI IMG/M metagenome (GOLD analysis project Ga0326597, IMG submission 203789) | Soil microbial communities from uranium-contaminated site in the Upper Colorado River Basin, Wyoming, United States - RVT100D185 | ecosystem: Environmental > Terrestrial > Soil > Contaminated >... | reverse complement strand
GGTCCTGGACAAGATGGGCATTGCCGTAAGGACCGGCGCCCACTGCGCCGAAACGGTGATGAAGCATTACGGCATCACCGGCACCCTGCGGGCCAGCTTTGCCCTGTACAACACCCGCGATGAAATTGACAGGCTGATCCTCGGCCTGCAAAAAGCCCGGCGGTTGCTGGCCGGTTGACGGGAATTCAAGGATAAAATGACCATCGACGAAATCCAGAACCGGATCATCGACGAAATGGCTTCCCGCGAGGAATGGTTCGACAAGTACGAGTATCTGATCTCGCAGGGGAAAATACTGGCCCCACTGGAGAATCGTTTCAAGGTCGACGAGAACCTGATCCCGGGGTGTCAGTCCCAGGTCTGGATCCATGGTGAATTGGTTGATGGCAAGGTGCATTTCGGCGCCGACAGCGATACCCTGATCACCCGCGGGATGATCGCCCTGGTGATCAGGGTGCTGAACGACCGGGAGCCCCGGGATATCGCCGAAGCCGACCTCTATTTCCTGCAAAAAACCGGTCTGGACACCAATCTGTCCCCCTCCCGCGCCGACGGCCTGTCGGCCATCATCCGGCACATGAAACGCTACGCCACCCAAAAAGCCTGAAACCTGTCATCCACCCGGCTGTCCTCCCCTGAAAAATCCCCCCCGAATTGATCCGCATCAAAAGACCGCCCAGCAATCGAGGGTAAATTAGCGCTGAAAAGTTTGCGGAAGAGCGGATCGCCGGCAAATTGGCCGGAGGAAGGAGTCTTGTGCTTCGCTGCGGGAATATCTCCTCGATGGATCCGGACAACAAACCCTGGTGCGATGAACAAGGAAAGGGAAGGAATATGCCTGAGAAAATTATCGTTGTCGGCAACGGCATGGTGGGTCACCGTTTCTGTGAAGAGTTGCTCGAACGGGGCCTGACGGCGGAAAACCATGTGATCGTCTTCGGCGGCGAGGCGCGGCCTGCTTACGACCGGGTACATCTCTCTTCATGGTTCGCCGCGGAACCTGTCGATCTCACCCTGCAGGACGAAGCCTGGTACCGTGCCGGCGGCATCGAACTCAGTCTCGGCGACCCGGTGATCGCAATCGATCGCGAGGCGCGCACCATCACCACCGCCTCCGGACGCTGCCAGGCTTACGACCGGCTGATTCTGGCCACCGGGTCCTCGGCCTTTATGCCCCCCCTGCCGGGGATGGACCGCCGCGGGGTCTTCGCCTATCGCACCATCGATGACCTGGAGGCGATCAGCGCCTACAGCCGAAACGTCTCCAGCGTCGCGGTGATTGGTGGCGGGTTGCTGGGGCTGGAGGCGGCCAAAGCCTGCCGCGATCTGGGGCTTGCCACCTGCGTGGTCGAGATGGCGCCCCGGCTCATGCCCCGGCAACTCGACGACAAAGGGTCGGCGGTGCTGTTGAATGCGATTCGCGGGCTCGGCATCGAGGTTCACACCGGCATCGCCACCACCGGCATCGAAGGGGAGGAGGCGGTGACCGGCATCGGTTGCCGCGACCGCGAACCCCTGGCGGTGGAGATGGTGGTGGTCTCCGCCGGTATCGTGCCCAACGATAAGCTGGCCCGCAACTGCGGTCTGGCCGTGGGCGAGCGGGGCGGAATCGTGGTGAATGGCGCCCTTCAAACCAGCGATCCGGCGATCACCGCCATCGGCGAGTGTGCCCTATTTGAAGGCCGGATCTATGGCCTGGTCGCCCCCGGCTATGAAATGGCGCGGGTGGCGGCGGCCCGCATCGACGGCGAAGAGAAGCTCTTTGCCGGCACCGACCTGTCCACCAAACTCAAGCTCCTCGGCCTCGATGTGGCCTCCCTGGGCAATCCCTTCGACCCCGACCCGGCCAACAAGGTGGTGGAGGTCCATGACACGGTCACCGGCATCTACAAAAAAATGCTCATCGATCCCACGGGGGAGAAACTCCTCGGCGCGATCCTGGTTGGGGATGCGGAAGCCTACGGGATGCTGTCCCTCTATGTCAAAGGCAACAAGACCCTGCCGGAACATCCCCAGTCGCTGATCGTCAAGGGCTGTGGCGGCGCCGGCATGACCATCGACTCGCTGGAGGACGGGGATATCATCTGCTCCTGCAGCAACGTCAGTTTCGGCACCATCCGCGACGCCATCGAAACCAAGGAACTGCGTACCGTCGAGGAAATCCAGAAGTGCACCAAGGCCGGTACCGGCTGCGGCGGCTGCCTGCCCATGGTCAAAGCCATCCTCAAACACGAGCTGCAAAAAGCTGGTATCGAGATGGATAACACCCTGTGCGAGCATTTCCGCTATACTCGCCAGGACCTGCGCCACATCGTGCAGACCAAAGGGCTGCGCAGCTTCGACCAGGTGCTGACCCAGTATGGCCGCGGCGACGGCTGTGCCATGTGCAAGACCCAGATCGCCAATATGCTGGCCGCCACCTGGAATGACTATGTCCTCGACCACGACACCCTGCAGGACACCAACGACCGCTTTCTCGGCAATATCCAGCGCAACGGCACTTACTCGGTGATCCCGCGCACCCCGGGCGGGGAGCTCACCCCCGAACAACTCATCACCCTGGGCGAGGTGGCGCGGGAATTCAATCTCTACACCAAGCTCACCGGCAGTCAACGGGCGGCCCTGTTCGGCGCCCATCTGGAAGATCTGCCGGCCATCTGGCAAAAACTCGGCGCCGTGGGGCTTGAGTCCGGTCATGCCTACGCCAAGGGCCTGCGCATGGTCAAGAGCTGTGTCGGCGATTCCTGGTGCCGCATGGGCATGGGCCCCTCCGTCGATTTCGCCGTCGAACTGGAAAATCGCTACAAGGGCATGCGTTCGCCCCATAAGCTCAAAGCGGCGGTTTCCGGCTGCTCCCGCGAGTGTGCCGAGGCGATGTGCAAGGATTTTGGTCTGATCGCCACGGAAGCCGGCTGGAATCTCTACGTCGGCGGCAACGGCGGCACCTTCCCCCGCCACGCCGATCTGCTGGCCACCGATCTCGATCGCGCCACGGCGACCCGTATGATCGATCGCTACCTGATGTACTACGTGCGCACCGCCGACAAACTGGAGCGCACCGCCACCTGGCTGTGCAGCCTCGAAGGCGGGGTGGAAAAGTTGAAAAGGGTCATCATCGAGGATTCCCTCGGCATCTGCGCCGAGCTCGACAGGGATATGGAGCGGATTGTCGCCGCCCAGCACGACGAATGGGCGGTAACCCTCGGCAAACCGGAGCAGTTGGCCAGATTCCACCACTTCGCCAACGCCCCGGACAAGGATCCGCTGCCGCTGATCAGCGTCCGCGGCCAGGACAAACCGGCCCTCTGGCAGTCCGAGTACCCCATGCCCGAAATCGAGCCCGAGGTGCTGGCCGGGGCGCGGGAGTGGGTGAAGCTGGGCAGCGCTGCGGTGGTGCCCAAGGATGGCGGCGCCACCTTCAAGTATGGCCGGCACCAGATCGCGGTGTTCAACTTTGCCCATCGCGACGCCTGGTACGCCTGTCAGAACCTCTGTCCGCACAAACAGGAGATGGTGCTGTCGCGGGGCATCCTCGGCGATACCGCGGGCATCCCCAAGGTGACCTGCCCGATGCACAAGAAATCCTTCTCCTTGGAAAACGGACAAGGGCTCGGCGGGGAAATTTACTCGATCCAGACCTTCGAGGTGCGATTGGAAGGGGACGATCTGCTGGTGAAGCTGCCGGCGCAGGCGGATCTCGACCGGTTGCATATCTGCGAGACGCAGGAGCCCTGCACCTGCTTCGCGTGAAATCAGGACGGCATTCGGGGGGAACCGGCCATCAGCCGGTTCCCCCCGCAGGCTTTCCGTCAGGTTCGAAAAATGACCTATCCGGGCGGTTTTCCCGTCAGGTTCAGCAGGGCCGCTTTCCCCCCTCCCGTTGAAAACCAGAGTCAGATGATGATTTGCCCCGCCTTGACATCCCGATTTTGTAATATACTTTATGTAGCCATTGTATCTTGAACCCTGCTCGGCCTCCCGCTCCCTTTGCCTGTTGAAGTTATTGCCGGGGCGAAAAGACAGATTCCTCCGGCAGGAAGATATCCGACCATGCCCTTCACGCCAAAATTCACCTTTGTGAGCACCCTTGCGCAGCGCCTCGCCCGAACCTGGTCAGAGGGCCTGGCCATCCATCTTCCGCAGCTGTTTTTCCTGAGTTTATGGGCCGCCCTCTGGCTGTTCGCCCTGGTAATGTCGGGCAACCTGGTTCTGGGGTGGTTGACGGGCGACCGGCTGCTTTCGGTGCGGCTGACCCATTACCTGCTGCCCTGGCTGTTTCTGTTGCTGCTGGTCTCCCTGGTTCCCGCGCTTCTGTCCCGGCGGGGCTGGCTGGCCCTGGCGGTGGCCGGGCCGGCCCTGGCCATCGGCATCGGGTACCTGCCGGTTTTTCTCCCTCGTCAACCGGTCCCGCCGACTGAAAACCAGGCCCGGCTCAAGGTCATGACCTATAACGTCTGGTCCGAAAACCCGTCCATGGAACCGGCCGCCGCCATGATCCGCGAGGAAGACCCCGACATTCTGTTGCTGCAGGAAATTTCTCCTCGAAGTCTTCGGGAACTGACCCAGGCGCTGGGCGAACCGACCGCCGGAGAAGGGCGGGTGTGGCATGTTTCCCTGGCTCCAAGCCTGATGCAGGCGGTTGTCAGCCGCTACCCGGTGACGGAACTGATGGCCGATAGAAAAAAGGCAAAGGTACAGGCGGTTCGGGTTGCGACCCCCGCGGGGGAGGTGACGGTGTTCAATGTTCATCCCCTGCGCGGCGGTTGGGTACGGCGGCACCGGCAGTTGCAGAACCTGCTGCGGGAAGACGTGCTGAACGCCCCGGGCCCGGTCATCCTCGGCGGAGATTTCAACACCACCGACAAAAGCGAGACCTACCGGATGCTGTCCCGTCACCTGCAAAACGCCCACTGGGATGCCGGCTGGGGCTTCGGTTTCACCTATCCCGCCTACCGGCATGCCTGGCATGAATTCCTTCCGGCGTGGCCCCTGGTGCGGATCGATCACATTTTCCACAGCCGGGATTTTCTTGCCGTCAACGCCAGAACATTGAAGGAATCCTACGGCTCGGATCATTTTCCGGTGATTGCCGCCCTGGTCCTGGAGAAAACCCCGACAGGTGAACTTGCCGCCGTCCGGTAGCCTGCCGTGGGGAAGGGCTCGGTATTTCGTGCCCCTACGGTCTCATCGGCAGGAGTAAAAGGGCGCGCAGTCCCTTGCCCTGAAGATTTTCCAGCACGATCTCGCCGCCGTGGAGGGTCGCCACCTCCCGGACGAAATTGAGTCCGAGGCCGGTGCTTTTTTTGCCGGTATCGGGGCGCTGCAGGGAAAAGAACTTGTCGAAAACCTTTTCACGGTAATGATCGGGAATCCCCGGCCCTTCGTCGTCCACCCGCAGGCCAAGCCTGCCGCCTTCGATCCGCGAGGAAATCGTGATCCATTGGCCCGGCAGACTGAAATCGATGGAATTCTGGATAATGTTCGACAGGGCCTGGTGGAGGAGAAAGGTGTCCCCCGTCACCTTGATGCTTTCATCCACCTCGCGGGCCAGGTGCAGGCCTTTGCGGGACAGGATCGGGCTTTTGCTTTCCAGTGCGGTATTCACCAGTGAGCCGAGGGTGACCGTTTCCTCGTTGCGCAGGGTCTGGCGGGTTTCCAGTTCGGCAAGTTCCAGCATGCGGTCCACCAGGTCCTGGATCCGCGCGGCCTCGGTGCGGATGTTGCCGAGGAACCGGGTCCGTTTTTCGGCGGGCATCTGTTCTTCGAGCAATTCCGCCGCGCCCCGGATCGCCGACAGGGGGCTCTTGATCTCGTGGGTCAGGGTGTGGATGTACTGCTCGACGTATTTTTTCCCCTCCAGGGCCTCGCGCATGTTTTCCAGGGCCATCCCCATGTCCCGCAATTCGCTGCGGCCCAGGGGCGGCAAGGTGACCCTTTTGCCGTCGCGGACGTTGTTGGCGTAGCGGGTGAGCCGCTTGATGGGATGGGTCAGCCAGATGGACACCACCAGTGACAGGACGATCGCCAGCGCGGCGGCGATGTACCAGAGTTGGAGGATTTTCGGTTTTTCCTTGTTGATAAAGGCATTGATATTGGTCGTCGGCTTCGCCACGGTCAGCACCCCGGCGATCTTGCCCTTCACCATGATTGGCGCTCCCACGTAGAGAACCGTGGACGTGGGATCCTCGGGATTTTCCCGGGTGGTCCTGGCGCCGTATTCCCCCTTCAGGGTTCGGGACACGTCCCACCATTCGGTATAATCCTCACCGATATTCCGCCTGTCCCGCGAGTCGAAGATGACCCTTCCCCCGGCATCGGTGATGTAAATCCGCTGATCGACGCTGGTTTTGGGAAAGCCGTATATCTGGACGGGCAGATTTCGGCCGTGGATATCTTCGAAGGCGGTGTACAGGTTTTCGGGGTTGAAGCTTCCGGCTTCCATTGCCGATCCGACCATCGCCGCCAGGATGTTGGCCTGGTCGGCGAGGGGATCCTCGACGCTTTCCAGGAAAAACATGCGGAGATCCCGGAAAAAGCGGTTGACGGGGTATGAGAAACATACGGCGGTGATGAGCAGGTAGGCCAAGAAGATACGGGCAGCCAGTTTCATGATTCTTCCTTCAACGAGTAGCCGCTGCCCCGGTGGGTAACGATGGGGTCCCCCTCCGGACGGACTTTCCTGAGCTTGGCCCGGAGGTTCTTGATATGAGCGTCGATGGTCCGGTCGAGACTGCACTCGGGGTCGTCCCAGACCAGTTGCATGAGCCGGTCGCGGGAAAAGACATGGCCGGGGCGGCTGATGAATGTTTTGAGAATCTCGTACTCATAGCGGGAGAGATCGAGGACCACTCCGCAAAAGGAGATCTGCCGTTTCGATTCGTTCACCGCGAAAGTGGTAGAGGCCGGAGGGGCATGCCGGCTTTTCCCGGCGCGCCGCAGCACCGCTTTGACCCGGGCTGAAACCTCCCTTGGGCTGAAGGGCTTGGTGATGTAATCGTCGGCGCCGATCTCCAGGCCCACCACCCGGTCGATCTCGTCGGTTCGCGCGGTGAGGAAGATGATGGGTACTTCACAGAACTGCCGGATCTGCCGGCACAGTTCGAAGCCGTTGATGTCGGGCAGGCCGATATCGAGGACGATCAGGTCGACCGGATTGTCCTCCAGGGCCGTCAAAACCGACATTCCCGAGGAATGGCAGTAGGTTTCGAATCCCTCCGTCTCCAGGGCGTACTGGATGGCGTCCACAATGGCGGGTTCGTCGTCGACGATCATAATCCGGGTTTTCATGGTGCTCGCAATTCCTCTGGGTGAATGTCCTTGCCGCAGGTCGATACGATTTTGAATGATGCGCTTCGTTCCTCAGCACATCCTACGGTTTTGACATTTATGGTAGGGATACCCCTTGCGGGTATCCTGATTGGGCACCCGCAAGGGGTGCCCCTACGTTGTTTCGTTTAATCTGGTCTGTCAACTTTTTTCTTCCCTGGCGCCGTTGCCCATACCATTATCAGAAACCCGCAACCACAGACAAGCAACACCATCAGCGAGTGCTCCGCAAAGCTGGAGCCGAACCTTCCGGCGGCGCCGTTGAGCAGCGGGACGATAACCGTGATCAGCCCATACCAGGCGAAGGGAACAAAGAGAAAGATCGTCGACAGGAGAGTTCCCCCGATGCCGCGAGATCTGGTTTCCGCAGACGGCGTGCTAATGGGACCGAAACGTTGAATCATCTTATTCGTGGCCAGCCAGATCAGGGTGAGCAGAGTGACAAAAATAACGATGCCCACCAGTTGGTGAACTTTATCGGGAGTAATCCGGCCGCCGTAGATCGGCGCGTCATACAGGCAGATGGACAGGATGATCCGCAAACTGTTGGCGATCAGTGTTGCCAGAAAAGCTGCGACGGCGCTGATGCCGAACCAGGCGCATTTCCCCAGGTTTCCCCGCCAGCGTGAGACGAAGGTGAAGAACAGGGCCCCAAAGCAGATGATCAGGAAATTGACCCCGGCGCAGGCCGGCGCAATGACCACGCCGTGGGAATGGTTGACAAATCCGGCCTGGCTAACCCATTCGAAGTTCGTCCCGGTCAGCAACGCGACGATTCGGGCGACCGGCGTCAGGATCCAGCGGAGCGCCTCGGCGTCCGCCGTGCTGTAATGCTGCTTTACTGCCAGGACCAGGATTAGGCCGGCGGCATGGAATATACCCTTTTCCAGCAACAGGGCCGCGCCGGTATTTATCCCCTTTTCGCTCATTTCCAACGTCTTCAATCCCATGACCTCCCTTCTTTCAATGCCAGCCTTCCGGTACGGTTTTCGCCCGGGGAGCCTTCCGGGGCGGGGGCCGTCGACAGGACCGATTGCAGGAGCCCCCGCATCGAAGGGAGGGTTCGCAGCTTGATCAGGGTGTTCCAGAAGGGTTCAAAGCGTTTCCAGCCTCCGGCGTAAAGCACGTGCCGAACCCGGTTGTGCAGATTTTCGTGGGCGCCGCTCGCCCGGAAAATCGAACCCCACCGGTAAAATTCCCGGTATGCCCGGTCGTAACCAGTTTTCAACTGTCTGGTCGTCATCCCCAGTGGTTGGTAGACCACATGGCGGGTGTCGTACAGATCCCATTCGCGATTCAGGATCCTGCCCTGTTTCTGCAGAGACCGGTGCAGGACCGTTCCAGGATAGGGGGTGAGGATATGGAATGTTGCGGTAGTGATCCCTTTTGCCACCGCCCAGGAAACGGTGCGGTCGAAGATATCGGGGCCGTCGCCGTCCAGGCCGAAGACGAAACTGCCGTTGATGAAGACTCCCAGGTCCTTCAGCCGGCGGATCGCCCGGTCGTAGTCGCCCCGGAGATTGTGCCATTTCTTGCCGGCCGGCAGGTGTTCCGGATTGATCGATTCGAAGCCGATGAAGATGCTGCGCAAGCCGGCTTCCACCGCTTTTTCGATCAGGTTTCCGTCCAGAATGGAATCGACGGTGGCTGCTCCCTGGAAGAGCCGGTTCATGCCCCGCATGCCTTCGAACAATCGGGCGGCGAACTCCCGGTCCCCCAGCAGGTGGTCGTCGAGGAAGTAAAGGTGGCGGCCGGGAAGGCTGTCGATTTCCGCCAGCGCCGTGTCCACCCGTCGGGTATAGAAGGATGCTCCGCCCTGGAAAAAGTTGTCCTTGTAGCAGAAGTCGCAGTGATGGGGACAGCCCCGCGACACCACCAGCGAATTGGGGACCAGGTAACGTTCTCTCCTGATCAGATCCCGGCGGGGAAGGGGAGTCTCGTGGAGGGAACGTTTGGTGGAAAAGTAGACGAGCCTTGTCCGCTTTCGCCGGAAATCAGCCAGAAAGGCGGGAAAGGTATCGTCGCCGGGACCGAGAAAGATGGAGTCGGCGTGGGAAACCGCCTCTTCCGGCAGGGAGGTGACATGCAGGCCGCCCATCGCCACGAAGATTCCCCTGGCCCGGTAATGGTCCGCGATCCGGTAGGCCCGAAAGGCGCTGGTGACGTAGACCTGGATCACCACCAGGTCGGGACTGTCCGAGATGTCGAGCTCTTCCACATGTTCGTCGACAATCTCCACTTCATCCTCCGGCGACAGGAAGGCCGCCAGCGTCGCCAGGCCTAAGGGGGGAAACAGGGAATATTTTATCGGCCGCCAGAAGGGGCTTTTCGCCTCCATCAGCGCGGGCAGAATCATTTTTACTTTCATCGGTGAAAATCCCTCGATAATCGAACATTGCACTCCGGCCAGCGACAGGCGATCAATTCCGGCTGTTTCCGCGCCGTCTGAAACGGGTGGTTCCCAGCAGCGCAGCGGAGGTGAAAAGGAGAAGCCCGGTCAACCCTGGTTCGGGGACGGACGCATAGCCGCCGATGGCCAGGTCCGACACCCCGGCGGGCATGGGCAGAGGCTGGTCAACGTCATCCGCCGGCCCCTGGGTGTTCCGCACTTCCTCGATAACCGCGATAAAGGACGTATACGGGGTGAGAAGGTTGTATTTCAAACCGAGTTCGGTCACTTCCCCCTTGATGTCCCGGGCATCGCCGCCGGTGTTGAAATCACTCAGCCGGGCGATCCGGGACCGGGCCCAGAGGTATTTAAGGGGTTCATGGTGGGAAAGGGGTTTGCTGTCTGCCACGCTGAATTTTCGCGTGTAGCTGCCAGCGGCCGTTGTTCCGGAAATCTCGATGGAGCCGGACGCCTTTCCTCGCCATTTGCCGAACAGCACCAGCGGACGGCTGGCGAACAGGTCGGGGAGGGCGGGCGGCTCCACGTCGTAGGCTTCGAAACCCTTGTATTCGACCCGGACTCCGGAAAGCAGCGGTGCACGGACATAGTCGCTGAAGCGAGCCGCCACTCCCGGCGCTTCCCGGTCGTTGGTGACGACAAAGGATTCCCCCTGTCCGGTCCGGGCCAGCCCCTCGATCAGATAGCGGTTCACGCTGCTGCCGATGCCGAAAGAGAAGACGTTGGTATTGTTCAGGTTATCGGCAATCAGGCCGAAAGCTTCCTTCTCCGCCGCGATGAAGCCGTCGGTGATGATCAGCGCGGTGCGAGTTCGGCCCTCGTCGCGGGGTAGGGAAAGGGCCCTTTTCAGGCCGGCCGCCAGTTCCGTTCCTCCGCCGCCCTGGCGGGAATCGATCAACGCGATCGCCCGTTTGATATTCTCCGGCGTCGCCGGGACCGAGGCGGGAGCCATCACATGCGATGAGGCGGCAAAGAACACCAGGTTGAATTTGTCGTCGGGGCGCAGGTTTCCGATCAGGTCCCGAATGAGGGTTTTGGCGGTATCCAGGGGAAACCCGTACATCGAGCCGGAGACATCGATGATGAAGATATATTCCCGGGGGAGGATTTCCGACGCGGCCACCCGTTCCGGAGGCTGGGTCATGAGGAGGAAGAAATTCTCCTTTTCACCTTCATAGAGCAACAGTCCGCTCTGGATTTCCTTGCCGGCCAGCTTGTAGCGGAGAATGAAGTCCCGGTCGCCGCCGAATTCCTCCGGTTTGGCCAGAGAGGCGGTGAGCAGGGATTTCTTCAGCCACTTCAGATTGATGTCATGGGAAGGACTGGCCGCCTCCTGTACCGGAATCCCGGTGGACAAGGACAGGTCGATGGCTAATTTGCCGGGATATTTTTTCCCCTGGTGGAAGTAGGGGCTTTTCACCCATTGGTCGCTTTCGGCGGTCGCCGATTCCTTCTGACTGGAGTAGCGGGGGCCGACCACGGTCGGATAGACGAATTCATAGGTGCCTTCTTCGGGAACAAGGATTTCCGAATAGTAGAGCTCGATGCGCACCACGTCCCCCGGCATGATGTTGGCCAGGTTCATGGTGAAGACGTTGGGCCGCTGCTCTTCGAGGAGCGAAGCGCTCTTGCCTTCGGCCTTGGCCTGGTCGAACTCCTTTTTGGCCTCGCCCCGTTCCTTGATCCGCGCCCTGACCACCCGCTCGCCGACCGTCATGGTCATGCCGTGAACCGAGGCTCTGGTCGATGCCGGGAAAACATAGCGGGCATTGATGGGCCGCTTGCCGTCGTTGGTGTAGGTCTGGGTGACGGTAACCCCGGCAATCACGCCGTTGATGTCGACGGAGACCCGGGTGTCCTTCAGGGGCAGGCTGTCCACCTCAGGATCGCCGTTTTCGACGAAGAAATAGGGGGAAAGAGTTTTGTCCTCCGGAGCTTCATCTTTGGCCAGAACCGGAGTGGACAGCAGGGAGACAAATAAGGCGAGACAAAGGGAAACCGACCGTTTCAAATTCATTTTGAACCTCCTTGGAAAACGAATCCGGGCCCCATATGTCCCATAAGTCCCATGGGTCCCATGCCGTGTTTGAATTGCGGCAACCGTACAACAGGAAGTTGAAATGAGTTTGAAGCGGAGATGAATTTAGTGTGAAAAGGAAAAATTTAACCTTTTGCCTGCCGAAACCCGCATGCTATAAATGAAAACAACTGTTTAAAAATTTTTGCGAGGCATCAAGATTGGTTTTCTGGCTTTTCAAAGCGGCAGGAGTCCCCATGGACAAGCTCATCGAAGAACACCGTGACGAGATCATACGGCTTGCAGCCTTGCGTGGAGCGAGGCGGGTGCGGGTCTTCGGTTCTCGGGCGTATGGCAATGCCCGACCGGACAGTGATGTCGATATCCTGGTGGATCTTGAACAGGGACGTTCGGCACTTGCTCTTGGGGGGTTGTTGATGGACCTTCAGGATTTGCTGGGTCTTCGGGTCGATGTGGTAACATCCGCGGCTCTGCACCCGAAGATCCGGGAAAAAGTCATCAAGCAGGCTGTAGATTTATGATCCTTTCCGAACGGGACCAAGTCTATCTCGAGCACATGCTCGACTGCATCGACCGTATCGAACGATATGTGGAGAATGATCGTGCCCGGTTTTTGCAATCGGAGATAGTTCAGGATGCCGTGGTCCGAAACCTTCAGGTTTTGACCGAGTCGAGCCAGCGTTTATCCGAGTCTGCAAAAATGAATCAGTCCGGCATCGACTGGCGGGCGATATCCGGATTCCGCAATATCCTCGTGCATGATTATCTCGGGCTTGATCTCGACACGATCTGGCTGGTGATCGAACAGGACCTGCCACAGCTCAAAAAAGCTCTTGAAGCCATGGGCACCGTTTAATACACCCAATGAATTAACCGTCGGCATGATCGGCGAGGTCATCTGTTCCAGGGGCGGATCAACAACCTGGAAAAACCGCAGGGCCATCCACATAACAGATGGCCCTGCGACCGTGGCAAAACCTAGAAATTGAATTTAACGCCAAAATTCAAGAAAACCCCGCCAATATCATCGCTTACAGCGACATATTTCAACTCGGTAGTCAAATCTATTTGTTTGTTCAGTTGGAGACGCCCACCACCAACAAGGTGCAAGCCAAGCTCTAGTTCGCTGTTATCATCCTTGTAAGTGCCGATGATTGGGTGGGATTCTTTCGCTTCCGCCATGGCATAATAAAGGCCCAGGCCGCCGCCGCCAAAGAGGCTGAACGGCCCACCCAGGTCCAAGGTATATACAGCGGTGGTTGTTACCGAAATCACGTCAAGATCAATATCGATCTTATAGCCTAAATCATAACCATCACCACTTGCTGTGTAATATCCAAGACCAAATTCTAACGCCAGATTTTCGATTCCGGTCATGTTGTAAAGATCGAGACCGTAGGCCCCTTCAATATTAAATCCTGTATCCAGGAAACTCTCTTCCGGGAAATAGGGTCCGATTTTCGCCGTAAAATAGTCCCCCGCGAAAGCCGAGGAAGCAAAGACGAGAAAATATACAGAAATAAATATCAAAACAGCTTTTTTCATTCTTGAATCTCCCTTTAAAAATAGATTGAATCAAATTACATGCTTGTAAAACCTCACTTTTCACCCATTGAAATAGATATTTTTGCGGTCACCCCCTTCTTCCATTTCCCTCCTCCATTATGGACAAAATTTTGCCGAATGATGGCCAATCAGCGTAAATCCGGGCGGGGATTGCCTGTATGAATTCCGCATGAAATTCGATAGACCAAAAAACCGCTAAAAAACAGCCTGTTGGATTCACAGGTAAAACCGGTGATCGCCATCCGGTTTTGAACCTGATAATTAGTGCAAGTTCAGGGCCATGCGTCACTCCGCTAACGGGTTGTAAAACATGGCCGCGGATCAAGTGGAGGATTCCAAGTGTATAAAGGTGCTGAGGTTTCGTGATGGTCTGGTAACTTTGCTATAGATGCATGACAAGGAGATAACCATGATCGTCATAGACGGATCGCAGGGCGAAGGGGGAGGGCAGATCCTGCGCTCTTCCCTGGCCCTGTCCTTGGTATCGGGACAGCCGTTCCGCATCGAGCATATCCGCGCCGGTCGGAAGAAGCCCGGCCTGATGCGGCAGCACCTGACGGCGGTCGAAGCTGCCGCGGCGGTGGGCAACGCCACGGTCGAAGGGGCCGGGCCTGGGTCTCAAAAGCTGGAATTTCATCCCCGGGGGATTGAGGCGGGAAACTTTTATTTTTCCGTCGGTACCGCAGGAAGCTGTACCCTGGTCCTGCAGACGGTGTTGCCCGCGCTGTTGACCGCCGACTCCCGGTCGGAACTGGTTCTCGAAGGGGGAACGCACAATCCCTACGCCCCGCCCTTCGATTTTCTGGCCCGATCTTTTTTGCCCCTCATCGGCAGGATGGGGCCGAGAGTATCGGCGGAGCTTGTCCGGCCCGGATTCTATCCCGCAGGAGGTGGGAAATTCACCATCTCCATCGATCCGGCACCGAAGCTTGACCGGCTTGACCTGAGGGAACGGGGCAACCTGCTGCGACAGACCGCCCTGGCCACGGTGGCACGCCTGCCCCGGAAGATTGCCGAACGGGAACTGAAAGTGGTGC
>Ga0326597_10007934_pt1 | contig 14374 bp, 14 predicted proteins | sample RVTome_12_FD_203789 | JGI IMG/M metagenome (GOLD analysis project Ga0326597, IMG submission 203789) | Soil microbial communities from uranium-contaminated site in the Upper Colorado River Basin, Wyoming, United States - RVT100D185 | ecosystem: Environmental > Terrestrial > Soil > Contaminated >... | reverse complement strand
TCGAAGCGAAGTCTTGCCATTGTTCATGAATCGAAAGGCTCTGTCAAAGTGGAGCCCCACGGCCTTGGCCTACTCTGCCGAAGTAGATTCGGCTTAAGAAGGCCGGGCGGCCGTGGCACCTCTCCAAACGCTTCATGGGGCGGAACCCTCCGAAGCGTACCCTCCTTCGCCAAGGCTACGGAGGGTAAACCTACAAGACTTTTTAGCAGCCGGATGCTACCTTTGATGGCGATCGGACATCTCAGTCGGAGGGTGATTCGACATGGCTCAGTACGACTATGATCTGTTTACCATCGGAGCGGGCTCGGGCGGTGTGCGCGCCAGCCGGATGTCGGCGTCCTTCGGCGCCAAAGTGGCCGTGGCGGAGGAACGCTATCTCGGTGGCACCTGCGTCAACGTCGGTTGCATTCCGAAAAAACTCTTAGTCTACGCGTCGCACTACAGCGAAGATTTCAACGACGCCGCCGGCTATGGTTGGACAGTGGGGGAGAGGAGTGTCGATTGGTGGAAGCTGATCGCGAACAAGGATCGGGAGATCAGCCGGCTCAACGGCGTCTACCGAAACATTCTCTCCGACAACGGTGTGGAAATCATCGAGGGGCACGCCGAGATCGTCGATCCGCACACTGTAACGGTGGACGGCAAGCGCCACACGGCGAGATACATTTTGGTCGCCGTCGGCAGTTGGCCGGTGGTGCCGATGATTCCCGGCGCCGAGCATGCGATCACTTCCAACGAAGCATTTCATCTGGCCGCATTGCCGGAACGAGTCATCATCGTCGGCGGCGGCTACATCGGCGCCGAATTCGCCGGCATCTTGCACGGTCTAGGTGCGCATACCACGCAACTCTATCGCGGCGCGCTGTTTTTGCGCGGCTTCGATGATGACATTCGCCGAACGCTTGCCGAAGAAATGCGCAAGCGCGGTATCGATCTTCACTTCAAACGCGACATCAAGCGGATCGACAAAGTCGGCGCCACACTCAAAGCAATCCTCAACGATGGCCAGGCCGTCAACGCGGATCAGATTCTTTACGCCACCGGGCGAATGCCCTTGACCCAAGGCCTCGGCCTGGAGCGGGTCGGAGTGCGACTAAAAGAGAATGGCGCGGTCGCCGTCGACGAGTACTCCAAATCGAGCGTAGACAACATCTACGCCATCGGCGATTGCACGGATCGGCTCATGCTCACGCCGGTCGCGATCGCCGAAGGCATGGCGGTAGCGAACACGCTGTTCAATAACAGGCCGACAAAGCCGGGGTACCTCAACGTGCCCACCGCGGTGTTTAGCACGCCCAATTGCGGTACCGTGGGCCTCACCGAACAAGAAGCCAGGCAAAGAAATATCCAGGTGGACATCTACCGAACCACCTTTCGGCCGCTCAAGCACACGCTCACCGGACGGGATGAGCGGACGATGATGAAACTCGTCGTCGATGCCGCCACCGACCGAGTACTCGGCTGTCACATGGTCGGCCCCGATGCCGGAGAGATAATCCAGGGCTTGGCCGTCGCCTTAAACTGCGGCGCCACCAAGGCGCAGTTTGATGCCACCATCGGTATCCATCCTACGGCCGCAGAAGAATTCGTCACAATGCGGACCAAGGTTGCATAGACCGCCGTATCGGGTTTCGTATTACTATAATTGAAAACTTGCGCAACTTGCGCAAATTTTCTGCTCCTCAATCTTTGTTAGTGTTCTTGGGCGAACCCTTTCTAACCACGAAGCACACGAAGGTTTCGGACAATGATATTTCTAAACTTCTTAACTTCGTGCTCCCTTCGACCCTGCTCAGGGCATGCTTCGTGACCTTCGTGGTAAAATTTGCTTTTTCGTCTTTGGTTGCGGCTCAGCCGCGCTGGGAACCTTGTCGCGATTCGGCCCTGGTTCAACTAAATCTGTCAATTTTCTGTCATCACCGCCCGACCCCCGCTGGATGAGGCATTGTAAAATTAGGTACTTGCCCTGTGGCACAGGGGTTGCCTTTATAGCCTCGGGAGAAACCGCCGATCAGTTTCGGCGAGGAGACCATCATGGATCGAGAGGGATTCCGCGAGCAGCTATTGCTCATCATGGAAGGGAAAGACCACTGGGCCTGGCCGGCGTTTACCAGGGGATTGGTGCCGAAAAACCGGCTCCATCATCATTTCGAACAGGAATATGCGACCTACGTCCGCGATTTTCCGATTATGGTCGGCAGAGCCTACGTCCGCTGCCCGATACCGGCGGTGCGCAGAAGTCTAGCGGAGAATCTTTATGAAGAAGAAACCGGCGGTTTGATTGCCGGCGGACCGCACCCGGAACTTTTTCTTGAATATCCTCGCGGGCTCGGGATGGATCTGGCTCGTTTTGAAAATATTCAGCTATTGCCGGCGGCAAAAAGATATCGGAGCTTTATCGATGAAGCCACGGTGCATTATGGCTGGGAGATCGCCGCGGCGATCGTGACCATTTTTGTAGAAGGCACTAAAGATGAACGGGCGGTAATGAATTCCGCCGTTACCGAAACGACCCTGCCTCCGTTGGAAGAGCATCCTTTGGTGAAACACTATGGAATAGCCATCGAGCACTTGGCTCTCACCAAAGCTCACCGCCAGGTCGAACGCCGACATCGGTTGGCGGCCTGGGCGGCGATTCTCGATCACGTCGCTCCCACTCGGCGTGGACCGGTTATCAGAGCAATGACGGAGGCGGTCGAGCACTGGCTCGCATATCGTGACGCCGTGGCCGAGGTCTGTGGTATTCGGCGTGAGGACGGTGATTGCGGGGCTGGTGTCGCCGCGTAGGTCTTTCCCCCATTTCTAGCTTTCAAATCAAGTAGCTGCGCTCCCCGGAGGCACGGATTCGCCGTGGTGGCTGGATTCGGCATCTGTCAACATTTCGACCCGACCCGCGTCTAACGTGGCAAGGAGGCCGATATGAAGACCAATATTTCATGGATATGGATGGGCGTAGCTGTCGCCACAGTTGTGTTAGTGAGCGACATGGCGTTGGCACACTCCAATGGCCGGCGGTTCAACCATGACAGCGCCCGGTCGGAGATTCGTGGTGACCGCCGAGAGTTTCGAAACGATAGGATTGAGTTGCGGAAGGATCTCAGAGAACTTCACAGGGATCGCATCGAATTGAGACGCGACCTGCGAAACGGCGCCCCGAGGTCTGAAATCGCGCAAGACAGGGCCGAAATCCGACAGGATCTTAGAGAGATCGCGCAGGATCGCCGGGAACTCAGAGGTGATCGCAGGGAGTATTTCCACGATCTCTACAGGGCCGGCTGGTATCGCGACGCTGACGGAGATCGGCACCGTCGTCCACCTTATAGTTGGGGCTGGTGGGACCGCTACGATTCTGGGTGGAGGTGGCCCTATTATCCGCGGCGATGATACTGAGCGCTCATTTCGAGCCGTTCCAGGCTAGTAAATTCCCTCAATTCCATGTGGGGCGCGCGTTAGGCGCGCCCCACCGAGCTTTTCTTCCGTTCTGATTCTCCCAAGAAACTTGACTTAAGATTGCCCGGCGGCTTATAAGCCGATCATATCTTCTCTTCCGAGTCGGCGAATCTTATGGCCATACCTGAACGGTACAATACCGGTTATAACATCGGAGTTGGAGGCGCCGTGGTGCGAGATGGGCGGCTGCTTCTAGTGCGGCGCGCGTCGCGCCACGGCCGCGGCCACTGGCAGCTTCCCGGCGGTTTCATCGAGCCGGATGAAACCATCGAGCAGGCAGTGGTCCGTGAGGTGCAAGAAGAGGCGGGGATCACCGCGGAAGTTGAGGCGGTGCTGGGTTTGCGCAGCCGCTATGACCCGGAGTCGGGAAACGGGGTTTACGTTGTGCTGTTGCTGCGGCCCGTTAGTGGAGAGCCGGCGGCGGACGGGCACGAAGTTGACCACGCAGGCTATTTTACGCTGGAGCAAATTCGAGAGTTGAATCCGTTGCCGCCGGTTAATTGGGAAATCGCGCAACGGGTTCTTTCGCCGGATCGCCGTTTGCTCTTCCCGAAACAGCTTGCGAATCTCAGCGGCGCGAAATTCACTTTTTTCGTCGGCTAGAAGGTCTGTGGTTTATCCATCTATCTTTCGGCGGACGGGAGGACCGTTACCTTTATCGATAACGGGCGGTCTGCGATGAACGATGCGTCTTTTTCTTTTACCGCAACGGGGATTTCCGACTCGACGATCGCTTGGGCTGCTAACTCTTTCTTGAAGTGCTCATACTTGTCGTAAGGCACTGAGAACCACAAGATCTCAAGCGGGGAGTTGTTGCCACGGGAGGAGCCTTCCGCTTGCCTGCGCCCTTCGCCGGATTTCGACGCCGCGCTCCCAGCCTGCTTTTGCAACGAATCCTGGCTGCCGGCGGGCGTAGACTGATCGGCTCTTTGCGACGGGAGGCGTCTTACCACCAATTCATAGTCAGGGATGGGTTCCGACAACAAGGACAAGCGATCCGCCGGGAAGGGCGCCGGACGAACTCCAGGTTGGCGCAGCGCCTCGACAGAGGAGCCTAGCCCACGCCCGCTGAGGTCGCCCGGGAAACTGGAGCCTTCCTGCGCAGTCGTCACCCCCTGGGCAGGTATCGGTGCGCTCTTGAATTTCTCTTGCCTTGACTCCAAGCGGCTTTCCGCTATTCCCGCCTTGGACACTGTGGCCGCAGGTGCGCTGGGCGCCTTTGCCGTCGCCGGCTCAGTGGAAACCGTTTTCGCCTCATTCGGAAGTGGGCTGTTGATCGGAGCCGCAGGGGGCTTAACGGTCTCGGACTTGGTTGATCCTTGCTGAACCGATGACACCGGTTCTGGCGTGATGGGCGTCAGCGGCGAGTTGCTAGTGTCTTCTTTTTGATAGAGGTAAACGGATAAAATTCCGATGAGGACAACCGCAGCGGCTTGGAGCGGCATCTTTAAGCGAACGGGCGGAAACAAGCGCTCCAAAATACCGGGCCGGTGTCCAGCTTCCCGCACATCGGCCATAACGCGGGTAACCAACCCGACGGGAGGCTCCACTACGGGTAGGCTGGAGACGAGCCGGCGGCACTCAGCGAGACCGGCGAGTTCCTCACTGCATCGTGGGCAACCGGCGAGGTGCTCGCTCACGTTTCTCAAATAATCGCCGTCGAGAGTTCGGTCCAAGAACTCTGACAACTGCAACCCGGTCTCTTCGCAGTTCATGATGCTTTCCTTTTTAGACAATATTGGGGAGCCAGAAGTTCCTTTAGGGCCCGGCGCGCGCGGTGCAACCGGGATTTTACGGTTCCAACGGGAATTTCGAGCATTTGAGCAACCTCTTCATAGGGGGCATCCTGCAGATCGCGCAGAATAATTATCGCCGCGTCGTCCTTAGGGAGACTGTTGAGGGCGCGTTGCACGCGCTGTTGGGTTTCCCTGTCTTGGGCTGTCTTTTCGGGATCAGCGAAAGCTTCACTGTCCCCGATCAACTCCGTACCGTCCAACGGCACGTGGCGCTGCTGAGCCAGTTGCAAGCTCTTGCGGCGGGTGCTCGCCTGGTTGAATGCGATGCGATAGAGCCAGGTAGAAAAATTCGCGTCGCCGCGAAATTGATGAATAGATTTAAAAGCGGAGAGAAACACCTCTTGAACTACCTCCGCCGCCTCCTCGTAGTCTCCCAGGAGACGATAAACGAGATTAAACGTCGCCTTTTGGTGCCGCCTCACCAAGACTTCGAAGGAATCAGCGTCACCCCGTTGGACTCGCTTGACGCATTCCGCATCGCCTATACCCTCAACAAGCATTGGCTAGGACTATATTAGACAATCGCTATAGATAATAGTTCCCACAGGTCTAAGCCTTTCGTTGAGGATTCGAAGGGCATCCGAGAAACTCTACCACCCTTTTAGACCGGAATTTTCCAGAGGTGGCTGAACTCGGTCGCCACGACTCGTTCGTAGGGCACCGGTCCAGACAATAAGCCGATGTTTTGCGCGAAGTTGTTCATGTTGACGACAGCCTCTTCAGAGATGGTCGGGTCGTAGTAGGGGAGATCGCGGCGGATCAATTCGGCGATCAGTTCCGCTTCCGACGGCGGAAAGCGCTTTTTGCCGACGACGGTGGCAAGATTGGTGTCTACTTTCAGAGCCTTGTGTGCTTTCATGACCGCCCGGATCGCCGCGGTAACGGTCTCCGGTTTATCTTTAATCCTCTGATCCGTCCCAACCAGCGCAGAGAAAGTGTAGTGTCGTGCCGGCGCCGGGCCGTCGCCCCGCCGTACGTCAAGAACCATGGTGCCGACGCCGCGACGGAAGGCGACCTCGCAGCCCATGCCGTTGGCCCAAAAGCCGTCAAGCGTTCCTTCTTCAAGGGCTTTGGCCGCCGACAACCCGAAAGAAACGTTGGGACCGGCCGCCCCGGGAATCGGCATGATCTGCACGTTGTTTTTCTCCGGGTCGATGCCGGCCTCGATCAACATCCGCTGCAGGCTGAGATTGACCCCCGGCGCCGCGCCGATGCGAAGTCCCTTGACGATGCTGAGGTCGCCACGCTTCGGCTTTAAATCGCTGCGAATTACCAGAAACCAATAGGTATGTTTTCCGATCGCGCATAGAAGCTTCGCGCCCTGCCAGTCGGGGAAAGCGAGCAGCGTTGCGTGCGCCGATCCGACGACGAAATCGAGCTGGCCGTCGCGCAGCGCCGCGAAGGTCTTTGGCACGGGAAACAACAGATCAACAGAGGCGTCGAATCCCTCCGACTTGAAAAAACCTAATTCCACTGCCGCGATGATGGGAAAATATGAGTTCGACACGAGATCGGGAACTGCGATGCGAAGCATGAGGTCTCCTCTGGGAAGGAGTGAGTGCTCTTTCGACTCACATTGAACCTTGAACGCGGAACTTTGAACGATCAGTGCGTTCAAGGTTCAAAGTTCAACGTTCAAAGTTGGTCCACATAAAAACTCACTTGCTTGCGCGCGCTAATCATCCGCCAGCGGCACGGTCATAAAGATATGCGGTTCGTTACCTAAGACGCGGGAGATATGGCCTTCGCCGGTGGTATCGTCGGCAAGCATGACATCGCCCGTTTTGAACACGCGCTTGACGCCATGCCCCGCCTCGATCTCCCATGAACCTGAGATCGTCACGAGATACTGGCGGCGCGGGGCAGGGTGCAGATCGAGCACGGTTCCCGCCGGAACACAGCGAAATACCACCATGGTTGCCGGCCGGGAGTCGGTGGTGAGGATTTTTTGGTCGCCGCCAAACTTGAGGTCGATCTCTTCAAAGTAGGATTTCTGATCGTTGCCTGTATAGAGTCTGACTGTTTTCATTTAGCCTCCTGAAAGAAGTGGTTGGCGGGATAATCTAAACTTTATGTTCCAGTCCCGCCGCTTGAATGCCGGCGATGGCGCAGGCTTCGTCTTCCTCCGAAGTCGCGCCGCTCGCGCCGACCGCTCCGATGATCGTCGCTCCGTCCATAACCAAAACCCCGCCGGCGACGGGCACCACTTTGCCTCCCGACATGTCAGACAACGCGCCGAGAAAGGCCGGTACATCTTTCAATCGATGGGCGAGGTGGCGGCTTGATTCCCCCATGCCGATGGCGCCCCACGCCTTGCCGATGGCGATGGTCGGACGCAAGATGCTTGCACCGTCGGCACGCTTCAACGCTACCAGATGGCCGCCGTCGTCCAATACGGCGACGCATAACGGCCGGATCTTCATCTCGACTGCCTTTGCCAGGGCGCGGTCGACAATGATCGATGCCTTTTCCAATGTCAGTTTCATATAAGCTCCTCTCTTAGTTTCTATAGTAACCCCTGAACAATGAAGATTATCTCAGAGCGGGATTTGCCGCTTGTCAATCGCCTGACGCCACTTCTTATCGGCATCATTGCCGAAAATAAAGGCCTTGTCACCCGAAACGACGAACCAGGCATTGGCCTTCAGTTCTTCCTCCAGTTGCCCGGGCGCCCAGCCCGCGTAGCCAACGGCGAGCAACGATTGGCGGGGCCCCTTGCCACGCGAGATCGCTTGGATGAGCTTGGTGTCAGTCGTCATGGCAATACCGTCCTTGACCCTGGTCGAGCTCTCGAACAAGACGTCATCGCTGTGCAAAATGAAACCGGCTTGGGGGCTCACCGGCCCGCCGTAGTGGATGACGATCTCGCCTTTGGCCCCTTTGCTATCGACACCAAAACCTTTGAGCAAGTCCTCAATGGAACCCTTGGCGGTCGGGCGGTTGATGACGATCCCCATGGCGCCATCGGCGCTGTGTTTCACCATATAAATGACGGTTTCGGCGAAACGAGGGTCGCGCATTTCGGGGGTTGCCACCAACAACTGGCCGGCGAGGTAGCGTTCCTGTCCAACCGTCCGGGAATCGCTCGGTGTAAGAAAGGCGACTATCAACACAGCCAGGGCAAATCGCGCTGCCCACCGTCTCACACCGGAAGACCGTCCGTTTATCTGCGCAGTTCTCATGACATCCTTAACCCGGCATTCACCCACGCGCTTTCGGGCCGACGCTTTCGATCCCGATGCGGATGATGACTCGCTTTTCGCGCACCATGCGCTCGCGAAACTCCGGCCAACTTTTGTGTTCGCCATAGACTTGGCGTTGCAGGTAGACGAGGGTGTCCAAGGCCTCGGGCAGGGAAACGATCTCGGCGCTGCCGTTAACTTGAACCCAACCTCCGCCATGAAAGTTGGGTGTAAAAGTGCACACTGCCGCCCTCGGGTCACGGCACAGGTTGTTGACCTTATAGGCGGTCTCCCGGCTGCTGATGATTGCACGGCCCTCGCTATCCAGCCCGACGGTGATCGGCGACATCTGCAGGCCGCCGTCTTTTCTCCGACTAGCGAGAACTCCCCAGTGGTGCCCTTATCTTTACCCATAATCCCCCTGGCTGGGAAATGGGCGCTTTGAGGCGGTGGACGGTTGTAGAGCATGAAGCTGCTTGAAAATCAAGAATGCGCTGGCAATGTCATGGAGGCGTTGCAGGCCGCGCCCCAGCGTTGTGGAGCCGGGCTCGCCATCGCCCTTGCGGCCGAGAAACCCGCCAAGCTCAGCAGTCATTCGCGTCATCTCATGCACGCTGGGTGCAGTCGAAGGCAGCGGCTGATCGGGGCGCTTGAAGGCAAACAACGCCTGCCACTCGTGCTCCTCAAAGGCAACCGTACAAGGCGCCTCCGGTGTCTCGCGCGAAAGTTTCTTGATGTGCTCGATCCTCCACGCCACCACCAAATCAACGGCGAGGCAGTTCTCCCAAACCGTGCGGTCAGCGAGTTGACGGCTCTCAATACGGCAGACGCTCTTGATCGTCCTGTGATACTCCTCGATGCCCCAGCGCTTCTTGTACCAGTCGATCTTCTCCAGCGCCTGCTCGAAGTCGTTCACCTCAACTGTGGTCAACAGCATCCACTCCACGGCATCTTTTTCCGAAGGCGGGTTGACCTCGGTGACATACACCGCCCAAACAGTAAGTGCTCCGAGCGAAGACTTGAGCTTTGGGGGACGCAGCTCCACTTGAGCAAAGCGAATCTGAAGCACACAATCGCGCGCCGCTCGCCCCTTTCTTCTGGGAACGTGGAGCACGCGCTGGCCCGCCACCGCTTGGCTTTCCATATACTCCCACAGACACGCGCTGGTGTCTTTGACCCGCCGATCGCTTTCGGCTCTAACCAAAAGCTTGGCGTGCGCGGGATCGCTTTTCGCCAGCGCAAAGAGTTCATACACATCGGCTTCGCGATCTCCGACACTCACCACCGTGCTGGCCGCTCCGAGCTGGCGCTGCAGGCGCGCGGCGGCGCGAAAGCTTTTAAGCCACTTAAAGCTCTCCTTTTGCTCAATGGGCCGCTGGTAACGGGTGGCACTCTTACCGAACTGGCTAGGGTCGCGCGCCCAGACCTGGATGTCCACCAAACCCAATGCTGTGCCCTCGGTGCTGTAGGCCATCGTGTCGTGCAAAAGAATCCCCTGCGCTCCGTCGACGCGGGTGTTGATGGGCCCCAGCCCTTCCATGTCGGCATGCGTGTCGTAGTTAAAGCTGGTAGTATCCTGCACGGCCAGAACCACGGGAATTTTTTCGCGCGCAATGCGCTCCATGGTGGAGTGATAATGGGAGGAAAGAATCGCGTCCATGCTCACGGCCTTGTGCTCAAAGAGCCGATAAGCGCCTTTGGTTTTGGCGCGGCTGCCGCAGGCCTGCGGAATATTGGCCGCAGGCTGCGCGTAGAAATCGCGCGCCACGGTAAAAAGGCGCTTTCGATGGCGACCATCTCGCAGTCGCACTTTCCCGAACTCCTCCTCCGCCCAATCCTGTGGCGGCTTGGGCGGCTTAGTGCACCGTGTGGCCGAAAGCCGCGCCGGGCCAGGTTCCTCGCAAAGCCTCTGGCGGCAATCAGGGTCCAACGGATAAAGATAAATATCTTTGATCGGTTGGCGCGCTCGGTGATCTCGGTCCTGGCGACCGCGCCCCCGGGTGCGGCCCACATGGAGCCAGTTGGCGGCACGGTAGGAAGTTGCGGCAAAACGTTTCGATTCAACGTAGGTCTCCAAAAGCAGTGGTCTATAACCATACGCCTGCTGCCAGTCTTTAGCCAAGCGCTTTTGCGCCATGGCCAGAACCTTCGAGGCAAGATTAGCCACCTTCACTTGGCGCACAATGACAAACCGGGAGTTTGCCACCACATAGCGCAGGTGGGTCTGACGCGCCGCATGGCTCCAACCGATCCAGCGATCGCGGGCCCGCAAATACAAAGCGGCCGCGCTGAAGCCCAGCGCTCCCACATACCCATGCTCGCAGACAATCAGGTAGCGCAGCTGCGCTCCGCACAACGGTCGATACCCAAGATAGTGATGCGTCTGTACCAGTTGCTTCCATTGCAAATCACGCTGGCGATCTTTCGCGTTGACCACAACCAATTCCAGCTTGCGCAGCTTGTGGACCGAACCCTCAAGCTTCGCAGGCACGTTCAAGCGGGTGGTGGCAAAGCTCGATCCGCCAAACCGCACGGTACGGCGCGGCGGCGGCAGATCGATCAGACCACGGCGCTGCAAGCGTACCAGCGCCACCCGGCAGTTCACCGCTTTGTCCTTGCCGTTGGCTGCGCGCCAGTCGAGCCAATTGCAGACTCTGCGTGCCAGATCCGCCCGCGACCACTCGGGATGATCGCGCACCGCCGCATTGATGCGCTTGAGGACCGCGTGCGGAAAAACTCGACCGCACGCCACCACGCTGGTGTCCATCGGCCAACAGCATGCCACAAAATAGTTTCAGTGTCCAGCGGGGGGGCATATGTCCGATGATCAGAGTGGTGCCGGGTGAGGAAATGTTGAGCCGTGGAGATATCCACTGGTTTGAATTCAGCCATGGGTTTATCGTTTTTGTTTCGAAACGATCGATATTCTTCGTAACTTTCCTACAAACTAGATAAATACCCTGGTGCAAGATTGCAAGAGATGCATGGAGTTTGTGACCGAATCCGCTCGCCTCTATTGTTGACCGGCAACCGGCCTTGCCCTATAAGCAGATGAGAGCACGAGAAATAAATGACGGCGATGACGATTCCACAGGTTGCGCTTCCGCCGGCGTTGCCGGTGTTCCCACTGACGGGTGTGCTGCTTCTACCCGGAACGGTTTTGCCGCTGCATATCTTCGAGCCGCGCTACCGTAACATGGTCGAAGACGCCCTTAATAGAGACAAGATTTTCGGAATGGTTCAGCCATTGGCGCCCCAGCAGGACAACCGCCCCATGCCCGGCACCGACAAGGAAACGCCGGAGTTGTATAAAGTCGGCTGCGCCGGATATATCGAAAGCTGGGAAAGATTTCCCGATGGCCGCCTCTTTGTCCAACTAAAAGGAGTCAACCGCTTCAGATTCGCGGAAGAACTCCCGCAGCTGCGCGGCTATCGGCGTGTCAACGCCATCTATAGCGATTTTCTCGACGACGACGCCGGAGAATGGATTTGCGAGCGAAAAGCAATCTTGGAAGCCCTCGCGACTTTCGGCCAAGCTCGGGGCATGGAGGTCAAGCCGGACCAGGCGGTGCGCTTTTCAAATATGGAACTGGTAAATCTCTTGGCCGTTTCGCTGCCGTTCCATCCGGCCGAAAAGCAGGCTCTGCTGGAAGCTTCGACGCTCAAAGACCGTGAACGCATTTTGATCAAGCTGCTCCGGCTCGGGGGAGGCCCAACCGACCCCGATGACGAGTCGTCGCGGCGCACGCTGAACTAACGAACCCTGAAGCATGAGCACAGCCATCCCGGTTATCGAATCCGCAGCGCCAGCCGCTGTGCAATCATTTCGCCTATAATCAAGAACCGCTCCCACTCGTGAGTCACGATCTAATGTGTTCAGGGGCACTTCCGGCGGAATTTATCTAACGTCTGATAAGATATATTATGTAAACTTACGACGAATGCCTGTTTCCGCTCTGCGTCGCGCAAGACCCGGCCCTCTACCCACCTACTCTCGACCTATAGGGCTATATCAAATGCTTGAAGGGGCTGTCGTGGACCACCACGGGCAAGCCCGTCGCACCTTCCACTACGCCCGTGGGGCGAAATCCTGAGCGAGAGCCACCGGCCAAGTCTGGGGCTCGAGTCGAAGGGTCGAAGGACTTAGAAATAGCGCCACAACCACCATTTCTCGAAACCAATCTTGGCCCAATAGATCAGCCGCGACGGCCCCCACGTGCGCGGCTCAGTTACACCGAATGGCGGCCAGCCGGTCGGATACACGGTTCGGTTAGCAGCGGCGCGGCCCGCGCCGTAAGCGAGCAGTCATATCGTGTGCAGCCACAGATCTACTGGTTTCCCCTTTCCAGTAATTTCCACGGCGAGGTTGTGGGCGAGAACATCGGCCTCTTGGTGCGCCACACCACCCGCTTTAGAAGCCGGCATGTCCGCGCAGTCGCCGATCGCGTAGACGTTATCCCATTTGGTCATCAGCGTATCGTAATCGACCCGAATGCCAGTTTCCGTGTCCGCCAATCCGCTATCCAGAAGAACCTGCGCCGGACGATGTGGCGGCACCATCACCAGCAGATCGTAGTCGATCTTGTAATTGTACAGGCCCTGAACTAGCTTATTTTCGGGGTCGATGGAGCGGACAACGAACTCATAGTTTTGCTTGATATTGCGCCGCTTGCTTTCCGCATCCAACCAGACCACTGGATCGTGCAATTCGCCCGTGGGCTCCGGCTCGCGGGTGAAGTACTCGATCTCGACGCGGTCACGGATGCCGCGTTGACGAAAGTAGTTGTCCAACATCCATTGGGCTTCGTAGGGCGCGGGCGGACAGCGATAAGGGCCAAGGGGCACGCCGACAACGATCCGACCGCCGCGAAACGCCGACAGGGCATCGCGCAAACGAACAGCAGTTTCCATTTCCCAGGGATGGAGCGAAGCCTCGGCGAATCCCGGCACGAGGTCGGGCCGAGTCTGAAGACCTAGAGATACGATTAGATAGTCGTAGTTGATTTTCTCTTTGGCCAACGCAACTTCTTGGCGCGTAGGATCGATGCCGAGTATTTCAGACTGAACGACCCTAACGTTGCGCTTTTGCAGATGGCTTAGGCTGCGACTTATGTCCTGGGGCTGGCGCTCGCCTAACATGATAAAGAGGAACGCCGGCATGAAGAGATGATCGGGCCGGCGGTCAACGAGAATAACCTCATGGTCGGCGCCGAGTTTGCGCCCGAGATTAGTCGCCGCCACCACCCCGCCACAACCACCACCCAGGATCACGATCCGCTTTCGTCCGTTCAAGGCTGGCATCTGAATCTGCAATATCCCTACGCTGAAAGTTTTTTATCGCCGAACCGTTGACGCGAACGAAGCGAAAGTCCCTGGAGGTTTCTCAGTCGTTGCTCGCGCCACTGCGCCTGTTCCGACTTACCATCTTGTGTCAGCTCGCTGCCGAACCTCGAAGTGACGCGGAGAAACCAGAGGAGCAGTCGATCAGATAAATCTTTGATCCATTCCATATTTGTCCACCGTTGTTCTTGCGCACATTGGTCGGCGAAACGCGATACACTCTCAAATCGACGCGGGCATCCTACCGATTAACGGAGGAAAGTATCTTCTTGTCGTAGAGTATTTGCGGCGTCCAGCAGCGCCTGCGGGCTGGGCCCGGATTCACCGATCAGTCCGACTTGACGAAGAAACTGTCCGATCTGGGCGTGATCCCGCGGGCTTACCGGCGCATAGGGCCGCGCTGGGTTGCCGATGTCGACGCCAAAGTGCTTCATCGCCGATTTCATCACGGGCGGCAACCCATAGGCCGCCCACTTCCCAGGAAATAGAGCGTAGCAGCGCGCCCAAAACCTTGCCGTCTCCAAGTCTCCCGCGCGGAACGCTTTGACAATCTGAGCGCCGATGCGCGTGCCGGGCGGCGGCATGGTAGCCCCCGATCCGCCGAGC
>Ga0326597_10007933_pt1 | contig 14374 bp, 11 predicted proteins | sample RVTome_12_FD_203789 | JGI IMG/M metagenome (GOLD analysis project Ga0326597, IMG submission 203789) | Soil microbial communities from uranium-contaminated site in the Upper Colorado River Basin, Wyoming, United States - RVT100D185 | ecosystem: Environmental > Terrestrial > Soil > Contaminated >... | reverse complement strand
CACCTGTGGTGACGTTCGAGCGAGGGCGACCTGGTTGGTCGTTGAGCGAGAACGGCGCCGCAGGTGACCTCCAGAGGCCGCCTGACGGGAAGAGACAATGCAACATCGGGCGAAGGCCAAGGCTTCAGGCCGGCTGCAGGCACTCGCGCACGCGCCGCAGGCCCTCGCGGATGTTCTCGATGCTGTTGGCGTAGCTGAAGCGCATGTAGCCCTCGCCCAGCGCTCCGAAGCTCGTGCCGGCGATCGTCGCCACGCCCGCGTCGTAGAGCAGCTGCTGCTCGAGCTGGCGCGACGAGAGGCCCGTGCCGGAGGTGTTGGGGAAGGAGTAGAAGGCGCCCTTCGGCGTCGTGCAGGTGAAGCCCGGGATCGCGTTCAGCTCCTTCACGATGATCGCACGGCGCTCGTCGAAGGCCGAGCGCATGCGCTCGACCGCGTCCTGCGGGCCGCGCAGGGCCTCGATGCCGGCGATCTGCGCGGCCGCGTTCGTGCACGAGACGCTGTTGATCTGCAGCCGCTCGGCGTGCTTCACGAGCGCGGCCGGCCACACGCCGTAGCCCAGGCGCCAGCCGGTCATGGCGTAGGTCTTGCTCCAGCCGTCGAGCAGGATGGCGCGCTCGCGCAGCGACTCGTACTCGAGGATGCTGACGTGCTCCTCGCCGTCGTACAGGAGCCGCGAGTAGATCTCGTCGGCCAGCACGACCACTGCGGGGTGCGCCTCGAGCCCGGCCACCAGCGCCTCGATCTCGGCCCGCGGCACGACCCCCCCGGTCGGGTTGGCGGGCGTGTTGAGGATGATGAGCCGCGTGCGCGGCGTGATGCCGGCCAGCACCTCCTCGGCGCTGAACGAGAAGCCCTGCTCCTCGCGCAGCTCGATCGGCACCGGCGTGGCCCCCGAGCACTTGATCATCGACTCGTAGATCGGGAAGCCCGGGTTGGGGTACATGATCTCGGTCCCGGCCTCGCCGAACATCAGCATGGCGAAGAACATGGTCGGCTTGCCGCCGGGCACGATCAGCACGTTCTCGGGGTCGACCTCGACGCCGCGCCGCGCGTGGATGTCGGCGCACACGGCCTCGCGCGTCTGCAGCAGGCCCTTGGCCGGCGTGTACGAGTGAAAGCCGTCCTTCAGCGCCTTGCGGCCGGCCTCGACGATGTTCTCGGGGGTGCGGAAGTCCGGCGCGCCGATGTGCAGGTGGATCACGTCGCGGCCCTGGGCCTCGAGCGCCTTGGCCTTGGCCAGGACCTCGAAGGCGGTCTCGGTGCCGAGGACGGACATGCGCTGCGCGAGTTGCATGACTGGCTTCCTGTGGTCTGGGCCGGGATGGCGGATCGCTCAGGCTAAGGCCGGGGCTCCCGCGCGGTCAACCGGCGAAACGGCGGCGGATCGACGGGACGCCCCGGCGCGTCGCGCCGGCGCCCTTCGCCCCCGCGCTGCCGCGCGAGTAGACTGCGGCCACTCGCGCCCGGCCGACCGCGCTCCGCCGCAGCGGAATCGGCGTGTCCCGCAAGTCGGGCGCCGCTACCAGGACACCATGATCCCCGACCCGCCCCCCGGCCGCCGCCCGCTCCTGCTCGCGCCGGCCCTGCTGCTGCTCGCCGCCTGCGCTCCGGAGCCCGACGTGCGGCTCTACTGCGCCCTCGACACGGAGTTCGCCGAGCCGCTGATCCGCGAGTTCGAGCGCCGCACGGGCCTCGTCGTCGAGGCCCAGTTCGACGTCGAGGCCCACAAGACCGTCGGCCTGGTGAACATCATCCGCGAGGAGAGCCACCGGACCCGCTGCGACGTGTTCTGGAACAACGAGATCGCGCACACCATCAGTCTCGCGAACGACGGACTGCTGGCGGCCTACGACTCGCCCAGCGCGAGCGACATCCCGGCACAGTACCGCGATCCAGAGCGGCGCTGGACGGGCTTCGCGGCGCGCGCGCGGGTGTTCATCGTCAACACCGAGCTGGCCGACCCGGCCGAGATCACCGGCATGTGGGATCTGGTCGATCCACGGTGGAAAGGCCGCTGCGGCATGGCGCGGCCGTTGACCGGGACCACGCTGACGCACGCCACGGCGCTCTTCACGGTCCTGGGCGAGGAGAAGGCGCTGGCGTACCTGAACGCGGTCAAAGCCGGCGGAGTCAGCCTGACCAGCGGCAACGCGACCCTGATGCGGCTCGTGGCCGAGGGCGCGCTGGCCTGGGGCTGGACCGACACGGACGACTTCCACGTGGCGCTCTCGAACGGCCGGCCGGTCGCGGCGGTGTTCCCGGACGCGGGCCAGGAAGGCCTCGGGACGCTCTTCATCCCGAACACGGTCTGCATCCTGAAGGACGCTCCGCACCCCGCCGCGGCGCGCCAGTTGGTCGACTACGTGCTCTCGGCCGAGGTCGAGCGCGCGCTGGCCCTGTCGCGCTCGGCACAGATCCCGCTGCACGCCTCCCTGCGCGACATGCAGCACCCGCTGCCGCTCGAGCGGATGAAGCCGATGCAGGTCGACTACTCGCGCGTCGGGGCCGAGATCGGCGCGCGCCACGATCAACTGGCGAAGATGTTCCTGGACTGATCGGAGCGCCGGGGGTGACAGGTGTGAGTCGACCGCTCGTCATCGCCGCGACGACCGTGTTCGCCGTCCTGGGGCTGGCCCCCATCGCGGTCATGCTGGCGCGGGTGAGCGGGGCCGACCTCTCGGACGTGCTCGGCTCGGCGCGCACGGCCTCGCTGCTCGGCCGCACGCTGTGGCTCGGCCTGGCCACGAGCGCGATCGCCCTGGCGGTCGGCCTGCCCTTCGGCTTCCTGGTCGCGCGCACGGACGTGCCGGGGGCGGCGCTGCTGCGGCCCCTTGGCCTCGTGCCCCTCATGCTGCCGCCGCTGTTCCTGGCGATCACCTGGACCGCGATGAGCGACCTGCGCGGCGCGCCGGCGGCGGTGCTGATCCTGGCCGCCAACACCTTCCCGCTGGTGGCGCTCTTCAGCGCCAGGGCCTTCGAGCGCATCGACGCCCGCAGCGAGGAGGCGGCGCTCGTCGCCGGCGGCGCGCGCGCGGCGCTCATGATGGAGCTGCCGCTGGTCCTGCCGGCGGCGCTGTGCGGCACCTGCCTGGCCTTCGTGCTCGCCGTCAACGACTTCGCCGTGCCGGACTACGTCTCCTCGGTCGGGCGCAAGTTCAACGTCTACGCCGACCAGATCTTCAACTCGTGGCAAGGTGCGGGCTCGAGCGGGCGCGCCGTCGCGACCGCCCTGCCGCTCGTCGCCCTCACGCTGCTCACGCTGCTGCCGGCCCTGGCGCTGCGGCGGAGCGGCGCCATGGCGACCCTGGGCGGCGACTTCCAGCGCCCGGCCGCGCTGCGGCTCGGCCCCTGGCGCTTTCCGGCCTGCGCGTTCTGCGCGGCCTGCGTCGCGCTGTGCGCGCTGCTGCCGCTGGGGCGGCTGGTGTGGGAGGCCGGCGGCGGCGCGCGCGGCTGGACGGCGGCGGGCTTTCGCTCCGCGCTCGCGACCGCGCTCGAGAACGAGCGCGCCTTTCTGGCCGCGAGCCTGGTCTGGTCGGCGCTGGCGGCCACGCTGTGCGTGCCGCTGGCGCTCGTGCTCGGCCACGCGCTCGAACGCTGGCGCCACGGCCGCAAGCTCGAGTGGCTGGCAGTGCTGCCGATCGCCGTGCCGGCCATCCTGTTCGGCATCGGCGAGATCGTGCTGTGGAACCGCGACCTGACGGCCGGCATCTACAACTCCGGCGCGGTCATCCTGATGCTGTTCGTCGGGCGCTTCGTGGCCTTCCCGCTCCTGATCTCGTCCGGCGCCGTGGCCTCGCTCGACCGGCGGCTGGAGGAGGCCGGCGAGCTCTGCGGCGCGCGCCCGGCGACGCGCCTGGGGCGTATCGTGGCGCCCAGCCTGTGGCCCTCGCTGCTCGGCGGATGGGCGCTGGTGTTCGTGCTGGCGATGCGCGAGCTGGACGCGGCCATCCTGGTGCCGGCCGCCAACCGCACCGTGATCTTCAAGGTCTTCAACCGCATCCACTTCGCGCGCGACGACGCGGTCGCCGCGCTGTGCCTCCTGATCGTGTTCTTCATCCTGCTGCCGGGGCTGCTGTGGTCGCTGTTCGCGCGCCAGCGGCTCGAGGTGCTGCCGTGAGCGTCGCCATCCGGCTCGAAGGGCTGGCGGTCGGGGCCGGGAAGCGCACCGTGCTCGGGCCGCTCGACCTCGACGTGGCCGAGGGCGAGCACGTGCTCGTGGTCGGCCCCTCCGGCGCGGGCAAGACCACGCTGCTGCGCGCGATCGCCGGGCTGGCGCGGCCGCAGCGCGGGCGCGTGACGCTCTTCGGCCGCACGGCCAGCGAGGGCGCGCGCATCGTCCTGCCCCCCGCCGGGCGCGGCGTCGGGCTGCTGTTCCAGGGCGGGGCGCTGTGGCCGCACATGAGCGCGCGCCGCACGCTGGAGTTCGTCCTGGCGCGGCGCGGCGTGGCGCGCGCCGCGCGCCGCGCGCGCTCCGACGAGCTGCTGGCGCTGGTCGAGCTCACCGGCTTCGAGCGCCGCAAGCCCGGCACGCTCTCGGGCGGCGAGGCGCAGCGCCTGGCCCTGGCGCGGGCACTCGCCTGCGAGGCGCGCATCCTGCTGCTCGACGAGCCGCTCGGGCCGCTCGACGCCGCCCTGCGCGCCGAGCTCCTGGCCCGCCTGGAGCGGTTGCAGCGCGAGCTCGGCCTGACGGTGCTGCACGTCACCCACGACCCGGCCGAGGCGCGCTCGATCGCCGACCGTGCCCTCTTCCTTCGTGACGGCCTGCTCGTGGACGGGGAGGTGACGCCGTGAGCGGCGCGCGCGCGGCGGCCGGGGTGATCGTCGTCGGCCTGGGGGCCTGGGCGCTGGCGGCGGTCTTCGCGCCGCCCGAGCCGGCCGCGCCGGCGCGCGCCTTCACGAGCTCGCGGCAGTGCGCGCAGTGCCACGCGCAGGTGTTCGCGGAGTGGCGGGAGTCGTGGCACGCGCGCTCCTGGGACGACCCCGACGTGCGCGCGCTCTCGAACGACTTCAGCAACACCGACTGCATCGACTGCCACGCGCCGCGGCCGGTGTTCGAGACCGGCATCGGCCAGCGCGTGCTGCCGCGCAGCTCGCGCCGCTCGGAGGGCGTGGACTGCATCGCCTGCCACGCGCTCGCGGACGGTGCGGTGGCCGGCACGATCGACCGCCCCTCGGCGCCCTGCCGGCCGGTGGCGATGATCGAGCTGCAGCGCCCCGAGTTCTGCGGGGGCTGCCACGACCAGCACCAGACGGTGCAAGAGTGGCGGGCTTCGCGCTGGTTCGAGCAGGGCGTCTCCTGCCTGGACTGCCACATGCCCTTCCGCGCCGGCGACCCGAAGCGCGGGCGCGACCACCGCTGCCTGGGCGGGCACGACCTCGCGCTGGTGCGCTCGGCGGTCGAGCTGCGCGGCCGGCGCGCGGCCGGGGCCTGGCTGATCGAGGTCGAGAACGTCGGCGCCGGGCACAGCTTCCCGACCGACGAGCGCTCGCGCGCCGCGGACCTCTTCTGGCGCCCGCTGGCGGCGGCGGGCGCGGACCCCGGGCCGTGGCGCCACTTCTACCGCTTCCGCAGCCCGTACCGGCACGAGGTCGACGTCGTGGAGAACCTCCTGGCGGCGCACGAGACGCGCGCGGTGCCGCTCGACGACCCGCAGGCCGACGGCGCGATCGAGGTGGCGCTGTTCTACAAGCTGACGCCGTACTACGCCGATCCCGAGCGGCCCGACCCCGAGGCGCCCGTCAATGCGGCGACGCTCGTGCACCGGCTGGAGCTGACGCCGTGAGGCTCCCGCTCGCGTGCGCGGCCCTGGGCGCCCTGGCCGGCTGCGGCGGCGCGGACGCGCCGGCGGCGTTCGAGCACTACCCGGCCGTCGAGCGCGCCATCGCGCGGCTGGAGGCCGAGGTCGCGGCGCAGGAGCGGGCCGAGCCCCCGCCGGCGGCGCGCGAGCTCGAGCGCGAGCACGTGCCCGGGCTGGTGCGCATGCTGGCGCACTCGAGCGGCCGCGCGCGCGAGCTGCCGCTGGAGGAGGTGCGCGCGCTGGGCGACGCGGCCACGCCCACGCTGGCGGCGCTGGCGGCCGGCGCCGAGACCGCGCCCGAGGAGCGCGCGGCGGCCTGCGAGCTGCTAGGGGAGGTCGCGAGCCAGCTCGCCACCAGCCACCTGCTCGAGCTGTGCGAGAAGGCGCCCGAGGCCTGGCTGCGCGCGCACGCCGCCTTCCAGCTCGGCCGCGTCGGCCGCGACCACGTCCTCCCGCGCGTGCTCCGGCGGCTGAAGTACGAGGCTGACCAGGAAGTCGTCGTGTGGCTGGCGAGCGCCGCCGCGGCCTACCGGAACTACGCGGGCCTCGAGGCGCTGTGGATGGTGCGCAACGCGCCGCGCACGACGGACCTCTCGGCGCTGGCCGAAGAGCGCCTGGCGGCGATCGCGCAGGAGGCGGGCGTCGCCGACCCGGACGAGCACTACCAACTGTGGTTCGGCGGCGATCCCGAGGGCCGGCTGCCGGCGGCCGAGCCGTCGGCGCGCCTGCGGCTCGAGGCCTGGCGGCGCATCCGCGACCTGCGCGACTTCCAGCTGCGGGGCGTCGACGACGGGCGCTTCGTGCTCTCGCGCCTGGGAACCTGGATCGTCGACCCGCTGTGCGAGGCGCTGCACGACGACGACCGCTACGTGCGCGTGCACGCGGCCCAGTGCCTCGAGCGCATGGGGCCGCGCGCCTTGGCGGCCGGTCCGACCCTGCTGACCGCGCTCTCGGACCCGACCCTCGCGATCGACGCCGCGGCGGCGCTCGGGGGCGTCGCCTACCCGGGCGCCGAGCCGGCGCTGCGCGAGCTCCTGACCTCCTCGCGCGACCACGAGCTGCGCGTCGCCGCCGCGCGCGCCCTCGGACGCCTGGGGCTGGCGGTCTCGATCCCGGCCCTGCGCGCCGTGGTCGAGGGCGAGGAGCCGCTGGACCTGCGCCAGGCCGGCGCGACGTCGATGGTGCAGGCCGGCGCCGGCGACGAAGTCGCTCTGCGCCTGCTGGCGATGATGTCCGACCCGGCCGCCGACCGCCCTGCGGCCGAGGCCGCGCTCGAGCAATGGCTCTCCGGCCGCGAGGACGCCGTCTCCCGCGCGGTCTTCGAGCGCTGGCTCGCGCTCGCCCCCCCGCCGGGCATCATCCCGACCGCCGAAGAAGTCGAGCAGCGCCTCGCGCGCCGCGCGGAGCTGCTGCGCGCGATCCCGCGCTAGGAGCCTGTTGGAGATAGACCCTACTGCGGCTTCGCAGGGCGCGCCGCTGCTTCGTCGCGCTTGTCGGTCCGTGCTCAGCGGCCAACAAGGCCGTCTCCGCCGTCCCTCCGGCGCGCTCCTCGCCGCGACACACCCTGCTTTGCCTCGCGACGGGCTATCTCCAACAGGCTCCTAGTCGCGCCGCAGGACGCGCACCTCCTCGTCGCCGACCTCGAGGCGCTCGAGCGGTGTCCAGCCCGCCGGCGGCGCGGCGAACCAGGTCGCGCCGGCGCCCTGGCGCGGGGAGCGCGCGGGGTCGCGCACGAGGGCGTAGCGGATCAGCGCGCCGTCCCTCGAGGCCAGCAGCCGCTCGAGCCCGGCCCGCGTCGGCGGGAACGGGTGGCGCGTGCCGCGCAGGTCGCGGTCCCAATCGAAGGTCAGGTCGTCGTTCGGGCCCAGCAGGTAGTGCACCTGGTCTCCGTCCAGGCCGGCCACCGTCGCCAGGTACGCGCGCACGACCTCGGCTCCGGGCGCGGGGCGGAAGCGCCCGGGCCGCCACGCGAGCGCGCCGTCCGCGACCGCCCACGCCGCGACGACGAGCGCCACCGTCCCCGCGCAGGCGCGCGCGCGGCGCGGGCCGAAGAGGCGCGGCCAAAGCGCCGCGACCGGAACGAAGAGCAGCGGCACGATCACCGCCAGGAAGCGCGCGCCCGAGACGACCTGGGCGTACCAGGCGAAGACCGCGAAGAACAGCGCGAAGAGCGCCGCCAGGAGCCCGCGCCGGCGGCGCGACGGGTCGCGCAGCGCGCAGGCCGCCACCAGCACGAGCAACGGCAGCCCCAGGCCGGCGTGCGGCGCGAGCGGCGCCAGGTCCTCGAGCAGGTTGACGCCCTGCTTGACCGCGCCCGCCGCCAGGCGCGCAACGACGTCCAGGGCCGAGTGGTCAGCCAGGTAGGAGAGCGGCCCGGCCGCGCTCATGGCGGCCGGGTCGTAGAACTCGCGCCACTCGTCGAGCCAGAAGACGCGGCTCGAGTTGACGTTGTAGAGCGGGTTGCCGAAGACCGTCGCGTTGCGCCACAGGAGCGGCAGGGCGACGAGGGCGAAGGCGCCCAGCGCGGCCCCCAGCGACGCGAGCGCGCGCCGCCGCAACGTGAGCGCGAGGTGCGCGACCGTCAGCACGAGCAGTAGCGAGGCCGTACCCTTGAACAGGTACGCGAGCCCGACGCAGGCGCCGGCCGCCGCCGCGCGCCGCAGCGGGCGCCCCTGCTCTTCGCGCGTCAGCAGGTCGAACCACAGGATGGCGCAGGCCATCCACCAGCTCTCGCAGCCGACCGTCACGCTAGCCTCGAGGAAGGCCCCGTTCGTCACCAGCAGCGCGCCGCTCAGGGCCGCCCCGCCCTCGCCCCACGCTCGCCGGCACAGGCGCACGAGCGCGACCAAGGCCGCCGCCCCGCCGAGCAGCGACAGGAGCCGCGCCCGCTCGACGAAACGGTCGGACTCCTCGGCCGCGAGCGAGAGCAGGCCGGGGTAGAGCGGGTGGCGGTTCGCGTCGGTGTGCTCGCCGCGCAGGAGCCGCCCGGGCAGGGCCGCCAGCCCGCCGTGCTCGGCCATGTCCAGGCTCTCGCCCAGGTAGAACCGCGTGTCCTTCGTGAGCGGTGGGCCGGAACGGATGCGCGCCAGCCCGCACAGCAGGAGCGCCGCGACGAGCAGCGTCTCGACCAGCGGCGCGCCGCGCCCTCCAGCCGGCTCGGCGCGCGGGGCGCGCGCCAGGACGCGCGCCAGCGCCGGCCAGAGGGCGACGCACGGCCCGGCGAGCACCAGCGCCCAGCGCAGGCCCGAGACGACCTCGAGCGAGAAGAAGTCCGTGCGGCCGTCCGCCGCGCGCGCGTCGAGGGCGGCCTTGAGCCAGTGCGGGTCGAGCAGCAGCCCGGCCAGGGCGAGCGCGATCCCGACGGCGAGGTGGATCCAGGTGCGCGCCGCCACCGGCCGACCTCAGAAGGGGCCGTAGACGACCAGCGCCACGGTCACCAGCCACGCGGCGCAGTTGCAGACGAAGGCCGCGTCGCCGCCGAGCAGCGTGCGACTCGGGCTCGCACCGGCGCGCTGGGTCTGCACCAGCAGCATGTAGCGGCCGAGCCCGAACACGACGAAGGGCACGGTCCAGACGAGCTTGTCGGTCTCGAACTTGTCGCGCACCTCCGGGGAGACGGTGTACATCGTGTAGCAGACGATCGTGCAGGCCGCCAGCACGGTCACCATCTGGTCGAGGAAGCCGCGGTCGTACTCGCTCAGGGTGGCGCGGTGGTCGCCGCCGTCGCCGCCCAGGAGGTCGATCTCGGCCCGGCGCTTGCACAGGCCGATGAAGAGCGAAAGGAACAGCGTGCACAGCATCAGCCACTGCGACACGTGCGCGCCGGCCGCCAGCCCGCCGGCGATCACGCGCAGCAGGAAGCCGGCCGCGATGCAGAACACGTCCACCAACACGATGTGCTTGAGCCGGAAGCTGTAGAGCAGGTTGATCGCCATGTAGGCGAGAAGCACCCAGCCGACCGACAGGGGCTCGCCTCCCGCCAGCCAGCCCAGGGCGAAGGCCGCCGCCGTGGCGGCGAGCGCGGCGGTGCGCGCGGCGCCGACCGGCAGCTCGCCGGAAGCGATGGGGCGGGTGCGCTTCTCGGGGTGCTTGCGGTCGCCCTCGACGTCGGCCAGGTCGTTGACCAGGTAGACCGCGCCCGAGGCCAGGATGAAGGCGCACAGGGCGTAGAGCGTGCGCCAGACGTCCGACAGGTCCGACGGGTCGTAGGGCGCGCCAGCCGGGCCCTCGCCCGCCGCGCGCGAGAAGAACAGCGCCGCCAGGACGAAGACGTTCTTGACCCACTGCAGGGGCCGCATCGCGCGCAGGAGGCTGGCGAGGATCATCGCTGGAGCGGAACGCGACCCCATTTCCCTCCGCGGGGCGCCGCGCCGGCCGATACGTTGGCGGCCGGCCCGGCCCCAGTCCAGACCGGCCCGGACAATCCCTGGCGCCTCTCGCCCCGTTCCGGGTCGGGTCCGCCCCCCGATCCGGTCCCCGCTCAGGCGCTCAATCCAGGCTGAGCTTCTGCAGCATCTCCAGCGGCGACTCCGGTCCCACGATCAGGATCTTCTCGTCCTCGGTCAGCGTGCCGTCCCGTTGCAGGTCGTAGATCTCGATCGTGCCGACGTTGGCGTCGGCGAAGAGCACCACCGTGGTCGTGCGGTGGTTCATCTCGGGATCGTTGTCGTCGGCCACCAGGGGGTCCTTGCCGCTGCCGGGGAAGATGCGCAGGGGGTGCTCGTTCATGTCGCGGCCCGCGTAGGTCGAGTACCCGCCGTCGATCAGCTCCAGGTCCTTGTACCACTCCTCCATCGGCAGGTCGGAGCACGACAGCGCGCCGTAGTCGACGCCCGGACAGGTGAGCTTCTTCGCGGTCGCTTCGAGCGGCTCCCACGTGTCGCTGGCGATCAGCTCGGCGAAGAAGCGCACCCCGCTTCCGCGCGGGATGCGGTCGAACTTCATCTTGTAGAGCATGAGACCCTTGTGGATCTCGCTCATGTTGCTCTTGCAGGCGACCACGTTCGCCCGGTCGATCGCCTCCGGGATGCGCGGCAGCAGGAACGTCATCAGGATCCCGATGATCAGGATCACCGCCAGGAGCTCGATCAGGGTGAAGCCGGCCCGGGTCGCGCGGGCCGGCAGGCGCAGGAGGGTTCGCATGGTCGGGGCTCGGTTCGGGGCCGCGGGCGGGGCGCGGACGGGGGACGCGCTCCGGCCCGTTCTACCCCATCCCCCCCCGGGAGTCACCCGGGCGGACAGGGGAAGCGCGCAGCGCGCGTCCGCTCGGACCAGCGAGACCCCGCGCAGAGAGCGAGCAAGAATTGCTCGCGAACGGGCGCCAACGCCGCCAGGCGTTGGGCCAAACGGCATCTGAGAGGCTGTTTCTGCTCAGCCTCTCAGCCCGCGGCGTGGGCCGCGACCGCCTCGACCAGCTCGGCCGTGCGGTCGACCGCCTCCCACGGGAACTCGCCGCGCCCGAAGTGGCCGTGGTAGGCCGTACGCTCGAAGATCGGGCGCTTGAGGTCGAGCGCCTCCAGGATCGCCGCCGGGCGCAGGTCGAAGACCGCCACCACCGCCTTGTCGAGCACGTCGTCGGGCACCCGGCCCGTCCCGAAGGTGTCGACCCGCACCGACAGCGGCCGGGCCACGCCGATCGCGTAGGCGAGCTGGACCTCGCAGCGCTCGGCCAGCTCGGCCGCGACGAGGTTCTTCGCCACCCAGCGCGCGGCGTATGCGGCCGAGCGGTCGACCTTGCTGGGGTCCTTGCCGGAGAAGGCCCCGCCGCCGTGGCGGCCCATGCCGCCGTAGGTGTCGACGATGATCTTGCGCCCGGTCAGGCCGCAGTCGCCGTGCGGGCCGCCGAGCACGAAGCGCCCGGTCGGGTTGATGTGGTAGATCGTGCGGTCGTCGAGGAAGCCCGGCGGGATGACCGGCCGCACGACCTTCTCGATCACCTCGTCGTGGATCGTCTGCCACTCGACGTCGGGCGAGTGCTGGGTCGAGATCACGACCGTGTGCACGCGCAGCGGCTTCTCGTCCTCGTACTCGATCGTGAGCTGGCTCTTGCTGTCGGGGCGCATCCACGGGATCTCGCCCGACTGGCGCAGCTCCGCCATGCGCTCGACCAGGCGGTGCGCGTAGTGGATCGGGAACGGCATCAGCTCGGCCGTCTCGTTGCAGGCGTAGCCGAACATCAGGCCCTGGTCGCCGGCGCCCTGCTCGCTGTGCAGCCCCTCGCCCACCGTCACGCCCAGGCTGATGTCGGGCGACTGCTTGTCGAGCGACACCATCACGGCGCAGGTGTCGGCGTTGATCCCGCAGCGGTCGTCGGTGTAGCCGATGCGGCGGATCGTGTTGCGCACGATCTCCGGGTAGTTGACGACCGCCTTGGTCGTGATCTCGCCCGCGACGACGCACACGCCGGTGGTGACGAGGGTCTCGCAGGCCACGCGGCTGTCGGGGTCCTGGGCCAGCAGGGCGTCGAGGATCGCGTCCGAGACCTGGTCGGCGACCTTGTCGGGGTGGCCCATGGAGACGGACTCGGAGGTGAACAGGCGGCGGGCCATGGGGCGGTCCTCGGAGGTTCGATGCGGGGGAGGCGGGCGACGGCGGCGGGTGCGCAGGCGGCTCGACCGGCGGGAGGGCCGTGCGCCGTCCCCGCAGGGAGGGGCGCGGACGGGGTCGGCCGCCGGTCTAGCATCGGCCCGGGGCCGGCTCGGACTTCAACCGTCCGCCAGGGCCCTCGTGCCGGGAGAGGATAACCGCGCTGCGCCGCGCCGGCCACGTCCGGGCGGAGCCGCAGCGGGTCCTCCGGCGAAGCCGACGTCAGGTACGGTCCGGGACGGGCTCCCGGGGGATCAGGCCGCGCCGGCGCAGGGCCTCCAGGGTCCGACGCGAGGCGCCGCGCTGGGTCGCGACGGTGGAGAGCCCGGCGCGCGACATCGCGCGCCGGCGCTCGTCGTCGGCCAGCAGGGAGCCGAGGCACGCGCCGAGCTGCGCGGGCCCGGCCAGGCGCAGGCTCGCGCCGGCCCGCTCGAGCAGCGCCGCTTCCTGCCAGAAGTTGTCCACGTGCGGCCCGTAGAGGACCGGCCGGCCCCGGGCCGCGGGCTCGAGCATGTTCTGGCCGCCGCGCGCTGCGAGGCTGCCGCCGACGAAGACGAGGTCCGCCAGACCGTAGATCTGCTCCAGATCACCGATCGTGTCGACGATGGCCGGACGCGCCGGGTCGGGCGCCTCGCGCCCGGCGCGCAGCGCGGTCAGGAGCTGCGGCCGCAGGCCGAGCCCTTCGAGCTGGGCCAGAACGCGCTCGGCGCGGGCCGGATGGCGCGGGACGATCACCAGTCGCGCGGCGGGCACGTGCGCGCGCCAGGCCCGCGCGAGCAGGACCTCCTCGGGCTCGTGGGTGCTGCCCGCCACCAGCACGGCCTGGCCCGCGCGGCCGCCCAGGAGGCGCGCCAGCTCCTGGCCCGGCCCGGTCGGACCGAGCTCCAGGCCGTCGGCCTTGACGTTGCCCGTCACCAGCAGCCGGCGGCTGTCGCGCGACAGCTCGCGGAAGCGGCGCGCGTACTCCTCGTCCTGCACGCAGAACAGGCTGATGCGGTTGAACTGCGGCAGCAGCCGCCGGAACAGGCGGTAGTGCGCGAAGCTATCGCTCGTGATGCGCCCGTTCGCGACCGCGACGGGCACGCCGGCCTGGTTGGCGCAGCGCAGGAAGTTGGGCCAGATCTCGAGCTCCATCAGCACGACGCAGCGCGGAGCGACGCGCCGCAGGAAGCGCCGCACGAGGAAGGAGGGATCGAGCGGGAAGCGCACGACGGTGTGGCGCCCGTACAGTTGCCGCGCGACCTCGAAGCCGGTCGGCGTGGTCGTGCTGATGACGACGCGCAGCTCGGGGTGCTCGCGCTCGATCAGGCGCACGAGCGGCTGGGCCGCCTTGACCTCCCCGACCGAGACGCCGTGGAACAGGATGCGCTCCGGCTCGCCGGGGCGCGGGGCGGCGGGCAGGCCCGCGGTCAGGCGGCCGAGGGCCATGGCGCGGAAGGTGCGCGCGCGCGCGCAACGCCACAACCACCAGGGACTGGCGACCAGCACCGCCGCGACCCACAGCGCGTCGTACGAGAAGTGCAGCACGCTGCGCAGCGGACCGGGATTCGGATCGCTCAGGATCGGCGGCGGCTCGCAGGGCTCGAGCGAGGCGCCGGCGGCCGCGGGACGCGCCGCCGGGGCCGGCGCCGGGGCCCGTCCGCGACGCGGGTCGGAGCGCTGCGCGCCGCTCGGCATCAGGGAGCGAGCGGGATTCGCTCGCGCACGGGCGCGGACGCCGCCGGAGGTCGGGGCCGCGGGATCTCGAGGGGCTGGATCATCGCCGTGCGCGGCGCTTATCAGAGAGCGAGCAAGAATTGCTCGCGAACGGGCGCCAACGCCGCCAGGCGTTGGGCCAAACGGCATCTGATCTACTACTCCGGAGTTTGCGCGCGCAGCGCGCAGATTCCGAAGTAGTAGATCCGGCGCCAATGGCGCCGCGCCGCCCATCAGGCGGCGAGGAGGGGGAGGCCGCGCGTCGCGGCCGATGCGGGGGAGGGTCCGCCTCCCCC
>Ga0326597_10007932_pt1 | contig 14375 bp, 13 predicted proteins | sample RVTome_12_FD_203789 | JGI IMG/M metagenome (GOLD analysis project Ga0326597, IMG submission 203789) | Soil microbial communities from uranium-contaminated site in the Upper Colorado River Basin, Wyoming, United States - RVT100D185 | ecosystem: Environmental > Terrestrial > Soil > Contaminated >... | reverse complement strand
CTGGCCACGAATGCCGAGCGTATTCGCGGCTTGCGCGACAAACTGGAAAAAGGTATTCTGCAGCGCATTCCCGATGCCCAGGTCAACGGTCACCCGGAGCAGCGGCTGCCCAACACCCTGAATGTCAGCTTCGCCTACATCGAGGGGGAAGCGGTGTTGCTCTTCCTTGACATGAAAGGGGTGGCAGCGTCCACCGGGTCGGCCTGCACCTCCGACACCTTCGGCCAGTCTCACGTGATCGAGGCGATGGGCATAGACCCGATGATGGCCAACTCTAATATCCGTTTCGGCCTCGGTCCCGACAACATCGAGGAGGATGTCGATTATGTCCTCGAAATCCTGCCCGATATCGTACAGCGGCTGCGGGACATGAGCCCCTTTTACCATGAACAGGGCAAGGCGCGGAAACAGGCCGTGAAATCCGCTTAGCGTTTTGGAGCGGTTTCTATCCAATACAATTCAAGATCAGATCAAAAAGGAGCATGCAATGTATACCGACAAGGTGATCGATCATTTCGCCAATCCCCGCAACGTCGGGGAGATTGAAAATGCCGACGGGGTCGGCGAAAAGGTCAGTAGTTCCTGTGGCGACCGGATGAAGGTCTTTCTCAAGGTCGAGGAGGGCATCATCCGCGACATTAAATTTCAGACCTACGGCTGCGGCGCCGCCATCGCCTCCTCTTCGATGATGACCGAACTGGTCCTCGGCAAGACTCTCGAAGAAGGGCTGGCCCTGACCAACGACGTGGTGGCCGAAGCCCTCGACGGCCTGCCCGCGCCCAAGCTGCATTGTTCCAATCTGGCGGCCGATGCCCTGCATGAGGCCATCAGGAATTATCGGGAAACCAAGGGCTGATATTTTCGGCCGGGTTGCTCAAGTACTCGCAGAGGGCCACCTGTTTTCCGGGTGGCCTTTTGTTTTTAAAGGTTCAGCTTTGGCAACCCATGGGACCCATGGGACCTATGGGACCTATGGGACCTATGGGACCTATGGGACAGTTTGAACCGTTTATCCAGGAGTACCATGGACAAAAAAACCGTTGTCGTCGCCATGAGCGGGGGGGTCGATTCCACCGTTTCGGCGGCTCTGTTGCAGCAGCAGGGTTATCGCGTGATCGGCATGACCATGCGGATCTGGGACCGGGGCGATCCGGTGTTTGACGAGGCCCGTGATGCCCGGCAAATGGCCGAAAAACTCGGGATCCCCCATCATCTGGTCGATCTGCGCCGGGAGTTCCGGCAGCAGGTGGTCGAACCCTTCTGCGCCGAATATTTCTCCGGCCGCACCCCCAATCCCTGCGTGCTGTGCAACAAGGCCTTCAAATTCCGGCTGTTGCTGGAAAAAGCCGCCGAACTGGGCGGCGATCTGCTGGCCACGGGGCACTATGTCCGGGTCGTGGAAAAGGACGGCCTTTTTTCCCTGGTCAAGGGGACCAATCGGCACAAGGATCAAAGCTATTTTCTTTTCACCCTGACCCAGGACCAGCTCCGACGGGTTTGTTTTCCGGTGGGGGAGATGAGCAAGGACGAGGTGCGGGCCTGTGCCGCCAGCCTGGGGCTGCGCGTCGCCGACAAAGGCGACAGCCAGGATATCTGCTTCATTCCGGACGGCGATTACATCCGTTTTCTCGAAGAGGAGGGGGGCCGAGCCCCGGCCGAAGGCGAAATCCTTCATGTCTCCGGACAGGTCCTGGGGCGTCATGGCGGAACCTATCGTTACACCATCGGACAGCGGCGGGGACTGGGGCTAGCCTGGCCGGAGCCCCTGTACGTGGTGCGCATCGATGCCCTGAATCGCCGGATCGTGGTCGGGGAGAAACATCACCTGGACGTGACTGAAATGACCGTTGCCGATACCAACTGGATCATACCCGAGCCCCACGGGCCCCTGCGGGCCCGCTGCCGGATTCGCTACCGCCACCACGAAGCGCCGGCGACGATCGAACCTCTGTCCGGCGGACGCTGCCGGGTCCGGTTCGATGACGCCCAGCATGGGGTGACGCCGGGCCAGGCGGCGGTCTTCTACGACGGCGACGAAGTTATCGGCGGAGGCTGGATCGAGTGAGCGCTACCTGTGCCATCGCCACCCTCGGCTGCAAAACCAACCAGTTCGAATCGGCGGCTATGGAGGAGTTGCTGGCCGAAGCCGGTTACCGGTCGGTGCCCTTCGCCGAAGGGGCGGATCTGGTCATCATCAACACCTGCACGGTCACCGCGGCCACCGATTCCCAGTCGCGCAACCTGATCCGGCGGGCTCGGCGCATCAATCCCGCTTGCCGGATCGTGGTGACCGGCTGTTACGCCCAGATCGACCCGCAGGCCCTGGCGGCCCTGCCCGGCGTTTCGGTGGTGCTCGGCAACGAGGAAAAACGCCGGTTGCCGGCCTTTCTCGCCAATGGTCAGACGGGTATTCATGTGGCGGATATCCGCAAAAGCGCCGGACCGGCCATGACCCTGTCCTCCTTTGCCGGACGCAGCCGCGCCTTCGTGCAGATCCAGAACGGTTGCGACGCCTTCTGTTCGTACTGCATCATTCCCTTTGCCCGGGGGCCTTCCCGTTCGGTGCCGCCAGATGAGGTGGCGGGCCAGGTCGACCGACTCGCGGTCGAAGGCTTTGCCGAGGTGGTGCTGACTGGCATCCATGTCGGCGCCTATGGCCGGGATCTCCAGCCGCCTGGTTCACTCCTCGACCTGGTGGAGCGCCTTCAGCGGGAAACGCCGGTGCGACGGCTGCGGCTCGGCTCCATGGAACCCCTGGAAGTCAGCGACGAGCTGATCCGGGCGGTAGCCGATTCACCGGTACTCTGTCCCCATTTCCACATTCCGCTGCAGTCGGGGGACGATGCGGTTCTGCAGCGGATGAACCGGCACTACGACGCCGACTTCTTTCGCCGATTGGTCAATGACATCCGCTGCCACCTGCCCGATGCGGCCATCGGCTGCGACGTCATTACCGGATTTCCCGGGGAAACGGAGCGGGAATTCGCCAACACCCTGCGGCTGATCGAAGAACTGCCCGTCACCCATCTTCACGTGTTCCCTTTCAGCCGCCGGCCCGGCACTCCCGCCGCTGAAATGGCCGGGCAGGTTTCCGGCCCGGTGGCCAGGGAGCGGGCGGCGCGGCTGCGGGAACTGGGGGAAATAAAGCTGGCGGAATTTTCCCGGGGTTTCATCGGCCGGACACTGGACCTGGTGGTCGAAGGACGGAGACTTGGCGGGAAAAGCAAGGGATTGACAGGCAATTATCTGAGCGTGAACTTCCCATGCTCGACGGATCTCGAGGGACGCCTGGTATCGGTTGTTATCGAGAACTGGACGGCTGAAGGCCTTCGGGGAAGGTTGACGTGACGCAGAAACCCGGCAAACAGAAGCAGACCCTTCTGGTGGGGGCGGAATCCGCCGGGGAGCGCCTCGACCTGTTTCTCGCCTGGGCTCTGCCGGGGGTGTCGCGCAAGATGGTCAAGGCCGCCCTTGACGGGGGAATGGTCTTCGTCGACGAATGCGTCCAACGCCGGGCCAATCTCCGGTTGCGGGGCGGAGAGAAAATTTGGGTGACCCTGGCCTGCCCGTGGCCGAAAAGCAAAGGCGAAGACACGCAGGAATTGTACAGGGATCCCTGGGTGCTGGCGGTCAACAAGCCGGCGGGACTTCCCTGTCATCCCGACCGGCCCGGTAGTGACTCCGTGTTGAGCCGCCTTGCCGGCCGTTTGCGGCAAGAGGGGCACTGCCAGGCACCGGTTCTGCTGCACCGTCTCGATGTGGAAACCAGCGGCGTCTTGCTTTTCGCTCTCAATGACGAGGGCAACCGTTCCCTGTTCCGTCAGTTTGCCGACCGGCAGATGGAAAAAGTTTACCTGGCCGTAACGACGGGCCAACCCCCGGAAGAATTTCAGGTGCATAATCGCTTGGGAAAGGGACGGCGGGGACGCACCGCCGGCACCGAACAACCCCACGGTCAGGAAGCGATCACGGATTTCAGGGTATTGAACCGGGGAATGGGATGGTCCCTGGTCGAGGCGCGACCCCTTACTGGGCGCACCCATCAGATCCGCGTTCATCTTTCTGAAGCCGGTTTCCCCCTGCTGGGTGACAGGCTTTACGGAGGCCCGACCTCCCTCGGCGTGGACGGCAGGATGATCAGCCCGGGCCGCTGCCTCCTTCACGCGAGCCAGGTTTCCTTCCGGCATCCCGACGATGACCGTGAGATGACCTTGGAAGCGCCCGTGCCTGAAGATTTTGTTCATTTTAGCCCAACGCCGGTTTTGATGATTTGAGCTCCCTCCCCCCGCGGGGGTGGGTTGGGGAGGGGGCGGGTTGAACGCTGGCAAATCCCCCCTCCCAACCTCCCCCCTCCGGGGGGAGGAGGCATGATAACGACAAAAGCCCCGCCTGCTGGCGGGGCTTTTGTCGTTGAGCGGTTATCCGATATCCCGACTTACTTGATCTTGATAAATTTGGAAGAATCCTTGCCACATTTGGTGCAGACTCTCGGGGGGGCCGGAGTTTCGCTGATCAAACCGCAAATCGTACACTGCCATCTGGGTGCTTTAAGCATTATGCGCTCCTTTTGTGTCTTGAAAAATATTGATTGAATACGAGCCAGGCCCTCCGGCCCGACAACCTGTAGTGGAAGAACTATAACCCGAAAGGTTATAGTTGTCCAGTGTCTTTAAGATTACCTTGTTTTCCCTTCAACCCGGAATTTCCCCTCGTCCGACGCGGCGTCCCCGTTCCACGTCGACGGTGGCGAGGAGGGCGATGCCGCCGGCGAAAAATATCGTCAGAGTCAGGATCGCCAGGCGGGTGGAGCCGGTCAGGTCGGCGATCAGGGCAAAGGAGAAGGGACCGATGATCGAGGAAAATTTTCCGGTGATGGCATAAAATCCGAAAAATTCCGCCGACTTGCCGGGGGGAATGAGAGCGCCGTAGAGGGAACGGCTGATCGACTGACTGCCGCCGAGAATGACGGCCACCACCAGACCGAGCAGCCAGAATTCCCAATTGTGCTCCATGCGGCTGGCGTACAGGGTGACGAGGATGAAGAGCAGCAGGCAGATGAATATCGCCATCCGGGTGCCGAACCGTCCGGCGATGCGACCGAAGAGCAAGGCTCCCGGCATGGCGACGAACTGGATCATCAGAAAGCACCCGAGGATGCTGCCCTGGCTTAGGCCCAGTTCTTCGCGGGCGAATATCGCTGCGACGACAATAATGGTCTGGATGCCGTCGTTGTAGAAGAGGAATGCCAGCAGAAAGCGCAGCAGGTCGGGATAGCGGCGGATGGCCAGAAAGGTCCGCAGATAGCCGCGCCAGCCGGCGGGCAGGGCCGGCTGGCGGCCCCGGGGCAGATCGTCCCTCAGATACCGGAAGGTCGGCAGGGAAAACAGTGCCCACCACAGTCCGGTCAGCAGAAAGCCGATCCGGGCGGCCATGCCGCTATCAGGCAGACCGAAAAGGGCCGGAAAACTGATCAGGGCAAAGACAACCAACAACGCCAATCCGCCGCCGAGGTAGCCGTAAGCGAAGCCGCGGGCGGAAAGGGTGTCCATTTCCGGCCCCTTGGCGAGAACGGGCAGGAAGGCGTTGTAAAAGATGTTGGAGGCGGCGAAGCTGACGTTGGCGACGATGAACAGACCCGCCGCGAACAGGTAACGGCCTTCTCCGGCCAGCACCAGCAGCGAGGTGGCCGCCGAACCGGCCAGGCAGAAATAGATCAGCCAGCGCCGCCGGCAACCGCGGCGGTCGGCGAGGGCGCCGAGCCAGGGGGCCGAGATGGCTACCAGGAACATGGAACAGGCTACGGCATATCCCCAAAGTACTGTGGCGCTGACCGTGCGGCTTAGGCCGAACAGTTCCAGTCGGGCCCCCTGTTCGGGAACCAGACCGGCGAAGTAGACCGGCAGCACCGCCGCCAGGATCACCGTGGCGAAGGCCGAATTGGCCCAGTCGTACATGCACCAGCCGAATCGTGCCTGGCGCAGGGTCGGTTTTCCGCTTTCCTGGCTGTCCACCGGCCGGTTCATTTCATCCTTCCGACGGATCGTGGTCCGTCTCTCCGGTGCCCAGATATCGGACGTAGGCGCAGTCCTTCGGCAGCCAGTTGACCTTTCTCACCAACTCGGGAGTCAGCTTGACGCAGCCTTCATCGACCTCTAAGCGCTTGTGGTAAACCTTGCACTTCCGGGTTACCACGTCGAGATAGCGACAGGGGATGGTGGTCACATGGATCACGCCATCCCCCTCGACCCATTTCTCGAAGCAGCACTGGCCGCAGCGGTTGCAGATCGCCTCCCAGTCGTCCATGGTTGGTTTATTCATAAGGCATCATTGCTCAGGCACACTCCGAATAGCCGCAGGCATGGCAGACGCAGCAACCGCCCTCGTGTTCGACGGGACCGCCGCAATCGGGGCAGGCGCCGCTGTTGGCGACGAAGTTGACCTCGGCCTGATCCCCGCATTCGCTCAACATGTGCAACTGGATCGCCTTGGCGACGGCATCGGCACAGGAGGTGATCCGGTTCTGGCCGAACCCGGCAGGCTTGTGACAGGTGATGCCGATCAGTTGCTTGATGGTCTGCCTCGCCTGGACTCCGCTGCGCCAGGCTAGGGAAACCAGCCGGCCGATCGCTTCGCACTGACTGGCGGCGCAACCGCCCGCCTTGCCCATGGTGGTGAAAAGCTCGAAAAGTCCGGTGTGATCCTTGTTGATGGTGACATAAAGGGGGCCGCAGCCCGTCTCCATCTGGTAGGTGGCGCCGGTTAGGGCCCGGGGGCGTTCACGCTTGAGACCCTTTTTGTGGCTTTCCATCGGGACAGCCAGTTCCGGTTCGGTATTCGGCTCCTCGCCGCGGCCCACGGACAGCACCTGCATGTCCCGCGACCGGTCGCGATAAATGGTTACCCCCTTGCAGCCGGACTGGTAGGCCAGGCGGTAAACGGCCTCCACCTCGTCGCGGGTGGCGGTGTGGGGGAAGTTGACCGTCTTCGACACGGCGTTGTCGGTGTGCTTCTGAAAGGCCGCCTGCATGCGGATATGTTCTTCCGGGGTGATATCGTGAGCCGTGACGAACAGCCGGCGCACATCTTCGGGAATCTCCTCGAAGGTCTGGATGGTGCCCTTTTCGGCGATGGCCTTCATCAATTCCGGGGAATAGAAGTCCCGTTCCAGGGCAATCCGCTCGAAAAGGGGGTGAACCTCCACCAGCACATCCTGGTCCAGCACCTGGCGCAGGTAGGACACGGCGAAAATCGGCTCGATGCCGCTGGAGGTATTGGCGATGATGGAAATCGTCCCGGTCGGCGCGATGGTGGTGCAGGTGGCGTTGCGCAGGGGCGCTTCGTCCCGCTGGTCGTAGCTGCTGCCCGGAAAGTTGGGGAAGGCCCCCCGTTCTTCGGCCAGTTCGCGGGAAGCGGCCCGGGCCTCGCCGGTGATGAACGCCATGAGCTTTTCACCCAGTTCGACGGCCCCGGGCTCGTTGTAGCCGAGACCCAGCAGAATGAGCATGTCGGCCCAGCCCATGACACCGAGGCCGATCTTGCGGTTGGCGTGAGTCATGTCGGCGATCTGGGGCAGGGGATACTTGTTGATTTCGATGACGTTGTCCAGAAACCGTACAGCCAGGCGGACGGTCTGGCGGAGTTTGTCCCAATCGACCTGGCCCGATTTGCCGACCATCCCGGTCAGGTTGATGGAGCCGAGGTTGCACGACTCGTAAGGCAGCAGCGGCTGTTCCCCGCAGGGGTTGGTGGCTTCGAATTCCCCGATATGAGGGGTGGGGTTGTCGCGGTTCAGTCGGTCGAGAAAGATGATGCCGGGCTCCCCGTTGGACCAGGCCATCTCCACGATCCGGTCGAAGACCTTGCGGGCATCCATCTTTTTCAAAACCTCGCCGGTGCGCGGATTGAGGATGTCGTATTCCGCGCCCTTTTCCACGGCATTCATGAAGGATTCGGTCATGCCGACGGAAATGTTGAAATTGGTCAACACCGTCTGGTCCCGCTTGGACATGATGAAGTCCATGATGTCGGGATGATCGACCCGCAAGATGCCCATGTTGGCGCCGCGCCGGGTGCCGCCCTGCTTGATGGTTTCGGTGGCGATGTCGAACACCTTCATGAAGGAGATCGGCCCCGAGGAAATCCCTTTGGTGGAAAGAACCACATCGTTGGCCGGGCGGATCCGGGAAAAGGAAAAGCCGGTGCCGCCGCCGCTTTTGTGAATCAGGGCCGTTTGCTTGATGGCCTCGAAGATGCTCTCCATGGAATCCTCGACCGGCAGCACAAAACAGGCCGAGAGTTGTCCCAGTTCCCGCCCCGCGTTCATCAGGGTCGGAGAGTTGGGCAGAAACTCCAGGGTGGTCAGCAGCCGGTGGAATTCCTTTTCCATCCCGGCGGCATTCCCGCCGCGATCGAAGAGGTCTTCCCCGGCGGCAACCGCCTTGGCCACACGGTTGAACATGTCGGCTCAGGGCCAGCGTTTGTTTTCATGGTACTTCCTGTCTGGTATTGCGGTATCGCCGGAAAAATTCCTGTACGACTGCCGACGGAAAAAGATCAATATGATGTGGTGAAGGTGGCATTAAACCACAATATGTGGTTTTGTCAAGGGGCAAGTAGCCTGCAGTTCCGTCGGTTCGGCGGCTGTATGGAGTATAGTTTAACCCTGCACTCAGGAATTGTCCTCGGCTAACTTCCGGCCGCCATCCGGGAGGGCGAATTTGCTGTTGCCAAACCCCTTGGCCGGTGGTAGTTTTGTGCCCCGGACATGGCCGTGCAGGGGGGGAACCTCCGCGCTGTCGGGAGTCGATGTGGTGCTCGGCTCGTTTACTTATGCGGCAAGGAAAGATGCTTTCGCAAGAAAGCAAAAAGAGTGAATGGCTAAGCAAAAAGCGCCAAATGCAAGGCGCGCAATTGTCGAGGAATGAGGCGTACTCAGGTACGCCGCAGTGACGAGAGCAATTGCAGCAACGCAGCAGTTGGTGAGTTTTTGCGACGCCATCAAGGAAAGGTCCCCATGAAAAAAGTATTCGTCCTCGATACCAACGTTTTTCTCCATGATCCCCTGGCTTTTCTTAAATTCGAGGACAACGACGTGGTGGTGCCCATCACGGTCATCGAAGAGATCGATACCTTCAAGAAGGATCTCAGCGAAATCGGTCGCAACGCCCGGCAGATTTCGCGGCTGCTCGACTCCTACCGTAAAAAAGGCCAACTCGTCGACGGCGTGCCGTTGGAGGGGGGCGGCATCCTCAAGGTGGTTCTTTTTACCGAAGAGGTCCTGCGGAGTTTGCCGCCGGAACTGCAGAGCGACCGGGGGGACAACCGCATCCTGGCGGTCGCCCTGAAGATGAAAGAGGAATGCCAGTGTCCCGTGGTGTTTGTCACCAAGGACACCAATCTGCGGATCAAGGCCGATGTCGTGGGACTGGTGGCGGCGGATTACGAATCGGACAAGGTATCGATCGATGAACTCTATTCCGGCACCGCCGAAGTGATGGTGCACAAGGACGAAGTCGATCGTTTTTTCGCCCAGGGGCACCTCGATCTGGCGGGCGATTTTTTGCCGAACCAGTGCATCACCCTGGCGGAGGAAACCAACCCTTCCCATACCGGCATCGGACGTTACCAGGCATCTCTCGGGCGGATTCTGCCCTTGATCCGGGGTCCCAAGGAGGGGCTATGGGGTATCCACCCCCGCAACCGCGAGCAACAGTTCGCCATCGACCTGCTGCTCAATAACGACATTCAGCTGGTCACCCTGGTCGGCAAGGCGGGTACCGGCAAGACCCTGCTGGCCATCGCCGCCGGCCTCCACAAGGCGGCCGACGCAGGGGATTACAACCGGGTGCTCGTCTCCCGGCCGATCTTTCCCCTTGGCCGGGATCTCGGTTTTCTGCCCGGAGACGTGGAGGAAAAACTGGCGCCCTGGATGCAGCCGATTTTCGACAACGTCGAACTGTTGCTCGGAATGACCGACGAACGGGGCAAGCGCAAGCGGGGCTACCGGGAACTAGAGGAGTTGGGCATTCTCGAGATCGAACCCTTGACCTATATCCGCGGCCGGTCGATTCCGAAGCAGTATATGATCGTCGACGAAGCCCAGAACCTGACCCCTCACGAGATCAAGACGATCATCACCCGGGCTGGCGAAGGGACCAAGATCATTCTGACCGGCGACCCCTACCAGATCGACAACCCCTATGTCGATTCCTCCAGCAACGGTCTGACCTATGCCGTGGAGAAATTCAAGGGGCAGGAAATCGCCGGGCATGTTACCCTCACCAAGGGCGAACGTTCCCCCCTGGCCGAACTCGCCGCCAATCTGTTATAAAACCCGGTAAGCGGCCATCGGCGATTTCCGATCACACATTACTCATTACTTATCACTTATCACCGAGACCCATGCTCCTACTCGCAATAGAAACATCCTGTGATGAAACTTCGGCGGCGGTGGTGCGCGACGGGCGGCAGGTGCTGTCCAACGTCATCGCTTCGCAGGTCGAGGTGCATGCCCGCTATGGCGGGGTGGTTCCCGAACTGGCTTCCAGAAAGCATATTGAAGCCATCGTGATCGTGATCGAAGAGGCCCTTGAGCAGGCCGGGGTAACCCTGGCGGATATCGAGGGCGTCGCCGTCACCCGCGGACCGGGACTGATCGGCGCCCTGCTGGTTGGCCTGTCCACCGCCAAGGCCATCGCTTTCGCCCGCGACCTGCCCCTGGTCGGGGTTCATCACATGGAAGGCCATATCCTGGCGCCGCTGCTGGAACAGCCGATCGAGTTTCCCTTTCTGGCCCTGGCGGTTTCGGGGGGGCATACCCATCTCTACCAGGTGGACGGCATCGGCCGCTACCGGACCCTTGGGCGTACCCTGGACGATGCGGCGGGCGAGGCTTTCGACAAGGTGGCCAAACTGCTCGGCCTGTCCTATCCGGGCGGGGCTCTTATCGACCGGCTAGCGGCCGAAGGCAATCCGCAAGCCATCGATTTTCCCCGTCCCCTGTTAAAAAAGGACAACCTCGACTTCAGTTTCAGCGGCCTCAAGACCGCTATGCTCTATTACGTTCGCAAGCAGGACGGGCCTATCGAGGGGCAACATCTCAGGGACGTCGCCGCCAGCTTTCAGCAGGCGGTGGTCGATGTGCTGTGCGGCAAGACCCTGCGCGCCTCTCGGGAGAGCGGGTTGAAAAGGGTTGTGGTGGCCGGCGGGGTGGCCTGCAACCGGGGACTGCGGCAGGGAATGAAGGCCCTCGCCGAGGCGGAAGGGCTCAAAGTATTCTTCCCGGCGCCGCTGCTGTGCGCCGACAATGCCGCCATGTTGGCCGTAGCCGGCAATGCCTACCTGGAACAGGGCCTTGCCGCCGGTTTGAACATCAACGCCCTCGCCAGTTGGTCTCTGGACCAAGTTGGAATCGAACTAAACCAACGTCAACCGTAACCCGGAACAGGCTGAAAAGAATGTATCGACGCTGGTCTCTGGTGAGGCAACTCAAGCTGAATATTCTGCGCCTGGTCCGGCTGCGGGCCGAGCCCGAGGATATCGCCAAGGGGTTCGCCCTCGGGATTTTTATCGGCATGACGCCGACTTTCGGTTTTCAGATGGTGATCGCGGTTTTCCTGGCGCTGCTGCTCAAGGAAAACAAGATTGCCGCCGCCGTGGGCGTCTGGATCACTAATCCCCTGACCGCGCCCTTCATTTACGCCCTTGAATACGAATCGGGCCGGCTGCTGCTGGGAATGGATCATGCCAGATTGCCGAAGGAGCTCAGCCTGGCCGCCGTCAAAAGCCTTGGCTGGGAGGTGCTGCTGCCGATGACGGTGGGGGGGGTGCTGTACGGTGCGCTCTGTGCCGTTTTTGCCTATTCCATCATGCTGCAGATTGTCCCCCGCGTCCGATCCTGGCGCATGGCGCGCTGGCCCCGCAAACGTAAAAAACCTCGCTGAGATCCCTGCCATGGAACATCGATTCAAAAAACGCTTCGGCCAGAACTTTCTCCAGGATCGCCATGTGGTCGACCGTATCCTGGAAGCCGCCGATCTCGAAGAAACTGACCGGGTGCTGGAAGTCGGGCCGGGGCTTGGCGCTCTTACCGACCGTCTGCTGCCCCGGGCGGCCACTCTGCACGTCATGGAGGTGGATCGGGATCTGATCGCGGCCCTGCAGGCTCGCGATGCGGCCAACCTGAGGATTCATGCCGGCGATGCCCTGCGCCTGGACTGGGAAGAATTGCTGACCGAACCGCCCTACAAACTGGTCGCCAATCTACCCTATAACATTTCCAGTCAGATCCTGTTCAAAATCCTCGATCACCGGAGCCTCTTTTCCAGGCTGGTACTGATGTTTCAGCAGGAAGTCGGCGACCGTCTCTGCGCCGGACCGGGTGGCAGGGATTACGGCATCCTTTCGGTGCTTTGCCAGGTATGGTTCGACATTCGCCGGGTGGCGAAGGTCCCCCCGGGCGCGTTTTACCCGCCACCGAAGGTCAATTCAGTGGTTCTCTGCTTCGACGCCCTGGCGCGTCCCCGTGTCGAGGTGTCCGACCAGGCTTTTTTCCGGCGGGTGGTCAAGGGGGCTTTTTCCCAGCGGCGCAAAACCCTGGCCAATGCCCTGAAGGGAGCTGGTTTCGGTTTTGACGGTCTCGCCGAAGCCTTGCAGTCGATCGATATCGATCCGGGACGGCGGGCCGAAACCCTGGCCCTCGAGGAATTCGCCGCCCTGGCAAAACTTTTGGCGTCTCAGGTCAATCCCTGACGGCCCAGCAATCGTCTCAAGGGCAGGAGCTGAAGAAAGAAGGGGATGCTGTAGGTGGCGGCGAAGGTCGCCTCGGTGGGACCGAAAAACTGGCTGCTGAAGGCCAGGATCAGGATATAGTTGGGGAACACGGTGCAGACCAGGGCCGTGGCCCGAAAGGCCGGTTCCATGCGGCGGAAGGGCCAGGGTCCGACCAGCATGATCGCTACGGCCAGCAGGCTGCCGGCCAGCAGGGCTTCCAGGGCGAGGGCCGGACTCTGCAGGAAATATCCGGAATAACGGGAAAATACGCCGACGTTGGTCACCCCGATGGCGATCAGGGCCAGCGGAAAATTGCGCCCGACCAGCCAGTCGGCCAGGCCGGGAAGCCAGCGGGTGCAAGCCTGCCCGGCCAGGGCCGGAACGAAAATCATCATGGCCAGCATGGACATCATCGGCAGCAGACTGACATTCAGGGTCTGTCCGGACAAGGCCGCCACCAGAGGGGGCAGGGTGAAGGGCAGCAGCAGCGACGACAGGATGACGATGGCCGCCGTCAGCAGCACGTCGGCCTTCAGCAGGGATGAGAAAAAGGGCGCCAGCACGGCCGTCGAGGCGCCGGCCATGACCAGGGCCGCCAGTTCGTATTTCGGCCAGATGAGATGAAAAAGGAAAAAGCCGGCCACCGGCAGCAGCACGGTTCTTCCGAGCAACAACAGGGCCGTGCCGAAAGGAGCCGACAGGGCGGGAGCGAGGATCCGTCGCAGATCGACGGATAAAAAGGAAAGAAACAGCAGGAACATGACCAGGGACATGGGAGCGTAGGTCAGGGGACCGGCCAGCCGGGGCAGAAAGACCCCCAGGGCCATGGAAAAAAAGCTGACCAGAAGGAGAATCGCATCCTGTTTGCGGAACATGGCCTGTCCTTGCCTGTTGCCCGGCGCGCATCGGCTCGGGGCGGAATCGGTTGCCGACCGTTTTTATGTTATTTCGCGGATAAAGGCAAGGTCAAACCGGGGGCGGAAAATTGGAATCTGTATGCACTTGGCGCCAGTAAAGATAAAACCTGCAATCAGCCGCAGATTCGGATGAAACCCTTTTTGAGGATCTGTTTGCAGAGATTTTATCCGGTTTTATCCGCCTTTATCTGCGGCTAAATTGCCTTTTGGGCTATGCTTTTGGATCGAGCCGAACCAACCTTCCTGTGCCTTCTCAAGCACAACTTGAAAGAAGTGCATAACCAATAATTGGAATTGCTGCCCGATTATTGACCATTCCGGTAATTTTGATAAGAATATTAATAAGATCGGGAGTTGAGTATGGACTATCTCAAGGGCCGCCTGGTCAAGTTGCTGGTCGATTTTTTCGAGGACGATTACCGGCGCATCGAACATGCGCTGGAAGTTCTCCAGGAAGCGGATGCGCTTCTGCAGGGTTGTCCCGAATGCGACAGGGACGTTCTTGTCGCGGCCGCCTTGCTGCATGACGTCGGCATCAAGCCTTCCGAGGAGGAATTGGGCTACAACACCGGGGAAACCCAGGAGAAATACGGCCCTCCGGTGGTCGAGGAACTGCTGGGGAAGATCGCGTTTCCCGCCGTCGCTGCCCACAAGGTGATGGAAATCGTCGGCAACCATCATTCGCCT
>Ga0326597_10007931_pt1 | contig 14377 bp, 9 predicted proteins | sample RVTome_12_FD_203789 | JGI IMG/M metagenome (GOLD analysis project Ga0326597, IMG submission 203789) | Soil microbial communities from uranium-contaminated site in the Upper Colorado River Basin, Wyoming, United States - RVT100D185 | ecosystem: Environmental > Terrestrial > Soil > Contaminated >... | reverse complement strand
GCGCCCAGGGCATCGGCGGTGCGACGCTCGTCGCGCTGGTGGCCCTGGGGCTGTTTGTGTGGTCGGGCCTTCTGTTCTGGGCGCTCCTGGTGTTCTTCATTGCGGGCACGCCTGGCCTGCCACCGATGGAGGACGTGACGGTGTTGGACGGTCGGAGGCGGGCGGTTGCCTGGGCCTCGTTCGCACTCTTGGCACTGATTCTGCTTCCGCTACCGCACGCGATTTCGCCGGAAATCGGGCTGCATTGCCCGTATGTGTGACGCGGGTCGCCCTTGCGCGACCGTGTGCTCGTTGAGCGAGCGATTCAACAAGGAGAGACAGCGATGACTCGACTGACAACCTTCGGAAGCGTACTCGCCATTGGCGGACTGATAAGTGTGACGACTTCGACGGAGACCTCCGTGCTGGCGTTGGCTGCGCCAGTCGGCGTGCAAGTTCAGGCGAATCAGGAGCACCATCTAACGGCCGCCGAACAGGCAGACATGCAGAAGCAGGAAGCTCAGATGATGCAGATGCATCAGAAGATGATGGCGGACATGAAGGCCATGGACGACAGGCTGAATACGCTCGCCAGCGCGATGACCGCTGCCACCGGACAGGCCAAAGTGGACGCGATCGCTGAGCTCGTCACGGTCATGGTGCAGCAGCGGACGATGATGCGCGACGGGATGATGCGGATGCAGGGCCAGATGATGGGCCACATGATGCAGCACATGGCCATGGGCACGTCGCCCGAGGTGCACGAGAGGATGGCCGCGTGCCCGATGATGAAGATGATGATGTCGGGTGGCGGAGGGCAGTGAGGCGGGCCCGGGGCAATCGTGGCTCACCTGCGCGAGCGCGGGATATCGCCAGGAACGGCATCCGACGTTCGTGCCGTGAACGGGCGCGGGTGAAGGCTATCCTGTACGACAAGCGGCACTGGCTGGGCTCACATCGCCTTCTCGAAGAGATGCGATAGGAGACGCCCGACATTCACGGGTAGCTGGACGCCTTGTCCACGGCCGGTCATGCCGTGGTCGTGATGGGCACGGGCGATCACGTGTGCGGGTTTGGCGAACCGACAGCCAGAACGCAATTACGATCTCGAAGACCGCCGCGGCGGCGAAGAAAAGCCAGATTTGCCGTCACGACTCGAGCATCGTGGCCATGAACTCCCGCGTGCCCGGAGGACCGGTGAGATCCAGCGTGATCGGACCTTCATCGGGAGCGACCACGATCGTGAACTGCAGGAACCGGCAGCATTGACGCTCGGCTAAGACCGCGCGTACAACCGCCGTGAGCATGTCGTCGGTCCCAACGAACCGCAGCCGATGTCCGTCCGTGTTGACGAACACGCGAACCGGCCCAAGCCGGCGCTCAGCCAGAATGCCAAACACCACGTAATCGCGGCTGGTGCTCAGGAAGGGGTTCTCCTCGAGGCGCTGTCGTCCCGTGAAGAACAGCTCGGCGCCGATGCGCCGAGCGTTCTCGAGCACGAACGCGTCCGAGCGCTCGATACGTATGGGATCGACGATGCGCGACCCAAACGACGTGACTGTGAACGAGGCGGCGCCCACTGTGCGCGTGAGATCGAAGGACACGCTCCGCCCGCGCTCTGCCTGTCGCCCGTCCGATCCCACCGCAGCACTCGCCCATGCGTGAGTTGACCGGCGTTCACCGGGCGCCTGGATCCGCCGCGCCCTTGGTTCGAATGCGGATGAGCTGTTCAACCGGATCCGTGGACGGGCGTGACCGTGATGCCCGGCACTCCAAGCTCGACAAGTCGATGCTCGATATCTGCCAGCCGTTCCCTTCGGACGATGGCCGTGACCTTTCGAAACTGCACTTCACACCCCTCGTTACGCTCCACCCGGCTCGGCCTGCGGTCCCATGGCGGGCCCGTCCTCGGCCGGGGCGGCCGGCGCCGCCGGCAGACGCCACCCCTTCCAGATGAAATAGATGGCCGGATAGACAAGGAGCACGACAATCGCCGACGTGGCAACGCCGCCGACCATCGGCGCCGCGATGCGCTTCATCACGTCGGCGCCCGTGCCGTGGCTCCACATGATCGGGAGCAACCCGGCCAGAATGACGCAGGTCGTCATGATCTTCGGGCGCACGCGCTGCACCGCGCCGTGGTACACCGCTTCGACCAAATCGGCCCGCGTCGTCATCTGCCCGCGCACGACCGCCTCGTTGTAGGCCACGTCCAGGTACAGCAGCATCACCACCCCCGTCTCGGCGCTGACGCCGGCGAGCGCGATGATGCCCACCCAGACGGCGATGCTCATGTTGTAGCCGAGCAGGTACATCAGCCAGAACGCGCCGATGAGCGAGAAGGGCACGGCCAGTAGCACAATGAGGGTCTTGAACGTTGATCGGGTGTTCAGGTAGATGATGACGAAGATGATGATGAGCGTCAGCGGCACGACGACCCGCAATCGGCGTTCGGCGCGGATCATGTACTCGTACTGGCCGCTCCACCCGATGCTGTATCCCGCCGGAACTTCAACCTGCTCGGTGACGGCACGCTGAGCCATCCGCACGTACGTGCCGACGTCGATGCCCTGGATGTCGACGTAGATCCAGGCGTTCGGCCGCGCGTTCTCACTCTTGATGCCGGGTGGTCCCTTGGCGATCTCTACGTCGGCCAACTGACCGAGGGGAATGTGCTGGCCGAGCGGGGTCGGCACCAGGATGTCGCGCAGGGATGGGAGATCGTCGCGGAGCTCACGGCTGTAGCGCAGGTTGACCGGGTATCGCTCCAGTCCCTCGACCGTCGTCGTGATGTTCATGCCGCCGATGGCCGACTGAATGACGTCCTGGACGTCGCCGACGGTGAGGCCGTACCGCGCGATGTCGCCACGGCGCACCTTGATGTTCAGGTAGTTGCCGCCCGTGACGCGCTCGGCGTAGGCCGAGAGCGTGCCGGGGACCTCCCGGATGACCGCCTCGATCTCCCGGCCGATCCGCTCGAGCGTCGCCAGCTCCGACCCAGACACCTTGATGCCCACCGGCGTCTTGATGCCGGTCGAGAGCATGTCGATGCGCGTCTTGATCGGCATCGTCCACGCGTTGGTCAGCCCGGGAAACTGAATCGCCTGGTTCATTTCCTGGACGAGCGTCTCGGGCGTCATGCCCGGCCGCCACTCCTCCTCGGGTTTCAGCGTGATCGTCGTCTCGATCATGCTGAGCGGCGCCGGATCGGTGGCCGTATCGGCGCGGCCGATCTTGCCGAACACGTGATGGACCTCGGGGAACGACCGGATGATGCGGTCCGTCTGCTGGATGATCTCTCGTGCCTTGGTCACCGACACGCCCGGCAGGGTCGTGGGCATGTAGAGCAGGTCGCCCTCCCACAGCGACGGCATGAACTCGGAGCCCATGCGTGAGTACGGCACCCAGGTCGCACCCAGCACCGCAAGCGTGATCGCCAGCACCGCCCAGCGCCACCGCAGCACGATGTGCAAGACCGGGTCGTAGATCCTGATGAGCAGCCAGCTGATCGGGTTTCTGGCCTCGGGGCGGATGCGGCCGCGAATCCAGTACCCCATGAGCACCGGCACGAGCGTCACGGACAGCAGCGCCGCCGCGGCCATGGAATACGTCTTGGTGAAGGCGAGCGGCTTGAACAGGCGGCCTTCCTGCGCCTCGAGCGTGAAGACCGGCGCGAAGGACACCGTAATGACCAGTAGCGCGTAGAACAGCGTCGGGCCGACCTCCTTCGCCGAATCAGCAATGATCTGCCAATGGGCCTTCCTGCCGGCATCGTGCTCGAGGTGCTTGTGCGCGTTCTCGATCATGATGATGGCGGCGTCCACCATCGCGCCGATGGCGATGGCGATGCCGCCCAGCGACATGATGTTGGCGTTGATGCCCTGGTAGCGCATCACGACGAACGCCATCAGGATGGCCACCGGCAGGGTGAGGATCGCCACGAGCGCCGATCGGACGTGCAGGAGAAACACAAAGCAGACCAGCGCCACCACGAGGCTCTCTTCGATGAGCTTCTCTTCGAGGGTCGCGATCGACCGCTCGATGAGCGGGGACCGGTCGTACACCGTGACGATCTCGACATCGTCCGGCAGCCCCAGCCGCAACTCGGCCAGCTTGGCCTTCGTGCGCTGAATCACGTCGTACGCGTTCGCGCCCGAGCGGACCACGACGATGCCGCCAACGACCTCGCCCTCGCCGTTCAGATCGGCGAGCCCGCGGCGGATGTCGGGGCCGACCTGGACGTGTCCCACGTCTTTCAGGAGGATCGGCGTCCCGCGCACGTCGACGCCAAGCGCCACCTGTTCGAGGTCCTGCACCCCTTCGATGTAGCCTTCGCCCCGAATCATGAACTCCGACTCGGCCATCTCGAGCACGCGGCCGCCGACCTCGTTGTTGCTGCGCTGAACGGCCTGCCGGATCCGGGCGATCGAGATGTCGTAGGCGCGGAGCCGGTTGGGATCGACGGTGATCTGGTACTGCTTGACGAATCCGCCGAGGCTGGCGACCTCCGACACGCCGGGCACGGACGTCAACTCGTACTTGAGGTACCAGTCCTGGATGGAGCGGAGGTCGGCCAGCGTGCGCTCGTGTGATCGAAGGGCGTACATGAAGGCCCAGCCGACCCCGGTGGCATCGGGACCGAGAGCGGGCGTCACGCCCCTTGGCAGGCGGCCAGCCACGTAGTTCATGTACTCGAGGACGCGGCTGCGCGCCCAGTAGAGATCGGTGCCGTCCTCGAAGATCACGTACACGAACGAGAACCCGAAGAAAGAGTAGCCGCGCACGACTTTCGCGTACGGCACCGCGAGCATCTGGGTCGTGATCGGATAGGTGATCTGGTCCTCGACCACCTGCGGCGCCTGGCCCGGGTAGTCGGTGAAAATGATCACCTGCACATCGGACAGGTCGGGGATCGCGTCGAGCGGCGTCTGGCGGATCGCATAGGCGCCGGCCAGCGACACGAACACGGTCGCGAGAATCACAAAGAACTTGTTCTGGACCGACCAGTCGATGAGTTTCTCCAGCATGGCTCGCTCTCAGAAGACAGGCGCTCTCAACGCCGGGCCGCCGCCGGCGAATCCGTCTCACCGGCACTGTCCTGCCCGCCCACAATCTTGCGAATCGCTTCCCGGAGGTTGCTCTCCGAGTCGATGAGGAACTGCGCGGAGACGACGACGCGTTCCCCTTCCGACAGACCGCGCGTCACCGCCAACACGCCGTCGCCGCTGACGCCGAGCTCGACCTCGCGGACCTGGAACCGTCCCTCGCCCAGGGCCACCACGACCACGTCCCGGGTGCCGCTCCGGATCACCGCCTCGCTGGGCACCACCAGCACCTGGCGCGCCGACGGCACGTCGAGCGTCACATTCGCGTACATGTCGGCTCGCAGCTCGAGGCCGGGGTTCGGCAGCTCGATCGAGACCCGCAGCGTTCGCGTCTTGTTGCTGAGAAACGGGTAGATGTAGCGCACGCGGCCGGTGTACGTGCGCCCGGGTTCGTACGGCGACTCCAACCGCGCCCGCTGGCCGACTTTGAGCCACGGCGCCTGGCTCTCGAAGACCTCGACCTCGGCCCAGACCGTCGACAGATCGGCAACCTTGTAGAGGTTCATGCCGGCCTTGACGAACATCCCTTCGAGCGCCTGATCCATCTTCTGGACAACGACGCCCCGTACGTTGGAGACGACGGCCAGCGTACGGCGCGGCTCGCGCGTGCGCTCCAGGTCGGCAATCTGGTCGTCGGCGATGTCCCAGTACTTCAGCCGCTGCCGCGCCGAATCCACCAGCGACCTGGCACGGGCGGCGATGTCGGGATAGGTGTTGTCCGCCAGCCGGCTCGCGTAGTCGATCGCCTGCAGGTACTCCTTCTGGGTCGTCACGAGCTGCGGGCTGTAGATCTCGAACAGCTTCTGTCCCACCGCGACGGTCTCGCCGACGTAGTTCACATAGACCGTTTCGATCCAGCCGTCATACTTCGTGTTGATCCACGCGACCTGCCGGTCGTTGTAGGTGAGCGTCCCGACCGTCCGGATCGTGAACGGAATGTCTGCCCGGCTCACGTCCTCGGTCTGAACGCCGATGTTCTGGACGAAGTGAGGGTCAATCTGGACCCAGCCTGGTGGGGGCTCGCCTGCCTCCTCTTCGTAGACCGGAATGAGGTCCATCCCCATCGGCGACTTGCCCGGCTTGTCGCGGATGTAGGTCGGGTCCATCGGTGCCCGCCAGTATTTGATCCGGCGTTCGGCGGAGGGCGCCGCCGGAGTCGTGCCCTCGTCCTCGTAGACGGGAATGAGATCCATGCCCATCGGCGACTTGCCGGGTTCGTCGCGGATGTAGGTCGGGTCCATCGGCGCCCGCCAGTACTTGATCTTCCGCTCGGCGGGCTTCGTCTCTGCGGGAGCCGCGCCCGGCAGCACCGCGGCAGTCCGCCGCACCCAGTACCAGTCGAAGGGGTTGGCGAGCACGGCGACCGTCGCCCCGATGCCGAGCAGGAAGACGAACAGGAACGCGAGGAGCTTCTTCATGGCTGACCTCATCTATCGCGGAAAACGGACGCCGATAGCGCGCTCGAGCTCGGCCAGCGCCAGTAGGTAGTCGGCGCGCTGCCGCTCGTTCGCCAGTCGCACCTCGAGGAGCACGCGCTCGCTGTCGAGCAGGTCGAGCACGCCGACCTGGCCCGTCTCGTAGGCGGTCTCCGTCGAGCGCTGCGCCTCGCCAGCCTGCGGAATCAGCACGTCCTGGAACAACCGGATCTGGCCGGCCAGCGTCTGCAGCCGGTTCACCTGATCGCGTACGTCGAACTCCAGGTCGTTAACGAGCTTCGCCCGGCCCTGCTGGAACGCGGTTGTCTCCTCACTGGCCTGGCGCACGGCAGCGTTCAGCTTGTCTCGCCAGATCGGCAGGGTGACACCCACCGAAATCGTCCAGGCGTTCTTCCCGCTGTCGGGGGGTGCGGTCATCGCCGCCGACTCGCTCCCGCCCACATTGATGATCCCGGCGCCCACGACAAAGTCTGGCCAGTAGTTCTTGCGGGCCAATGCGATCGAACGCTCGCTTCGCGCGATGAGCGCGTCGGCCGCCCGGACCTCGTGTCGATTGGCTTCGCCGGTCGCAAACAACTCGGCCAAATCGAGCGTCGCCGCGGCGGCGATCGGCGGATCCGCCAGGTGCACGGGCGCCACCGGCGTCTCCGGCGCCCGATCGATCAGCGTGTTGAGTCGCGCCGCAAGCGTCTGCCGCTGCTGACGCAGCATGAACAGCCGGTTGAGGATCCTCGTTAACTCGGCCTGGACCTTGATGACAGCCTGCTGCAGTCCGCCGCCGCTTGCGTACCGGGCCTGCGCCAGCCGCTCGTAGTGCTCGAGGATCGATTGCTCCTCCAGCGTGACGTCAATCGCGGTGTCCACGTAGCCCAGGTTGTAGAAGGCCGCCTTCACCTGCGCGATCACATCGCGCTGCCGCGCCTGCCAGGTTTCGAACGCCGCCGCCGCGTCCTGCGTCGCGATCTGACCGCGCACATCCAGCTTGCCAAACCAGGGGAATGCCTGCGCCAGCATGACGGTGTTGAGCTGCGGCCCGACGCGGGTCTCGACGCTCCGCAGCATCTGCGTGAAGCTCACCGTCGGATCCGGCAGCGCGGTCACCTGGGGCATACGCTCGAGGGCCGCGCGGTAGCGCGCCTCCGCTTCCTTGAGGCTCGGCTGTGCCTCCAGCGCCCGTTGCACGAACTCCCTGAGCGACAGCTCGATGGCGTAGAAGTCAGGCGTTACGGAGGTCGGCGTCTGCGCCTGCGCCGCGGGAGCCGTCGCCGTCAGGCAGACAATGAGCACCGCCCGCGCGACGACATGCTCGCGGGCCGCGTTCCACCTGCGGACCTGCGTGGAAGAGCGCGTACCGGCGCGGCACAAGCGATGGACTGAGACAAACACCTTGAACCTCCCGCATCGTGTGATCGCGGGCGCGCGTCACGCGCCCGCCGGGGCCCAGGCACACCCTGAGCCCACATTTCACGAGCGGGTGTTCAAATCAGGAAGACGCAGAAGAACAGGTGACGGGCAAGGGACGGTGAGCCTGGCGGGTCGGCGGTACTGAGGAGGATGGGGTTGGGGACTTGGACGTTGGAGCCGGCCGCCAGAGTGCTGGGGACTGCCGGCAAGACATTCGGCGCGTTCGTCGCTGTCCGCTCGGCCGGAGGGCGCGAGCCTGGTACCGAGCCGAGCATACAGCAGTCCGGATCGGGCATTGACGCGTTGTGCGGCAGTGCATCATCAACCGCGCCGGGACGGGTACCTGCGTCGGAGCAGACGTGCCCGGACGCGCCGCCTGTGTCCACGTCCATGCCGACGCAAAGAGGCATCCCGGCGATCGTGAGAGTCAGCGCAAGCGAGGAAGCCGCGAGTCGGTTCAGCATGACAAGAGGGATCGCGATCTCAAGACGACCTCAGTGGTGCAGAACTCGTACCGTTCGCCCAACGGAGCACGACGATCCGCGAACTGGAGAATTCTCGTATCTAGCGGAGTCTGCCTTGCAGACCTGCGAAATTGTCCGCATCGGACGCGCATTTTCGAGCGGTGTGGCCTCGCTGCGTGGCTTCTTTACGGGGCGCGGCTCAACAGTCGCGATTCGGGTAGTGTCGGCGAGATTCGTCGGCAAAGTGAATTAATTCTGATTAATGAACGCCTTGGCGGCCGACGGCCTTCATCACGCGGGCAGCACGCCGACGAAGAGCTCGACAGCGATTTCTTCGCCAGTCTGCGGATCGATCAGGTGCGGGCGCGTGCCGGAGTAGTCGACAAACAGCTTCTCGCCCGCGCGATGCACCTGCCGCATCGACGACCGGAGGCGACGCGCCCACTGGCGATAGCGCTCACAGAATTGGCTATAGCCGTCCCCATCCGGGTGCGCCGCCCGGTACTCCTGCCACAGCAGGGCGAGCGTCACACCGGGCTTCTTCAGCTCCTGGTGCAGCACGCTCGCGGCGGGCATCACGCGGTCCTGCGCTGCGGGGACCGCCGGCCGGGCAAAGAGGCGTGCTTCGAGCGCCGCGTCGTCGAGATCGGCGGGCAACGGCCATGACAGCCCCGCCGCCGTCGCCCGCTGCAGATAGGCGGTGACCGTGCCTAGCCCAAGCGTGCACGCCCGCGCGATCGCGCGGTGGGTCAGCCCGGTTTCGTACTTGAGACGGAGGAGTTCGCGGAGATGTCGCATCGGTAGCCTCTTGGCTGCCATCCAGGACCTTCCTTTCGGAAAAGACCCCAGATCGCTCCGCTACCGACGAGCGTTCAGCTTGACCGGAACCGGCGTTCACGATCACCGGAATGTAGAGCAGTTTTAAATGCAGAACGCATTTCCGCGCTGTTAGGTTCTGCCTTGCCGCCTAGCGGTCCTCTACGGGCTCAGCCACTAATGGCAGCACTGCGGTCTGTCGGGACTGCGGTCAGAATACTCGGGCGATACAGCCGCGGGGGCCATTATTTCGACTTCTGGAGGACTTTCGGAGAACCGGAGATATTCTTAGGCTTTCGCTGTATTTTCGCTATAGTGATGAATGCCGATGCCCGCCATTCACCCGCGCCTTGGAACGCTTGCCGCTGCGGCATCGAGTCTTCTCGATCCTCCCGCGTGGCGGTCGAGCGATTTGGCGGGACGCTTGGTGGAGCTGTCCGGCCAGCAGTCGGCGGCGTATCTGACGGCCGCGTTCGGGCTCGTGCTCGACGCGCAATTGTGCGGCGACCGGGCGGCGTGGATCACTTTCGAGCAGAGCGCATTTTTCCCACCTGACGTGGCGGCCGGCGGCGTGGATGTCGAGTCATTGCCGGTCGTGCGCGTCGGCAATGCCCTTGCCGCCGGGCGAGCCGCCGAACATCTCGTGCGCTCCGGTGGATTCGGGCTCGTCGTGATCGATCTGCCGAGTCACGCGAGCGACGCGCATCCGGAGAAACCGCCCGCCGCGCTTCCCGTGCCGCTGCTGACGCGTCTCCTGGGACTGGCGCGCACGCACCATGCGGCCGTGCTCATCCTGACGAAGAAATCCCCGGACGCGGCGTCGCTCAATTCACTGATTTCGTTGCGCGCCGGCGCGCAGTGGTACGCGCACGACGGGGGATATGACGTGCGCGTCCGCGTGCTCAAGGACAAGCGCCGCGCACCGGGGTGGGGACACGTGGAGGCATGCCGTGGATCGGTGGGCATGCGTTGACGTCGCGGCGTTTCCGCTCCAGCTCCTGCTGAAGGCGCAGCCGGCATGGGCGCGTCTGCCGTCCGCGGTCGTCGCCGACGACAAGCCGCAGGCGCTCGTGCAGTTCGTGAACGCACGCGCCTACACGCTCGGCGTGCGTCCCGGTCAACGGTATGCCGCCGCGCTCGCGCTTGCCAGGGATCTGCAGGCCGGCACGATCTCGCGATGGCAGATTGCCCGGAGTGTCCGCGCACTGGCGGATCGTCTGCGGCGCTATTCGCCTCATGTCGAACCGTCCGCTGAAGTGCCGGGCGTGTTCTGGCTCGACGCGCAGGGGCTCACTCGGCTCTATTCTTCGCTCCACGACTGGGCCCACGCGATCCGTCTCGACATGCGACGCGCGGGCGTCGGCGCCACGGTTGCAGTCGGATTCACACGGTTCGGCTCCTATGCGCTGGCCAAGTTCCATCAGGGGATCACGGTGTGCGCCGGCGATGACGAGGAGCGCGCCGAGGTGCAGCCTGTTCCGCTCTCCTATCTGGATCTCGATCCGGATGTGCACGAGCGGCTCGCCATACTTGGCATCCACACGGTTGGCGATTTTCTACGCCTGCCCGGTGACGGCATCCGCCAGCAGTTCGGCGAGGCAACGCACGCGCTGCATCAGCTCGCGACTGGCCATCGCTGGGCGCCGCTCGTTCCCTCGCCGGGAGAAGAACCGCAGGAGCGGCTGGTCCACTTCGACGCGCCGGAAATCAACATCGACCGCCTGATCTTCATCGTCACACGCCTGCTGGATTCGCTGCTGGCCGCACTCGTCAGCCACGCGCACGCCGTCGTCGAGCTCGCACTGTGGATGAAGCTCGACGATCGCACGACGCGCACCGAAGGCGTGCGGCCGGCCGCCGCCACACTCGACGTGGCGCAGTTGCTGGCGCTCGTCCGTGTGCGCCTCGACACACTTCGTCTCTCAGCCGGCATCGTGACGTTGCGTGTGACCGCCGTGACGTGTCCAGCGACGCCCGAGCAGCGGCGGCTGTTTCCGCAGCATGCGCGTCGCGATCCCGAGCTGGCGAATCAGGCGTTGGCCCGCCTGCGCGCGGAGTTCGGCGAGCCATGCGTGGTGCGTGCCCGTATCGGTGACGCGCATCTTCCCGCCGCGCAGTTCGAGTGGGAGCCGCTCGATCGCGTGCCCCTCCGATCCTCGCCGCACGTCGTGGCAACGCGTCCACTCGTCCGGCGCATCTACGCACAGCCTGTTCGTTTGGCTCCAGGCTTCAGGCTCCAGGCCCGGAGCCCGAAGCCTGAAGCCGTGCTTGGTCCGTACATCGTGTCGGGCGGATGGTGGGGTGGTGGCATCCGTCGCGACTACTATTTCGTGCCGACCGGCGGCGGCCTGTGGTGGGTGTACTACGACCATCGCACGCAGCGTTTCTTTCTCCAGGGATGTGTGGAATGACGTCGCCGTCCTACGTTCCGCTGTGGTGCAAGAGCAACGGCTCGTTTCTCGAAGGCGCCAGTCATCCGGAGGAGCTGGTCGAGGTCGCGGAGACGTTCGCATTGCCTGCGCTCGCGGTCACGGATCGCGACGGCGTGTATGGGATCGTTCGAGCGCACGTCGAAGCGAAGCAGCGGCGCAGGCACTTGATCGTCGGCGCGCAGGTGACGGTTGGTGTCGCCGATGCGGCGGCGCCACCATCCACGATCGTCCTGCTCGCCCAGGATCGCGGCGGGTATACGAATCTCTGCCGGCTCCTCACCGTCGGCCGTCGACGCCGGCCAAAGGGCGGATCGCTTGTCGCATGGAATGAGGTCTGCAGTCACGCCGCGGGCCTCCTGGGGCTGTGGGGTGGCGATGCGAGCCTGCTCGTGCGCGAATCCGATGAGGGGATCGATGCCGCCGCTGGAGGCATGCGTGAGGGGTTCGGCGATCGCCTCTACGCCATGGCCGCACGGCATCGTCGAGACACCGAGGTGGCGGAGGAGGCGCGACTGCGGGTGCGTGCAGCTCGCTACGGGCTTCCGATCGTGGCGGCCGTGGAAGTGCTGTATCACCATCCGGCGCGCCGCGCGCTGCAGGACGTGATGACCTGCATTCGTCATGGCGTCACGATTCACGCGGCCGGCCGGCTGCTGAAACCGAACGCCGAGCATCGGTTGCTCAGCCCGGAAGATTTCGCCGCGCTCTTTCCCGACGACCCTGACGCGGTGGCGCGAACGCTCGAGATCGCGTCGCGGTGCAGCTTCTCGTTGAGCCAACTCCGCTACCGTTATCCGGCCGAACACGTGCCCGGGGGGATGACGTCCTCGGCCTGGCTGCGCCAGCTTGCGGAGGAGGGGCTTCGAAAGAGGTGCCACGGCCACGTACCGCCGGACGTGGCGACGCAGCTTGACAAAGAGCTGCGTCTCATCGACGAACTCGACTACGGCGGCTATTTTCTCACGATGCACGACATCGTCGCGTTTTGTGAATCGAACGACATTCTCTGCCAGGGACGAGGATCGGCGGCCAACTCGGTGGTCTGTTATGCGCTTGGTGTCACTGCGGTCGACCCGCGGCAGATCGAGCTGCTCTTCGAGCGGTTTCTCTCCAGAGAGCGCGATGAGCCGCCCGACATCGATCTCGACGTGATGCACGAGCGGCGTGAAGAAGTCATTCAGCACATCTACGAGAAGTACGGCCGCACTCACGCCGCGATGGTGGCGAACCTCGTCCGCTATCAGCCGCGATCGGCCGTGCGCGACGTCGGCAAGGCGCTCGGGTTGTCGGAGACGACGATCGATCGGGTCGCGAAGCTGCTCTCACATCATGCGGGGATGTCGGCGGCGGCACTTCGACAGGCAGGCCTCGATCCGGAGACGCCGCTGCACCGGCATTGTCTTCAGCTAAGCCACGAGATTCTCCATGCGCCGCGGCATCTGTCGATCCATCCGGGCGGCTTCCTGCTTGGACACGAGGCCGTGCACGACATCGTGCCGATCGAAAACGCGACGATGGCCGATCGCACGGTCATCCAGTGGGACAAGGACGACGTGGAAGCGGTCGGGCTGTTCAAGGTGGATATCCTGGGGCTCGGGGCGTTGACGCAGCTCGATCGCATCATTCGCCTGCTGTCGTGTCATCGTGGCATGAACCTGTCGATCGCCTCGATCCCTGAAGACGACAAAGCGACCTACGACATGATCTGCGAGGCAAAGACGGTCGGGATCTTTCAGATCGAATCGCGGGCGCAGATGTCGATGCTGCCGCGCCTGAAGCCGCGCAACTATTACGACCTTGTTATTCAAATCAGCATCGTGCGGCCAGGGCCGATCTCGGGCGGCATGGTCCATCCGTATCTGCGGCGGCGGAACGGGGAGGAGGCGGTCGTCTATCCGCATCCGAGCCTGGAGCCGGTCCTCAAGAAGACGAAAGGCGTCCCGCTCTTTCAGGAGCAGGTGATGCGCCTGGCGATCGTCGTCGCGGACTACACGCCGGGCGAAGCCGATCAACTCCGCCGCGACATGGCCGCGTGGCAGCGTTCCGGCCGCCTCGAGCAGCACGAAGAGCGGCTGATCTCGCGGATGCAGGCAAAAGGGGTTGCGCCGGAATTTGCGCGGCGTGTCTACCAGCAGATTCGAGGCTTCGGCGAATATGGGTTTCCGGAAAGCCACGCCGCCTCGTTCGCGATCATCAGCTACGCCTCGTCTTATCTACGGCGACATTATCCGGCGGAGTTCACGTGCGGGCTGTTGAACGCGCAGCCGATGGGGTTCTATGCCATCGCCACGATCGTCGAGGACGCAAAACGGCAAGGTGTGGACGTGCGACCGGTGGACGTCCGGTGGAGCGCGTGGGATTGCACCCTCGAAGAGGCTGAGCCATCGACCCCCTGTCATTGCGGGTCTGGGGATGCGTCCCACGATCGCCGATTTGCCGTGCGTATGGGACTGCGCTTCGTGAAGGGATTCGGCGAGAAGGATGGCGACAGGTTCCTCGCGGCGCGCACGATCGCGCCGTTCGCGTCGCTGGCCGATGTGGCGCGTCGCACAGCGCTGAACCGGCAGGCGCTCGGCGCGCTGGCCGAAGCAGGCGCCTTCGAGAGCCTCGGCCTGTCGCGGCGCTCGGCGCTGTGGGAGGCGCCAGGCGCCGTGCACGACACGCGCATGTCGCTGACGCTCTCGGATCCCCACGATGTGCCCGTGCCGGTATTTCCGCCGCTCGACGCGGGAGAGACGATC
>Ga0326597_10007930_pt1 | contig 14378 bp, 13 predicted proteins | sample RVTome_12_FD_203789 | JGI IMG/M metagenome (GOLD analysis project Ga0326597, IMG submission 203789) | Soil microbial communities from uranium-contaminated site in the Upper Colorado River Basin, Wyoming, United States - RVT100D185 | ecosystem: Environmental > Terrestrial > Soil > Contaminated >... | reverse complement strand
GGGGACTCCCTCGCTCTGTCCATGGAGGCGGCCCGTACCGACAAGGACGTGATCGTCTTCTGCGGCGTGCATTTCATGGCCGAAAGCGCCGCCATCCTGGCGCCGGACAAGACGGTGCTGCTGCCGCGACTCGATGCCGGTTGCCCGATGGCCGACATGATCACCGCCGACGGCCTGCGGCAGATGAAGCAGAGCTTTCCCGAAGCCAGCGTGGTTACCTACGTCAACAGCACTGCGGCCACCAAGGCCGAAACGGACATCTGCTGTACCAGCGCCAACGCCGTACGGGTGGTGGGCTCACTCGACGCCCGGGAAATCATCTTTGCGCCGGACCGCAACCTCGGCCGCTATGTGGCCGCGTTTCTTCCGGAAAAAATCTTCCACCTTTGGCCGGGATTCTGCCCGACCCACGACAACCTCGAGGCCAAAGAGGTGCGCGAGATGAAAGCCGCCCATCCCGGCGCGCCCTTCATCGCTCATCCCGAATGCGCGCCCGAGGTGCTGGAACTGGCCGACCACATCTGTTCCACCAGCGGCATGTATGAGTATGTGCGAACCAATCCGGCGCAAAAGTTCATCATCGGCACCGAGATGGGCATTCTCTACCGCATGCGCAAGGAAAGCCCGGATAAGGAATTCATCCTGGCCAGTCCCCGGCTGATCTGCCCCAACATGAAACTGATCTCCCTGGAAGACCTCCATGCCAGCCTCGAAACCCTGAGTCCGGCAGTCACCGTACCCGCCGACATCCGCGAACGGGCCAAGGTGGCTCTCGACCGGATGCTGGCCGTACCGCGGGACTGAGAGAGCGGTACCGAACATGGTCCACGACGGCGATTTCGTCGCTATCTTTCAATCCATGCACCGGGTGCTGAAGGCGGAAAAAATCCTCAAGCAGGAGGCGGTGGATTTCCTGCTCATCCCCACCCCGCGCGAACTGAGTTCCGCCTGCGGCCTGGCGATCCGTTTCGAGGCCGGCAACAGGGAGCGGATCGAAGCGATTCTGCAACGGGAAGACCTGGTACCCAAGGAGCTGTTCGTCAAAAAATCCGTGGGATATCAACTGGTTGCCGAAGGTTGAATAAACGATCCCTCGGCGCCACGCCGGTTGCAGCCGACATGAACCTGACGACATGAACCGCTACTTTGACAATGCAGCCACCACCCACCCCAAGCCGGAAACGGTCTACCGCGCCGTGGATCGCACCCTGCGGGAAACCGGCGCCAGCCCCGGACGGGGCGGCTACCGCGCGGCCATGGATGCCGCGCGCCAGCTGTTCGAGGCCCGCGAGGCGGCGGCCGCCTTCTTCGGGATAGCCGATTCATCCCGCCTGGTCTTCACCGCCAACGCCACCGAAGCCCTCAATCTCGCCCTGTTCGGCCTGATCCGCCCCGGCGACCGGATCGTCACCTCGACCATGGAGCACAATGCCGTGACCCGGCCCTTGCGGGCCTTGCAGGATCGCGGAGTCGAGGTGATCAGGGTCCCGGCGGACCGGCAGGGTTTCGTCCATCCCGCCGACCTCCGGGATGCCTGCCGAAGCGGGACGCGACTGGTGGTTCTTTCCCATTGCTCCAATGTCACAGGCACCCGCCAGGCGATCGAGGAAATCGGGCCCTGGTGCCGCCGGAACGGCATTCTACTGCTGGTCGACGCCGCCCAGAGCGCCGGACTGTTCGACATCGACGTCGAGGCCATGGGCATCGATCTGCTGGCCGCTCCCGGCCATAAGGGGCTGCTCGGTCCTCCCGGGACCGGTCTCCTCTACCTGCGGGAAGGGCTGCAGCCCCAGCCGCTCATGTTCGGCGGCACCGGCGGCAACTCCGCGTCCGACCTGCCTCCCGAGGAGCTTCCCGAACGGCTGGAGAGCGGCACGGTCAACCTGCCGGGCCTGGCCGGTCTGAAAGCGGGGATCGAATTCCTCCTCGACCGCGGCCTGGCATCCGTCAGATCCCACGAGATGGAACTTATGCGGCAGCTCATCGACGGCCTGCAAGAAATTCCCGGCATCCTCCTCTACGGCCCGCTGGAGACCGCCCGCCAGGGCAGCGCCCTGTCCATCAACCTGAAAGGCCGGGATCCCTCCACCGTGGCCTTTGCCCTCGACCAGGAACACCAGGTCTGCGTCCGGGCCGGCCTGCACTGCGCCCCCGACGCCCACCGCACCATCGACACCTTCCCCCACGGCACCGTTCGGCTCAGCCCCGGCATCTTCCATTCCGGCGGGGATATCGATTACCTGCTCGACGCGGTAAGGGATATTGCGGGACGAAAGAACTGATGGCGTCGCAAAAACTCACCAACTGCTGCGTTGCTGCAATTACTCTCGTCACTGCGGCGTACCTAAGTACGCCTCATTCCTCGACCTTGCGCGCCTTGCATTTGGCGCTTTTTGCTTAGCCATTCCCTCTTTTTGCTTTCTTGCGGAACATCAAGCGTTGAGCAAACCGGTTGTGCCGGCACCATACAAGCTGGTACGATCCCGATTCCGATAGCGATCCCGACACCAAAGGACATTGGGCGATGAATCTCTCTCTCGTCTCCATCCATATCGAAAAATCGAGCAAGGCGGTATCCCTGGGCTGCGCCATGCTCGCCGCCGCCCTGAAACAACGCTTTCCGGAGGAGGTCCGGGTCAATCTGCTGGATCTTTACCTGCAGGAACCGGCAGTGGATTGCGTCGACCGGATCCTGCAACAACAGCCCGACTGGGTCGGCCTGTCCCTGGCGCTCTGGAACAGGAAAACCGCCCTCGAGATCGCCGACCGGTTGAAAGCCCTGCGGCCGGACCTGGTGATCCTGGCGGGGGGACCGGAGGCGACCGGCGACCCTCTGAAACTCGCGCAACATCCTTCCATCGATCTGGTCCTGCCGGGTGAAGGGGAACGGCTCATCGTCGAAACCTTGGACAGCTTCTTCCAGGGCACCGGCATCGCCGGGATTCGCAAATCCATGCGGTCCGCACCTGCCGCGGACCTCGCCCTGCTCCCCTCCCCCTGGCTCGACGGCACCCTGCGAGCGGAGGATCATGCCGGGCTGGTGTGGGAACTGTCCCGAGGCTGCCCTTTCAAGTGCGATTTCTGCTTCGAATCCCTCGGTACGGAAGGGATACGCCGCTTCCCCGCGGAGCGCCTGCGGGCGGAACTGAAACGGTTTGCGACCGCCGGCGTGACCCAGATCTTCGTCCTCGATCCGACCTTCAACTTTCACCGGGAAGAAGCCAAGCGGATGCTCAGGCTGATGGCCGAGACCGCCCCGGAGATCCATTTCAACATCGAAATCCGCAGCGAATATCTCGACCGGGAGATGGCCGACCTCTTTGCCGAATTGAACTGCTCCCTGCAGATCGGCCTGCAGAGCGCCGACCCGACGGTGCTGGCCAAGCTCAACCGATGTTTCGATCCGATCGATTTCCAGCAGAAGGTGATGCTGCTCCACGAGGCGGAGGTGGCCTACGGTTTCGACCTGATTTATGGCCTGCCCGAAGACAACCTGGAGGGCTTTCTGGCCAGTCTCGACTTCGCCCTGGCCATGGCTCCCAATCACCTGGATATCTTTCCCCTGTCCGTCCTGCCCGGTACCCGGCTGGCCGAAACCGCCCCCGGTTTCGGTCTCATCCATGTCCAGGAGGCTCCCTACCGAATTGTCTCATCGCCGACCTTCGGCGAAGAGGACCTGGCCACGGCGGCCCGGATCGCCGAGGCCTGCACCCTGTTTTACAACAAGGGAGCGGCGGTGCCCTGGTTCGGCTTGCTGCTGGAAAACCTCCAGTGGTCGCCGGCGCAACTCTTTTCCCGACTGTCGACCTGGCTGCAGGAAGGGGACCGGGACCTGACGGATGTTACGCAACTGCAGCAGGCCTTTCTCCACCAGCTGTTCGAAGAACGGGACCAGCCCGACAGCGGCCGCATCGCCGCCGACATCGCCGCCTGGTTCGGCCACTATGCGGCTCTCACCGATCCCGCCCGTCCCTGCCGGCACGAAGAACCGGAGCCCGGCCATACTTATCTCAACACGCTTTCCGTATTCGCCCGGTTCCGCACCGACCCCGGCGAACTGCTGGCCAACCTGCAGCGCGGCATCAGCGACTTCGAGGAACTCGCCTTCTTCCTGGAAGAAGAGCCCTGCGAAGCCCTGATCTACCTTCACGAAGGGGATGTCGACTTCCAGATCCTGACCGCCGAACAGAGTCGTTTTCTGCAAGGCCTGCCGCGCAAACTGGAGGAGGCGCAGCCTGCGGGAGAACTTGCCGATTTTCTGACCGAGGCACGGGCGAGGGGCATTGTCTGCGATTATTATAGAAATGGTGAAAGGCTTAACAGCAAAAAACCTTTAAATCCAATTCAGGACGCGGATAAAATCTGATGCTTCGCATACGCGGATAAATCAAAACCTGCCAGGCTTGTGATTCAGGATTTCAAGCCTTATCCGCTTTTATCTGCGTTCCAACAAAAAGAATTTGACCTGGTTTTTGTTTTTGCCAAGAGCCAAAAGCGGGTTCTGTATTGGGAACTTCAAAGTCTGTAAAATCTTTTGGCGAACGCAGATAAGGGCGGATGCACGCAGATGAGAACCTAAACCAAGTACAAAAATCTTCGTTTCTGTCTGGTTTTTGAATTTATCCGCCTTTATCCGAAGTTATCTGCGTTCAATTTGCCTTTAATGATTTTTCAACACCGGCGGCACGCAGGGTATCGGCCTGGGCATCGCCCGGGCCGCCATCATTCCTGGATCACGATCACCCCGCAGGCCAGGCGCCCCCCGGCATCCCCGGTCGGTTGCGAAGTCAGGTCGTCGGCTTTGGCATGCACCACCACGGCCTTGCCGACAATGGAATTCTCCCCTTCCAGGGCGATGACCTGATCGGTCAATTCCAGATGAGCCTTGCCGTCGGCATCCGCTTCCACATTACCCAGATCGCCAACATGCCGCTTTTCGGCAGGATCGATCTGCGCTCCGTGGGGGGTACCGGCCGGGTTGAAATGGCCACCGGCCGAACTGGCATCCGGCGCACTGCAATCGCCCTTTTCATGAACGTGAAAACCGTGCTTGCCCGGCTCCAGCCCTTGCAGATGGGCGACTACCCGGAGCTTTCCGTCGGCTGCAACGAAGGTTACGGTTCCCGATACCTGGTTGCCTTCCGTGGGCTTCAATTCTGCCGCCGCACGGACCGCACCGCCTTCTTCCGGCGGCCCGGCGGTCGGGGGCTGCTCCCTTTCGCATCCGGCAAGAACGAACAGGAACACGAACCAGACAGGAACCACCCACCGGCAATTGCGCATGTTCATGACTTAGCTCCCTTCACGAGATAAATAGCCTTCCATTTCCAGCACTTCCTGCCCGTTCACCTATATCGCCCTTTTTTCCTTTGTCAACAGATGCCGCCATGAGGTTTCCGGGCCCTCTGTCTGGCCGAATCTTCCTGTTTGGAGGAGGTTGCAGCCTTGACACCGCCCCTTGGCCCTCTAATCTTGAACGTAGGCTACTTGCGCATCACCGCGCCGGATAATCGGGGGAGCGGAGCAACAGGGAAATGACGTCATGAACGAAGAAACGGTCCGGCCGAAATCGAAGATACTTTCCGGCAGGATTGTCAGGATCCTCCTGGCAATGGCAGTGGTGATCGGGATCTTCCTTGCCGCCCGGCATCCCGGGCTGCAGGGGGCACTGAAAGAAACGCTGGCCTGGATCGCGGGACTGGGCCCGCTCGGTTACCTGCTTTTCGTCTTCCTCTACATCCTGGCCTGCGTCGCCTTTCTGCCCGGGGTCATCCTGACTTTGGGGGCGGGCTTCATCTTCGGCGTGGTCAAAGGCACCATCGCCGTTTCGGTGGGGTCGACCCTCGGCGCAACCTGTGCCTTTCTGGTCGGGCGCTACCTGGCCCGCGACTGGGTGGCCCATCGCATCGCCGGCAGCGCGCGGTTTCAAGCCGTGGACGAAGCGGTGGGGCGGGAGGGATGGAAAATCGTCCTGCTGACCCGGCTGTCGCCGGTGTTTCCCTTCAACCTGCTCAACTACGCCTTCGGCCTGACCAGCGTCCGCCTGAAACATTACTTTTTCGCGTCCTGGGTGGGCATGATCCCCGGTACCATCATGTATGTCTACCTCGGCTCCCTGGCCGGGTCCCTGGCCAGCCTCGGCGCCGGGGAACGTCAGCGCGGCGCGGGGGAATGGGTACTGTACAGCTTCGGCCTGCTGGCCACGATCGCGGTAACGGTGTTCGTCACCCGTCTGGCCCGCAAGGCCCTGGCCACCCGCATTTCATCCTGAGGAGCCCCCATGGGAGACCCGCCGATCATCCAACCCTGGGACCGATATAACCAGGAACTGGTGAGTCATGTCCATCCCGCCGACTGGCGCAATCCCGAACCCGCCGCCCGCTACAACCTGGTGGTGATCGGTGCCGGGACCGCCGGGCTGGTGTGCGCCGCCGGAGCCGCCGGGCTCGGGGCCAAAGTCGCCCTCATCGAACGCCACCTGCTCGGCGGCGACTGCCTCAATGTCGGCTGCGTGCCCTCCAAGGCCCTGATCAGCGCCGCCCGCGCCGCAGCAGCTGTGCGCGACGCCGGACGGTTCGGCATAAAGGTCCCCGAAGGGACCCACACCGACTTCGGCCAGGTGATGGAGCGCATGCGCCGCTTGCGCTCTTCCATCGCCCCCCATGACTCGGCCGCCCGCTTCAGGGAACTGGGCGTGGATGTCTTTCTCGGCAACGGCCGCTTCATAGACACCCAGACCATCGAGGTCGCCGGCGCCAGGTTGCGCTTCCGCAAAGCGGTCATCGCCACCGGCGCCCGGGCTGCGGTTCCTGCGATTCCCGGTCTGGAACAGGTCGACTACCTGACCAACGAAACCGTCTTTTCCCTCACCAAGCTGCCGAAAAGGCTGGCTGTCATCGGAGCCGGTCCCATCGGCGTGGAGCTGGCCCAGACCTTCGCCCGTTTCGGCTCAGAGGTTTTTCTGATCGAAAACCTGCACGGCCTGCTGCCTAAAGAGGATAGAGACGCCGTGCAGATCGTGACCGAGTCATTGACCCGGGACGGCGTGCGGCTGCTCTGCTGCGGCAGGGATCTGCGGCTTTCGCACAACGATGAAGGGATTCGCCTGCAGATCGAATCCCACGGTGCCGGTTTCGATCAGGTTGCGGACCGGGTGCTGGTGGCCGCCGGACGATCCCCCAACGTGGAAGGCCTGGAGCTGGAAAAGGCCGGGGTCGCCCTTGACCGGAAAGGGGTCAAGGTCAACGATTTCCTGCAGACCAACAATCCCCGCATCTTCGCCGCCGGGGACATCTGCTCCCCCTATCAGTTCACCCATGCAGCCGATTTCATGGCCCGGCTGGTCATCCGCAATGCCCTCTTCTTCGGCCGCGCCCGGGTCAGCGCCCTGACTATCCCCTGGTGCACCTATACCGATCCGGAAATTGCCCACGTCGGGCTGTTTGAAAAACAGGCCGCCGAAGGGGGAATCGAGATCGATACCTTTACCCGGCCGCTACGGGAGGTGGACCGGGCGGTCCTCGATGACCGGACGGACGGCTTCGTGCGGATCCATGTACGCAAAGGGACCGACAAAATCCTCGGCGCCACCGTGGTGGCGTCCCAGGCCGGCGACCTCGTCGCCCCGATCACCCAGGCGATGACCCACAAACTGGGCTTGAAGCAGATCGCCGACACCATCCACCCCTACCCGACCCAGGGAGAAGCGATTCGCCAGGTGGGCGACCTCTACAACCGCACGCGACTCACTCCCCTGGCCAAATCCATTTTTTCCTGGCTGATGGCCTGGAGACGGTAAAGTGGTGGTCCCTGCAGCTTGTGTATTTTTTATCAGCTGCTAGCATTAAAAGTAGGGCCTATGTCGAGACTCCGTAACGCCGTAGAGAGGACTTTTTGCGACGCCATTAACCTTCACCATGCCAGGGAGGACCATAGATGCCTGAATTTTCCAACTCGTTTTCCGGACTGACAGCAAGCCGCAAGGTAACTCATGAAGAACTGGTACGCGCCATCCGCTTCATGATTGCCGCCGAATACGAAGCCGTACAGCTTTACATGCAACTGGCGGAATCGACGGACAATCGCCTCGCCCAGGTGGTTCTGAAGGATATCGCCGATGAGGAAATCGTTCATGCCGGCGAATTTCTCAGGCTGCTGAAAGAACTGGCGCCCGGTGAAGAGGCTTTCTACGCCCAGGGAACAGCGGAAATAGAGGAAATGATAACGGGCCTTTCCGGTACGGCGGCCAATCCGGGAGAGGAACCCGCTGTCGGCGCGGCGGAATCGCCCCCGTCGGAAATAGAAGTTGAGACGGAGGAGGGATCCCAAACAGCGGAAGAAGAATCGGAATTCAAGCCCCCCCCGGGGGTCGGGAATCTTTTCGAAAAGTAATAGAGTAGTTTTCAGCCAATCCTGGAGGAGAACTCATGGACATACTGGACAGAAAATCAGCTCCCCTGACGGGGGATGAGTGGAATCGCATTGACGAAGCAGTGGTCGAAACCGCCCGCAGCAAGCTCGTCGGGCGCAGGATGATCGGGATTCTCGGCCCCCTCGGACCTGGCGTGTATGCCATGCCGTATGCGATTTTCAGCGGGCGGCAGCCCTCCGGCGTCGACATGATCGGTGATCGGGGAGACCTCGTCGTCGAGGCGACCCACCGGGAAACCATCAACATTCCCGTACTTTTCAAAGATTTCAAGATCTTCTGGCGGGATGTCGAAGCCGATCGCCATCTCGGAATCCCTCTTGATGTCAGCACCGCCGCAGTCGCCGCCAATGACGTAGCCGATCAGGAAGACCAGCTCATCTTCAACGGCCACAAGGATCTCGGGCATCAGGGCCTGCTCACCGTCAAAGGGCGACTGACCGTCAAGATGGGTAAATGGGAAGAAGGCGGCGGACCCCTGGGCGACACCGTGAAGGCGGTCAACGCCCTGACGGAAGCGGGTCATTACGGCCCCTACGCCATGGCGGTCAGCCCTTTCCTGTATGGGCAGATGGTACGCAATTACGGGAATACCGGCATGCTGGAGCTCGATCAGGTCCAGGCTTTGCTGCGGGGCAAGGTCTATCCCTGCAGTGCCATTCAGGGCAAAAAGGCCACGGTCATTGCCACCGGCATGCAAAACCTCAGCCTCGCCGTCGGCCAGGATCTGGTAACCTCCTACACTGCGGCGGAGAACATGAACCATCTTTTCCGGGTTTTCGAAACCATCGCCCTTCTCACCCGCCGCGCCGACGCCATTTGCACCATTGAATAATTTGGCTTCAGGCGGCCCCGGTGACCTCCGGGGCCGCCGCCCAACCCCTTCAACGGTTTTTTCCCTTGCCCCGTACGCCTGCCGGCGGTAAAACTCAGCTTCAAAACCTTGAAAAACGGGATTTGGACGCGGATAAAATCTGATGCTTCGCATACGCGGATAAATCTTGACACCTGTAATCCGTAAAACATACGTAATGCGTAATAGGTGAAATGCTTAACAAAGCAAAACTCCTAAGGAATTTCAGGAATTTACTACCATTTACGCTTCACGCATTACGCCTTACGGGGGTTTTACGCCTTATCCGGGTTCATCCGCGTGTATCCGCGTCCAAATATTGCCTTTAAGCTTTTCAGGTTTTCTCCGCGCCCCTGCGCCTCTGCGCGAAAAAGCCTTTGCCGTTGATTGATCATCAATCCGAGGTGCCTAATGCGAGTAGCCTGTCTGCAAATGTGTTCGAGGGATGACGTCACCGCCAATCTCCGGGTCGTCGCCGATCTTCTCCAAAAAGCGGCCGGACAGGGGGTGACGCTGGCCGTGCTGCCGGAAAATTTCGCTTTCATGGGCGTCGATCCGCAAGCCAAAAGACACCTGGCCGAAGAGCTCTCCGGAACCACGATACTGCCCTTTCTGGCTGAATCGGCCGCCCGACACGCCCTGCATATCGTCGGCGGATCGCTGCTGCTCACAGGCAGCGGCGGTCTGCTGCGCAACACCTGTCCGGTTTTCGGACCGGACGGCTCCTGTCTCGCCTGCTACGACAAATTGCATCTGTTCGACGTCGACCTCCCCGGTGAAAGCCACCGCGAATCGGCCGTCATAGTCCCCGGAGCCCACCCGGTCCGGGTGGACATCGCCGGCTGGCGGCTGGGCCTGAGCATCTGCTACGACCTGCGCTTTCCCGAACTGTACCGCCACTACGCCCGGGAGGGCTGCCAGTTGCTGACCGTACCCTCCGCCTTCACCGTCCCGACCGGCCGGGCTCACTGGGAAGTCCTGCTGCGGGCCCGGGCCATCGAAAACCAGGCCTACGTCCTGGCCGCCGCCCAGGCCGGCAGCCATCCGGGCGGACGGCAAACCTGGGGCCACAGCATGATCATCGATCCCTGGGGAGAAATCGTCGCCGAAGCTGAAGACAGCGACGCAGAAAAGGCAGGTACCTTGGTAATTGCCGATATCGACCGAGAGCGGATAGAGCAGGTCCGGCGCCAGATACCTGCCCTGGAGCACCGAAGGTTCGACCTATAACGCTAATCGCTCCTCACCCGTCTCCCTGGCGCCGACGATCAGCACCCCTGCCCGGCCGCCGGCCATGGGATTCACCGGCGGCGGGAGTGCCAGTCCTGTTGAACCCGGGCGAGATCGGCCGCCACTTCCTGGCGACTCCGCTCGTAGACGATCTCCCGTCCCATCACGCTGCCGGCATAGGCCCGCCCGTTGGGCGTCGGCAGCAACTTGCAACGGATACTGTCGGCCCCTTCCCCGAGCAGCACCTGGATGTGATCGGGGTGCTTGCTCAGCACCAGCACCTCGATGTTCTGACCGCTTTCCGTCGACCGAACCTTGATCTTTTCGTCTTCCATGCGATGTCCCCCTTTAATAGCCTGGCCTGACTTTAACAGCAGCCGGGGAATTTGTCCGCGATATTCTTCCCACGCTACATGCCGGCTACTGCGCCTATAAATAATTACAGACACTCCCCCCATTTCATCTCCTCCCACTGAGATGCTTCTGCCTCTGCAAGGTACAAGGGGGAGTGCCCCTGTTTAAAGGGGCGTTCGTGCGGCTTTTTGCGCTCTGGAGTGAGTCTGATGCGGAAGGTGACGTTTAGCAGAAAGGGTGCGCAGTATTGGAGTTGCGAGCTATTTATTTCGGTGGGGCCACCGAGCCGGTGTAGAACACTTCGCACTCTCCGCCAGGAAAGAGCTCTTTCCCCTTCTCGATCAACTCCCTCACCGGCCCGGCGAGAGACTTAAGGACACTCGGCGGCTCCACCACCGGTTCCTTGAAGGCACCACGGATTCTTTGCTCAACCTTGGCGCAGCCTTCGGCGTCGAGCAGCGCCACGGTCACGTCATTGAATTGCTCGTTGACGAAATCGAGCCCTCCCCGGAGGGCGAGCCGGTTCTCATTGGTCGCCATGGCCACGTCCTGCGCCTGCGCCACGCCGCGCTCGACTTTCCAGTCGGAGACCAGCGTCCGGATCTCGCTGCGACCACCCGATCCTTGAAAGATACTGGCAAAGTCGCGCCCTTTAGTGACCACCAGGCCCAAAGGTCCGGCCAACAAGAAGGCGCCCACGTCTACGAGGTTGAAGTTCTGACTGGACTCAAACCGGGAAAGTTCCTGATCGAGATCGCGGCCAATGAGCGTGAGGTTCTCGCCCCGCAGCAGGATCCGGCCCTCCGCGGTCTGTCTCATCTTGTTCGCAGTTTTTCCATGCATTGACAGATTCGCGGAGAAATCCATCGATCCTTCTGCGACCTTTTGCGGCGACAGGGTTTTGAAGAATTCCTCGATGCGAAACTGAGGTAGAGCGTAATGAACGTCGTAACGGGGGATAGCGTCCGAAAAGTCCGCACGGATACTCCCTGATCCTTGCGCACCGAAGACACCCATCGTGACCGGCTTGAGATCGAAGACCCCATTCTTCCCTGCGGCCGACAACTTCAAATCGGACACCGTGAAGCCATTTTTCCGGATTTCCCCGCAGGCAAGGTTTGCAGTAAGGGAAAGATTCTTCATGAGATCCGAACTCTTCCCGTCCGGAAGCCGCAGATGGTCGATCTTAAGGCTGCAGTCCAAGGCTTCGAATCCACGCCCCGATTGTTGGTCCGCGAAGAGGAGAGTCCCCTCCGAAAGGGAAATTTTCGACAACCCCAAAGCAGGTAACCGGCCGCCGGCCGCCTCCGGTTTCTCGAAATTGAAATTGCCGTCACGATCCCGCTCGATGGAGATGCTGGGATGTTTCAGCGCAATCGTCCCGATCCGGATTTCCTTTTGGAGTAAAGGGAGAAGCTCAATTCCAACCCTGGCTTCCTTAACGCTGGCGACGTCAGCCCCCTGGTTGCCAATATGCACATCCTCCAGGGTGATGTCCAATCCCGGAAAGAGGTCGATCCCCAGTCGACCGCCGACCCGGACGTCCATTCCCACAGCTCTCGACGCGGCTGCTTCCAGCCGGGGTTTGTAAGTATTTGCGTCTACAAAAAAAAGCAGAGCCACCACAGCGAATACGAGGAGGAAGACGAACCCGCTGGCGACCATGAGGATGATTTTTAGTGGTTTTGACATGGAATTGATCGAGTCTCGCAGTCAAACGGCATAACCGCAGGCTACCTATCGTGGACCGCCCAATACAAGGATCTTACATAAATATTTCAAGGAATCTATTTGAGCAGATACGCAAAAGAACTCGCACAAAAAAGTGCGCACCGCTGAAGCACCCTTTTTGAACCGAACTGTTCTGTGTCTGGATAGGTGGTCTACAGGACCCTGCGCCCTTGAATGAGGCGTACCACCACCACGATAACGGCAATCACGAGCAGAATGTGGATCAGCCCGCCCATGGTATATGAAGAAACCATACCTAGCAGCCACAGCACTATCAGAATTACGCAGATTGTCCAGAGCATAGTCATTCTCCTTATTTAACGTCCGCGGGCAACGGCGTTAGACCGCCGTTTCTCACACTGATAACCAATCGTAAAACGCGCAGGAATTGGTCGTGAATTCACCTGATGTTACAAAGCTATTTTACGACCAGGTCGTTTTTCACCGAAACGACACCATTAACGTTACGGGCAACAGCTTCTGCCTTATCGAAGCTCTCCGCCGAATCAACAAAACCACTTAACTGAACATCCCCTTTGAACGTCTCGACATTGATCTGCATTGTTTTCAGCGTTGGTTCGTTAAATATTGCAGCTTTCACCTTGGTTGTGATGACAGAATCGTCGACATACTCGCCGGTACTTTCACGTTTATGCGTGGCTGCGCACCCCAAAAATGTTGCCATGAGCCCGATGCAGACCAGGAATTTTAATACGCGCTGTAGTTTTGCCATGATGGCAGCTCCTTTCCGTTTGCAGTAAAACTTACCCTAACCTCAATAGATTTTATCTACCGCCGTGACCCTGTCAAGCAGACAGCGACCCGTCAAACCATCCCCAATTCTGCCTCGGCCCGGCTTTTTCGTCCGCGGGCTGCGTGGCCGCAGGGGACTCTTCGTCCCCCTCTGTTCTGCCCGCTGCTCCCCGTCGACAAGGAAAACGCGCCAAGTTGTCCTTTATAAGAAAAGCCTCAATCCGGAGATCGAAGCTTTAGGTGTCTGATTGGAAGTGATTTTTCGGAAACATGGGAAGTGTCCCAGTGACACTTCCCCTATTTCTTATTCTTCCGGGTCATCACTCAATGGAAAACGGGTTGAGAAATTGACGTCCCCACAGATAGTTTTTATCAACCGGGCTAAGCTCCGCTTCTTCACAGACCCTCTCCCAATTGTCGCAAATGGCAGTCTCGATCCGGTCAATCGCATCGACAGCTGCCTGCCTGGAAAGCAAGAAATGGTGCGCGGCAGCAAGGCAGGTTTTGAGCTGACTGAACCTGTTTTCTCCGGTTATGAGCATGGCCTGAGTCGCTTCATTGCCGGTACGACCTTGAGGACAAATATCATAGGCCGGCGTCAAGGTGAGCTCTTTCCCATCCCAAAAAGCGGCGTGATTGCGGGCGTGATCATCGGTATTGCCGCACAGGATATTAAAAACCAGCCGGCCAAAAAGCTCCTTGAGGGTTTCTCCTGGTTGCGTAAAGCGATGGCGAATGATTTCCGCAAGGTCTTCATAACTGGCATAACGTGCCGTCATCTCACTTAAGCCGAACAGGGTCAGGGCGGAAACCATGGATTTTCGCGCCCATCCGGAATCGAGCGCAATACGGTCGAATCGCTCAATCAACAAAACATCCTTACCGGCCGATTTTACCAGCTTGACGGGAGCTGCCTCCAGCCCTGCAATTGAAGCCAATCTCATGGCAACGTATTCGGCTTTGACAACGCTGTAGAGATCACTGCTGGACGAAAATTTAGCAATATACTTGGTGCCCCGATCTTCCATC
>Ga0326597_10007929_pt1 | contig 14378 bp, 19 predicted proteins | sample RVTome_12_FD_203789 | JGI IMG/M metagenome (GOLD analysis project Ga0326597, IMG submission 203789) | Soil microbial communities from uranium-contaminated site in the Upper Colorado River Basin, Wyoming, United States - RVT100D185 | ecosystem: Environmental > Terrestrial > Soil > Contaminated >... | reverse complement strand
AAGTCGGTCACGACCGACATGCTGGAGAAGTGGGCCGCCGAAGGGGGCCGCAAGCTCGCGTAAGCGACTCCATCGGAACCACGGAAATGGAAAGGGGGCCGAACGGCCCCCTTTCTCGTTTCCGTCACCGCCATCAGCCACAGAGGGATCTTTGAAGCGGAGTGTACGGCAGGGAAAAATCTCTTTAAGGTGCAGGCGCCTTGCGGATCAGTTCGCCGCCGCCCCCGCGCACCCGGAGCAGGATCCGATGACGTGCAGGTCGACGAGGGAGACGGCCGAGATCCTCTCCTCCTCCTCGAACCGCAGGCGATCGAAGCCCGGGGGCAGCGGGATGTCGAGCAACGCGCTGCAGTGGACGCAATGGAAGTGCGCGTGGGGGGCGCCCGCCCCGTCGAAGCGGGAGGAGCCACCTTCGCTGGGCTGGATCTCCCGCACGGTTCCCTGGTCCCGCAGGAAGTTCAGGTTCCTGTAGACTGTTCCCAGGCTGATGTTGGGGAGCACCCGGCGGGCCTCCCGGTAGATCGTCTCGGCGGTGGGGTGGTCGCATGACTCCTTCAGGATGTCGAGGATGACGCCTCGCTGCCGGGTGTTCCGGGTCTTCTTCATGTATTATCCTTTATGGATGGAGTACCGGAACGTATCCTATGTACAAGAAAAAAGATTGTCAAGATGATTGAAACGGCGCCTCAAATCCGTTATATAGGGATGTCGAAGCAGATCGACCGGAGGAGGTTTCCTTGATCGTTCCCGTGGAGCTGGTTCTTCCCGTTATCCCCGTGACCGCCGGGGTTTTCGACACCCAGGTGCTAAAGCACGTCATGCTGGCGGGGCCCGTCGTCAAGCTCGTACTGCTGCTCCTGATCGGGTTCTCCGTGGTCTCCTGGGCCATCATTTTCCTCAAGATCAGGCTCTTCAAGGGGATCGAGCGGAACCAGGCCGGATTCGCCCGCGCCTTCGCCGAGGGGAAAAGCCTCTCCTCCCTCTACGAGCAGGCCGAAAAGGGGAAAAAGTCCCCCCTCACCGAGGTGTTCCGCGCGGGGTACCTCGAGCTGACCAGGATCCAGCGGGAGCGGGTCGAGGCGGCCCGCGGCGAGGCGGCGCAGGGCGGACGCGCGGCTCCGTTTCCGGTGGAGAACGTCTACCGGTCGATGCGCAAGACGACCTTCGAGCAGGTGGAGGGGATGGAGGACCTCCTTCCCTTTCTCGCCACCACCGGCAGCGCCACGCCGTTCGTCGGCCTGTTCGGAACCGTGTGGGGGATCATGAACGCCTTCTCCGGCATCGCCACCACGGGAAACGCCACGCTGGCGACCGTGGCCCCCGGCATCGCCGAGGCCCTCGTCGCCACCGCGGCGGGGCTGGCCGCGGCCATCCCGGCCGTCATTTCCTACAACTACTTCCTGAGCCGCATCCGGACGGCCCACACCCGGATCGACAGCTTCACCTCCGAATTCATCAACTTCCTCGAGCGCAAGGTCGACAAGGGATGACGCCATGGCGATGATGAGCTCTTCCGGCCGCGCCGGGGATCGAAGGGTCATGGCGGAGATCAACGTCACGCCGCTGGTCGACGTGATGCTCGTCCTCCTCATCATCTTCATGGTCACCGCCCCCATGCTCACCCAGGGGGTCGACGTGAACCTGCCGAAGGCGAGCTCGAAGGCGCTGCGCGGCGACGAGGAGCGCCTGATCATCACCGTCGACGCCAACAGCCGCGTCTTCGTGGGGAAGCAGCCCGTCGAGTTCAACCGCCTGGAGGGCGTCCTCCGGGAGATCGTCGCCCGGCGGACCGACCGCCAGGTGTTTTTCCGCGCCGACCGCGCCGTCCCGTACGGGTTTGTCGTGAAGGTCATCGCGGAGGCGCGGAACTCCGGGATCGAAAAACTTGGCATGGTCACCGAACCGCTCGAGCGGTAAGACGGGCTCCCCGTTCTTCCCGGAGCTCTCCACGCCGTCCCTGCGGCCCATGTTCGGCCTCTCGGCGGCGGCCCACCTGGCCCTGGCGGTCGCGGTGCTGGTCATTCCTCCCATGTCCCGGCCTCCTCTGCGCATCGAGCCGGTCGCCGTGGTGGACCTGATCGGCGGCGGGGAATTCCGCCGGGAAACGGCGAAGCCCCCGGAGCCGGCGCCGATCGCCAGGGAGGATGAGAAGCCCGCGCCCCGGGACCGAACGGTTTCCCTGCCTCCCCCGGCCCGCAGCCCAAAGGGGGCGAAGACCGCCCCCGACGGAATCGCCCCGTCGAAGCGGCAGGCCGCCGACGTGGCGTCGCTGAGGGAGCGGCTACGGAAGATGCGCGAGGCCCGCGTCGCTTCGGAAGCGGTCCGGAGCGCCGTGGAGGAGCGCCGGAGCGAGGCGGCCGCGCGCGCGGCCGTTCGCAGCGTGGGAGAGCGCGTGGCCCACCGGATCGAGGCTCCTCCGCCCGCTCGGTCCGTGGCGCGCGGGGCGACGGGCGGCGGCGGGGCGCGGGGAACCGTTCGCCTTTCGCCGGAGCTGCTCGACTATTTCCGCCGGCTCGAGGAGAAGGTACGAAGCAGCTGGATCCTCCCCGGGACGCTGGTGCGCAACGCCGCGAAGCTCGAGGTCGAGCTGCGGATCGTGATCGAGAAGGACGGCCGCGTCTCCGAAGCGCGCATCGAGAAGGGCTCGGGGAACCCCTACTTCGACGACTCCGTGGAGCGCGCGATCCGGAAGGCGAGCCCTCTCCCGGTGCCCCCGGAACAACTTCGGGGCGGAGAGGATCATTACGAGGTAGGATTCCGGTTCCACGGGGGTGCGGGGTGAAGCGATCGATCACGGCGGCGGGCGCGTTCCTTCTCGCGCTGTCCATGTTCCCATCCCCGGCGCTTCCCGTTCTCTATATCGACATCAACGCCCCCGGCGGAAAGCGGATGCCGATCGCGGTGGCGGACGTCGTGGTCGGCAGGGGCGATCCGTCCCTCTCCCGCGGGATCCCGAGGATCCTCTCCGACGACCTCGCTCTCACCGACCTGTTCGATCTGATCCCGCCGACCGCGCACATCGAGACGGTGACGGGGGCGCACTTCTCCGGCAAGCCGCTGTCGTTCCCGGGGTGGAAGATGATCGGCGCCGAGGCGGTGGTCATCGGCCTGGCCGAGGAACGGGGCGGCCGGCTCTTGATCGAGATGCGCCTCTACGACGCCACGAAGGGAACGCTCCTGGTCGCGAAGCGGTACGACGGCACCCCGGCCCAACTCTCCTCCATCGTGCACCGGTTCGCCAACGAGATCGTGTACACCTTCACCGGGGTCCGGGGGATCTTCGGGACCGGGATCGCGTTCACCGCACGCCCGGCGAAGTCCAGGGGGAAGGAACTCTACATCGTCGGGATGGACGGGAAGGATCTGCGCAAGGTGACGGACAACCGCAGCTACAATCTCTTTCCCCGCTGGTCTCCCGACGGGCAGTGGCTGGCGTACACCTCGTTCCGCACCGGCGCGCCCATCGTCTACCTCCGCAACGTCTCGACGGGGGCGGAGAAGGAGGTCGTCCGGTTCGGCGGGTCGAAGGCCCCCGGGGGGTTCTCGCCCGACGGGGCGTGGCTATACGCCGGCGTGAGCCGGGACGGCAATTCCGACATCTACCGGGTCCGGGTGGTCGGAGGCTCCGTCGAAAAGGTGGAGGGAGGGTGGGGGCTCGATGTCTCTCCTTCCCCGTCCCCCGACGGGCGGCGGGTCGCCTTTGTTTCCGACCGCGGCGGTTCCCCGCAAATCTACGTGAAGACGATCGGCAATCCCGGAGAGACGCGGATCTCCAGCAGGACCAGCTACGCCACCTCGCCGTCCTGGTCCCCCGCCGGAGACCGGATCGCCTACACCGCCCGCTCCGGCGGACGGTTCATCATCGCGACCGTCGCGCCCGACGGATCCGATCTCCGGGAAGTCGCGTCCGCGCCCGATGGCGACTGCAAGGATCCGTCGTTCGCCCCCGACGGCCGTTCCCTGGTTTACACCTACAGAAAAAGAGGGTATTCTGCCCTCAAAATAATCTCGTCGGACGGCCGGAGGCAACGGACCCTCGTATCCGGCATGGAGAACGCAGGGTCACCCGCCTGGTCCCCCGGACGGTAGATCAGATCGGACGGCGCCAGAGTGCCCGAATGCATTCATCCAAAGGAGGAAGCATGATGAAGAGGACATCTTTCTGGAAATGGTCCGCGCTCGCGTTATCCGTAGCCGCCCTGGTGGCGGTGGGGTGCGCCAAGAAACAGACGGTGAAGTCCGAAGGGGCCCAGGGTCCTCCGGGGGCCTCCGCGGTAACTGAACCGCCCGTGACAGAGGCTCCGCCGGCTCCCATGGAGGTCGCACCGGCGCCGGAGCCCGCGCCCGGAGTCGCGGTCACCGAGGAGAGGTCTTCCCGGTTCGACGACGTCCGGTTCGATTTCGACAAGTCGGAGTTGACGGAGGATGGACGCAAGACGTGCGAGGTCGTGGCCGACTACCTGACGAAGCGCCCCCAGGCGAAGATTCTGATCGAGGGGCATTGCGACGCGCGCGGCACCGCGGAATACAACCTGGCGCTGGGTGAGCGTCGAGCGACGGCCGTGATGACCTACCTCGTCTCCCTCGGCGTGCCGAGGGCGGCGCTCTCCACGATCAGCTTCGGCGAGGAAAGGCCGCTGGATCCGGGCAACAACGAGGCGGCGTGGGCAAAGAACCGCCGTGCCCACTTCGTCCTGAGATAAGGTGTTCCGGATGGCGCGCAACGCGGTCGTATTTCCGCTGATCGGGGCATTCGCCGCCTTCATGGCGGGTTGCGCGGTCATGGACACCGGCGCCTTCACGCGGCTCCAGGACGAGATGGAGGGGCTGAAGAAGGAGATGGCGGTGCACAGGACGTCGCCCCCCCCCGCATCCGGTCTTGCGGCGGAGGGCGCCGACGCGGACGATGTCCGGTCCGTGCGGAAGAGCTATGCGGACTTGAACGCCGATTTCGACCGGATGAGGTCCGACCAACTGGCGGCCACCACCCGGATGGACGATGCGCGGGACGAGTTGCAGCGGATCGCCGCCCGGCAGGACGCGCAGGAGCAGGCGTTGCAGGAGATCCGGGGGAACGCCGACCGGGTGAAAGAGATCGAAAAGCGCATGGCGGCGCTCGAGGAGCGGATCGGCATGCTCGCCGCGGCCCCGGCCGCGGTGCCCGCCGCTCCGGAAAGATCGCGGGAGTGGAAGAGTCCGGAGGAGATGTACGAGATCGCCGTGGGGCAGGTGAAGGGCGGGAACCCGAAGAAGGGACGGGAAACGCTCTCCGACTTCGTTGCGAAGTACCCGGGCCACAAGCTGATCCCGAACGCCCTTTACTGGAAGGGAGAGGCGTTCTATGCGGAGAAGGACTTCGAGAACGCCATCCTCACGTTCCAGGACGTGGTGGACAGATATCCCCAGGGGGACAAGGCCCCCGACGCGATGTACAAGCAGGGGTTGGCGTTCCTGTCGATGAACGACAAGAAGAACGCCCGCATCCTGCTGGATCTCGTCCAGAAGAAGTACCCGAAGTCGAAGGCGGCCGAGATGGCGAAGAAGAAGCTCACGGAGATCCGGTAGAACCCTTCCGGGCCCCGTGATGCGTGTTCTGGGGATCGAAAGTTCCTGCGACGAGACCGCCGCCGCCGTCTACGACGTCTCCGCGGGGCTGCTTTCGAACGTCGTTTCGTCCCAGGTCGCGGTCCACGGCGCTTACGGCGGCGTGGTCCCCGAACTCGCCTCCCGCGAACATCTGAAATCGATCGTCCCGGTGGTCGGGAAGGCGCTGTCCGACGCCTCGACCGGGAGGGCCGCGATCGACGGGATCGCGGCCACGGCGGGGCCCGGGCTCATCGGATCGCTCCTCGTGGGCCTTTGCTTCGCGAAGTCGCTCGCCTTCGCGTGGGGGAAACCGCTCTACGGCGCGGATCACCTCGAAGCGCACGTCTACGCCGTTTTCCTCGAAAATGACGTTCCCTTTCCCTACATTGCGCTGCTGGTGTCCGGCGGCCACACGTCCCTGTTCCGCGTCGAAGGGTGGGGGAAGATGACCTTCCTGGGCGGCACGCGGGACGACGCGGCGGGGGAGGCGTTCGACAAGGCGGCGAAGATGATGGGGCTTCCGTACCCCGGTGGGGTCGCGATCGACCGGGCAGGACGGGAGGGGGACGGGGCGCGGTTCCACTTCCCGCGGGCGTGGCTCTCCCGCGACTCGGCGGACTTCTCCTTCTCGGGCCTCAAGACGGCGCTGCGGACCTTCCTCGCCTCCCCGGAAGGGAAGGCCGCCCGGACGGAAGACGTCGCCTCCTCCTTCCAGGAAGCGGTGGCCGACGTGCTGGTCGGGAAGGCGATCGAAGCCGCGCGGCGGGAGCGGGTTCCGCGGCTCGTGCTGGCCGGCGGCGTCTCGGCGAACTCCCGCCTGAGGGAACTCGCGTCGCAACGGGGGTCCGCGGCGGGGATCGCGACGTTTCTTCCCTCGAAGGCGCTGTGCACCGACAACGCGGCGATGGTGGCGCTGCTCGGCGAGCGGCGTCTCTCGGCGGGGGTCGTCTCCGGGCACGAGCTGAGCGCCTATGCGGCCTCCCGCTTCACCCGCTGAGTGCCCCATTCCATGGAACATCCCCGGAAGGCCCTCGCGGCTCTCGGGCTCGCCCCGCGCAAGTCGCTCGGGCAGAACTTCCTCGCCGACCGGAACGTCGCCGGCAAGATCGTCGCCCTGGCGCGCGCTTTCCCGCCGCCGTTCCTCGAGATCGGCCCAGGGCTCGGGGCGCTGACGGACCTGCTTTCCGAGTCGGGAGCGCGCGCCGTCGCGGTCGAGCTGGACCGCGGCCTGGCGGCGCACCTGCGGAAACGGTTCCCCGGCGGTTCCGTCGAGATCGTCGAGGCCGACTTCCTCAAGGTTCCCGAGCGTGAGTGGCGGTCGCGCTTTCCCGCGGGAGGCACGGTGGTCGGGAACCTCCCGTACTCCATTTCCTCCCTCGTCGTCCTGCGGCTGATCGAACTGAGGGATCGGTTTCCCCACGCGGTCCTGATGCTGCAGCGGGAGGTGGTGGACCGCCTGTGCGCCGGTCCGGGAGGGAAGGAGTACGGGATCCTCTCGGTCTATCTCGGCGTCCTCGCGGAGGCGCGCAGGGAGTTCCCCGTGCGGCGCACCTGCTTCCACCCCGCCCCGGACGTCGACTCCGCGGTGATGTCGATCCGTTTCGTCGGGGATCATCCCGAGGCGCTGGTCGCGGCGCTGCGGACCGTCATCCGCGCCGCCTTCGCGCAACGCAGGAAGACGCTGCGCAACGCGCCGGTCCCGTTCCTCCCGGGGGGAGCGGCGCAATGGCGCGAACTGCTCCTGGCCGCCGGGATCGATCCCGCCGGCCGCGCCGAGGAGGTGCCCCCCGCCGCGTACCTTGCGCTGGCACGGAAGTTCGCCGGAATGTAGTTCGCCGGAATGTAGTGGAAAAACGGCCGCCCTCCGAATACAATTGACCGGACATGACCGAACCGAAGACCCCCCGCTACATCGCGATCGAAGGCCCGATCGGCGTCGGGAAGTCGTCCCTGGCGAAGATCCTCGCCCAGAAATACGGCTCCCGCCTCGTCAAGGAGGAGGTGGCGGGGAATCCGTTCCTCGAGCGCTTCTACGAGAATCCGCGCAAGTTCGCCTTCCAGACCCAGCTCTTCTTCCTCCTGTCCCGCTATCGGCAGCAGAGGGAGCTGGCCCAGGGGGACCTCTTCGAGGGCGGCCTGGTGTGCGACTACATCCTCGCCAAGGACAAGATCTTCGCCCTGATCAACCTCGAGGACGACGAGGTCTCCCTCTACGAGTCGATCTACAAGCTTCTCGTGTCCACGCTCCCCAAGCCGGACCTGGTCATCTACCTGCAGGCGCGCCCCGAGGTGCTGCTCTCCCGGGTCCGCAAGCGGGGGATCGCCTATGAACGCAACATCTCCCTTGACTACCTGCGCACTCTGAGCGATGCTTATAATGAATACTTTTTCCACTATAACGAGACCCCGCTCCTGGTGGTCAACACGAGCGAGATCGACTTTGTGGAAAGCCCCCGCGACCTTGAACATCTCGTGAGAGAGGTCAAGAGTGTGAAACGCGGGACGCAGCACTACATACCGCTGGGATCCGGGTAGCTCGGACCGAGACGGGATCGTAGAAGGGAGCGGCGGCGGTGCGGGAGGGTTCCGCCCCGACGTTGCCCGATGCGTGTCTCCACGCGGCCTTCCGGATCCGGTCCGGGAGGCCGCATTATTTTGGGGGAAAGGGGCGGGCGCGATGGCGATGCGCAAGACCACCATCCTCGACCTTGGCAGGATGAAGGCCGATGGCCAGAAAATCGTGATGATCACGGCGTACGACGCCCTGTTCGCCCGCATCTTCGACGACGTCGGGGTCGACGTGATCCTCGTCGGCGACTCGCTGGGGATGGTGGTGCTCGGCCACGCCGACACGTTGAACGTGACGATGGAGGACATGGTGCGGCACACGGAGGCGGCGGCGCGGGGACGGAAGCGCGCGTTTCTCGCGGCGGACATGCCGTTCCTGTCGTACCAGGCCGGCCCGTCGGACGCGATCCGCAACGCCGGCCGCCTGCTCCAGGCGGGGGCGGAGGCGGTGAAGCTCGAGGGGGGGCGCAACGCCGCGGGAACGATCCGGGCGATCGTTTCGGCGGACATCCCCGTGATGGGGCACATCGGGCTCACCCCGCAGTCGATCCACCGGATGGGCGGCTACCGGGTGCAGGGGAAGACCGACCCGCAGCGGGAACGGCTGCTGGACGACGCCGCGGCGGTGCAGGAGGCGGGTGCGTTCTCGGTGGTGCTCGAGGGGATCCCCGCCGCGCTGGCCGGCGAGATCACACGGACGCTTTCGATCCCGACGATCGGGATCGGCGCGGGGGCCGGCTGCGACGGGCAGGTGCTCGTGATGCACGACCTGCTGGGGCTGTTCGACGAGTTCCGGCCGAAGTTCGTGAAGCGCTTCGGCGAGCTTCGCAGGCCGGTCCAGGACGCGGTCGGGGCGTACGCCGCCGCGGTGCGCGACGGATCGTTCCCCGGGAAGGAGCACTCTTTCTGATGGAGCTGTTGCGGAGTCCGGCGGAGATGCGAGCGTGGGCCGACGCGCGGCGGTCGGAAGGGGCCCGGATCGGCCTGGTCCCCACGATGGGGTTCCTGCACGACGGCCACGTGAGCCTCGTGCGGGTCGCGAAGGAGGCCGGGAGCGAAGCGGTGGCGGCGTCGATCTTCGTGAACCCGACGCAGTTCGGCCCCGGCGAGGATTTCGAAACGTACCCCCGGGACGAGGAGCGGGACCTGGCGATGCTCGACGCGGCGGGGGTCGACGCGGTGTACCTTCCCGGCGTGAGGGACATGTACCCCGACGGGCACCAGACGTTCGTCGAGGTGACCGGCGTTTCACGGGGGCTGTGCGGCGCGGCGCGCCCCGGGCATTTCCGCGGGGTCGCCACGGTGGTGGCGAAGCTGTTCCTAGCGTCGAAGCCCCACGTGGCGGTGTTCGGGGAGAAGGATTACCAGCAGCTGGCGGTGATCCGCGCGATGAACCGGGACCTCGACTTCGGCATCGAGATCGTCGGGGCGCCGATCGTCCGGGAAGAGGACGGGCTGGCGAAGAGCTCGCGCAACGTCTACCTGAAGGGGGACGACCGGATCGCGGCCCGGTGCCTTTCGCGGGGGCTCTTTCGGGCGAGGGAGCTGTTCGGGAAGGGCGAGCGAAACGCGGGGATCCTGGCCGGGGTGGCCGGGGCGGCGATCGAAGGGGAGCCGAAGGCGAAACTGGAATACGCGGAGGGGCGGGACCCGGTCCTTCTCACCCCGCTTTCGGGCAAGGTCGGCGCCGTTACGATCCTGGTGGCGGCGAAGGTCGGCCCCGCGCGGCTGATCGACAATATCACGCTGGGAGAATAATTCCGGGGAGGGGCGCATCATGATGAAGACCATGCTGAAGTGCAAGATCCACCGGGCGACGGTGACGGAGTCGATGCTCCACTACGAGGGGAGCATCACGATCGACAAGACGCTGATGGACGCGGCGGGGTTGGTCGATTACGAACAGGTGCACATCTGGAACGTCGACAACGGGAACCGGTTCACCACCTACGTCATCGAGGGGGAGGCCGACTCCGGCGTGATCTGCCTGAACGGCGCCGCCGCCCGCCAGGTGAGCAAGGGCGACCTGGTGATCATCGCCGCCTTCTCCTCGTACGACGAAAAGGAGCTCGCGAAGTACCAGCCGACCCTGGTCTACGTGGACGGGAAGAACCGGATCACGGACGTGAAGCGGAAGATCGAGTCGGAGAGCCAGCGCCCGCGCGTCGCCGCCGCAGGCTGACCCCGGAGCCGGGACGTTCCCGGGACTTCCCCGGGACCGGGACACTCCTGCATGCGTCAGGGGGACAGGATGCTCCAGCCATGAAGTCGGCGCCGGATCGGCCGCAGGGGGTCGTGTACGTCGCCTCGCGCCTGGTCGTGGAGGCCGGAGCGATGTTTTCCCCGGGCGCCGTGGCCGTGGCGGACGGCACCGTTCTTCTGGCGGGGCCGAAGGCGGACGTTCTCCGTGCCGCTCCGTCGGGCCTCCTCCGGATGGACTTCCCCGGCGCCGCGATCGTCCCGGGGCTGGTGAACGCGCACGTCCACCTGCAGATCCCGCGGTTCACCGACGACTCGGGGGCGCCGCTGCCGATCCCCGCTTCGTTCGTCGACTGGATCCTCCGCGTGATCGCCTGGAGGCTGGGGGCGGCCCCGGCCTCCTTTTCCGAAAATTTCCTGTCGGCGGCCGGCGAGGCGCTCTCCTTCGGCACCACGGCGGTGGGGGAGATCGCCGGGCCGGACCTTTCCGCGTACGACGGCTGTCCCCTTCGGGCGCGGGTCTTCGCGGAGGGGATCGGCTTCGCTCCGCACGTCGCCAAGGAGGTTCACGGGATCGTCGAAGCGGCGATCGACCGGCTCGAAACGACCGCCGTGTCGAACCCGCTCATCCTTCCCGGTGTGTCCCCCCACACGCTGTACACGGTCGGGGAAAGCCTCCTTCGCTCCCTCGCGGGTCTCGCCGCCGCGAAGCGGGTTCCCGCCTGCCTCCACCTGGCCGAATCGACGCCGGAGATTGCGTTCCTTTCCGATGGGGGAGGGGAGATCGCGACGCGCCTGTACCCCGCGGTGGGGAAGGACGTCTCCTCGTTCCGCGGCCTCGGGAGGACGATCCCCGCGTACCTCGCCGGGACCGGTCTTTTGCGGGAAGGGGTGCTGCTGGTGCATAATGTCCACCTCGCGGCTCCGGAGATCGACGCCCTGCGCGCGGGCGGCGCCCGCTTCGTCCTGTGCCCGAGGAGCAACGAGGCGCACGGGAACGGCGCACCGGACGTCACCCGTTTCGTGGACGCGAAAATCCCGTTCGCCCTCGGGACCGACAGCCTCGGGTCGGTGCCGGATCTCTCCCCCTGGTCGGAGATGCGGGCGGCGCGGGCCCTCTACAAGGGACGGAAGAAGGACGCCGCCCTGTGCCGGGAGCTCTTCCGCGCCGCGACGGAGAATGGAGCCGCCGCCCTCGGTCTCCCCTGCGGGATCCTCGCCCCGGGCGGGCCGGCCGATTTCACGATCGTGGATGACCCTGGCGGGGACGCCACCCGGTTCTTCGGGGGATTGCTGGAGAAGACCGGCCGCGCTAACGTCCGGTTGACCGTCGTTGCCGGGAGGCCGGCGCACGGCGCGGGCGCGTGAAGAAAGGATCCCCGAAGGAATGGCCGGCAAGACCGAAAAGCCCGACAGCCCCGCCGTGAAGGTGGTCTCGACGAACCGCCGCGCGCGGCACGAGTACGAGATCCTCGAAACCTTCGAGTGCGGCCTGGCGCTCGAGGGGCACGAGGTGAAGTCGATCCGCGAGGGGCGCGTCAACATCGCGGACGGCTTCGCCGCCTTCCGCGGGAGCGAGGCGTTCGTCGAGAACATGCACATAACCCCTTACTCCCACGGGGACGTGCGGGTCATCGATCCGTTGCGGGTCCGCAAGCTCCTCCTCAAGCGGAAGGAGATCGACTACCTCTTCGGCAAGGTCAAGGAACGGGGACTGACCGTCATCCCGCTGAAGCTCTACTTCAAGGGGCCGCGGGTCAAGCTCGAGGTGGGGCTGGGCCGCGGGAAGAAGCTCTACGACAAGCGGCGCGACATCGCCGATCGCGATGCCCGGCGCGACATCGAGCGCGCCACCCGGACCCGGGGGAAGCGTTCCGCAGGCAGGGAGTAACCATGGTGCCGGTGCCCCCCCCGGGATCCCGTGCCGCATCCCCGGAACCTTTTCACCGGCGCGGTAGTCTAATAAACAGGGCAGCGATGCCCTTAGTTCCCTCCTCCGGTTGTTTGGCGGGCCTTTGGGGTCGTACCTCAAGGGTCCGCCAAACTGCTATAATGGGGGTTGAAAGGGGGCGAAACGGTTTCGACGGGGATGTCGATTCTCGTGGGTTGCGTGCCGAGGCCCTGCACCTCGTAAAAAGCGGGAAACCAATAGTCGCCAACGACTATCCGTTAGCTCAGGCGGCTTAAGCCGCCTGCCTCCGACCGTCGACTGCCCGTATAGGCGCGAAGGAGGTCACTCTCACGGGATAGCCTGAAGCCTCCTCCCGGGGGGCCGAAGGGCGAGCTTTCTCCCGGGATGGTCCGAAGGGAACCCTGCCGGCCGGGGTCCCCGGGGACGAGACCCAAACGACCGGAAACGCACGTAGTGGCCCTGAGGAAAGAATCTTCGGACGGGGGTTCGACTCCCCCCGCCTCCACCATCCTTCGCTCCTCACCGCAACCGTACTTCCGAGGTTCGGAGCTACGGATGGCAAGCCATCTGCCGCGATATCGGAGCTTCCTCCTCCGCCAAGCCTTCGGAGGACAAGACGGATGGCAAGCCATCTGCCGCGATATCGGAGCTTCCTCCTCCGCCAAGCCTTCGGAGGACAAGACGGATGGCAAGCCATCTTAATCTTTATCCACGGATGGCGAATCCTCCGAAGCTTTAGCGGAGTAGGAAAGCCAATGGGAGCGAAGGATGACCCTACGAAGCTCGAGCGACCCAAGTTTTTCGTATGGAGCTCGAGCGAAGTAGGGCACTACCTTTGCAAGTTGGGGCATCATCCGCTTCTATAAAGGATGATGCCCATGAAGTATGTCTACCTTCTCCAGAGCATAACCTACCCCGACAAGCGCTATGTGGGCCTTACAGGCGATTTGGAAAAGCGCTTGGCGGATCACAACTCGGGACGATCCCCCCATACGTCTCGATACATGCCATGGAAAGTCGTCGTATCTGTCCGTTTCGTAGATGATGATCGGGCGGTCAGGTTCGAGCGTTATCTTAAAATCGGATCCGGCCACGCCTTCGCATCGAGGCATTTCTGGTGACGATGCGAATCGGGTAGTTTATGCATGAAGCATGTGGTGCAGGTTTGGATGGGCGGAGACTCAGGTTTTATCCATCCGTACTGTCCCCACGGGCGTCGAGCGATAGCCGAAGGTTGCCTCCCCGGCAATGAAGCCCCGTTGCTTCTGGCCCATCTGTCCCCGCAGTGTCTTCTTCTTGAGGTCCGAAAGCTGCAGCTCGTTGAAGATCCCACGGATCTGGATACCAAGCTTCGCTTCCTCATCTCCTGTATCCAACCCAAATAAGATTAGATGCATTTTCCCGGAAGCTTCCTCAGGAGAAGAGCCTACTTATAGTTCCGCTGCTCCAACGGTTTGGTCGACAATTTCCTTATGAGTAACGATAAATGGAGGAAAAGGGAAATTACAACTTTCCGGGATGAATGGTTTTCTTTTTCCCTTCCCTGAGCCATTCGACAGCCGTGAGGAAGTTGTCCGTCCAGTCTTCGTTCGGCTCGCAGGACACAGGTTGGAACACGTTAATCAACCCACTGTCCTTCTTTCGGGGGAGTAGCCAACTGCCGACCACGTACATGAACCTCTTCCAATCTCTTGTGGAAGGGTGCATGGAAACCGCCAAGATATCAAATTCACCAAACCGATAGGGTCTCGTGTTTTCTCCAGATGCGTCTTTTCCCGTTCGCGTCTTTTGCGTCTCCACAACGAACCACGTTTTCGGTAAGTTCTTGCGTCACTGGTAGGAGGTCAAGGGGGCGCCTTTAACCTGCCGTTGCAATTTTACTTGTACTTTCACATCACCGGTCAAATCTGAAAGTAAGCAGTCGTACGGAAGGTCTCCCCCGGGAGTTTTGTCCTCCCATCCGCCTTGTTTCAAGTCCTCCACAACGTAGAGGAAGAAGCACAGCTCCGCAATAACCCCACGAATGCCACGATGCGTTATGTCCTGGGATCGTGCAATGGCTTCAAGAATGATTTCCGCAGGGGCATTCCACTTTTGCTCAAGGTCGTGGATA
>Ga0326597_10007928_pt1 | contig 14381 bp, 18 predicted proteins | sample RVTome_12_FD_203789 | JGI IMG/M metagenome (GOLD analysis project Ga0326597, IMG submission 203789) | Soil microbial communities from uranium-contaminated site in the Upper Colorado River Basin, Wyoming, United States - RVT100D185 | ecosystem: Environmental > Terrestrial > Soil > Contaminated >... | reverse complement strand
CCACGCTCGTCGCCGAGTAGACGCGAACTCCGCCCTGGCGCCAGAGCTGCTCGACCTGCGCCTGCAACTCCGGGCCGGGCCTCGCCGGTTCGCGCGTGTAAACCTCCGCCAGCTGGACTTGCGCGCCGCGCTCGGTCAGCACATCGGCCAGCAGTTCGCGCCCACCGACGCCGCGCACGATCAGAACGCGCTGTCCGCTCATGTGCGCAAGTTGCGGGATTGCGAGCAAGGCCTCTGTGTCGGAACCTTCCGCCGGCATCAGCGAGACCCGATAGCCAGCGGCGTTCAGGGCCGCGGCGGTCACCTGGCCGACTGTCGCGAGCCGCAGATCACGGCGGTTCTCCAGGAAATCCGCGCCGAAACGCACCGCATTGGCGCTCACAAAGATCACGAGGTCGTAGCGGTCCGAGGGTCCGATCGCGGCGCGCACGGCCGCACGATCGGCACGTGGCCGGATCAGGAGAGCGGGATATCGCACCGGCGCGCCCCCCTCGGCCTCGATCAGCTGACACAGGTGATGAGCCTGATGCTCGGGCCGCGTCACCAGCACGCCGATGCCGGTCAGGCGCGCCATATCAGTGTGCGCCTGCCGCGGCGAGCGCCTTCAGCAGTGCCCCTGCGCCGGCCGCCAGCAGCCGGTCCGCAAGCGCCGAACCGAGCTTCACCGCGTCAGCGGCGGCACCCGCAACGCGATCCGCATACACGGTATTCCCGTCCGGCGAGCCAACCAGCCCCTGAAGCTCCAGCATACCGCCCGCCAGTTCCGCGTGACCGGCAATCGGCGACTGGCAGCTGCCGCCGAGTTGTGCCGAGAAGGCACGCTCCGCCTCGAGGCAATGACGTGTTGAGGCATGCTCGAGCGGCGCCAGCAGCGAGCTGATACGCGCATCCGATGCCCGGCATTCGATGCCGATGATCCCCTGGCCGACCGCCGGGAGCATGCGCTGCGGCGGCAGGCGCTCGCGGATGCGTCCGCCGAGGCCCAGGCGCTCGAGACCGGCGGTGGCGAGGATGATCGCGTCGAACTCGCCATGATCGAGCCGGAGCAGGCGTGTTCCGACATTGCCGCGCAATGTCGCGATCTCGAGGTCCGGGCGCGCGCGCCGCAACTGGCACTGACGACGCAGGCTCGAAGTGCCGATGCACGCGCCATTCGGCAATCCATCGAGGGCCAGGTGCCGATTGGAGACGAAGGCATCGCGCGGATCGGCACGCGTGAGCACCGCGGCGATCAGCATGCCCTGCGGCAACGCTGCCGGCACGTCCTTCATCGAATGCACGGCGATGTCCGCTTCGCCGGCGAGGATCGCCACCTCGAGTTCCTTGATGAACAGGCCCTTGCCTCCGGCGCCGGCCAGGGCTCGGTCAACGATACGGTCGCCCTCCGTGACCATCGGTACGAGACGCACTGCGAGGCCGGGATGAGCGGCCTTGAGATTCTCTGCGACATGCTTGGCCTGCCAGACGGCCAAGGGGCTGCGCCGAGTCGCAATGCGAATTTCCGCGCTCATGGAGGCATTGTGCCATGCGCCGGGGAACTGCCCGGAGTGGTGCAGAAGTCGCGCCCAGGGGCTAGGATCGTGCCGTTGGCTGACAGAGGGAGCAGGCCATGGGCAGGTTTCTTTTGGCCGGGTGCCTGGTGCTTGCGGGCATGGCGGGCGTGGCGTCGGCCGAGGACACGGCGCGGGCGTCGATCGGTGGCAGCCGGCTGAGCGCAGGCGACGATGTCACGCTCGACGAATACATTCCCGGAAATGCATTTCTCGCAGGCGGTCGTGTGCAGCTGGCGAATCGCGTGGGTGGCAGCGCCTTCGTGACCGGGGGCGACGTGACCATCAGCGGTTCGATCGGGCGCAAGCTGTATGCATCCGGCGGCGACCTGCGCATCGAAGGCGAGGTCGATGGCAAGGTCCGCGCGGCCGGCGGTGCGCGGCTGCGCAGCGACGTGGCAATCGCCGGCGGCAGTGTGGACATGGAAGGCGTGGTCGGCGGCAACCTGCGGGTATACGGCGACTCCATCTTCGTCAACGGCACCGTGTACGGCGACCTCGAGATGGCGGGCGAAAGCATCCGCGTCGGCCCGGACGCGCACATCGCGGGCGGTCTCGAGTACCGGAGCGGCGGTACGATCGTCATCGATCCGCGGGCGCGGATCGAGAAGGGTATCGAGCAACGCGACCGCGATGACCGCGGTTGGCTCGGGAAGGCCGGTCGCGGCGCGAAGCGGGTCGGCGGCGCGATGTTCACGCTTGGCGTCGTCCTGCTCGGGACGCTGCTGCTTCTCGGCATGCCCGGCTTCAGCCGGGACGCGGCTGGCATGGTGCGGCGCGAGCCGCTGCAAAGCGCCGGCATGGGTTGCGTGATGCTGGTCGGCGTGCCGTTTGCGATCATCGTGCTGATGATCACCGTGATCGGGATCCCGCTCGCGCTGATGATGATCTTCGGCTACATCGTGCTCCTGATGCTCGGCTACCTGGTCGCGGCGCTGTTCGTCGGCGACCTGTTGCTCGAGCGGCTGGGCACGGAAAAATTCAATTCGCTCGGTTGGCGGGTGCTGTTCCTGTTGCTGGCGCTGGTGGCGCTGTCGATCGTGCGCCATGTGCCGCTGATCGGCGGATTCGTGATCCTGCTGTTGTTCCTGGCTGGCATCGGGGCATTCACGATGCGCAGCTGGAAAGGGATCAGGCAAAAGGAGGAGGGCGCGGCCGCGTAGCGTCATCGACGCGTGTCGTGATGCAGAATCTGCCATGCCAACGGATTTTCGCAGCCTGTTCGTAACGCTTGAGACTGGCAGGCTCCGCTACGTTGTTGTCGGAGGTCTGGCGCTGGTGCTGCACGGTGTGGACCGACTCACGGCTGACATCGATCTGGCAGTCGATTTGGCGCCGGAAGCCGCGGCCAGCATGATCACTACGCTCTTGGCCGCCGGCTATCGCCCGGTGGCACCCGTCGACGCTAGGCTGTTTGCGGATCCCGCGACTCGCGCGGCTTGGCGGCGGGAGCGCGGGATGCAGGTCTTCAGTCTGTGGGACTCAACGGGCAGGCGCCCAACAATCGATCTATTCACGGACTCTGTAATCCCGTTCGAAGACTTGTGGAAGGATGCCTCCAAGATCGAGATTGCTCAGAAACTGGCAATCCGCGTCGCCTCGATTCCGCATCTGATCCAACTCAAGGAAATCGCTGGTCGTCCCCAGGACATTGCTGATATTGAACGTCTGCGTGCGATCCTGGCGCACAAGGCTCAGTCATGAACGAAGTCTCGGACGTCCCGCCTGCTTCCTGGGGATCTTTCGATGACGCAGAAGCACTGCGGCGTTGGGCATTCCTGCGCCGCACACCTGCCCAACGACTCGCGTGGCTGATCGAAATGCTGGAAATCGCCTATCGAACTGGAGCGCTCGAGCCGCGCAGACCTGAGTCGCCGTCTACCCCCGCAACCTCCTGACGACCTCGGCCGCGAGTCTCCGGCTGACAGCCAGTGTCCCGGCGCCGTTTCGCAGCCGCACGACTTGATGCCCGGCGGCATCTCGTTCCAGTCCCTCGATATGGGCAAGCGCAACCAGCGTCTTGCGGTGCACGCGCATGAAGCTCGCCGCGAATTCATCCTCGAGCGCCTTCAGCGGTTCCTCGATCAGCTCCTCGCCGCCGGTGTGGCGCAGCGTCGTGTACTTCGATTCGGCGACGAAATAGAGGATGTTCTCGACCGGGATCAGCCTGAGCTCATCGCGCGCGCGTACGGCGATGCGGCCGCGCGGGCCGCCGCCGGCGCCGTCGGCGATGCGCGAAAGCTGCGCGCGTGTCGGGCGGCGGGCGTGGGCGAGCGCTTCCTGCAGCTTCTCCAGCCGCACCGGCTTCAGCAGATAGCCGGCCGCCTGCGCATCGAAGGCGGCCAGCGCATGTTCGTCATAGGCGGTCGTGAAAATGACTGCGGGCGGCTCGGGCAGCCGCGCCAGGTGATGCGCGGCCTCGAGACCGCCCATGCCGGGCATGCGGATGTCGAGCAGGATCACGTCGGGTCGCAACGAACCCGCGAGCATCAGCGCTTCCTCGCCCGTGCCGGCGGAACCGGCCAACTCGACGTCGGGCAAATCCTCGAACAGAAGCGTCAGACGCTCGCGCGCCAGCGGTTCATCATCCACGACCAGCACGCGCAGCTTCATGTCGAGGGACCGCCGACCGGGAATCGCAGCGTCACGATGAATCGGTCGGGAGCCTCGATGACCTCGAGATCGGCCTCGCCGCGAAACATCAGGTCCAGGCGCTGGCGCACATTGTCGAGCCCGATCTGGTGGCCGGGGCGGCGCCCGACCAGCTTTGGCGAGATCGGGTTGTCGATCGTCAATGCTGCCTTCGAGCCATCGAGCCGGCCGGTCACGCGGATCGTGCCGCCCGCGCTCAGGGGCTCGATGCCGTGATAGACGGCATTCTCCAGCAGCGGCTGAAGGATCAGGGCGGGCACTGGCGCATCCATCGGCAGCGAGTCGAGTTTCCAATCCACGCGCAGCCGGTCGCCGAGCCGCAGGCGCTCGACACGCTCGTAGGCGCGCGCGATCTCGATTTCGCTGCCGAGCGGAATCCGCTCACGATGCTCGCGCAGCGATGCGCGAAACAGGTCCGACAGATCGGCGATCGCCTGCTCGGCGGCCTGCGGATTGGTGCGCGTCAACGAGGCGATCGTGTTCATGCTGTTGAACAGGAAATGCGGCCGGATGCGCGCCTGCAGCGCGCGCACGCGGCTCTGTGCCTCGGCCTCGACATTGCGCCGCCACTGCTGCGAAACGTAGAAATACCGCAGCGCCAGGCCTCCGGCGATGGCGCCGACCGCGAGGTTTCGCAACAGAAAGCCGATGTGATCGGCGCCGAGCGCGTCGGTGTCGACGCCGAGCAGCCGGCTCGCCGAGGCCGCGAGCCACCAGGCGCCTTCGGTGACGATTGCGGTGACGCCGAGCATCAGGAGGAGCGCGAGGAGCGAGCCGCGCCAGACGTCGAGCCTCGAGAGCAGGCCGCGCGCGACGCAAAGCGTGGCGGCCGCACCGAGTGCGTTCCACAGCAGGAACAGGGAAGTGTTCGCGAGATCGGTCCAGAACTGCGCGGAGATGCCGTAGCGCGCCAGCGTCAACAGCAGGGCCACGAGTTCCGCGATCAGGACTACCGCGAGGACGCTCCGTGCCGCGCAGAAATCGGGCAGGTAAAAGCCCGGACGGTCGCGGTGGCTGGTGCGCAGGCTCGAGATGCGCATCGACTCAGTCCCGGGTTGCGAACAGCGGCGTCTTCAGCCGAAAGATCGTCGAGATGTCCTCGTCGCCGTGGCCGCTGTCGAGCAGGCGGCGATAGTCGTCGATCGTGCTCTCGACTACGGGAAGCACGGCACCGTGCCGTGCCGCCATGGCACGGCAGATGTGGAGGTCCTTGTCGTGCAGGCGCACGCGAAATCCGGCAGGAAATTCGCCGCGCGCCATGAAGGGCGCCCGATGCACGAAATACCAGCTGGAACCCGCGCCCTTGCCGAGCACGTCGATCACCTCGTCGAGCGGCAGGCCCTCGGCCTGCGCAAAGGCCATGGCCTCCGCCACGGTCTGGATGACACCCGCACAAAGAATCTGGTTGGTGGCCTTCGTTGCCTGGCCGGCGCCGGTCGGGCCCATCAGCGCAATCGTCTTGCCCAGAACCTCCAGCACCGGTCGGGCGCGTTCGAAGGTTTCCGGATCGCCGCCGCACATGATCGCAAGGATTGCCTGCCGCGCGCCCTCGACGCCGCCGCTGACCGGGCAGTCGAGAAACGCGGCGCCAGCGGCGGCAATCCGCGTGGCGGCCTTGCGGGCCGTGTCGGCGGCCACGGTCGAGCAGTCGGCGAGGATAGTGCCCGCGCGCAGGCCGGGCATGAGGGCCTCGACGACCGCAAGCAAGTCGTCATCGGCGGAGACGCAGCTGACGATGATTTCGCAGTTGGCGGCGAGTTCCGCGGGAGAAGCGAAAACACGGCATCCCGTTTCCGAAGCGAGAGCTTCGGATTTGGCCACGGTTCGATTCCAGACACCCGCCAGTAATCCTGCGCGGTGGAGATTGCGGGCCATGTGCTGGCCCATGGCGCCCAGTCCGATGAATCCGACGTTCATGCCGGGCCCCATTGTGCCCGATCGCGGCCGGGAGCCGCCCTTTTTCGGCCTAATCGCAGTAGTCGTCGACTGCCTGCTTGGCGCGCACGCGAGCTTCAGTCGTTTCCTGATCCGTCAGGTATTGGCGCTTGCCGTCCGGCAGCTGGCGAAACAGGCGATGCGACTCGATGTATTGCTTGTAACGTGCCTGGGCTTCCTTGCACTGCTTGAAGCGCGCATTGGCAACGTCCGCCTGCACGGTTGCCGCCACGTCGCTTGAATCGCCGGGGGAGGCGGATTCGGTGGCGGGCGGCGTCGCTGGCGTTTCACCATCGGCGGCATCTTCGCCTTCTTCCTCTTCCTCGCCCACGATGCCGGTTTCTTCATGAAAGATGCCCAGGATCTTGGCGTCCGCCTGACGCGGCGGCAGGTCGGTGTAATAGATCTGACCACGGGAATCGACCCACTTGTAGACGGTCTCCGCCGCGGCGACGGCCGCGAGGCCCACCATCACCAGTCCCAGCACGATCTTCTGCAACATGTTGACCTCCAGGCCGCGGCGCTCCTTGCTACAGCGCTTCTGCATCGAGCTCGCCCGTGCGAATGCGCACCACGCTGCCGAGCCCCGTCACGAATATCTTGCCGTCACCGATCTTGCCGGTCCGGGCCGAAGCTGCGATCGCGTCGATCACCGCGTCGACACGCTCATCCTCCACTGCGATCTCGATCCGCACCTTGGGGAGGAAATCGACGACATATTCCGCTCCCCGGTAAAGTTCAGTGTGGCCTTTCTGGCGCCCGAAACCCTTGACCTCCGTCACAGTGACGCCCTGCACACCGGCCTCCGCCAGGGCAGCACGGACCTCGTCGAGCTTGTAGGGCTTGATGATGGCCGTGACCATCTTCATGGGCGGACTCCTTTTGCTGAGTGTAGCGGAGACTGCCTGATGACCGGTATGGGTTCCGACCGCCTGGCGGCGTGCCGGTTCCCGGGCAGGCAGGGAATGGATCCAGGACCTGGCCGGCAGCCGGCAGCCGGTTGAACCCGGGGATCCCTAGCTGTTGTAGGCACGCTCATCGTGCAGGGCAAGATCGAGGCCTTCAATCTCCTGCTCGCGGGTAACGCGCAGCCCGATCGTTGCATCCAGAAGTTTAAGGATCATAAACGTCATGCTGCCGCTGAACGCGAGGGTGAACAGGACGCCCTTGGCCTGCACCCAGAGCTGCTGGCCGATCGTGACACCCTCGGCGAGACCCACGCCGCCGAGCGAGCCGGCGCAGACGCCCGTCAGCAGGGCGCCGACGATCCCTCCCACCGCGTGTACGCCGAAGACGTCAAGCGAATCGTCGTAGCCAAGTGCGCGCTTCAGGCGCGCCGCAGCCAGGAAGCACAATACGCCCGCGCAAATGCCGATCAGCAGCGCGCCCGCCGGTCCTGCCGTTCCAGAAGCCGGCGTGATCGCAACAAGTCCGGCGATGGCGCCAGAGACGATGCCGAGAGCGCTCGGCTTGCCATGTAAGGCCCACTCCGTGCCCATCCAGGCGAGCGCTGCGCCTGCGGTCGCAATCTGAGTGACGAGCATCGCCATGCCGGCCGTGCCATTTGCCGCCACGGCGCTCCCCGCATTGAAGCCGAACCAGCCAACCCAGAGCAGCGAGCCGCCGACCAGGGTCAAGGTGAGGCTGTGCGGCGGCATGGCCGTGCCTGGATAGCCATGGCGTTTTCCAAGTACAAGCGCGGCTACGAGTCCGGCAATGCCGGCATTGATGTGCACGACCATGCCACCCGCGAAATCGAGCACGCCCCAGTCCCACAGCAGCGCGCCGTCGCCGCCCCACACCATATGCGTCATCGGCGCGTAGACCAGCGTGAACCACAGCGCCGTGAAGGCGAGGACTGCGGAGAACTTCATGCGCTCGGCGAAGGCGCCGACGATCAAGGCCGGCGTGATGATCGCGAATGCGAGCTGGAATGTGGCGAACACGGACTCAGGGATAGTCGCGACCAGCGAATCCACCGTGACACCGGACATGAAGAGCTTGTCGAGACCGCCGACAAAGGAGTGCAGGCTGACCACGCCCGCCGACATGCCGCTCGCATCGAAGGCAAGGCTGTAGCCGTAGACCATCCATAGCACGGAGACGAGTGCCGTGATCGTGAAGCATTGCATCAGCACCGAGAGCGCATTCTTGACGCGCACCAGCCCGGCGTAGAAGAGCGAGAGCCCGGGAATCGTCATCAGGAGCACCAGCGCGGTCGCACAGAGCATCCACGCGGTGTCACCGCTGTCCGCCATTCAGTCCTCCAGCGCTCTACCCGATAATTGCCGGCACCGGCGACATTCGAATGGGCCGCCCGCAGCCTATTCCGGGTAGCGTCTCTGGCTGGATTGCAGTATCCGTGCCAGTCATGCATTTCTTTAAGATCAATGGCTTAGCAGGGGACCCGGCGCCTGGCGGGAGGATTGTTGCACCGTCAGGGGGCAGGCCAGGCGGGGACCTGCGACATCACGGGGCATCGCTTGACGTCCGGGCGCGTGGCCCCGAAGCTTTCGACAGCCCGGAGTCCAGCCATGACTTTCGATCCGAAGTCCCTCGACGATCTTGCCCGCCGCCTGGCCGATGCCGTGCCGCCCGGCCTCGCCGCGCTCAAGAACGACCTGGAGCAGAACTTCAAGGCCGTGCTGCAGAGCGGGCTTGCGAAGCTCGATCTCGTGACACGGCAGGAGTTCGATATCCAGGCGGGCGTGTTGAAGCGGAGCCGCGAACGGCTGGAGGAGCTGGAACGGCGGATCGCCGCGCTCGAAAAGGGCAGGCCCAGCTGATCATTGCGTGCGAGGTGCGATGAGCCTCGCAACCGTCCTGACACGTGCGCAGTTCGGGCTCGATGCGCCGCTCGTGCGTGTCGAGGTGCACTGCGGCGCGGGCCTGCCGCAACTCTCGATCGTCGGTCTCGCCGAAGTCGCCGTGCGCGAAAGCCGCGAGCGCGTGCGTGCGGCACTCGCGCATTGCGGCTATGAATTCCCGGCCGGACGTATCACCGTCAATCTTGCGCCCGCGGATTTGCCGAAGGAAGGCGGACGCTTTGACCTCGCCGTCGCGCTCGGCATTCTGGCGGCCTCCGAGCAGCATCCGCCGGGTTTCCTCGACGGCACGGAGTTTTATGGCGAACTGTCGCTGTCGGGCGAATTGCGGCCCGTGCGCGGGGCGCTTGCCGCCGCCGTGCACGCCGTGCGCGATGGCCGACGGCTGGTCGTGCCGGCAGCGAACGCCGACGAGGCGCGCGTCGCGAATGGCGCACGGGTCGCTGGCGCGGCAAGTCTGATGGCCGTCTGCAATGGCCTGCGCGGCGGCGCCGGGCTCGACTTCGTTTGCGGCGGTGCTTTGCCAGACTGTACACAATCCGCGCCCGATCTTTGTGATGTGCGCGGTCAGGCGGCGGCAAGGCGGGCGCTCGAGGTCGCTGCCGCCGGCGGGCACAGCCTGTTGATGATCGGGCCGCCCGGTTCCGGCAAGAGCATGCTCGCGCAGCGCCTGCCGGGTCTGCTGCCCGCACTGGATGATAGCGAGGCGCTCGAGTGCGCCATGCTGCATTCGCTGGGGCGCGAGCTGCCGCCGGTGTCGCAGTGGCGCCGGCGGCCGTTTCGCGCGCCGCATCACGGGGCTTCCGCAGCGGCGATCATCGGCGGCGGTGGAAGGCTGTCGCCCGGCGAAATTTCGCTCGCCCACCACGGCGTGCTGTTTCTCGACGAATTGCCGGAATTCCGCCGCGATGTGCTCGAGGCGCTGCGCGAGCCGCTGGAGACCGGGGCCGTCTGCGTCGCGCGCGCGTCCTATCGTGGCCAGTTCCCGGCGCGCTTCCAGCTCATCGCCGCGATGAATCCCTGCCCCTGCGGCTATGCGGGCGATCCGAACGGCCGCTGCCGCTGCACGCCACCGTTGATCCGGCGCTATCTCGCGAAACTTTCGGGTCCGCTGCTCGATCGCGTCGACATGCATGTGGAAGTGCCGCGGCTGGCATACGAGGTATTGAGCGCGGCTTCACAGGCGCCGGAAAGGAGTGTCGTAGTAGCCGCCCGGGTTGCGCTGGCACGCGAGCGACAGCAGGAGCGCGGCGCGCTCAATGCGAGACTCGAAATGGCGGCACTGCAACGCGCGTCCGCACTCGGCGTGCGCGAGCACGGCCTGCTCGAGAGCGCCTCGCGTCGTCTCGGGTTGTCGGCGCGCGCCTGCCATCGAATCGTTCGTATCGCGCGAACGATTGCCGATCTCGGCGGGCATGAACGGGTGGGCGTCGCGGAACTATCCGAGGCAATCGGCTACAGGCGGCTGGACCGCGAACCGCTCATCGCGACGGGCTAGCAGCGTACAGGCGGTTCAGCGGCTCTGCGAAACCATGTGCTCGATCGCGGCCTTGACATTCTCGTCCGACAAGTCCGCGCGTCCGCCCTTGGCCGGCATGACGCCGGCGTTACCCTGATAGCCTTCAAGGGCGTGTTTCTCGAGAGTCGGCAAGCCTCGCGCGATGCGGGCTGACCAGGCCGCCTTGTCGCCGATTTTCGGCGCGCCCGCGATACCGGCTCCGTGACAGACCGAGCAAGCGGTCTCGTAGGTCGCCTTCCCATCCACCGGCGCAGCCGCAGCAGCGGGCGCCGCGGCAGCGGGAGCTTCACCCGCGGACGCCGGCGGAGTCTCGATTGCGAGCGCCGAGTTGTCCGCGCCAGCGACCGCCACCTGGCCAAATGGCTTGATGCGTTCGTGTGCCTCGGCCTGCATCAGCGGATCATCGACATTCCGGGCGCCGGTCGGGCCGCTGTCCACGAGTCGCGACACGCCGATCAGGAGGAGCGCGATCGCGATCAGGATGCCGAGCACAGCGCTGAAAACGTTGATGAAATGCCGGTCTGGCTTGGCCACTGATGCGCTCTCGAGGCAAGATTTCTGGAGCGACAATTATAGCGGTGCAGCCTTGCGAGGCGATAGGAGCGCATTGGACGCTCGGGCACCGTGACCGCTAAAATCGCCGCTCAGTGCGAGGGCCGGCGGAACCGCCGCTGCCGCAAGCAGCAGATAACGCGCCCGTAGCTCAGCTGGATAGAGTGACGGTCTCCGAAGCCGTAGGTCGTGGGTTCGACTCCCGCCGGGCGCGCCAAACAGAGCAGGAAGGCTCTCCGGGTGGAGAGCCTTTTTCATCGTCATCGATCGAGGAGGTCACATGCAGTACATGAAGCTCACGGATGTCGAGCGACAGGAACTCATGGATTCGCTCGCGGCAATGAAGACGTTCCTGCATCAGGCGTTCGTATTGCTCACGCCGGACGAGGCGCAAGTGCCTGGATTTGGCGGCGCTTTCTCGCCGGTGGAGCAAGTCTGGCACCTGGCGGACCTGGAACGCGAGGGATTCGGTCTTCGCATCCGGCGGCTTCAAACGGAAGCGAATCCTCATCTTCCGCACTTCGATGGAGCGAAGATCGCGCGCGAACGAAACTACCGTTCACGCTCGCTTCCGGAGGGTCTGCATAACTTCGAGACTGCCCGTGAGGCCAACATTTGCACCCTGAAGGCGTTGTCGCCAGAGTCCTGGGTTCGCAGCGGCACGCAGGACGGCGTGGGAATCGTCTCCCTCTGCGATATGCCCGCATTCATGCATCAGCATGACCAGGCGCACATCGCTGAAATCCAGGAATGGAAACGCTCGAGTGCTCGCCCGAGTGAGGCCTGACCCGGCAACGCGCCGGGCGCCGCTGACTTCGACGTTTGATGCCCAAGGAGACGCCCAATATGCGCACCATCGCCTGGTACTCCCGACTTGCGAAGACCGCCGCGCACATCTGCGGTCGCCCGCCGGCCTTCGTTCTTGCGGTCCTGGTCATCATGGCCTGGATCGTCACCGGGCCGATGTTCCACTTCAGTGATACGTGGCAACTGGTAATCAATACCGGGACTACGATCGTCACGTTCCTGATGGTCTTCCTGATCCAGAACACGCAGAACCGGGACACGGAAGCCATACAGGTGAAGCTGGACGAACTGATTCGGGCAACCAAGGGTGCGCACAACGCTCTTCTCGACTTGGAGGAGCTTGAAGAAGACACCCTCGAGTCTTTCCGACGGCGGTATCAGGCCCTCGCCAGCGCTGCGAGGACCGATCTCGTCCACGGCGTGAAAGACACCGGAACTCCCGAGCCGTGAACCAGCGTCAGGTCATTTTCGGATGCGGCAAGTAGCCGTCTTCTTCTACGGCTTGTTCATGGATGCAGGTGCGCTCGCGCGCAAGGGCGTGCGTGCCAGCGATCCAAGAATCGCGCGGCTTGCCGGTTACCGGCTCTGCATCGGCAAGCGCGCCACATTGGCTCCCGATCCGAACGATACGGTGTACGGAGTCCTGATGCAGGTATCCGCCGATGATCTGGGACGACTCTATTCAGAGCCCAGCGTCATGGACTATCGTCCAGAGCCAGTGCGGGTTGTCCTCGGCGATGGGCGGATGCTGGATGCCATTTGCTACAACCTGCCGCCGTCCCTGGAGCAGGCCGCGCCGGATCCGGGTTACGCGCCTGCCCTCTATGAACTGGCGGCCAGCCTGGGGCTGCCACGATGCTATCTGGACAGGATCGCCCGGGCAGGCGGCGCGAATTGAGGAGGCAGAATGAAGGCAAGGATGATGGTCATGGCGAGTCTGTTGTCGTTGGCTAACGCCGCAGCCGCAGAGTCCTTCCGCTGCGGGCAATGGATCGTGTCGGAAGACGTTTCTGTCGAAGAGTTGCTGCAGAAGTGTGGTGAGCCCACGGAGAAGTCCTCGGAGACTTTCGACGTCCACGGACCCACCGCTTCCGGCGGGCGCAACAGGCGCGGCACGACGACTATCGAGAAGTGGACTTACGATCGTGGCAGCCAGGCGGCACCAATGGTCGTGACGATCGTCGATGGCAGGATCAAGAGCATGGAGCGCGGCTCATGATCGTGCGCATATAGCATGGCCGCGTACCGACGGCGAGATCACGCATTTCATCACGCCGACCTTCTGGGAGAACCTCGACGCCATTCGCGGATTCGCAGGCGATGACGTCGAGAAAGCGAAGTACTACCCAGAAGACGCCGACTTCCTGCTCGAGTACGAGCCGCGCGTGGTGCACTACGAGGTGGTTGGGCGTCGCTGAATCGGAAGCGAGCCAGTCTCGTCGCGTGCTGAGCGCATCAATCGACGGCGAATCACTCCACGGCCACCGGCCAACCGCGAATATTGCAGATGGTGGTGTAACGACGGGCCGGCCATTCAGCAGGTAGTCATGGCAATCAACCGGAATCGACCGAGAGTTGCCCGCGGGCAAGTGCGTGAATTCGAGTTCGACGCCGAAGACGCGCGTGCGCCGCGCATCGAATCGGGTGGAACAGATACAGCGCTCGATCGAAACGACTTGCGCTTGTGCGGTGCCGGTACCCAGGTTGCCGGCCGCGAGGCTGATCAGGACCAATGTCTGTGGGGAATCATCGCGGCTCTCCATCGCGTCACACGGGAGTATCGACCCCCCTGATCGTGTGACAATGAGTGGCAGCATGGCGTTCACTGCCGAATGGACAAGATGGAATTAATGAAGCGATTGCTGTTCGGCGGGGCCGTCGTTGCTGCCATCGGCGCGGCGTTCTGGCTCGAGCCCATTCCGCAGGACCCTGGTTACCACGGATTCGCGGACCGGCGCACGTGGCTCGACGTCCCGAATTTCTGGAACGTCGCGACAAACCTGCCATTCCTTGTCATCGGCCTCCTGGGCCTTTCATGGCGGTCGCGGCTGCTGTCCGAGGCGCTGCGGAGCCATTACACGGCCTTCGTCGTCGGGGGCGCACTGGTCGGAGTCGGATCAGCTTGCTACCACTGGGCGCCGTCGACACCGACACTTGTCTGGGACCGGCTGCCGATGACGGTCGCGTTCATGGCGCTGTTCGCGGCGGTCGTGCAGGATCGCCTGTCAGAACGCCTGGGTCTGGGACTTCTGTGGCCGCTCGTCGCGGCAGGTGCCGCAACAATTGCCTACTGGTACTGGTCCGAGACTGCGGGTCGCGGTGATCTGCGCCCGTATGCGGTCGTGCAATTCCTGCCGATGCTGCTGATCCCGCTGATGCTGCTGCTTTTTCGCGGCACGGGTTTGCGCGATGCGTGGTTGTGGGCAAGCTTCGGTGCTTACGTACTCGCGAAATTCGCCGAGCACTTCGACACGGCCGTTTTCGTCGCGACCGGCTTCCTGAGCGGGCACAGCCTGAAGCATCTGCTGACGGCGCTCGCCG
>Ga0326597_10007927_pt1 | contig 14381 bp, 14 predicted proteins | sample RVTome_12_FD_203789 | JGI IMG/M metagenome (GOLD analysis project Ga0326597, IMG submission 203789) | Soil microbial communities from uranium-contaminated site in the Upper Colorado River Basin, Wyoming, United States - RVT100D185 | ecosystem: Environmental > Terrestrial > Soil > Contaminated >... | reverse complement strand
GTGGACGACCTTGCGTCGGCCGAATCGCTGCTTGGTGACCAGGCCGGCCCGCTCCAGGACCGCGATGTGTTTCTGGACTGCGGCAAAGCTCATCGAGTAGTGGCCGGCCAACTCACTGACCCCCTCCTCGCCGGCGATGGCCCGGCGGACGATGTCTCGGCGAGTTGCATCCGCCAACGCCGAGAACGTCTGATCGAAGTCAAGTGAGGTCTGCATTTGATACAACTATATGGTTGTATCAATCGTCGGTCAAGGCTGTATCTATTGATCGCCGCGGCTGGGTCCATAGTGATCGAGGTCCAGTGCAGCGAGTTCGCCGAACCGGCCTCCGCTGTAGGCACCTATAAGCACGAGTGCTCGGTAGCGGGGATGGATGGATTCGGCAAGACTCGTGATCTCTCCTGGTGACAGGAACCTCATCTCGGTGCGCTCGATCTTGGGTAGCTCAGTTCCCCTACAAGGTGTGCGAGCGAGGAGGCCGGATTCCACAGCGGCGTCAAAGATGCGGGCGAGGATTTGGTACGCCATACGAACCATGCTGGCCGCGTAGCCCTGATCGGACGGGTCCGCCAGCCACTGATGGATCGTGACTGGCCGCACCGATCCGATCGGGAAATCGTCGAACGTGGGTCGGATCAGACTGCGCACCAGCCAAATATCGCGCTTGCGAGTCGACGGCTTCCCTCGGATGCGCGTGCCTTCCACCTGGTCCCACCACTCCCTGAAGCGCATCTTTCCGAGCTTCGGATCGATGTAGTCGCCGATCAGCTTGCGGCTTTCAACCGTCGTGAGGTAGCGCTCGGCTTCGACGTTTCGATCGAAGTTCTGGTTGTGTTGCCTACCTGCAGGATCGTGCCATCGCGCTTGCCACACGCCCTTCCTGAGGCGTGTGTGAATCGTCTGACACTTCCCATCTTGCTCCGGGTTCGAACTCATCGGCGGATTACGGGCGATCGTCGCCTCTCGCTTGAACCTACTGCGCTTCCCGAATCGCCGCTAGATCGAGCTCGGAGCTACTCGCGGCGCTCGCGAGCGGCTCTGAGCTGGCCTTGAACCCACTCCTGCACGTCGGTCCACCGGTATCGCACGTGCTTTCCAACTCGGAATCCCGGCGGCCCGTCGCCGGAATAGCGCCATGAGTAGAGCGTGGTGAGTGGCACTTTCAGATAGGCGGCCAGCTGGCTCGGTGAGAGCAACCGCTCCTCGATGCTTAGATCGCCTTCTGGACGCCAGCCCATAACAATTCCTGGTTACTAAGGCGGGATTATAACTATAACCTTATTATGACTAGATATTCGATTCTAACGTACCACTAGGAATAGAAATCAAGAAGTCAAACGCGGGTAGCCGAGCCTCTGTCCGGGACGAGCTCGATCTTTGATCAAGGAGCAGCTTGGCTCGTGGAACGACAGTCCAGGTACACAGTTGCTGGAGTGGTTGCCCTCGTCCGAGCCGGAGCCTTCTTCATCGATGGCCAACACAAGAAAGGAGTCAGACCGACCAGCCCAATCCCGAGTGGCGTCGCCGCCTGACCCCGACCCAGCCACGGTAGTTACGACTAACGTCTCGGGGGATATTGCCGAAATAGACAGTCTGTCTCGCCTTCACCCTCGGCCTGAACACCGTGTGTTATATGAAGCGGTGGCCATAATCGGGCAACGGCGTCCTCGACTGCAATGGATCCTGAATGTTCGGCATGAACTGAAAGGGTTTCTCCAGTGTTTCGAGGCGTTCACATCGGTGTCGAGCAACTCGTTGACAAGCTCCCAGCGCTACGCCTACGATTGAGTGGCATCAACCAAGTTTGACTCTAGCTAAAGGACCCCCGCATGGGGCAGCAATGGGGTGGTGAATCCCAACTGGCCACCACACCGGATGAGCTGGGCTCGGCAGTCTTGCTGAACGGTGTGGGCAAGACCTACGAGTCCCTTTCCGGTTCTGTGGATGCAATTACGGGAGTGTCCTTCGACATCGCAGACGGGGAATTCGTATCGTTGATCGGTGCCAGTGGTTGTGGAAAGTCCACGGTCCTGAAGGTCATTGCCGGGTTGATAGACCACCAGATAGGTGATGTCACCGTGCTCGGAGAGCCGGCTCGTCCAGGCCGACGAGAAGTCGGACTCATGTTCCAGGCACCGGTGCTTCTGCCGTGGCGCACCGTACGGCAGAACATGGTGCTGCCATTCGAGATCTTCGGCGAGCCGGTAGACGACACCATCCGGAACCGGGCGGCAGAACTCCTCAACATGGTGGGACTGTCGGGCTTCGGCGATAAGCATCCTTGGGAGCTCTCGGGTGGGATGCGGCAGCGAGCTGCCTTGGCGAGGCTTCTGGTCACCCAGCCGTCGGTCTTTCTAATGGATGAGCCGCTCGCGGCGTTGGACGAACTCACCCGAGAGCGTTTGGTGTTCGAGTTGGCGGAGCTTTGCGAACGGATGAAGCAGACGGTGCTCTATGTCACGCACAACATCGCAGAGGCCGTGATCCTGTCGGATCGAGTACTGGTGATGAGTCACCATCCCGGCAGGGTTCTCGCCGCTGTGCCGGTCACACTGCCTCGACCGAGGACCGTTGAGCTCGTGAGCTCTGTCGAATTTGCCGAAATCGGACAGGAGATCCGCAGGGTTCTGGCATTGGCGGACTCTGAGGCAGCAGTCCAGTGAGCCACGGTTTGAGCGCGGGAGCTGCCGGACGACCGGGCATCGCCACCCCTGAGGGGCCAACTCCCACGGATGAACCGTCATTGATCGCCGACCCGGCGCATGGGGAGGGTCCACCCCGAACAGTTTCCGCCGACTCGGTGCGCAGGTCATCGAGGCGGCTCGGGTCTCTCGTGGCTCCCGCCCTCCTGTTTGTCGTCGTCATCGGTACCTGGGAGTGGTTGTCACAAACGGGGCGACTGAGTCGATTCGTGATGCCAGCGCCGTCAGGGATCGGCACCGCAACGATCTCGCTCTTGGGAGAAGCATTCTTCTGGGAGGCGTTGCGTCTCACTCTCGTCGAGACAGTGCTGGGCTTCATCGTCGGTGCGGGCGGAGGTCTGATACTGGGGGTCTTGATCGGAGAAGTGAAAATCCTCCGAAAGACGATCTACCCTTATGTCGTCCTCTTCCAGTCTCTGCCCAAGGTTGCCCTCGCCCCGATATTCGTGATCTGGTTCGGTTTCGGAACGGTCTCCAAGGTCGTCATGGCAGCCACGATTGCCTTCTTCCCACTCCTGGTCAACACCTTGACGGGTCTCGACTCGGTGAACAAGAACGCCAAGATGTTGTTCATGGGTTACGGAGCATCTCGATCGTTGATGTTCTGGAAGCTCTCGATGCCAGAGATCCTGGCAGCAGTCATGGCGGGGATGAAGACGGCCATGACCCTTGCCCTCATCGGTGCCATCGTTGCCGAGTTCGTGGGAGCACAGAAGGGTCTCGGGATTCTGCTCGAGCGCTTCAACTTCCAGCTTCAAATGGAGATGGCTTTTGCCGTCCTCATGATCCTCGCCCTTGTTGGCCTCCTTCTCTACCTAATCGTCGATGTCATAGAACGAAAGGTGATCTTTTGGAAAGGCCATCCGGTGGAATAGTTGGTTGACGTAAATGGCTGGGATCCAGCGCCAGTAAGGGAGGAAACACAAGTGAAACGCTCAGGTCTGACAATTGTCGTATTGGTTGTCGCCGTATTGCTGGTGGCTGCTTGCGCTTCTGAAACCTCGTCGGAGAGCACATCTGCTTCGAGCACGAGCGCGGCCGAGATGGAATTCCTCCGTCTTGGGTTCGCATTCCCACCCGACTTCTCGATGCCTGGGTATTACGTCAGCCAGGAGCGCGGTTATTTTGCCGACGACGCCCTCGAGGTCGAGTTGGTGATTCTCGATGGGACGGCTCAGGTGATCCAACAGCTGATCGCAGGAAACATCGACGTTGGCGTCGGCGGCCCGCCTCCCGCCGTCTTGCTTGCCGGCGTGGAAGGAGCCGACGTCGTCGCCTTCTATCAAATAGATCAGAGGAACATCTTCGACATCGTCGTTCCGGCGGATTCCGACCTCCAGACCCTCGAAGACCTCGAGGGTGGGGTCCTCGGTGTGACCGACTTCTCGGGCGGGGAAATCCCGGTGGTCAACGCGGCATTGGAGGGAGTCGGCTTCTACGACGGGAACGATTATGTGGGCCTGGAGGTGGTCGCCGTAGGTGACGGCGGTCCCCAGGTCGCGGCGGCATTCGAAGCCGACAGGATCTCGGCGTTCTCGGGTGGCGACGCCGACACGCTCGCCTTGCAGCAGTCGGGGTTGGAGCTGCGAAGCATCCTTCCCGAGGAGTACGCGGTGATACCGGGGAACCTGATCATGGCGACCCGCGAGACACTGGACAATCAGGCCGACGCTGTCGCTCGCTTCGGTCGGGCTTTTGCGAAGGGAACGGTCTTCGCCATTTCCTCGCCGAGCCAGGCACTCGAGCTGGGCTGTGAGTTCGCACCGGAGTCCTGCACAGACCAGGAGTTTGCAGAGCTGGCCATGGATTACTACGTGGACCTGGAGACGCCTCCCGAAGGGTCGCCGATGGGAGCCCTCAATATGACCGGTTGGCAGGCCGTTGTCGAAATCCTTCAGGGTCAGGGGGAGTTGAGCGACGACTTCGCCCTCGACCCCTACGTCGATGATTCGCTCCTCGAGAAAGTCAACGACTTCGACCGCGCCGCCGTGGAGGGTGACGCCGCTGGTTGAGAAGGACGCGCGATGGGCGAAGTGCCGGTGATCTCTACGGTCGATCAGCCAGATCGATACCAGAGGTGAGGCGGTTGCCCTCGTGACACCGGGCAACTTCCACGTGAATGGCTTGGACGTCGTCTCGTACTTCGATGTCGCGGACCGCCCCGGGTTCAAGATGGCGCTGCTCCGACGGGAGAGCAGATACTTCATGTACGTTGGGCACCTCTGGCATCGCGGTTGGAGCGTCGTCGACATCACCAACCCAGAGGATCCTCGCGTCCTCAATTTCCTGAAGGGGCCAGACCATACGTGGACAAGTCAGGTCGACGTGAGCGGGGACCTTCTGCTGACCGGTCTGGAAAAGATCCCAGATGGCTGGGGAGCAAGCGACGAGGAGCAGAACGAGGAGGGCGTGATCGTTTGGGATCTGAATGATCCCGAGCAACCGGTTCCGATGGGTCGGTATCGCACCGGATCCGCCGGCACACATCGCAACCTCATCGATGCCGATGGCTTCGCCCATATCTCGGCTCACTCTGAGGGGCAAGTCGGTCGCAGTTATCAGGTCCTCGATTGCAGATCGCCCCAGGCCCCTCAGCTCGTTGGTTCCTTCGAGCTTCCCGAGCAGGTCGAACCCGGTCTCGACACGCACGGCATGTCGCTACATGGGCCACCGGTGCCTTGGGGTGAGCTGGTCTTCTTGCCGTATGGGCGCTCCGGCGCGGTGGTGGTCCGGAGGCTGCGGCCCGGATACGCCTTCGAGGAAGTCGGCAGGCTCAGCTTCAGCCCCCCGTTCCTTGGCCACATCGGGGTTCACAGCGTCCTGCCTCTCCCCTCGCGACAACTTCTGGTCGTGTGCTCCGAAACGACACAAGAGGACTGTCTCGACCCCCTTGGCCACATTTCCCTAATCGATGCGTCCCGCCCGGATGAACTCCGACTGCTTGCGTTGATGCCGGTGCCTGCGCCGAGCCCGGATGAACCGTATGCGAACTACTGCCAGAAGGGGGGACGATTCGGTCCGCACAACATCCATCAGCAGTACCACAACTACGGGGCGTGGCGGCGGGATGACCTCGTGTTTGCCACCTATTTCAACGCCGGCCTCCGGGTCTACGACATTTCCGACCCCCTGCTCCCGAGGGAAGCGGGCTCCTTCGTGCCGCCTGATCCGACCAAGCGATACGGCCCTCAGCCAAAGGGAAAACTGGTGGCGCAGAGCGAGGACGTGGTGGTAGACGATCGTGGCTTCATCTTCGTGAGCCACAAGAACCAAGGGATCTGGTGCCTCCGCCGTTCGCACGGCGGCGAATGAGCCATACTCACCAAAAGGAGCGAATCATGGCCAACTCACATTCGACGGCGGCACACGAAAATGTGCACGGAAGTGCCCAAATCGACGCTGAGAATCAGCGGCTCCGGAGATTGGCGTCGATCGCTCACCGCCCCGCTCTCCTCGAGCTGGAACGCAAGGTCGAGCCCGGCCTTGCTGCTCTGCTCGTCGTCGACGTCCAGAACGACTTCTGCGCCCAAGGGGGGATGATGCACGCTGAGGGGCTCGACCTCTCGATGGTGCAGGGCATGGCCGAGCGAGTCGGCCCGCTCATAGACGCGGCGCGGCGCGCAGGTGTGCTGTGCGTCTTCGTGAAGAACGTCTACTCGACAACCACCAACTGGTACCTGTCCGACTCCTGGCTCGAGCAGGCATGGCGTCGCCGGGGGACGAGCTACATCGAGCGTGACATCTGCGGAGCGGACTCCTGGAGCGGCGAGTTCTACGGAGATATCCGGCCCGAGCGGGATGATCCGATCGTCATCAAACATCGATACGACGCGTTCACGAACACGGACCTGGACCTCATCCTCCGCGCCCACAACGTGAGGACGGTGGTGCTGGCCGGTGTCGCGACGAACGTCTGTGTCGAGACCACTGCACGGAGTGCGTTCGTCCGCGATTACTACGTCGTGGTTCCCTCGGACGCTGTCGCCACGTACTCCGCGGCGGAGCAGGAGAGCAGCCTCAAGACCCTCGACCGGTACTTCGCGGAAGTGGTGACGATCGCCGAGGTCGAGAAGGCATGGAAGGCGAGCTCAGGCGCTCGTGACCCTGGCGGTGATCGATCGAACCGAGCCGTAGCGCCTGTCCAAGGCTCGGGCAACTCCTGAATCAGAATGGTCGGCGACCATCTACCGGGGCCGCCGCGACACCTTTCTCGACTTGACCAAGGCCAAGAAGCCGAGCAAGCTCACTCCGGCCGCGGTGAGGAATGCGGCACGGAACCCCGATCCATCGGCTATCTGCGCCATGGCGATGCCACCGATTGCGAGCGCGAGGTCGAGAAAGGCGGTCACGGTGCCGACCAGGGCTCCCCGTTCCGCCGCCGGCACCCTGCTTGCACTCATCGAAAGGATTGCCGGGTAGGCCAATGCCTGTCCACACGCAAAGACGACCGTGGCGGTCAGCAGGCCTCCCGATGTGGCGAAGGTGGCGAACAAGCCCAACCCCAGGGCCGACAGGGCTAATGCACCAGCCGCAGACCTTCTATGTCCGATCCGGTCCGGGAGCCTTGCCCCGAACGATCGAATGAGCAACAGAGTGACCGCGAAGACGACGAAGATGACCCTGGATTCACTCATCCCGACTTCAACCGAATACAGGGTGCCGATCGCCTGGAGCCCACCCTGGCCGAACAGGGCTGCAAACAGGATGAGACCGGGCCCAAAGCCAGCCCGATGGACGATGCCGGTGCGCTGAACTATGCCCAACTGGTTGTCCGAGAACGACTCGAGTCGGGACTCAGGGATTCGAACCACGGCCAGTGCAGCGATGATCGCCAGACCCGAGCCGGTGAGCCACACCGCTCCGAAGCCCCCGTTTTCCCACATCAACTCGCCAAGAACCGGACCGACGGCCAGGCCACCATATAGAGCCAGGGAGAAGTAGCTGAGAGACTCCGCACGCCGGTGGGTCGGCGCCAGGTCATAGATGCTGGCTGTCGCCGCGGTCATGAAGCAGGCCACGCCCAATCCACTGACGGCGCGCAAGGACATCAGGACGGGGAGGTTCGTGGCCACCGCATAGGCCGCCACCGAGCCACCCAGTGTCAGGATGCCCCCGAGCAGCAGTGGCCGCCTGCCCTTGTCATCCGAGTAGCGGCCGGCCTGAGGTCGGAGCAACATCGCGACGACGCCCAGGGAGCCGTAGACAATCCCCACCGAACCCGGCGACCCACCGATTGGGCCGATCACATAGCGGGGGAGTACCGGCGCCAGTGATCCGATGATCGTGAAATGCGCTGCAGTTGCGAGACAGATCGACAGGAAAGCCCGGTCGGTGAATGGCTTGGGCTGGCTACGCTGATCCATGCCCGCCCATCGGGAGGTCTACGATGGACGGCCCGGCATCGTTGCTCGTCCCGATGCCCCAAAGAGAGTCGAGAACCCCGCCGCTCGCTCCCTTGCTTCGGTGTGGCCAAACCGAAATTGAGTCATGCTCAAGGCGAACATACCCGCAGAAAGGACCTCCGTCAACAGGTCGCGGCCTTCCATCCATCAACTGGGAGCGAGCCCGAATCTGACCTAGGATGAGCTGCAGAGTCGATCATCGTGCCCAATGGACCACCACCGCCTGATCGAGGTCGTCAGGCCAGGGCTCGAAGCAGTTCCTGACAGCCACTACGGTCGACGGGGGCCCTAACCAGACGATCCGGGCATAGAGAGCACTTCCCCGGCCATCGCTGACCTAACCGTCAAGGCACAAGACAGGCCAGCTTCAAATAGGGTGTCTGCGGTCTTGAGAGGCAGACGCCGACCCAGGCCGCGAATCGACCCGAGGGATACCCGGGCCCAGTCGTCAAAACGGCGATCGAATCATTGCCTTCGTTTCAAGGCGGCTTCATGCGCTCACTTCGACCGGATGGCCTCCGTTGCCGACCATTGATCGAATTGAGCCGCTACTCGGCGGAGCACCGGGTCTCTAAAGCGCGACGACTAGGTGAATCCGACGTCCACCATGAGGCAGGGTAGTGACCTCGTCAACTATGACTAAACTGAATTCGAGCCTTGTTCGATACTCCAAGCAGGTTTGTTGATGACCCAACCCGATCGAGTCCGGATTCTGAGAGATGACAACACGTGTCCGGAGCTCCCCATAGTCGAGAGAGGTGGGACCGCCCGGGCAGTTGTATGGCCCGGAGTCGGCGCCCGGCTTCGTTCGATTCATCGCATCACTTTGGGGCCAGGCGGCCGAACGGTGGAGCTCCGCCACCCGATGGAAGCGGTCTATTACGTGATGAGAGGTGAAGCGACAGCGGTGGATCCGAACGACGCCAGTCGCCAATTGTTGACATCCGGTTCGATGGCTCATATCGAGCCCGCGACCCGGTACGTGTTCGAGGCAGGGCCGGAAGGAGCCGACATCATCGGTGGTCCGTGTCCGGCCGACCCTGCGATGTACACCCATCTCAAGGGTTGAGGGGCCAGGGCGCAAAGGAGGAGTGTAATGAGTATTCGCGTGTTCCATCGGGATCAACCTTCCACGATGGTGCCGATGATTGCCAAAGACGCCCGCTTGGTGGTTTGGCCCGGGGTGGGGGCCGAGACCGCGAACATGAACTACGTAGACATGCAGCCCGGTGAGCGCAATGTGGATCATGTTCATCCCGAGTCTGAGGACACCATCTACATCCTGGACGGAAAAGGGTCGATCGAGGATGTGACCAATGGTGTGCGCCTGGAGTTCGAGGCGGGCGACGTGGTTCATGTGCCGGTCGGTGTGTGGCATGCGGTCTCGGGGGACATGGGTGAGCACATCGAGAGCGTGGGCGGGCCGTGTCCCGCTGATTGGAGCATGCTCCGAGCGGCCGGTCTGCTCGCATCCGAGTCGGCCGACGACTCCCCGTGAGCGACCCGGTCTCGATTGGCCTGGTCCAGATCGGTGCCGAGCCCTTCGAAGTCGAGGCCAATCGGGAGCTGATCGACAAGTCGGCGGCCACCGCGTTCGATCGGGGTGCCGACATCGTGATCCTCCCCGAGATGATCGCCCACGGCTACTTGGCGGATTGGAAGCGACTCTTCCCGTTGGCGGAGCCCATCGATGGCCCAACCGTCAGGTCCTGGTCTTCGTTGGCCGCCGACGCAGGTGGCTACGTGGTCGGAGGCTTCTGCGAGCGCGATGGCGAGGCCCTATACAACACGGCGGTGGCCGTCGGTCCCGACGGGTTGATCCTCCACTATCGCAAAGTCCATCTCTTCGCGGAGGAGAAGGTGGCTTTCAGGGCGGGCAATCTCGGGTTCCCGGTCGTGCCCACTCGCTTCGGCAACATAGGGGTCTGTGTTTGTTATGACCTGCGTTTTGTGGAAGTCGTCAGGCTGATGGCGCTCAGAGGGGCAGATCTGATCTGTGTGCCCACAGCATGGCTGCCCGGCTTCGACGCCGCCCGTTGGGACGAGCATGGGATGTGCCCGCAGGCATGGGGTGCGGTGCACCAGGCCAACCTCTCCCAGGTCTTCATCGCCTGCGCCTCCCAGGCCGGGCGGCACGGCGAGCTTGACTTCCTCGGCTCGTCATGCCTCGCCGATCCCTACGGCAAGCTCGCCGCGGGGCCACTGCCCGGATCCGACGACGCTATCGAGGTCGTCGAGGTCGACATCGGCGCCACCAAACGGGCACAGGTTCGAGCTGAGCTGATAGCTCCCCGAGCCGACCGGCGCACGGACGTTTACGGCCTCTGGTACGAAGGGGAGCGGTACTGATCCGGCCCGGTGGGGGCGACGCATCCTCTACACTCCGATTCAAGGCGATTTTGGAAGGAATCAAAGAATGAAGCTGGTCGACCTCTCCCATACCATGAATGTGCACACCCCGGGATGGGTGGGATACGCAGGCAACAAGCTCTACTACGCCCAGACCCTTCAGACGCACCGCATCGTGGCCCAGCGAGTGGAGATGGCGCTGCACGTCGGCACCCACCTCGACGGGGGCCTGCACGCCGCCGACGCGGGCAAGGACATGGCCTCCTACGCGCTGACCGATCTGGTCGGCAGGGGAGCAATCGTCGATATATCCGACAAGGTCGACGACTGGTCGGTGATAACACCCGAGATGCTTCTCGAGGCCGACGTGGAGATCCAGGAGGAGGACATCCTGATCCTTCACACCGGTTGGCACGAGTATTACGAAGGGCAGCCGAAGCAGGATCTCGTGCGCTACTTCTGTATGCACCCGGGCGGCAATCGGGAGCTCGTCGAATGGATGCTCGACATGAAGATCAAGTGGTTCGGAATCGATGCCGGGTCGGGGGATCATCCGATGAACACATCGATCAGAACGCAGCGGCCCGATCTCGCCCGACAGTTCGAGGAGCGGATCGGCATGACCTGTGACGAGTTCTTCCCCCACTTCGAGTACACGCACAAGCCATCGGGCAGGACAGTTCACAGCGACCTCTTCCCGTTTCACAACTATGCCTTTCAAGAGGGGTTGAACCACGCGGAGAACATCGGCGGTGACATCGACAAGGTCCTGAACCAGCGATCCATCATCGGGGCGTTTCCGTGGAAGTTCGAGGATCTCGAATCGTGCCCGTGTCGGATCATCGCATTCCTCGACGTGGGAGAGGACGCAGTCGAGGAGCTGGCTTCGGCCCTCTAACCCGGGCCTGAGATCAGACCGTGAACCCGCTCCGGGCTCATCGGGATCATCGTCACTGCCGTCCTGCGTTGAAGCGCATCTGATATCGCATTGGCGATCGCCGCCCCGGCTCCGGTAATGCCGCCTTCACCCGCGCCCTTGACACCCAGTGGATTCTGAGTGCTGGGAGCGTCTTCGCTCAACAGGACTTCGACCGGGGGCATCTCTTGCACGGTGGGCAACAGATAGTCCATGAAACTCGTCGCCAGAGGCTGGCAGAGGTCGTCGTAGACGAACTCTTCCAGGAGGGCGCCGCCGACGCCTTGGGCGGCAGCGCCCACGATCTGGCCTTCCACCATCTGCGGGTTGACCGCACGTCCGATGTCGTAGGCGATCACGTATCTCTCGATGGTCACACGCCCGGTGGGGCCGTCGATCCGGACCACAGCCACGTGCAGCCCATAGGGGTAGGTCATGTGGTCGGCCTCGAACCAACCTTCTGCCCCCAGTCCAGGTTCGGTGGACTCGGAGCCCGGCCGCAGGGCCCCGGCCACATCCGCCATGGTCACGAACGGTCCCTCGGGCGCTCTTTCGGCGTAGATGCGACCATTCTCGACGGTCAGGTCCTCGGCACTGGCTTCCAACATCCCTGCTGCCATCTCCACTGCCCTACGACGGACCCGGTCGCTGGCGATCTTGGTTGCTGAGCCTGTCATCACGGTTACACGCGATGCGAAGGCTCCCATCCCGTAGGCGAGATCGTCGGTCTGCCCGTGGCGCACCCGAACCCGCCCCAGGTCCACCCCCAGGGTCTCGGCGCATATCTGCGCCACCACCGTTTCCACGCCCTGGCCCAGAGATGCCGCCCCGGTCAGCACGAGGACATCACCGTGCTCATCGACCGTCACCCGCACCCCATCGAATGGCCCGAGTCCGCTCTTCTCCACGAAATACCCAAGCCCCACGCCCACGATCTCTCCTCCGGCTCGGCGTCGAGCCAGCTCCGCGAGGAGCTGGTCGTAGCCCATGTGCTCCAGAGTGCGATCGAGCAGCCCGGGATAGTCACCGGAGTCGTAAGTGACCTCGGTCCCCAGGGCGTCGACGCCGCGACGGAACGGCATCCTCTCCGGCGGTATGAGGTTTCGACGCCGGATTCGAACCGGGTCCAGGTCCAGGCCCTCGGCGATGACGTCCATGAGCCTCTCCCGGACGAACGTTCCTTCGAAGCGGCCCGGCGCCCGATAAGTGCCGGCGGGTGTCTTGTTGGTCAGGCGAATGTGGCCGGTGACCCGGTACGCCGGCCAGGCATATGGCCCGGGGAGCAAGGCTGCCGTGAGATCGGGGACCGTGGCAGCGTGGGTGCGCACGTATGCGCCCTGATCGAGCCAGAACTCGTCCTCCACACCACGAACCCAGCCATCGGAATCGACGGCAGCACGCACACGATGGACCTGGTCGCGTGAGTGATTGGCTGCCATCAGGTGCTCCCGGCGGTCTTCGATCCACTTGACAGGCCTGCCCAATCGCCTCGCCCCCAGGCAAACCAGCACATCCTCGGGGTAGAGCTCCCCACGGATCCCGAATCCCCCTCCGACATGACCCTCGCGCAGAATCACCTCGCTCCGTGACATCCCCAACATGGCGGCTATCGCATCACGGTTGTAGTGGGGGACCTTTGCCGCACCAAACACCTCGAGGCGGCCGGTCATCCGATCCAGGTGTGCGAGGGCACCGCGGGTCTCAAGTGGGATTCCCGACTGTCTACCGACCCTCAGCTCCAGATCGACGATCGCATGGGCCCCGCCGAACGCCTCGTCGATGTCGCCGGTGGCCTTCTCTATCACCGCCGCCTCGGTGGAGTGCCCGTGATCGAACGGTCCCGGGTCGGCGCGGACGTCGACAATCGGAGCCAGCTCGTCGACGTCGACGAAGACCAACCCGGCTCCGTCCTCGGCGGCGTAAGGATCCTCGGCGAACACCACTGCAACTGGCTCACCGACGTACCGGACGACTCTGGTCGCAAGTATCGGCTGACGGTACGGATCGAGGCCGGGAACTCGCGTCAATCTGAAGTCGATCGAAGGGATGTCTGCGACGTCCTCCCCGGTCCATGCCGACACAACACCCGGCGTCGAGAAGGCCCCGCTCACGTCGATGTCCCTGATGAGGCCATGGGCCACAGGGGAGCGAACCACTCGCATGTGGAGCTGGTTCGATAAGGAGATGTCAGCGGCGAATCGAGCGGAACCGGTGAGCAGGGGAGGGTCCTCGACCCTCTTGACCGACCTGCCGATGTAGGTCATTCGCGCATGGCGACCGCCGCCTGTCTCACTGCCTTGAGTATGTTCTGATACCCCGTGCAACGGCACAGGTTGGATGCAAGGACACTCCGCAAGGCATCCTCGCTCGGATCGGGGTTCTGTTCGAGATAGCCCACCGCCAGCATCAGGAACCCGGGAGTGCAGAATCCACACTGGAGACCGTGATTCTCCCAAAACGCCTGCTGCATGGGGTGCAGGGAGTCACTTTCGGCCAACCCTTCGACGGTTCGGAACTCGACGTCTTCACATTGCACGGCGAAGAGCAGGCAAGAGCGGACCGGCTGACCGTCGGCGAGGATGGTGCATGCACCACAAACGCCTTGCTCACATCCGAGGTGGGTTCCGGTGAGTCCGCAGTCCTCCCTGATGGTGTCGGCGAGCGTCTTGCGCGGCTCCACCCTGACGTCGTAGTCACGCCCATTCACGTGCAACGTCAGGTCCACCTTTGTGCGTTCGGTCATCGTGGTGCTCTCTCTCTTGCTCGAATCAACTCTCGAATACGGGAAGGAGTTGCCGGCATCTCATTGACCTGCACCCCCAACGGGCGCAAGGCATCGGATATCGCATTGATGACAGCCGCGGGCGCGCCAATGGTGCCACCCTCCCCAAGGCCCTTCGCACCGGTGATCGTCGCATCCGAGATGGTTTCGAGGTGGTAGATCTCGATCTCCGGTACCTCGGCCGCGGTGGGCGGCAGGAAGTCCATCAGGGAAGTGGTCAGGATGTTTCC
>Ga0326597_10007926_pt1 | contig 14382 bp, 16 predicted proteins | sample RVTome_12_FD_203789 | JGI IMG/M metagenome (GOLD analysis project Ga0326597, IMG submission 203789) | Soil microbial communities from uranium-contaminated site in the Upper Colorado River Basin, Wyoming, United States - RVT100D185 | ecosystem: Environmental > Terrestrial > Soil > Contaminated >... | reverse complement strand
CGACGTCGTCGGGGATTTCCTGAAGACTGAGAAACACCTGGACAGCGCCAGGAGTCAGACGCTGCGCTGCCTCTCGAACGTCCCCTTCGACGGTCTCTAATCTCCAGGGCCCTCTATCCCGGCGCCACCAACTGCCGGCTGGTTTCCGGACCTCGTAGCGATGACCGTTCTGTTCGCAGCGCAGGCCCGAGCCGACAAAGAAGGGAATCATCTCGGCGACGATGTTTCGGAAGATGTGGGCCTTCTCTTCGTCGGACATCTCCTTGGGGAATTCCGGCGCCTTGCTCACGACTCTGGCTGGGAACCCGATTGCGAGGCACCGCGGGGGGATTGTGCCGTGAACCACGGAGTGGGCCCCGACCACCGCGCCGTCCCCGATCTTGGTCTTGGGCAACACAAACACCCCCCAAGCCAGTGACACGCTGTTCCCGATCTCAATAGGCTCAAAATCCACGGGATACCCTTCGAACCTGCTCAGGAAGGAATTGTGGCCGAATATCAGGCAATGTCCGCCAATTCCGGAGTCATCTCCAACCACAACCGAACGAGCCGGATTGATAAAGGACATTTGCATGATCTGGCAGTTCCGTCCGAGCACGAACCGGGAATCCGGGAACTGGAGGCCGCCGACAAATACCTGTTCGTTGATCTTGCTGCCTTCCCCAATGTCGATGTATGGAGTGTCCAGGAAGGTGGTCGATCCGATCTGGACATAAGCTCCTAATCGGATGTCCTTGCCGCGCACGATAGTCAGAAATCCGATCGACGTGTGATCGCCCACTTCGACCCGATCCCCGCAGATGACGGACCCAAAGCCGATGGAGACCCCCTTGCCGATCCGGTAACCCCTGAGCCTGTAGATCCACGTCTTGACAAACCCGGGCCACAGCCCAAACAGGAGGACCTCTCGAATCGGGATACGTGATTTGTCGATCAGCACGGGGACTTCGTTACACGGGAAGACCAGCACCGCCGTCGACCACTAACGTGTGGCCAATGACGGTGCGGGCCGCGTCGGAACAGAGGAACTGAGCGGCCTGCGCGACCTCTTCAGGTGTCACGAGCCGGCCGACCGGGGTTCGCCTAGTCAGTTCTGCCAAGCGGTCTTGGGCATCCGGCATCGACGTCCAGGATTCAGTCGCGACCGCGCCAGGAGCAAGGATATTGACCCGGATGCCTCGCGGGGCCAACTCGACTGCCAGATGCCTTGCCAAGGCCTCTAAGGCCCCTTTCGAAGCCCCCACGACCGAGTACGCGGGCACCACGCGTAAGGCTCCCTGCGAGGTGACGGCCACGATGCTGGCGTCCGGCGCAAACCGAGGCAGGATCCGCCTGACCAGCTCGAAGAACGCGCGCACATTGAGGGCAAAGGTCCAGTCAAAATGCCTGAGCGTCAGCCCGTCGAACGTCTTGTGAACTCCGGTCGCTCCGCAGTACACCAAACCGTGAAGACCTCCGTTCAAGCCGGCGACCGCTTCTTCCAGGCTCTCCAGGCCCTTGGCAAGCGTAAGGTCCGCACGGCATAAAGTGACGTGCAGGTTCTCCTGCTGCGCCTGCGCCAGCAACGCCTCTGCTGTCTTCTGCCCGCGAACATAGTTGGCAATGACCGTGGCGCCTCCTCGTGCAAACTGCAGAGAAATGGCGTGGCCGATTCCGCGTGTTCCCCCAGTGACCAACACGTTCTTGTCCTTGAGTGAAAAGGCTTCGTTCATCGCTCAAACAGTTCGTGAGGGGCAAACACAAAGAACAGTTCGGCGGAACACACCTTCTTCCCACCCACTTCTGCAAAGCAGTCGGCCGTCGCATAAGTCGGGCGATTCTGCGCAATTTGAGCGTGGATGATGACCTCTTCCTCGGGTCTCACCCATTCGCGAAAGCTCGCCGAGTTGATCTTCCCCAGCATGGCCCGTCCCGGATGCGTTCCCTCCGCATCGAGGCATCTTCCGGCTGCCTGCGCCATCATTTCAGTCAAGAGGACTCCAGGGACGACGGGAAATCCAGGAAAGTGATCGCGAAAGAGCTCCTCGTCAGCAGGCAGCGCTTTTGAGGCTTTGATCCGCTTGCCAGGCTCCAATTCATAAATTTTGTCGACGAGTATGAATCTCAAGGCTAGCTGAGTTTTCCGTTCCGCCGCATAATTCCCAGCACATCATCGACGCCTTTGATGCTTGCGACATCGTCATCCGACAACACAATACCAAAATCGCTATCCAAGCCGGCCAGCAGGGTCAAGACACCGAGCGAGTCCCACGCGGAGATATCCCCGCGGAGCGTATCAGGAGTCAATTCCTGAGGGGATACTTCAAACAGGTTTGCAATCCACTCTAGCGCCTCACGTTGGGTCATATGCACCATTCACGCCGACACCTGCTTCGTATTATCCAACTCGACTGACTCCAAGATCGCCTCGCGATCCAACGAGACGAGCGCCGACGCCCAAGACAATCCCACGCCATAGCCCAAGAGCATCAAGCGCAACGCCCGCTCTTCCGGCCGGACCAAATTACCTTGGGTGAGGGTCAAGGGAATAGATGCCCCGCCCGTATTCCCAAATTCCTTGAGAATGATCGGAACTTTCTCGGGCGGTAACGACTGTTTCGCGCATAGGTGCTTCATGATGAACTGATTCGATTGATGGAAAATGAAATAGTCCACGTCGCTGGACGTGACGCCTGCGCCCGTAAGGGTTTCGTCGATCAGTGCCGGAACCCGCTTGATGGTGAAGTTGAAGATGAGCGCCCCATTCATGTTCACACAGTGCTTGCGCGGATCTGTGCCGAACCGGTCTCGAAAGCCCCCGGATTCGATGATCATGGAGTTGTATCCGCTGCCGTCGGAGTGGAGCGCATAGTACCAGTCTGAGGTGCGGCGTGGATCCGTCGATTCCAACGCCGTGGCCGAACCTGCGTCTCCAAACAATAGAGAGACTGACCGATCCGACTTGTCAGAGAATCGCGTGGGAGTCTCCCCGTGCAGCACGAGCGCGCGACGTACTCCCCCACCCTGCAGCATCATTGCCGCAAGCCAAATCCCGTACGGATACCCGGAACAGCCGAGGCCGACGTCAAATGCCGCACAGTGATCGGCAAGGCCCAACCGGTGGTGAACGACGCAGGCCGTGGATGGCAAGAAGTAATCCGGCGTCTGGGTCACCATAATCAGGGCATCAATAGAATCCGGCTCCCATCCCAGCCGACCCAAGATCCGTTGAGCAGCCACCGTACAAAGATCGCTGCTGCACACGGATTCTCCTGCCATACGCCGTGCGGCGACCCCAGCCATCCCGGTAACTTTGCGGATCTCCTCATCGCTGAATTCGATTGAATCAGTGCGGTTATCGAACCGCATCGTGGGGACACAGCTACAGATTCCTGCAAGTCGCGCGCCGGATGTCTTTACGAGTGCCATGCTCCCCACCGTCCCCGATATCTTCAATTCCAGTGTCTTACATAGCACGCTTTGCGTTTCGCCGTCGCCTCAGCGACCCATCGAATAGGGGAGCGCGGAGTCCAAGATCACCTAACTTGCCCCAGTGCGTGCAGAGCCAACACCTGCAATGTGCGATTCCGCATTCCCTTGAACACGGGTTCAGGGGGCACTTGCCGACCCTCTTCCGGCTTTTCCATGTCTGCCGCCCATATGTCATCGGCTACTCTGAACCGACTTCGGCGCTTCGGCCTGAATCGTTGGGCCCCTCGATGGCAAAGGTGAGCTCATCCCCGACGAGCGTCGCAAACGCCACCCGAGCCCGCTCCTTCCCCGCACCCTCGATTCGCCATGTGCCCTCATCACCCACGATCCTCATCTCGCTTCGTTCTCGCCACCAACGATCCACCTCTCGGGGCAGGGCAATCCAGATCCCTCGCTCTTCGCGCATCTGAGCGAGATGCTCCAAGAGGGCTTGGTACACGCTTCGCGCTCGTTGTTCGATGATGTAGTCGGGGTGGACCACGAAGCTAGCCAGTCCGTGATTAGCCATGACTGTGGCAAGTTGCTCTTTCCACAGATTTATCGAATAGTCGTGCATGATGTAAAATAAGGAATAGTCCTCAACCATCGTGAGGGGAAGCTCAAGGATCTTCCCGATAAAAAACGGCATCACGCTGCAACAACCACCCCGCTGGGGTTCCAGATGCGCGACGCTCGGCACGGACATGTCGTATGAAAATTCGAGAGCGGCATACCACGCTTGGTTTCTGTAGAGCCCGCCCGAACGGAAGCCGGATGCGCCATACTCCTTTCCATACGCATTGATGCGTTCAACCATGCGCAGGAAGTGTCGGTGGCTGGAAAACAGTCGGCCATCGTGACTTAAATCGTGGACGCCAATCTCAAACCCGCGATCCCGAATCTCCTCGAGAAGCGCTTCTGGAACTGGATATCGCTTCTCCGGCACCAGTTCGAACGAGGACTTGATCGCCATCGAATCATCAAGATCCATGAGCGTCGAGCAGAATTTCCTACCGGGCAGGTCTTCGACGTCATGAGTCATGATCGCGCAGCTCCTTGCTCCATCCGGCCAAAACCAAACAAAGGGCATCCGCTGGGTCCCCTGGGCCTTCATGCACAAGGCCAATAGCCGAGAAAGGATCCGCTCCACCGTGCAATCCACCGGCCAGCGCGGGAAGGGAATACTCTTCCAGCCTTTCAAGTGCACCCTCTGGAGGTGCTTCCGGACATGAACGGCCAGAAGCGGGCGCAGCCAATAGTAGAGACTTCGAATGTGTGGATGTTCAGCGAGCCGCCCCTGCCCCCGGCTTCCATCGTGCCAGTAGCGTTCATAACGGAGGTTCTCGATGATCTCGTCAGGATCTAGAGGAAGTCGAACGCTGCCACCATCGACTCGGACATCGGTCAAGGCATCGTAGAGTGAACCGCTCACCTGGTGGCTCCGGAATCCAGACGCCGACTTCCCGTAACAAATAGTCTGGTGCCCAAAGCGGAAGTATCCTGCGTCTTCAGAGAGCCTCCCAGCGAGCTGAAGATTCGCCAGGTTCTCGGGACAGCGGTAGTAATCGATGACCGTTTTGTTCATGGCGCCGAGTGGCCACATCTGCTAGCCAACATGCCCCTTCAATTGCCCTTCCTTACCACAATGAGGTACTAGCACTCCTCGAAGAAACGTATCCAAGAGCCTACAGAGCTGCCGCCTCTCGTATGCCCGCACCCACGCCTCCTGCTGGCAAGCGTCAAATCGCCCCGCACGCCAATCACAAAGCATCCGGTCAATCGCCTTGGCAATTTCCCCCTCATCCGTCGGACTGCTCACGTATCCTAACCGCGCGGCGGCGACTAAGTCCCGCGCGTCTCCTTCTGGCAGGCAACCGAGAATCGGTTTGCCGACGGCGAGATACTCATACGTCTTACCCGGCACGATCAAACTACGCTCTCCCGGCGCCACGTCATGCAATGGCAGGAACAGGGCATCGGACCTGAGAAGCCATCGGACCGATTCGGCGTGCGACACAAAACCAGTGCACGTAACCGCATCCGCGAGACCGGACTCTCTTATGCACCGAACGGTTCCCCCGTCTGCAGGTCCGACCAGCACGATGCGCACGCGCTCCGATCCCTCCCTGCCCTCATCGCGCAATCGGCGCAACCCCGCGAGCAGATGAGCGATCGTCCTTCCGGACGGGACAATTCTTTCAGGCGAATACTCCATAACCCGTTTGATTGCCACTTTTAGCCGGTTTGTCGAGTATAGAACTTCGCCGTGTAGCGTCCCAGTGTGCACAAGCAGAAATTCGTCATGCCATGCTTCGCGCGGTGGTGCACCAGTCGCGGCCCGAAAGTCTTCAGCATCATAGCCATTCGTGATGACGGTCAGGGATGCTGCAAGGTCCGGACATGTCTCCTCGATGCGGTGGGCGGCCTCACGCGTGTTGGCGATCACGCCGTTCGCCATTCCAAGCGTCAGCCGCATCGTCTGCATCTCGCGCCGCCATCGCCAGAACGTCCGCTGCGGTTGCCAACCGTCCAATGCCCACGGATCGCGCAAGTCGTACACCACCGGCACACCCGTTTCCTCTTTCAATCGCCGACCAAGATGGCTCAACCAGAACGGCGACATTGTGATCAGGACGCAATCGACCTGTCCGCGAATGACCAAGTCACGTGCCGCGCAATAGGCCGGTTCGATCCAGCGCGCCGTCGGGTCGCGATCGAAGAGCGCCCTCGACCAGCGGTCGGTTTCGCCCGGATCAGACGTCGGCCCTATACGGACGACCCGCGCGCAACCCTCCACGTCGTGCAGGAGTGATTCATCTTCAGGGTCCCAGCGGCCACGCTGTTGGCGCAGCGGAGCGGTGCGCGTTAGCACCGTGACCTCCCAACCGAACTCCGGAAGGTAGCGGCAGAACTTCGCCGGCCGTTGCGTGCCTGCACCACCGTCAGGCGGAAAGTAGTACGCAATCAGCAACAACTTCTTCACGAGTTCCATGTGTCGCTCACGATAGTGGGCGGTACTTGCTCGGCAGTGCGACCAAATCATGGATCCTCTGCGTCGGATGCGAGTAATCCTTTTCATGGATGAACCGCCGATGCCACACTTCGAGAATTAGCAAGCTATAGAGGACACGGAAGCTTCGAACAGCATGAGCTTCCGTCGCGATGAGCGATTCGATCCAGTTGGCAGAGAAAAGGCTTCGAACGTAGCTGTCACTCGCAAGCAGCAAAGCGCGAACCAAGCCCATGCGCTCCCGTGCGATTAGGCGGGGGAACGGAGAAGGCATCCCGACCTTCTTCCGATCCAGGATCGATTCGGGAACCCACTGCGCGATGGCTCTCTTCAGGAGGCGCTTGGCCGACAGAGGACGACCCATTTTCGTGCGGCCTGAAATCGAGAAGGCGAACTCAACCATGGGAACATCAAGAAATGGGACACGGCCCTCGATGGAGTACGCCATCGTGGCGCGATCTATCATCGGCAGGATCTGGTCTGGCAAGTAAGTCCGAAGATCCACCAGCATCTGCTGGTTGAGTGGATCCAAGTGGCGGTACTGTTCAAATAGTGTGCCGAGGTTTGTCGCCGGGTCACGGGACTCACCGATTACCCGCCGCAACTCCCCCTGCTCCGCCCGCGTTAGGTTGCTCTTGCCTAAGGAGTGCCAGAGCAGTCGCGAGTCGGGGTACGCCATCATTGCCTCGATCTCCTCCGTGCCGATCCGTCGTTTGACGCCACAGGCACCAAGGAACTGTTGAAGAAACCGTGGCAGGACCATGAACGCGGCGCGTTTCCATGAGGGGCAGTAAGAGCCGTATCCTCCGAACAGCTCGTCGCCGCCGGCACCGCTAAGCAAGACCTTCACGCGGCGGGCCGCGGCCGCCGCCACCGAGAGTTGCGAGTACAGGGCTGGGTCGGCAACCGGCTCGTCCGCCACCCAGGCGAGCGTGAGCAGTTCATCGAGCGGCTGGGCAGGCGGAGGTTGGAGCACCTCGTGCTCGATGCCGTACCGCCGACACAGCGCCGTAGCGCAGTCGAGCTCCGCCGGGTCCGTGTCCGGCCAACTGATCGTTAGTGCAACAGGCCGCGCTCCTGATGTGTTGGCCATGGCAGCAATGCACGTGATAGCACTGGAGTCGACACCCCCCGAGAGGCTGATCCCGATCGGCACGTCTGCCTGTAACTGCAACTCCACAGCGCGCGTCAGCAGTCGAGAGGTCTCTGCAGCTGCCTCGGTGATGTCGGTGCCGAGCTTTGCCGGCACCGGGACTTCGTAATAGCGATGCAGTTCGGTCCGGGCGTCTTCGTCCAGTCGCAACCAGCACCCGGGCGGAAGTTTCATCACGCCCTTCAGCAATGTGTGAGGTTCGGGTGTGTAGAACATTGTGAGGTACGACAGCAGGCTGGCTTGGTCTATCTCGGGCTCGAACAGCTCCGCCGCGAGCACCGCCTTCATCTCGCTGCCGAAAACCACACCGACATTGGTCGACACGTAGTACATCTGTTTAATACCAAAGTGGTCGCGGGCGAGGAGCAGACGCCGCCTGCGTCGATCTACCACGCACACGCTGAACATTCCGTTCAGATACCCAAACATGCCTTCGCCGTATTCTTCGTATAGATGCGGCAACACTTCAGTATCTGAGTCGGTATGCAACATGTGGCCGCGCGCGATTAAATCGCGCCGCAGCGTGCGGTAGTTGTAGATTTCCCCATTTAGGAAGCACTCGATTGTATTGTCCTCATTGCAGAGTGGCTGATTGCCGCCTGCGAGGTCGATGATCGCAAGCCGCCTGAACCCGACGTCAGCAAATGCAGTTGACGATCGGCCTTCCGAATCCGGACCCCGGTGCTTGACTGCGCGAACCATGCGATCCACGATTTGGCTGGCGTTGCAGGGACGACGTATCGACCAGGAGACTCCGACGATGGCGCACATGTTGGTTTTAGTTCGAGCGGGCTGGGCCAGGACGCTTCCACGATTTACCGACAGACTCGACGCCTATTCTGCGAATCACCCTCGCCGGGGCACCGACCGCCACGCAAACATCAGGTACGTCGTCCCGCACGACAGAATTCGCACCGACAATAGCATTTCTCCCGATCGTTACGCCCGGGCAGATCACCGCGCCTTGGCCAAGCCACGCGCCCTCACATACACGAACTGGAGATACGTTAGTGATCCCTTGATTCTTTATCGCCTCTTCGCCAGAACTGTGGGCGTGCGTATGATCCGAAATATAGACATAACGGGCGATCAAGACCCGTGGCTCGATCACCACGCTCTGCGCTGCCGTCACCGTACAGAAACCCGCGATGGACGTGCCGTCACCGATGCTAATAACAGGACCTGCGGTTGGCTCATCGCTGGCAATGACCTGCAGCCAGCAATGGCTGCCGATGAAGACATCGTCGCCGATCTCTATGTGAGCCTCGCCCCACAGCCGTATCGGGAGCTCCAGAAGACTTCCCTTTCCCAATCGGCGTAGAGCTCTTCGGCAGCCCCAGGTGAACACGCGGTCTCTGACACGGTTCCATGTACGGTAGCCTTCGACAAAACGTTTGCCTATCACACGGCTCCTTCCACTGAGACGTTGACGAGAGGGAAACTTCTGTTCTTCCCGCAGGCGACCATGGAATACTGTTGTCCCGGAATGTCACTCGAGATCGATGCGTTCATCGTGTACCTGCCGGGGCGAGGCCGCAAGATCACTTCCCGGAACAAGAGTGTGCTGCAGTTCTGGTCGTCCCGGTCCTCTCGATAGTACCGCGCTGCTCGCGGCCGAAATGAGCCCGAGAAGTAGAGCGAACAGAACCGTGGTCTGGTCCCAGTAAGACAAGCCGAAGGAGCCCATTACGTGAGCCATGAGGCCCCCCCCCAGGCCCCATAGCAATGCCTGCTCCCCGGAGTCCTTCGAACGTCGAATCGCTGCCCCAAGCGACGTGAACCCGCGCCGCAATACTAAGAGAAAGGCCAGCAACGTAAACAGGCCACCGCTAACGCCGATCCTCACATAGTTATTGGAGACGTCCCCCGCCATATGGCCCCAGTGTTCGGTCGATCGGGTCCCCACGAGCCACCATTCATCTATTCTTCGAATGAACTGATCGAAAAGGTTGAAGCGGTGCCAAGATGAGGACGCATCGAAGACATTCGCCCGCGCGATCAGTGCCCAGACAGGCGCCTTCATCACGAGGTGAAGTCCCAGAAGAAGAACCACCACTCCCCAACTGACCATGCGCATCTGCCGCTTCAGCGGCCAGAAGCACCACGCGGCCACTCCTGCTACTAGCGCAAGCACCGGTCCGCTGGAGGCAGTTAAAGATACGACTAAAACGCTGAACGCGAGCGCCACGAGGCCTTCGACTCTTCGATTGCGGACGACAATAGAGCTGAGGAAGATTGGCACGAGACTGGCGCCGAAGAGGCCGGCACCAATAGGATGACCGAAGGGACCTTGGCACCGAAGCTTCCCGTCTCTAATCTCGGTGAACTCCGGCACTCCTCCGAAGATCGCGAACGCATTCCGCCCTGTCCACCACTCCGCCATCATGCACACGCCGAGGGCTATCACTGAGAACTTCATATACTTAGTAAGATGGGTTACGTCAGAGGTCTTGGTGATGCAGGTCCTGACGATGAAATAAGTCCCGCCATAGTTGACGACCTGCCCCATGATGGTGATGAACGCATCGAAAGTGCCCCACAGCAGAACGTAGGCAGCCGCACCGGCTCCACACCAGAGACACAGGGCGGAGTCCATGGAGTTCCAGCTTTTGAGCCTGAACTCCCGACGCAAGAGAAATCGACCCCAGGCTGTGAAGATCAGGAACCGGGCAAATGTAATGTGCAACCCAAGCACCATGAAACCCTGAGTGAGCGGCAGGAAAACGGCGACCAGGAAGAAGGGCGGCAGGAGCTTGTTTCGTGGCAAAACCATCAGGGCCACGGCGACGCCTAGAACGACCAGAAGAGCGACCGGGTGGACCGACAACTCAGGGGCCATGATCGATCTCCGCCTGGAGGGCCACCCTGGCTGGCTTGTGGGAGAGGCGCAGGGCGTGGTGGCCACCAATGCAGCCCAGCCGGTCGGCACGGGTGACGAGCAGAAAGCGCAGTGTGCGCATGCTTCGATCAGCTACGTATACGTGCGTTTGCGGGAGCGGAGTTTGGGCGTCGCCCAGGTGTCGAAAGTTATCTTCGGATTGCGGTTTGGGGACTCTCGCTGACGGTGAGACCAGAATCACATGGAACTCCTATAGACCACGAACGACTTTGATGAGCTGATCTTCACGAAGTACTTGCTCGCATCCCAGAGGCTGGCGCACTTCGGATAGGAATAGAGTACGAAAACGTTTCTTGGGTGTTCGCTCAACGAATTCTCGACATGTCTGAGAAACTTCTCCATGACCGACCCTACGAAAGGATTGTAGATGTAGAGGACAGTCGGCTCTGCTGGAAAAGGAAAGAGCGTCGCGTCCATGCAGACCGTTTCCAGTTGGTGGCACTTCTGTGTCGGACTCCTATACGCTCGAATGTTGGCCCGGGCAATGTCGGTCAGGTCGGTCGCGAACTCGACCCCGATGATCCGACGGAATGGCAGCTCGGATGCCAGCAACAGCACCCGGCCCTTTCCGGATCCGCAGTCAATGAAGATGCATTCTCTGTAGGGAAGCGGGTACGCTTGAAGAATCTCCGCAAACGTCTCGGGCGCCGTCGCCTGGTACCGACTGCCCAGTAAGTAATTGGTCCTGTCGACGAGCTCCAGCTCGCTCAAATCCTCGTTCCCGTCGGTCTGGAGGTCCAAAATTTGGTCGAAGGTGCTGACGGTCGGTTGACTGGACACCCCGGAGGCGCTCAACCTGCCACGAGAGCGGCGCAGCCATTCGGCCGCCAGCCGGAGGGTCCCGAGAATGCCATGCACTCGCGCCGCCCGGTACGCTTGCCGATAGGCTTTCCGGAGCAAAAGCTTAACCGTCATCGAGCGTCAGGACCTGTGAAGCACGTTGAGACCCCAGACCTTCGCATTGGCTGTCGCTCCCCCCATAGTCAGCGTCATTGTACGTGGGGCGTTGATCCAAGCGGCGCCCGGCAGGGCCGGCGGAGTGGGCCCGGCTTGCACATGAAGCGTTCGGCCTAAGCCGCGTGCGCCGGCGTGAGCACGGCCTAGCGCTCGGTTCGCTCGGTCCCGGCGTCGCCGTAGTGGACCACCGCCGGGGCCAGGAGGCCGGGGCCTGCGTGACGGTGTTCCGTCTTGTACCAAGGGGTGGACCGCTGGTAGAAGGCCCGCACGCCCTCGATCCCCCGAACCGATCGGGGAACTCCCTCCGGCACTTCAGGGTCTTGACCTCTTGACCATCCACACCGCTCCGCGACACCTCGCGCTGGATGAGCATGCGGCAAAGCCCCCAGAACGTGGCAGAGAAGAACCGGCCGCGAATCGGGTCGGCCCGTGAATCGCGGCACCTCACGGCGGCGTCATATTCGTCGCTGTCGAGGGCCTCGCGGAACGCCAGAACGAGTTCGGGTGGCTCCTGGAGATCGGCCGCCATCACCGCGAAGATGTCCCCGCCACCGGCCGCGAGGCCTGCACGAACCGCGGCGAATGCGCCGAAGCTTCGGCTGAGGGAGAGTAGCTGAGACCGAAAGCCTGCGCCGGGGAGCATCTTCTGGAGCAGCTCGGGGCTGCTGTCTGGACTGCCGTCGACTACGAAGATCGCCTCGAAGGCGCCGGCAGGCCCGTGGTTGAGCTCCTCGACCGCCGCCAACAGATCGGGTATTGACCCCTCGTTTCGGTAGACGGAGATCACGAGCGAGAGCATCAGCCCGCCACGAGCACACAGCGGTGATGACTCTATCCAAGTCCTCTTTCGTTAGGAAGGGATGTATCCGCAAAGAGACTTCTCCTTCCGCGAACGTGCTGGCGTTGTCCAATGGCCCGTGGACCTCGTAGCTCCCGTGCTCCAGCAGCGCCTTATGTTCGGGGATCAAGCGCGGGTAGTGGATCCATGACGATACGCCCGCACCCGAGAGATGGGCCCGAAAGGCTTCACGGCGCGCCGGATCGCAGAGCAAAGGAAACAGATGACAGACGGAGGACGAGCCCTTGGGCACGGGTACGACCCCGATGGCGCGGCTGTGAATCTCGGAGCGGTACCGCAGCGCGACCTCGCTCCGTCTCGCTGTCCATTCGGCGAGCCGTGGCAGGAAGACGTCGGCGATGACCGCCGCGTGCACCTCATCAAGACGGCTGTTCAGGCCCGGTTCGTCGTGGACGTAGGTCGCGCTCTGCCCATAGTGCCTGAGAGCCCGCGCCCGGCGCGCGATCGCTTCGTCCGCCATCAGTAAGGCCCCTCCCTCACCGAGCGCCCCGAGATTCTTGGTGGGGTAGAAGCTCACAGCCGCGGCCTTCCCGACGGTGCCGACAGGACGCCCACGGGACCGGGCCCCGATGGCCTGCGCGCAGCCCTCGACGATCTCCACATCGAACTCGTCCCACCAGGCCGCAAGCCCTTCGAGGTCGACCGAGTGCCCGTACAGGTGAACGGGTACGACAAAACGGATGCGCCGGTCACATCACAGGAGATGGCGGTACCGGTCGAGGTCGAGCAGACCGGACGCGTCTGTGTCCACGAACACTGGAACGCCGCCGCAGCGCATGGCAACCGAGGTCGTGGCGAAAGCGCTCAAGGGAGAGGTGAGGACCTTGTCGCCTGGGCGAATGCCAGGCATCGGAGCCCGATCTCAATGGCGTCGAGACCGTTCCCGACCCCGACAGCGTGAGGCAGCCCCCACGCAGAGGCCAAGGCCGCCTCGAACCGTTCGACCTCTCGCCCGAGGATGTAGCAGCCGCTGGTGCCGACTCCGTCCACCGCAGCCAGTACATCGGCCCGGACGGCCTTGCATTGGCCCTGGAAATTGTTGAGCGGTATCGTCACCATTGGTTCGTTCACACGTGGCTACCTGTTGGGCGCCCGCCGCCTGGCTGGTATTCCGAAGACCTGCTCGCCGGGAGGCACATCTCGGGTGACTACTGACCCAGCTGCCACCAGGGCACGGGCACCCACCCTGACTTTGGGCAGCACCACGGCGCCGGCACCTACAACACAGCCGTCTTCGAAGGTCGGACCGACGATGCGAGCCTCGTCATAACCAAGTGTCCCCACCGCGTTGTCGTTGACTGTCGAGACGCTCACGCTGATGAAGACATCTGCACCTACGACACAGTTTCCCGTAATGTGGGTCATGTCCATGATCTTGCTGCCATCTCCGACGCGAACATTGTAGTTGAGTGTAACGTAACGGCTGATGATGCACCGCGAACCGATGCGGCCCTGTTCGCGGATTGAGGCACCGTCGCCGAGCAGCGTATCGTTTCCCACGACCACGTCGTAGAAGATGGTCGCGTTGGGTCCAATCGAACAGTTCTCTCCGACCTGGATATCGCGTCTGAACACCGGTGTACGCGCTGTGGCGCCCGCCCCTTTTGGCTCCTTGCCAAGGTAGGAGCCTGGGAATATCTCGGTGCGTCGGCCTATTCGCACTCCGGGTCCGATGATGACGTGCGGATGAATCACGACGTCGTCCTCGATGACTGCGCCCTCCCGCACGATAGAGAACTCACCGATGTTGACGTTCTTGCCGATGCTCCTCGTTTCCACGATTGCGGAAGCATGAATCAAGTTCTCACTCCTTCGAGGATCCCGATGGGCACGAGCAGCGGCGCTGAGGAGATGCCGGTGGTGGTGGAAGGCCACGGTGTCATGGCATCATTACCAATACCTGATCCAGGATACGGGCGGTTTGACCTAAGGAATTGTCAGAGAACAAGCGCACCCAATTACGCACGTGAGCGCACCGGGTGGATGGTGTAGTTCCAGTCTCCGCGGAAGCGATGATGCGTCAGCTTGAGGTGAGCCATCTGCGCGTCCGAGAT
>Ga0326597_10007925_pt1 | contig 14383 bp, 15 predicted proteins | sample RVTome_12_FD_203789 | JGI IMG/M metagenome (GOLD analysis project Ga0326597, IMG submission 203789) | Soil microbial communities from uranium-contaminated site in the Upper Colorado River Basin, Wyoming, United States - RVT100D185 | ecosystem: Environmental > Terrestrial > Soil > Contaminated >... | reverse complement strand
AAGGCATAAAACACAAGTGAAAAAAAGAATCAGTCAGTGTCAAAAAGAACCTCAAACAGGATTTCTTCTTCACTTGGATACCATTGTTTTACATCTGTTTGGTACGAAACGATACATCATTACGGCAACGGATGATCATTCTAAAATTGCGTATGCTCGCATGTATAAATCACATGCCAGCCTGGCCGCGAAAGATTTTTTTGAACGTCTGTACTTTCTTTTTGACAGTAATGTGGTGAATGTCCATACGGACAATGGCAGTGAATTTCACAAACATTTTGATGCCGGTTTAAAAAGTTTAGAGCTTCCGCATTACTGGAGTCGGGTCCGAACGCCCAAAGACAATCCATCGAATGAGCGTTTCAATCGTACGCTGAAAGAAGAATTCCTTTACTGGGGAAACTTTGACAAAGATCCGAACATTTTTAATCGCAAGTTAACTGATTGGCTTGTTGAGTACAACTCTATTCGTCCTCATCAAAACCTCAATTATCTGACACCTCTGGAATACGCGGAAAAAACTCAGGGGTTGTCTACGATGTGGTCATCCAGTACACGGGGTTGACAGCTTTTTGACAATAGTTTATTATGAATTAATACCTTAAAGGTCGATTTTTTATTTAAGGAATTAATTAAGGAAAAAAACATGTTTAATTTACATTTAATTTTGGATGATGAAGGTACTACCGAAGAAGGTGGTATGGCAGAAGGCGGCGCTGAAACTCCTGAAGAAGGCGGCGACGCTGAAACTTCTAAAGAAGGCGGCGACGCTGAAGCAGAAGGCGGCATGTAAATCCGTTTTCATCGTCTAAGTTTTATCATACGACAAAAATTGCTTTAACGAGCAATTTTTGTTTATAATCAAATTATGACAATCAAACATTTAGCGATCATTATGGACGGCAACCGCCGCTGGGCCAAAGCCCGTGGCTGGCCGTCGCTCAGGGGCCATCAGCAGGGCTATGACAAGGTTAAGCGGGTGGGTGACTGGTGTTTGGAGCGGGGGATTAAAATTTTGACTCTCTACGCTTTTTCAACCGAAAACTGGAAGCGAACCGAAAAGGAAGTTAAATATTTAATGGGCTTGCTGGAAAGAGCTTTAACTGTTGAGCTGAATTATTTTCAGGACAGAGATATTTGTTTGCGGGTAATCGGCCGGAAAGACGAGCTGTCTTCAAAATTCCAGTCTATTATTCAAAAAGCGGAAGAGGCCACCAAAGATAACCAGGCTGGTATTCTAAATTTAGCGATTAACTACGGCGGCCGGCCGGAAATTATTGACGCCGTTAAAAATATTGTCAGAGATAAAATAAAATCTGAAGATATTAACCAGGAACTCTTTTCAAAATATGTTTATACCGCCGGCCTGCCTGATCCTGACCTGATTATCAGGACTTCCGGCGAACAGCGCTTGTCCGGGTTTTTAACCTGGCAGTCGGTTTATTCCGAGTTTTATTTTATTGACAAGCACTGGCCGGATTTTAGTGAAAAAGATCTGGACGAGGCGATTGACTGGTTTGATAAAAGGGAAAGACGATTTGGGGGAAATTAGTAGTTAGTGACTGGTAGTTGGTAATTGGTTTATGCTGGAAAAATATAAAAAATTATTAATGGACGAAAAGGAACTTTATCTTAGAATTAAAGTTATTCCTTCAGCGGCCAGGACTGAACTGAAAGAAATTCTGGCTGATGAAACGTTTAAAATTGCCGTTAAGGCGCCGCCTGAAAAAAACAAGGCTAATCAGGAATTAATTAAATTTCTTGGCCGGGAATTTAAGTGTGATAAGTCTTCAGTTAAAATTATCAGCGGCCAAACCGACCGATTAAAGCTTGTAAAAATAAAACTTTGGACTTTGTCCGCCTGAGGCGGATCCACGGCATGCCGCCATGGCGTGCAGCCTTTGGCTGAAACTTTGAACTTTGTCCGCCGGAGGCGGATCAGCCTTCGGCTGAAACTTTGAACTTTGGACTTTGAACTTTGAACTTATTTTGCTATACTGTATTAATATGCATCAAGCATTTACTTATGTATTCTTAGGATTTACCGCTGTTGTCGTGGCTTTAGGCCTGGTGTTATTATTTATCTAAATTTTATGACTGAAGACAAATGGCTCGATTTAAAAGCTAAGATTGAAGATAAATTTGATATTTTGGACCAGCATAAAGAAGAGCTGGAAGATACCCCCGGCACAATTGAGTATATTGTTTTTATCAGTCCGCTGGGTAAAGTCAAACTGGAAAGAACCATCAAGCCGGTGGTTCTTGATAAAAAAACAACCTATACCCGGAGAATTGGCGGCCAGACGGCGGTTGATTATGTTTATTCTGAAACCGAGACAGTTGATAAGATCAAAGCTTTAAAATGGAATGACGATCAGGACGACTGGGAAGAAATGGAAGCCGAGGGGTTTTTAGAATAGTCAACAGTCAATAGTCAACAGCCAACAGTCAACAGTCAACAGCCAACAGTCAACAGGGATATACTAATTATTAATCTCTGGTGACAGCCCTAATGACTAGAGATGAAACGCGCTATTTGTAAATTAGCGGTTTTTTGTTGTATAATTAAATTCTAGAAAGGAGCCAATTTATGTATTTTATTTTAATACTGGTTCTTATTGTTATTTTAGTCAGTATTCGTCAGATCAACGAATATCAGCGGGGCGTTAAATTCCGGCTGGGCCGGTTTGTTAAAACAATTAATCCCGGCTGGCGGCTGATTATTCCGTTGATTGAGTCAATGCAAAAAATTGACATGCGGGTTAAAGCGGTTGATGTTCCTTATCAAAAGGCGATCACCAAGGATAATGTTTCTGTTTCAGTCAACGCCGTCATTTATTACAAAGTTCGGGACGCGGCCAAAGCTCTGATTGAAGTGGAAAATTTTTATTACGCGGTTTCCCAGCTGGCCCAGACGACGATGAGAAATGTCGCCGGTGAAGTTACTCTGGACGATTTGTTGGGAGAGAGGGAAACGATTTCCAACCGAATCAAGGAAATAGTTGATACCGCGACTGATCCCTGGGGCATTCAGGTTAACAGCGTTGACCTGAAAGACATTACCCTGCCGGAAGACATGGAGAGAACGATCGCCAAACAAGCTGAAGCCGAGCGGGAAAAACGGGCGGTTATAATTAGAGCTGAAGGTGAAGTGATTGCCGCTGAAAATATGGCTAAAGCCGCCGGGATTTTATCCACCAAAGAAGGCGCTTTGCATTTGAGAACTTTACAGTCAATCAACGACATAAGTTCAGATCAGTCCAACACGATTATTTTTGCTATCCCGCTTGAAATTTTAAGAGCAATTGAAGACTGGCGCAAGAAAAATGCCTAAAAACAAAACTGAAAACAAAAAATCAGACGCCGGACTAAAACCGTCTCCGTATGTTTTGGATTTGAAGAAAACTATTCAGGAAAGGGAAGCTTACAAAGAAACTTTTGAATACAGATCAAAAAATTTTATCAGCCAGCTGACCGTCAGCCTGACCGCTTTTTTTGATAGTCTAAGATCATTTAAGCTGTCTAAAAGAAAGCAACCTCGCCGGCTGGAGGAGGTTCAAAAGCCGGCTTATCTGAAAAATCTGGAAATGCTGGAAGATTTAACGGCAGGCCAGGATTTGTCACTGGATAAATTAATCAGGCAGGCGGCGGTTAAAGATGATTCAGATAGTTTTGAACAGCCGCCGGTCAGTCAGATTAATTTTGCCAAAGCAGCTTCCGTTAAAACTCAACCGGTTAAAAAATCAATCCAAACCCCAAAGATTAATATTAAGCTGCCGGACAAACACAAAAAAGTTTTTAATTTTTTGATCACTTCAGCGGTTATTGCTTCTATTTTAATTATCTTTGTGTTTACGACTAATTTAGTTAATGAAAAAAATAAAGTTTTGGGAGCGACCAGCAATGCTTTGGAGGAACTAAAAGTGGCCAAAGCGGCCAGCTATGATTTTGACCTTGATCTGGCCGGGGCGAAATTTGATCAGGCCCGGAAGAATTTTATAATCGCCCAGCATGAACTTGATAATTTAAATTTTTTAGCCGGCGGACTGGTTAAAATTTTGCCAAATAAGGAAATTAAATCCGGACGGATTTTAATTGAGGCCGGGGAGAATTTGTCGCTGGCGGCCAGTCATTTGAGCCGGGGCGTCGGCCGGCTGCTGGCTTCAGCCGACGAGTCCAGTTTTACTGAAAAGATTATTAAGATGAGAAATGAGTTTTCAATCGCCGCGCCTTTGCTGGCTCAGGCGGCCGGTAGTCTGGCGGCAGTGGACCTGAAGGCTATTCCTGAAGCCAGTCAGTCTGATTTTAATAATTTAAAAGCCGGCTTGCCGGTTGTCAGCCAGGTGATTGACCGGTTTATCGCTGAAAGCGAAGCTTTGCTGGGTATTTTGGGCCATTATCAAAAAAAACGATATTTAATTGTTTTTCAAAATAATACGGAAATCCGGCCGACCGGCGGCTTTATGGGCAGTTACGCGCTGGTTGACGTCAAACAGGGTAAAATAGTTAATCTGGAAATTCCCGGCGGCGGTTTTTACGACCTTCAGGGCAGTTTGCGGGTCAAAGCGGTTTCTCCGGAACCATTTCATTTAATTAATCCAGTTTGGGAGCCGCAAGACGCCAACTGGTTTTTTGATTTTCCAACTTCAGCCGAAAAAATAATCTGGTTTTACTATAAGGCCGGCGGACCGACCGTTGACGGCCTGATCACTTTGAACACCTTTGTTTTAAAAGATATTTTGGCGATGACCGGCCCGGTTGACATGCCTCAATACGGCCGGACGATCACCGCTGATAATTTTATTGAGGAAATTCAGACAGTAGTAGAGTTTGAGTATGACCGCCAGCTTAACCGGCCCAAACAGATTATTGCCGACCTAGCTCCTGTTTTAATTGAACGTTTGTTTGAATTTCAGGAAAGCCAGTATCTTGGCCTGACTGATATCCTGGCTAAAAATTTGGCCGAGAAAGATTTATTGCTTTATTTTACCGATGACCAGACTGAAAAACTGGTTCGGGATCTGGACTGGGCCGGCCAGGTTAAAGAAACCGGCAAAGATTATCTGGCGGTGGTCAACACTAATATTGCCGGCGGCAAAACCGACGGGGTTATCAGACAGAAGATCAGTCATCAGGCCGAAATCATGCCGGACGGCAGTCTGATTGACACAGTCAGGGTCGCCAGAACCCATCTCGGCAATAAAGCTAATATTTTTACCGGCGTCAACAATGTTGATTTTATCAGGATTTACACCCCCTTGGGCAGTACTTTGTTGTCAGCCGACGGATTTAGTCCGCCACCGGCGGAATATTTTGAAGACCCGCCCGAAGGTTATTATTATGATCAGGATCTGTCGGCGATTGAAAGTCAAAAACTGGTTGATCCGCTGACCCAGACGGTTATTACGACTGAAAACAATAAAACTGTTTTTGGCAACTGGGTCCAGGTGGACGTTGGTCAGACGGCCGAAGCTGTTTTTAAATATCGCCTGCCTTTTAAAATAAAATTTTCAGAAAATAAACCAGCCGGTCTGACAGATAAGCTGAAAAGTTTTTTGGGATTGACGAATCAGGAAATGGTTTATTACTCTTTGCTGATTCAAAAACAGCCCGGCGACTGGCAAACTGATTTTAACAGCCAGCTGACAGCGCCGGCTGACTGGCGTCTGGAGTGGTCATATCCTGAAAGTTTTGATCAAACTATTTTAAATACTGATAAATTTTACGGAAAAGTTTTTACAAATAAACTATAACCTAAAACCTAAAAATTATGCCAAAAGATACAGACAATCAAAATGATATTATGGACGATAAATCTGACAGCGGCAGATTAAAAAAACAAGCTAAACCCGGCGGCGTCCGGGCTAAACAAGACGCTGGTGACGAGTTAATTAAAATTTATCAGGAAGAAAATGGAGAGGAGGATGACGATATGTCCAAAATTAAACCTAAAAAAAGAAGCAAAAAAGCCGCGGCCATTGGAACTATTATTGTTTTACTGCTGGTTTTGCTGGGCTTGTCAGTTTTAAGCTGGTTTTTATTTTACAAATCGCCCAAGTTCAGCGGGGCTAATATTACTTTTGAAATAACCGCTCCGGAAGAAATTAAATCAGGCCAGACCGTTGAATATCTGATTGATTATGGCAATTTTGAATCTGTCCATTTTAGAAAAGCCCAAATATCGGTCAGGTATCCTGACGGCTTTATCATGGATCAGGCTGAACCGCGGCCGACTGAAGCTGATAATCTTTGGAATTTGGGAGCTTTGGCCAGGGGCGAATCCGGCCAGATTAAAATCAGCGGCCAGTTGATTGGCGATCTGGATTCAGCCAAAATTTTATCAGCCGCTCTCAACTATCTGCCGTCCAATTTTAATTCTGAGTTTGAAGAAGTCGCCTCGGCTGAAACTAAAATTACTGACTCTCTCCTGACCTTGACTTTGGAAGGCCCGGAACACGCTCTGGTCGGTGAAAAATTTGATTATTTGATTAAATTTAAAAATGATTCAGAAGAAGAACTCAAAAATGTTCAGGTCCGGCTCGGTTATCCGGTTAATTTTACGGCTGAAGAAACAGTTCCGGAGACTGATGATGAATTGCTGGAAGAATGGGTTTTTGACAGCCTGGCCGGCGGTGAAGAAGTCCGGATAAAAATAACCGGCAGTTTTATTACAGCCGGCGAAGATGAGCAAAAACTGACGGCCAGGCTCAGTCTGAAAGTTGAAGATTTATCCTATCAGCAGAGAGAAGAATTCGTGGTTACCCGGGTGATTATGGGTGATTTGTCGCTCAATTTAATTGTTAACGGTTCCAGCACAGAGACTGCCGCCAATTTTTCAAGCAGTTTAAATTATTCAATTAATTATAAAAACAACACGGATAATGATCTGGAAGACATTCAGCTGACGGTTTTAATCAGCTCGGTTAAAACCAAAGGATCAGTCAGCCGGACCGGCGACGGAATCGTTGACTGGACCAGCCTGGTTGACGCCAACCGGGGAATTTTAATCAACGAATCAATAGAGTCCGATCGGACTGATATTTTAGAAATCCGGTCCATTACCTGGACCGCGACCCAAATTGATAATTTGGATAAACTTGAAAAAGACGACGAAGGCTCAATCAATTTTTCAGTTGGTTTGAAAAATTTAAATCAGATTGAAGAAACTTTCGGCCTGGCTGATCTGGCTAATCTGGAACTGGAGTCAAAAGTCAAAGTTGTCATTGGCAAAGCGGCCGGGATTGTTTCCAACAGCGAAATTGAAACCAGTCCGCTGATAATTAAAATGAATTCAGATTTGGTTTTTGAAGGCGAAGCCCGTTACCACGATCAGTCCGGCCAGACAATTGGTTCAGGCCCCCTGCCGCCCCGGGCCGGCCAGCAGACCAATTACGAAATTTTTTGGAAGCTGTCCAATTCAATTCATGAAATTGAAGATCTGGTCATCAGCGCTCCTTTGGCTGACAATGTCAGCTGGCCGGAGACTGGTTCAGTCTCCGCCGGCGAGCTTAATTTTAATCAAAGCACCAAAACAGTCAGCTGGCGGATCAATCGTTTCCCGCTTGATATTAACCAGCTGACCGCCCGGTTCACAGTCAGCCTGACTCCGGATAACGATGATATCGGTCAGGTCGTTAATTTACTGACTAAAACCACTTTGACGGCGGTTGACAGTCAAAGCCAGGGGAAAATTACCATTATTTCAGGGCCGGTTTCAACAGCCCTGGACAACGACCCCCAGGCGGCCGGTAAAGAGGTGGTGGTGGAGTAATGTTTAGACTAGTGAAGCAATCAAAAATTTCCCGGGCCAGGCTGGGACAGTTAAAAACCGCTCACGGCCGGATTGAGACGCCTTTTTTTATGCCGATTGCCACCCGGGCGGCGGTCAAAAGTCTGGCTCCGGATGAGCTGGAGGACCTTGGATCACAAATTATTTTGTCCAACACTTATCATTTGATGCTCCGGCCGGGCGTCAAAGTCATTAAAAAATTCGGCGGCCTCCATCAGTTTATGGGCTGGTCCGGCCCGATTCTGACAGACAGCGGCGGGTATCAGGTTTTCAGTCTGGCCCAGATCAGGAAAATAAAAGAAGAAGGCGTTGAATTTAAATCAGAAATTGACGGCGCCAAAGTTTTATTGACGCCTGAAAAAGCCATTGAAGTCCAGTTGATTTTAAACAGCGATATTCTGATGGTTTTGGATGAGTGTCCGCCCTGGCCTTGCGCCAAAAAATACGCCAAAAAGTCTCTGGAGATGACTACCCGCTGGGCCAGGCGCGGTAAAGAACATTTTAGCAATTTAATAATTAAACAATCCGCTAAAGGCGGAAAAAAGAATTTGATGTTTGGGATTGTCCAGGGGTCAACTTATAAAGACTTAAGACTGGAGAGCGCCCGGCAGTTATTAGAACTTGATTTTGACGGTTATGCCATTGGCGGTCTGGCGGTGGGTGAACCGCGCCGGCAGATGTACCAGGTTTTGGATTATCTGGTGCCGGCTTTGCCGCCGAATAAACCGCATTATTTAATGGGCGTTGGCAAGCCCGAAGAAATTATCAGGGCTGTTCAAAAAGGAATTGACATGTTTGACTGCGTTATCCCGACCCGCAACGCCCGTCACGGCCTGCTCTATGTTTTTAACCGCCGGAAGAAAAAATTAACCGGCGATTTTTATCAGACAATTAAAATAACCAATCAGCGCTACCAGGCTGACACTAAGCCTCCGGACAGCCGCTGCGGCTGTTATTGCTGTCGCCACTATTCCCGGGCTTACCTCCGTCATTTGTTTATGACTAAGGAATTTCTCGGTCTCCGGCTGGCGACAATCCATAATTTATTTTTTTACCTGAATTTAATGGCCGGCATCAGGCAGGAAATCAGGGCCGGTCAGTTATAATTTTATGGTCGCTTATTTTATGCCGCTGAGTTTAGCTTTTATTTTATCAGTTGTTTTGACAGTGGCTGTCAGAAAAGCAGCCTTAAGATATAAGATTCTTGATTATCCCGGCGGGGATAGAAAAATTCATCAAAAGCCCATTCCTTTGCTGGGCGGCTTGGCGATTTTTTTAAGTTTTTTCATTATTGTTTTATATTACGCTTTTTTTACTGACAACATTTTAGACGGCATCAGATTAAAAAATTTAATTGGCGTTCTGATTGCTTCAGCGGTTATCATGATCGGCGGTTTTTTGGATGATAAATATAATTTAAAACCAAAGTATCAGATTATTTGGCCAATTTTGGCGGTGATTATAGTGATTGCCGGCGGTTTGGGTGTGACGGACATAACCAATCCTTTCGGTGGAGTTTTTGAACTTGATCAGTGGAAATTTGTTTTATTCTGGTATCAGGGAACGCCGGCCCAGGTTTTTATTCTGGCAGATGTTTTTACCATGGTCTGGCTTTTGGGTTTAATGTACACCACGAAATTTTTGGACGGACTGGACGGACTGACAACCGGCGTCAGCGCCATCGCCGCTCTGATCATTTTTTTTCTGGCCAACACCGAAAAATTTTTTCAGCCGCCGATGGCTTATCTGGCAATAATTTTTTTCGGGGCTGGCCTGGGATTTTTAATTTTTAATTTTCATCCGGCCAAAATATTTCTGGGAGAAGGCGGCAGTCTGTGGACTGGTTTTATGCTGGGCGTCTTATCGATTATTGCCGGCAGTAAAGTCATGACGACTATTTTGGTCATGGGGATCCCGATTTTGGATGTCGTCTGGGTTGTCGCCAGAAGAACTTTTTGGGAGAAAAAATTGCCGACCAAAGCTGATAAAAAGCATTTTCATTACCGTTTGCTGGATGTTGGCCTTTCACATCGCCAGGCAGTTTTATCACTTTACGTTATCGCTTTAGTTTTTGGCCTGCTGACTTTGTTTTTGCCTAGTTTGTGGAAATTGATCGCTTGGCTGATTTTGATTGTTTTAATGGTTATTTCGGGGTCATTTGTTGTAGTCAGGTATAAAAAAATATTAAAGCCTTGAAACTATGTTATTACCTAAAAAAATAATAATCATTCTGGTTGCTGTAATCGTCGTTGTAACGCTTGCTTATCTTTACTATAATAATTCAGTCAGCAACCTAAGAACCGCCCGGGCTGAAATTAACGGGGCTTTTTTTGAAGCCGACGTGGCTGATAATTATCTGACCAGGAAAAAAGGTTTATCAGGACGGCTCAACCTTGCCCCGGACCAGGCGATGCTGTTTATTTTTGATAAAAAAGATTATTATTCTTTCTGGATGAAAGAAATGGAGTTTCCAATTGACATTATCTGGATTGATGATCAGACGGTTGTTGGCATTGAAAAAAATATTCAGCCACCGGCGGCCGGCCGGCTGTTTGTTTACCGGCCTGAACAAAAAGTGAATTTAGTGCTGGAAATCGGGGCCGGGCTGAGTGACCAGCGCAATATTAAAATTGGCGATTTAGTTGATATTAGCTACAGTGATTGACAGTTTTTAAATATTATAATAAACTGTTTGAATATGAAAATAGCGGTTATTAAAACCGGCGGCAAGCAATACAAGGTCAAAGCCAACGACCGGTTAAAAATTGAAAAGATCAAAGGCGACGAAGGCCAGACTGTTGAGTTTGACCAGGTTTTGCTGGTGGCTGACGGCCAGAAAGTTGAAATTGGCCAGCCGTTTTTAGCCGGTAAAAAAATCACAGCCAGGATTTTGAAGCAAAGCCGGTCTAAAAAGGTGACCGTTCTTAAATATAAGCCAAAAACACGTTACCGAAGAAAAAAAGGCCATCGTCAGGCCTTTACTCAAATTGAAATTGAAGCTATTTAAATTAAACCATTGTCCGGCCTTTGAGGGCGTTGGACAAGGTGACTTCATCAGCGTATTCCAGAACAGAGCCCATTGGCAGGCCTTTGGCCAGCCGGGTTAACTTCAGCTGGTATGACGACAAGAGGTTTTTAAGATAGAGGACGGTTGATTCACCTTCCAGATCGGGACTAAAAGCCAGAATAATTTCTTCCGGCTTTTTTTGATTGATTCTGGTCAGGAGAGATTTGATATTAAGCTGGTCAGGGCTGACGCCTTCGACTGTATTGATCGCGCCTCCCAGCACATGATAGAGACCGGTGTAGTCGCCGGTATTTTCAATTGAAATTAAATCATAGGTTTCAGCCACAACACAGATTATATTTTGGTTTCTTTGCTGGTTATCGCAAATTGAACAGGGACTGGTAGTGGCTATATTGCCGCAGACAGCGCATTTTTCAATCAATTTGTTAAGATTCAGCAAAGCCCCGGCAAAACCTGTCAGTACTTCTTTGGGTTGTTTCAACAGATAAAAAACAAACTTTTGGGAAGTTTTGTGGCCAATTCCAGGCAGACGATTGAACTGTTCAATCAGATTTTTAACTGGTTCGGGAAATTTTTGCATAAAATAAGAGGGGAGATAAGGGGGGATAAGGGGGGATGAGGGTAGATGAGGGTAGATGAGGAGATGGGAATTGTTTATTTAAATTCTGGCAGGCCGCCCATGTCCTGCATTTTTTTGGCCATCACCCGCTGAACCTTTTTAATGGCGTCAGCCACGGCTTCCTGAACAGCTTTTTCCAGTTCAGCTTTTTTGTCCGGACTAAGCAGTTCAGGATCAATATCAATTGAGGTGATTTCCTGATTACCGTTCATGGTTAATTTGACTTTACCCCAGGCGGCGCTGGCTTCAACAGATTCTTCAGCCAGGGTGCTTTGCATTTGTTTGGCTTTTGACCGAAGATCTTTGATTTGTTTGAGCTTGTTGAACATATGTTTAGGGTATAGGGTATAGGGGATAGGGTATAGGGTATAGTCAGTTGAAAATATTCCATTCACTATTGCCTATTAATCTATCCCCTATACCCTATACCCTATACCCTAGAACCCAGGTATATCTTCCTCTTTAATTTTTTTTTCTAAATTTTTAAAGCTGACGATATTTTCGTCAAAGTAAAGCTGAATATTGCCGGTCGGGCCGTTGCGGTGCTTGGCTATAAAAATATCGGCAATATGGTTTTTTTCCGGACCACGCTTGTAATAATCTTCCCGATAAATAAACATCACCACGTCAGCGTCCTGTTCAATTGATCCGGATTCCCGGAGGTCAGCCAGTTTGGGGATTGGCGGCGTCCGGCTTTCAACTGACCGGTTGAGCTGGGACAAAGCGATCACCGGGATATTAAGTTCTCTGGCAATCCCTTTGAGTGACCGGGTAATTTCTGATATTTCCAGGACCCGGTTGTCAGTATTGCCCCGGCCTTCCATTAACTGCAGATAATCAATTAAAATCAGGCCCAGGCCGTTTTCCGCCTGCAGCCGCCGGGCTTTGGTTTTAATGTTCATGACTGTCGCTGTTGGCGAATCATCAATATAAATCGGGGCTTCTGACAGTGTCCCCATGGCGTGACCGATCCGGGGAAAATCGCCGCCATCTTCCCGGTCAGACAGCTTGCCGGTTCGCATCCGCCACAAATCAACATTGGCTTCAGCACAAATTAAGCGGTCAACCAGCTGTTCTTTGGACATTTCCAGACTGAAAATGCCAACCGGGATTTTATTTTTAGTGGCAATCGTCCGGGCAAAATCCAGAGCCAGTGAAGTTTTTCCGATTGACGGCCGGGCGGCGATAATCACCAAATCTGATTTTTGGAGACCGCCCAGAAGATTATCCAGAGCCTGGTAGCCGGTTGGAATACCGCGAAGTTTGCCTTTTTCCCGGTGGAGTTCGTCAATCCGGTCAAAAGCGTCGGCCAAAACTGATTTGACCGGCACGAAAATATTCCTTAAATATTTTTGTGAGACGGCGAACAGACTTTTTTCGGACTGATCCAGAACGATGTCAACGTCTTCCACCTCGTCATAGCCTAGTTTGGTGATTTCCGAAGCCGCCCGCAGCAGGCGGCGAAGCGTGGCTTTTTTTTGGACAATGCCGCCGTAATGGTCAACATTGCTGGCGGTCGGCACCAGATTGGCCAGCGAGGTTAAATAGCTCCGGCCACCAATTTTTTCCAGTTGGTCTTTTTCCTCCAGCCGGTTGCTTAAGCTTAACAAATCAATTGGCTCGTGTTTGACGTATAAATCAAGCATCGCCTCATAGATCATCTGGTGGACATTTTTATAAAAATCTTCCGGCCGGACTGAATCAGCCACCTTAATCACGGCGTCTTTGTCAATCAAAAGACTGCCCAGAAATGACTGTTCGGCTTCAATATTTTGGGGAGGGATTTTGATTATTTCATCTGGCATTTTTTAGGGGATAGGGGGTGGATTACTAAGTTTTGCGGTGCTCATATTTTACTAAATTTTAATTCCTAAATCAAGAAGATAAGGGGAAAACAGAAGGAATCAAAGGGAATCAGGAGGAAACAAGGGGAAGAAAGGATAAAAATTTCAAAATCCAGCTATTAAATCCAAATATCAAAGCTCAAATTTCAATTGAAATTTAAAGCCCAAATGTCAAAAAAACCTTTGAAATTTAGATTTTGGATTTTGGGCTTGATTTGAGCTTTGGACTTTGAATTTTGATATTTTAACCCTCATCTCCGCTCATCTCCCCTCATCTCCCTTTATCCCCTTTAAAAAAAAGACCTCAAATGAGGTCTGGAACTGCTTAACGGAGCTGGAGCTGGAGCTGGCGTTTTTCCTTTGAATCAGCTACTCCATCTATTTCCTGGAAGCAACCGTCCTCAAAGACGAGGAATTTTCTGACGATGATTTCCGGGCAAACAGTTGAAATCAAAGCCGCCGCCTGGCGGAGACAGTCGGCGTGCCGCTGATGTTCTTCAGCCGGGTCAGCCTCTCCTTCTTGTCCAAAAGCGCCGCAATCATCGTGATCCAGCACCCAGACTTCTGAATTGCCGTGCAGACGACGTAAGGTCTCGATTTGCCCCAGAAAAACCTCGCGGGCTGGACCGCAAAGCGGTAAAGAAGCGCCCGGCCAGCTTAACAGGTCATAGCCGCCTTCTTTTTCCAGATTAAACTCCTCAATTAGGCCTTGAAAGGCGCCATGAAATCGGCCGTCAGGACAGCGGACGACGATATGTTTCATTCTAACTTGAGTCGGCATTAGCCCCCCTTTGGAAAGAACGTGGTTTGATACAAATTTAATAATGATAACATAAAGAATTAAACAATACAAGTGAAATTAAAATATTGTCTGAAATCTCTTGCTAATAATCAAAAATTTTGCTATTATATTAGAATAAAAAAAATTTATGGGGCGTTAGCTCAGCCTGGTAGAGTCCCGATCCCCCTAAGGGGGATCGAGGATCCACGATTTTTATTCAGCCTTTGGCTGATAAAAATCGGGACAGTTGTAAATTAATAAAAAAAGAGTTCCGAAGATTGTAAATTGGGCGCATAGCTCAGCCTGGTAGAGTCCCGATCCC
>Ga0326597_10007924_pt1 | contig 14383 bp, 11 predicted proteins | sample RVTome_12_FD_203789 | JGI IMG/M metagenome (GOLD analysis project Ga0326597, IMG submission 203789) | Soil microbial communities from uranium-contaminated site in the Upper Colorado River Basin, Wyoming, United States - RVT100D185 | ecosystem: Environmental > Terrestrial > Soil > Contaminated >... | reverse complement strand
AAAAAAAGTGAAAAACGAGAACATTATAACCTATTATCTATAAATAGGTTAGTGACATACCAACCTCACCCCCAAAAAAACACCTACATTCCGGGGCAAGGCGATCTATTCGCCCGATTCGGCGAGCGAGCGAAGGATCATGCAGCCGGCGCGGATTCTGTCGTCGGGGACGGCGTAACTGATGCGGAAATGCGTGTCGTGCTCGCTGAAAACATCGCCCTGAATGATCAACACGTTTTGCCGAATGGCCTCCTCGACGAACGCGCTTGCGGAGCGGAAATGCGATGGGGCTTTCGGGAACACGTAAAACCCTCCGGAGGGTCGCACGAACTCAAACGCCCCTTCCAGCTCCTGGCATATCAGATCGCGCTTGGCGCCGTACGCGGCAACGTGCTGTGACACGTCCGTGTCCATCGCTTCGAGGGCACCATACTGCGCGGGGTGCGGGGCGCAGACGAAAGTGTACTGCTGGAGCTTGGCCATCTGTTGGATGATCGGCGCCGGCCCGGCCGCAAAGCCCATCCGCAGACCCGTCATAGCGTACGATTTACCGTAACCGCGAAGCAGCAGAGCGCGCTCCGGCGCGAACTGCACGGGGCTGGGGCTGGGTCCGTCGTAGGTCAACGCACAGTAAATCTCGTCGCTGATGATGAGTAGGTCATGCTTGCGGGCCAATTCCGCCATGGCCCGAACGTCTTCCTCGCGATGCACTACGCCGGTGGGATTGCTCGGCGAACAGAGCAGAATGATCTTGGTCTTCCGTGTAACCGCGGCCGCGAAACGTTCGGGATGAAGCTGAAAATCGTCGTACAGATCAACCAGCACTGGCACCCCGCGGACCAGCCGGACGAGATGCTTATAAGATACGAAGTACGGATCGCCGATGAGCACTTCGTCGCCCGGATTGATACAAGCCATCAAAGCCAGCAACAAGCCACCCGACACGCCGCAGGTGACGAACAAGTCGGGCTGCCACGCGAACTCTTTTTCGAGCTGTGCGGCGATGCGTTCCCTCAACTCTGGAATGCCGTGCGTCACCGTATACCCGGTTCGGTTCGCTAGAATGGCATCGACCATGGATTGTTTGATGTTGTCCGGGACCGCAAAGTCCGGCTGTCCGATGGAGAGGTCAATCGGATCGGTGAGCGTAGCGCCCAGCTCAAATACGCGGCGTATTCCGGATGAGCCGATCGGTTTAACGTGTTCGGCGATGAACTCTTGTCCGACCATGGAGATTGGTTCCTCGCAGGACGACCGCGAAGGGCCGTTCGTGGGTCAAACGCAATAGTGCGGCACCGGCCTCCTAACCGGTTAGCCCGCCGCAAGGAAGCCCGCGCCACACTTTCTTCGACAGGTTGTTAGGTCTTCTTCTCGTCGCCTTTAGCCGGTGTCTCGGCCGTATCATCGGCAGCCGTATCCGTGTCTTTCTTCTTTTCCTTCTTGCCTACGCTCACCTTGCGGTGACCGACTTTTGGCATTCCTATGACCGTTGAATCTTCCGTCCACCGTCCCGATTCTTTAAGGACGTCAACGCGCTCCGAACGCTTGAGTACGTTGCGGTGACGCCCGAGGGTATTCTTGCCTTTAAGCGATTTATCCATCGACATCGAATCTACTCCTGACTTACCAAGAATCGCTCTTGAGCGTCTTGAAATATCCTTCCAATCTATATCCACCGCGATCGGCGAAGTAAGACTTGCCGATGCTCTTCACTTTATGAAGCAAGTGGTCCGCAAGCATGCTTTGTGTCGGATCGCTGCGATTATATCCCTGGGTGGTAACCAACTGGACCGACCCACTGGCCAAAGCAATGCGTTCAGTCTCGACACCACGCTCCGCCAGAAACGCCTTAGTCCGGTCGACGTCGGCCTCGTGACCGGCCGCAAACTCCTGCACAACGATGTAGGTGTGCCCAGGGATCCACGCCGCGCGATTCGCGTCCAATGCGGTCGTCACCGCCTCACCCGCCGCCGGTTTCGAGGATTCAATCAACAGATCCTCAACCAACGCCGTGTTGGCGGGCGCTCGCCTAGCCGCTTCGATATCGTCATGGGCTTTAGCCTCATAGGAGGCCCGCCCGGCCTCGACCCCGCGACGGAATCCCGCCTTCCCGCCAAGATTCCGCCCCAACTCAAATGCGCCAAGCGCCCCGACCAATACCACAAATACGACAACGGCCGCCGAAAAGCTGGTCAACGAGAACCGAATACGTTCGTCATCAAGCTCGACGGCCGGGGACGTTCCACCAGCTAGGTCATCGGACGCTGTTTGGGGCGCACCGACGACGGAATCTGGTTCGGCTCGATCCGGAAGTTCCCTTTGGGGACGAACCTCGTCGGGCGTCGAACGATCGGCGGATCGGCGAATCTCGGGCTTGCCGCTTTCGTCTTCACCCAGCAGATCGAACAGGGCAGGTCCAGACTTCGATTTACCCATGGTCAATGTCTCCGAGGGCGACCTCGCTGCCTCAAATCGGGCAACTATACCGGACAAATCCCGATTCCACAACCCCGCAGCCGAGTAGTCCGAGGGGTGTTTCCCCAATAAGGTGGCCTATCAGCGGCGATATATGGTGTTCGTTCTCACGATCCCCCCAAGACCGTGCCGAGTGTCTGAGGATCTGGCCTCTCGGATGAAGACTCAGGCGGTGACACGATAGCCGACTGCTCGGATAACTGCCCGGATCGACCGAACACAGACCAGGCTGACCGCGACGGAGTTTGCGATACTTGCGAATTGCCTGTACCGGCCATGTCCGATTGGGGCATCGCGATCTTTGCATTGTCAATCATGTCGCGGCCAAAGGTCCGCTTTGGAAGGCGACACCTTGCGGCACAGGACAAGACATTTATGACTGGACGTGTTCGATGGGGAATCATGTTGGTGACGCCCGGGTTTCATGGAATCCGTTCCTAAATGGCAAGATTGTAACGGTCCATCCACCCTTTCCTTGCAAAGTACGCACTCGAACCCGAATGATTGCAGCCTATAAGAATGGGAATTTCGCGAGCTTCTCGGGGATGATTCGTTCGTCGATGCGACAAACCTGTGCGGTCCCGATCATTTCCAGAAACTACGTTTACGGATCGGATAGGCCTTTTTGGGGAAGGATAGCACAAGAGCGGTCAGAAAACCCAAGAACAATTGTTTTTGGGACTGTCAGAGAATCCAAGGAACGCCGTATGAAATGATGTGTGAAGTGGAAACCATTTACCTCTTAGATTGGAGAACGAGACGATGTCAACGAACGAGAAGAAAGACCAAACGAACGAGAAGAAGGACGAAGACTTGGAACTGACCGAAGAGCAGACGGAGAAGGTTGCCGGCGGAAGAACGAGGTCGGATGGCGTTGGCGGTAGCCAGTGGTTGCCGACTGACGGAGAGTAACATCCCGCCTCCAAGAGCCTCAAACGATCACCGAAGAGGGTCGGATCGAATTGATCCGACCCTTTTGCACTGGTCGAGTCCCGCCCGCCAAGCGATTGGGACCCGGCGAGCCCATGAAAAACCTCAACGCCGTCGCGCGGTCGGTGGTGACCATAACACGACGAGTCCGCAACCATCGGCGGCCCTGAACCGCTGTAACAGAATAACTCCCTCCACCTGTCAACTCGTATTCAAGGATGCAGGGATCCCATCGCATCTCCATCCCATCGGGACCACCGCCGTCAAACGATAGGAGCCGCGGCGCTGAAGCGGTGCTCGCGCCGAGTGTGTAGTTGGTTGGGTTTTGTCTTGGTGTCCGGGCGAATCGGCGAATCTTACGAGCAGTCGCAGTCGATTAGGGGGCGGACTATTCATAGGTGTGGAATTCGGATATTCTTGCGAGCCTGTCATCGGGTTGACGATCTTTGCCAGTCGGTGCCGTAGGATTGCGGCGTCAAGCGGTGGCATGTTTCGTTGTTTGGAAGTCGTCGGCATGCGTAAGGCACTTTTCATATTAGGCGATTTGAGCGACACCGACATCGAATGGCTTGCGGAAAATGCCCAGCGACGTGAACTTCGAGAAGGGTTCGCGCTCGTAGAACAGGGCCTCCAAAGCGCCGAGGTTTTTATCGTGTTGGAGGGAAGGTTTTCCGTACGAATCGGTGGTAACGCTGATGCGGAAATCAACTCGTTGTTTCCCGGTGAATTTGTCGGCGAGCTTTCCTTCTTGGATTCTCGCCCGGCGAGTGCGACCGTGGTCGCGTCTTCCCCGTCTGTTGTCGCGGCGATTCCGCGCCGTGTGTTGAGCGAGAAATTGGAACGAGATCCGGCGTTTGCGGCCCGTTTCTACCGCGCGTTGGGTGTTTTTCTAGCGCACCGACTTCGTAGGCTTACGGTCAAGACGTCGAGCCAAGGTGTTGGCGATTCATTACGCGAGAATGGCGAACTCGATGACGAGCTGGATCCCGAGCTTCTCGAGTCGGTGGCGCTGGCGGCGAAGCGATTCGATTGGATCAAGAGCCGATTGGAACACGATTGACGCTACTTGCCTAATTCAACCGCAACAATGCAATCACAAAGGCCATAATGAATGGGAGGTTGGCCGTGGCGCTCGAAGAATCGAAGAGCATTTTTCGTAAGCAGGCGTTCGATCACTTATCTACGCCGGAGCAGCTTGACCAACTCGTCCAGGTGGTTTCGCGCAAAAGTTGGTTAGCCATTTTCGGAATCGCCGGTGGGTTCATTGTGGTCGTGGTCTGGAGCATCGTGGGTCGGATTCCGGTTTCGGTGGAGGGACGTGGAATTCTGATCCATCGTCAGCAGGTCGTTTCTTTTCAATCGCCCGCGTCCGGGCAAATCGTTGAATTCAACGTTCAGGTTGGGCAGCATGTTGAGCGCGATGAGGTGATTGGCCTGATCAATCAGCCGGAGTTGGTTCAAAGGCTGCAACAGGAACGCGCGCGGCTGAGCGAGACCCAGGCTCGCGACGTTGAAGTGTTGACCATGCAGGCGCATCGAACCAAGCTTGAAAAGCAATGGATCGAGCGGGACCAAGCTCGTCTTCGCCGGCAAATCGATTCGATCCGACAGACTGCGAACGCTCAATTCGATAAGAGCGTGCGCTATTTTGAGCAGCAGCGTGAGAACCTCGAAGCGTTTGATGAACTGACCGAGCGCTTGGATGAGATCATAAAGGAGCGATACGCCTTTGTCCGAGCGTTACGCGAGAAAGAATTCGCGCCGCCCGAGGAAGTAGACGCCGCCCAGTGGGACTACTTCAACAGTCAGGTCAAGCTGGCTGACTTTCGCCTGCGATCGCATGAAGTGCAATTGTTCAAGATCGAAGCGGAACGGCAGCATCAACGACAGATGAATCTCATCGCCGAACTCGAATCCGATCTACAGGAACTTGATATCAGGCTCGAGTCCATTACGCAACGGCAGTTCGAAACTGAATCGGACAGCGCGCTACGGATCAAAACGCTAGAGGATGCGGTCGCGCGATACGATGAGCAGTTGACGGAAAAAGGGCAAATCGTGAGCCGGCATACCGGTCGCGTCATCGAGGTATCGGTGGCCGTAGGGCAATTCATCGGCGTCGGTCAGCGGTTGGGCGCGATCGAAATCGAGGATGACGAGAGCGAATTGGTTGCGGTTGCTTACTTCTCGTTGGAGCGCGGAAAGAAGATTGAGGCGAATATGGAGGCCCGCGTCTCACCTTCCACCGTACAGCGGGAGCGATACGGCAGTATCATGGGAACGGTGGTCGAGGTTTCCAGCTATCCCGTCACGACGGACGCCGTGACCAACGTGCTCGGAAACGCCGAGCTCGCTAAGATGCTGACGGCGGGGAAGAGTTGGATCGAGGTTGTAGTTTCGCTCCATCCAGACCCTGAGACTCCTGCGGAGTTTCGATGGACGTCGGGAACCGGTCCGGATCTTGAGATTACGACTGCGACAACCGTTTCGGTTAGAACGACCATCGAGTCTCGTGCACCCATTTCTTATGTCATCCCGTTGCTGAGACACGGTAGTGGCTAGCAGAACTGATCAACGAGGAGTCGGGTGGGTCCGGCGTGTCCGGACACCCACCGTGCTCCAGTTGGAGGCGGCCGAGTGCGGGGCGGCGTCGCTGGCGATGGTGTTGGCCTATCATGGTCGTATTGAGCCGTTGGCCACGCTACGCCGCGAATGCGGGATTTCGCGTGACGGGAGCAAGGCATCCAACATCCTCAAAGCTGCCCGCCGCTACGGGATGGTCGCCAAGGGATATAGCAAACAGATTTCCGCCCTTAAGAACGTCGCGGCCCCCTTCATCGTTTTCTGGAATTTCGATCACTTCGTCGTCGTGGAGGGTTTCGCCAAAAACGGCGTTTATATCAACGATCCCGCGAGCGGACATCGAACCGTCACCCTCGAGGAGTTCGAACGAAGTTTCACCGGCGTCACGCTAACCTTTGAGCCCGGTCCGGACTTCAATAGGGGTGGTCAACGACCGAGCGTCACAAAATCCATCGTCAGCCGATTGGTTGGTGCGTTTGCGGCGTTGTCTTTTTGCTTTCTGGCCGGCTTCTTGCTCGTGCTTCCCGGGCTGGCCATGGCGGGATTCTATCAGGTCTACCTCGATGCCATCCTCCTCGAACAGCGTGTGGACTGGTTACGCCCATTGATTTTGGGGATGCTGTTGGTGCTGTTGACTCATATGACGCTGCGCGCGCTGCAGCTTCGATTCCTGCGCCGTCTTAAAATTGCCCTGTCGATCAGGCTTGCCAGTGGGTTCATGTGGCACTTGCTGCAACTACCGGCCCTGTTTTACGCGCAGCGATTCGCCGGCGAAATCGCCACGCGTAGTCGGCTGAACGATAAGCTTGCGGCCATACTCTCCGGGCGTTTGACGCAAACGGCGATCGATGTCGTGATGATGATGTTCTACGCGGGCATCATGTTCTATTACGATGCGGTGTTGACTGCGGTGGCGATCTGCGTGAGCGTGGTCAACGCGGTCGTCTTAATTTGGATGTCCCGGCGACGCGTTGAGGCGAACATGCGCGTGTTGCAGGAATACGGCAAGTCTCAGGGAACCGCGTTGGCTGGTTTGCAGAGCATGGAGACGATCAAGTCTACTGGGCTTGAATCGCAGTTTTTTGGACAGTGGTCCGGCTATTACGCCAAGACCACCAACGCACGCCAGGCACTCGATCTGTCGAATCAAGTCTTGGGCACGCTCCCCGCATTATTGACGAGCGTGGCGACGGTCTTGGTGCTCATCGTCGGCGGATACCGCATCATCAACGCCCATCTGTCAATTGGAATGCTGGTGGCATTCCAAAGTCTGCTGGCTAGTTTCCTTGCGCCCATCAACAATCTGGTCAACCTCGGCGGGTTGTTTCAGGAATTGCAAGGCGACTTGCAGCGGGTTGACGACGTGCTCGCTCATACAACGGAATCGTCGGGGGAAGAGCAAGAGCCTTCTAGTACCTATGACTCAGTTCGGCTCAATGGATATGTTGAACTTAGGGGGATCACGTTCGGGTATAGTCCGCTGGAACCGCCGCTGATCGAAGACTTCAACATGTGCGTTCGCCCCGGCGAGCGTGTGGCACTGGTCGGGGCAAGCGGGTCGGGTAAGACGACGCTTCTGAAGCTGGTGAGTGGGGAACTCACGCCTTGGAATGGCGAGGTTCTTTTTGACGATATCCTCATGGACCGCCTGTCGCGAGATGTGCTCGTGAACTCCTTTTCAATCGTCTCACAGGAGGTTTTTCTTTTTGGCGGGAAAGTTCGTGACAACCTGACGCTGTGGGATGCTACCGTGCCGGATGAGTACCTGCATCGGGCATGCCAGGACGCGGCGATTCACGACGCCGTACTCGAACTACCCGGTGGGTACGACGGCGAACTGTTGGAGGGCGGGGAGAATCTTAGTGGCGGTCAGGCACAACGGCTCGAGATCGCGCGGGCGCTGGTCAACAATCCGTCGATTCTTATTCTTGATGAGGCCACCAGCGCGCTGGACGCGGAGACGGAGCGCGTCATTCACCAGCGCTTGCGTTCGCGCGGGTGTGCTTGCATCGTCGTTTCGCATCGCCTCAGCACGATTCGCGACTGCGATGAGATTCTTGTCATGAAACACGGGGCGATCGTCGAGCGCGGCACGCACGATACGCTCTGGCGTGCGAACGGTGAGTACGCCAACCTCATACGCTCTGAGGGCAGCATGGTGGAGGTCTCATGACCGCTTTGGATCCTGGTACGATCGATCGCCTGGGCGCCAGGCTGCGCAACGTGAGTGGGTATCATCCATTCGTATTCGAGGATGCGGCTAAGGCGTGGATCGTGTTGGATGGCGGCGGGGCGATGTATGGCTCGGCCCTCGAGGTCGGCGTGCCCACTGGTCCGAGGCGCGCACTTTTCAGTGTGGCCGAGGGCGACCTTCTTCTTCCCGCCGGCAGTGCGTGTGCGCAGTCTTCAATTCGAATGATGGTGCTGGCACATGCCGAATTGATATTGCTGGAAGTCACGCAAGATCGATTGAGTGACGCACTAGCGGCTCTGAAGAAAAATCCACTCGAAGCGATTGAGGCCTGGATCAGCAAAGTCGTGGCAACCTTCTCGATTCCGCCCGTACCGTCATCAGCGATCAAGATCACGGAACCCTCAGAGTTGGTCTTGAATGGCGGAAAGTGTGTCCGGGGGCAGCGGGGGAAAATCGCTTGGGTGCGCATCGAGCAAGGCGGCGTACACATTCTCGGCCAAGCCGGCCTTGAGGTCAAGGCGTCGCCGACGTTTCTCCCGATCTTACCTCCCTTGTGGATCGAGGCGGACGTGGATACGAAACTGGCTTCCACGGTCGGTGCAGAACTGAGTTGGGGTAACGAGCTCCTTCCGGGCGCAGACCGTTTGCATGGGTTATTTCTTCGATACCTGGGCGAGTTGGATCAACGGGATCAGCAGATGGAGCGGGAACGGTGGGCGAATCGTGATCGCATGCAACGCCAGAGCGCCGAGGCGGCGGTCGACAGCATGCGAGCGGTCTTGCAGCGGCGGCGCTCTATTGAACCGCGCGCGTCGGCGCTGCTGGGTGCGATGGATGCCATTGGCGTGGCCATCGACGTCAAGATGGTTGCACCCCCGCAATCCGAGGCGTTGAGCGGCGCCGCGCGATCGGTTGAAGCGATCGCCCGGGCGTCCCGTGTCCGGCATCGGCAAGTGCTATTGCGTGGAAAGTGGTGGAAGAGCGATTGTGGTGTCCTGCTGGCGTACCGCAAGGCGGGACACAAGCCGGTTGCCCTGCTCCCGTGCCGGCGCGGCGGATATGAAATCGTCGAACCCGACACGCGGGGGCGCGTGGCGGTCAGCCGGACGACGGCGACCGAACTCGAGCCGGAAGCCACGTTGTTCTATCCCAGGCTTCCCGATAAGGTGGCTGGTTCGGGTCGGCTGGTGCGGTTCCTGCTTCGTGGAAAGAGCCGCGATGTGGCCTTCGTTGTCGGCGTCGCTACCTTGGCGACGTTGGTTGGGATGTTGACGCCGCTCGCCACGGCCGTCGTGATGGATGAGGCGATACCCAGCGCAGACTTAAGGCTGTTGGTCGAACTCGGGTTGGTGCTTCTTTCGGCCTGCGTAGGAACGGCGATGTTCAAGCTGTCGCAAGGCATCGCCAGTGTGCGTATGGCGATCGAAACGGATGTGACCGCACTGTCGGGCGTGTGGGATCGCCTTTTGAATCTGCACGTCTCTTTTTTTCGTCGCTTCTCCAGTGGGGACTTGCTCGCACGGGTCAGCGCGCTCAGCGAGGTTAGTCGAGAACTGAATGGTGCCACTGTTCAGACGCTTCTGGCAGCGCTGATGTCGCTGTTGAACTTTGGTCTGCTGATGGTGTTCAGCGTACGACTGGCCATGATTGCAGCGGGGCTGGCGCTTATTGTGGGTTTGGCGACGATGGTGAGCGGTTACGTCATGCATGACATCGTGGTCGCCCTCACGGAAATGCGAGGAAGATTCTTCGGACTCGTTGTGCAGATGGTCAACTCGGTCGGGAAGATTCGCGTGGCCGGTGCGCAGGAACGCGCATTTGCAACTTGGTGCAGAGGGTATACCCGGCAGTTGCAACTCATCGATCGGGCGCAGTTCACGCAAGACGTTGTTGGAGTGTTTAACCTAACGATCCCGATGGTGGGCACAATTCTGCTGTTCTGGATAGGAACAAACCAAGTCGTGTCTGCGGGCGGCAATAGCGGGAGCGGTGTCATCAGCATCGGCGTTTTCCTCGCGTTTCATACCGCCATGGCGACCTTCCTGAATGGCGTGACCGCCCTGAGCACGACGGCCGTGTCGCTCTTGGAAACGGCGAGCAAGGTGAAGCGAACTGCGCCCATTTTGAGTGCTCCCTGCGAGGTCAGCGATGCCAAGGTTGATCCCGGGCACCTGGAGGGAACGGTCGAGTTGGCGCACGTGGATTTCAGGTACGTCGATGGAGGGCGAAAAATCTTGGACGATCTGAGTCTCCGAGCCGAGGCCGGGTCGTTCGTGGCGCTGGTCGGTCCATCGGGAGGGGGAAAATCTACGGTTTTCAGAATCCTTCTGGGCTTTGAGACGCCCGAGAGTGGTGCCGTGACTTATGACGGTCAAGATTTTGCCGGCCTGGATGCGCTGGCCGTTCGGCGTCAACTAGGTGTCGTTTTGCAAACCGGGCGTATTTCTTCCGGAAGTCTGTTGGACCACATCGGTGGCGGCGCATGCGTTACGCTGGAAGATGCATGGGAAGCCATTGAGGATGCGGGGCTGGGCGACGATGTTCGCGCCATGCCCATGGGTTTGCACACCATCATCAGCGAAGGAGGCGGCAATCTGTCCGGGGGACAGCGGCAGCGGTTATTGATCGCGCGGGCACTCGTCACGCGCCCGAAGATTCTGCTGATGGACGAGGCCACCAGCGCATTGGATAACATCTCCCAAGCCATTGTCACCGAAAGCCTCAATCGACGTAGTGTGACACGTATTGTCATTGCCCATCGTTTGAGCACGATTCGCGATGCCGGTCGGATTTATGTGTTGGATCGTGGTCGTGTTGTGCAGCAGGGGCGCTACGACGATCTGATGGCCGATGGCGGCCTGTTTGCGACCATGATGGCTCGCCAAACGGCATAGCCCCAGCAGAACCGCGGGAGAGAAACCCGCCAAGGCAGGTTGTTGACCGGCGCGGTGCGTCCGGCCGTTGCACGCTCTAATAAGGTGTTTGCCGCCCGCGTCCGCGGGTCGATTCAGCCCGGTGTGCCGCGCTTAACCGTCACTTACGGCTACGGCATCCTCCACGCCTGCTACTCGCATGACACGACATGCTGCGACCCCTGATTAATGGCTAGAAGCTTCCGGCTGATTGCTTGGTCAAACACGCACTAAGCATCCCCGCGGTCTTCATAGAATAGCAGCTCGGTCTCTCCTACACGAATTTCGTCACCGTTTTGGAGCCGTTGTTTTTTCTCAATCTTGATCCCGTTGACGAATACACCGTTCTTGGCGTTAAGCGCTTTGACGGTGCAACCGTGATTTCGCCGGCGGATCTCGAAGTGACTGCGGGAGACTTTGGGATCATGGAAGTGCAAGTCCATCGCGGGGTCGCGCCCGGCAGACAGCACACCCTCTTCGAGAATGGTGAAACCACCGGCCTGGTCGCCCGAGACAACCAGGAGGCAGGCGACGGGGTCGCATATCGTCCATCGCCCCCGCCCACCGGTTGACGGAGCGCGCACGGCAAACAGAAACGCACGCTGGTCGTGCGTTGCGAAGTCACGTTCATCGACACTTAGCGATATTGTCGCCTCCACCGATGAGTCCCTATGCTTGCCCGCCAACCAGAGCTGCCCGAGCGGGTTTTCGGCCAACTTGCGCTCCAAAGTCCAGCCGGGTCTTTCCAGTACCGACTGCCCGGCGGACGGGCACCCGTCGGCGGCAGAGGGCACGTACGAGGATTCGACACGCCATACCTTTTCGCAATCGGGCGGCGGAGCAAGGGAGGATGGACCCGCTCGCCTGACCTCGCAAACCGATTGCGGCTCTTGAATGCCGTGGAATTCGTAGGGCCCGTGGTCGATCCATACAAGTTTCTCCAACTCCTCGGCGTTCCCCACGACGGCCCGACGGGCCAACTCAAACGCCGGTCGTGTCAAAAGGGTCTGCCTTCCGACCGCGAGCGACATGATTCGAGCGGCTATGGGTTTAGCGAGTCCTTCGAGTTCGATCTGCTTCGCCCCACGAGCCACATGATCTGTGGGATTACGCCGCAACACGACTTCGCCCAGGTGAATGCCCACCCGCGCGACCACGTCCAGTCCCAACCCTCGTGATAACTCGACCAGTTGATCGTGAAAATCGAGTGCATAGAGTACCGCGCGAATAGGGCGGTCAAAGAGGAGCAAGAAACCGTCCGCCCGATCGATTTCCAGACCATCGTGCTCGATCAACAGGTCTCGGGCTAGGTAATCGAATCGCTCGAAAATCTGGGCGGCACGTTCGTCACCGACGGCTTCGACCATCTTGGTGCTTCCGACGAGGTCCGTCAGCAACAAGGTCTTGATGAGTCGTTCCGACGTCCCTTGCGTCCGTACCGTGTTGGCCATGTTCGCTCCATTCACGCGATAAGCGACGCCCACCCGATTCCACTTGCCGTTGTGGCGGTATCGTGCGGGTGCGTGACAGTTTCGGCGGGGCCTTCGGGAGGGCGAGCCTCCCGGCGAGCCGTACGGAGTGTCGATTGCGAACGCCTGGCTCGGCAGGAGCCTTGCCCTCCCACACCACCTCGGTACGTAATCAGCCCGCCGTTTCTGTCACGGACCCGTATCGTGCGATACATTCGCACCATGTTATTGTTATGTCTGCGGATGCGGTGTCAACGAGTAGAGCGAGGTCAGGACGGGTGCGTGACAGAATCGGCGGAGTGATCTAGCAGGCTGAAGGCTTGCTCCATAGTAGACGGGGGCAAGCGGAGCGCCGCCCCCGGTTGGTGCCACCCGCCGCCGTCCGACCCTGAAAGGGTCGCATAATATCTGCTGCGGGTGCAAAGAAGCCTTTATGCTACCCTTGCAGGGTAGAATGAAATAGGAATGCTTTCCGTGAGCGACGCTTCGCTTGCTCGCGGCTACTGTATGTAAGCCTTTCAGGCTACGATCATCTGTCGCGATGAAGCCGCCTAAACTGTCACGGCCCCGGTCGGGACGGTCGGCATGGTGATGCCGTTTGGTGTTGGGCAAAACGGTGAGCGGCTGGTGGTAGTGTGGAGTGCGGCCGTTCGGTTTTTAGGCGAAGCTTACGCCGGGGTCTCGTCGCCACATGTCCACGGTATCTGAAGTATCCCACCCGCTACGGCTTCTAGGTGTTCGTCGTCCAATTCGGTGTACCACTTGGTGACTTCGTCACGCGCCTCTAAGAGCGTAATGGTGAATCCCTCCTCAGCCGCCACTTGCATTGTGGCTTTGGCTCGAGCGCTGAGCAGTTTCTCACGGAGCTCGGGCGTTTTTTCGAGCTTTTTGCAAAAGGCGTCCAGCGATTCCCATGACATTACCGTGAATCCTTTTCGTAAGATGGCCGCCCACCGCGAACTCCGCTCGAGGCGGGAGCCAAAAGTGCTATCATGAGTTAGCTGCGTGCGATACCGATCCCGCAGCAGAACAACTAATACTCCGTCGAACGTGCTTTGATGGATGCCACTGGTACCTTATTACCAGTGCCAGATGGCCGCACACTGGCGGACAAGCCGCCAATGGCACTCGATTCTCAATCTACCTTTCAATTCAAGCATAACAGAGCACTAGGCCCTGAAAGGGCCGAATATACCAGCCCAGGGCAACGCCTTGGGTCATGAACGTGAGAAAGGTACATAGCCCTGGAAGGGCCAGCTCGTGCATCGTCACACCTAAGTCTTCGGGTGTGCGATTGCACTGGAGCAGTGCAGAAACTCGACACAGCACAGACCGAATCCGAAGATTTATGTGTGACAGAGCACTCGTGCCTTAGATTGCGTCCAGACTCAAATACGACGTAAGTGCGTATTCCTGACACGCATTTATTGGGTTATTGCAATTCGCGGTACAAGAAAAGTCTCACCTAAAAACCGCCGTAGACCACGTGAACTGCCAACGATTTCGGCTTACCGTTACGCGGTTGCAGGAAACAATTCGGTTAATCGACGCATACGCCCTTCAATCACCGCCGTCGAGTCCGCATGAAACAATCCGGCCATGGGGAACAGAACGCACGTGGAGATTCACCAAAAGAGCAGAGGGTTATCCTTCAAATCCTTCTTTGGATTGAAGCGCTACAATTAGGTCTTGACATGGGCTGCGAACTCGCCCGCCGCATTGCCAATCTTCGACCTCGCACATCTCCGACCCACTCAATACACGGTTAGGGGTTTTCGCCGGATTGCTCTTTGTATCGCTTTCTCAGCCGTTGCGTGATG